>Ga0068707_1001344_pt1 | contig 17016 bp, 18 predicted proteins | sample YNPNPMetaG_FD_66600 | JGI IMG/M metagenome (GOLD analysis project Ga0068707, IMG submission 66600) | Anoxygenic and chlorotrophic microbial mat microbial communities from Yellowstone National Park, USA - YNP NP MetaG | ecosystem: Environmental > Aquatic > Thermal springs > Hot (42-90C) >...
ATCGCTCGGCAGGCCCGCGCGGCGCTGGAGCGGGTGGCCGAGGCGCTCTGTCCGGAAGCGGTGGACCAGGCGCGGCAGGTCAATCCGTCCGGCCTGTCGTCGCTGTCCCCTGACGACCTGGCCACGCTGATCATCCGCGAGGTCGGCTCCCGCCTGCGGCGGCTGGAGATCGCGGGCGCCAGCGGGCAGTCGCTGGAGGCGGCCCTGGCCGACGCACGGGCCCAGGCCGACCGGCTGCGGGACGAGGTGGCGGCCCTGCGGCGGGAACTGGCTTCCGAGCGCGCCGCACGCCAGGCCGCCGAGACGCGCGCGGCGGCGCTGGAGCGGATGGCGGAGAGGATCACCGCCCCGGCGTCTCCACCTCCGCCGCCGATGCCATCGCCGTCACCGATGCCGCCGTCTTCCCCGACGGCGGACGCGGACGATGAGCGTCCCCCGGCTTCTCCGGCCCCGGAGGTCGCCGTCCGCCCCGAACTCCTGCCCGCATGGATGCAGGAGTGGGCGGCCACAAGGTTCTTTGACCGAGACCGGGCGGCCCTCTGGATTCTGGGGTCCACCGGGGTGGCGCGGCGGATGGACGCGTCCGCGCTGGTCGCCCGGGCCTTCGGGGTGGAGCCGGGGAGCGGCAGCGTGGCCAGAGCGTTTGAGAGATTGCGGAAACTGGAGTTGATAGACGTGGTGGAGGCGCAGACGGCGGACGAGCGAGGGAGCGCCACCTGGCATCTGTATCGCCTCTCCCAGAAGGGAGAGGATGCGTTCCGTCTCCTTTTCGGCCAGGAGCCCGCACCCTCGCAGACCACGCGGCTCCTGAACCGCCACAAGAGTCCGGAACATGTCCTGCTGATCCTGGCCGCCGCCGACCTCTTCACGGCGGCGGGCTGGAAGGCGGACCCGCTTCCGGACCCGGTCCCACTCCCCGACGGCTCCCGCTATGAACCCGACCTGGTGGTGGTCGGGGAGGCAGAAACGCTGTTCGTGGAGTGCGAGCGGGCGACCATCAAGGACGAGGCCGCCCGCGCGGGCAAGTGGCGGCGATGCTACCAGGTCACACACGGGAATCTCTGCGTCGTCGTCCCCGACGCGAAGACGCTGGAGGCGATCCGCTCGGAAATTCTGTACTGGTTGAGCGCGCAGGGCCTGCGGAAATTCCGCCTGCGAATGACGGCGCTGGCATCCGCCACGCCGCAGAATCTGTGGTCATACGTCCGGGAGCAGGAATAAAGAAGATATTGGATGCCGAATCCACTTCCCGCGTGGATTCAGCATCCCGATGCTGAATCCAGGATTCAGCCCGACGCATCCTTGTCGGGCGGCGGTGGATTCAGCACGGGAGTCTTTCACGGCCCGATGCATCGGCGGCGGTCAAGGGGCATCTGCAGGGCCCCGGTGGCCGTGAGATTCCGCCGGACCGCTGCAAGGGAAGACATCAGGGAGGCACGATGGTCATCCGGGTTTCGCGCCGGGCATTTCGGGTTGTCGCGGTCGTTGTTCTGATGCTGGGCGCCCTGGCGGGTCTGTATGCCCTGGGTCGGGCGCTGACGCCGCGCGACGCGGCGGGGAGGCCTGTGTTTCTCTCCCCGTCGGTCTGGGCGACGGAGCGGTACCGCCGCACGGCGCAGGGGTGGCTGGCCCGGATGGAGCGCCTGGACGCAGGCATTGAGGCAGCGCTGGAGCAGACCGACCTGTCCGACCCTGCCGCCCTCTATGCCGCCAGCGACCGGGCACAGGACCTGGTCACCGATGCCGCCCGCCTGGTCCAGGAGACGGAGTTCACCCCCGCGCCCCTGGCCCTGGGTACGCTCCGGGACCTGGCCCGGAGCGCGGCGGCGGAGTACTGGAATGCCGCCAGCGCCACGGCCCGCTGGGTCGGCGCGCCGGAAGAGTCCGCGCGGGATGAGGCCCGCGCGGCGCTCGGAAAGGCCCGCCAGGCCCGCAGGGCCTTCGCCCAGAGCCGCTGGCTCCGGTGAAAAAATCCCTGGAATAGTCCGAGAGTCCCGCTTGACAGAATTGCAAATGTGTGCTATCATCTGAAATGACGTTTCCGCACGTTTGGCCGAACTTTCCCGGGATACTCTTGCTGGGGAGGTTCGGCCTTTTTCGTTATCCGCCGGAGTCGGATGGACGCCATCCTTCAGGCTGTGACCGATTTCTTCATCCTGACGGCCAACGGACTGATGGCCGTCCTGTACTGGCTGTGGGCGCATCTGCCCGTGGCGCTGACCTGGCCGCTGGCGGCGGCAACGGCCCTGCTGCTGGACACCGATGTGTCCCGGCGGGCCGGGCATCGCCCGGCCCGCTACGGGCGCGGGGCCGTCCAACAGGAATCCTGGACGGCGTACGCGGGCACCCCCGCCCTGGCCGCGCTGTGGACCGCCGTCGGCATGGCCGCCCCGTCCCCCATCCCCTGGATCGGGCTGCTGATGTGGGCCTGCCTCTTCGGAGTCCCCCTGGTCATCCCTCTGGAGCGGGAACATCTCCTCTCCCGCCTGAAGTGGATGCTGGGTATCTACACCCTCGCCGTCGGGGGATTCCTGCTTTTCCTGCGGATTCAACTCTCCCCCCAGGCCCTGCTGGCCTGGTCCCGGGAGTTGGGCCAAGCCGGAAGCGGGGAGATTCTGGCCGCCGCCGTGATGTCCTCGGTGACTCCCTATGCGGCCCTGATGCTCTGGTTCATCGGGCCGCTGATGTTCTTCGGCTACGTCGCCCAGCGGTTCGCCGTCCATGCCAAGACGCGCGTAAGTCCCTGGGCGACGGTGGAGGAGCGCATCCGCCAACTGCGGGCGCGCGGGGAGGAGTAGATGGCCCGCCAGTACGACCTGACGCCGGACGACCTGGACATTCTGGATAACGGCATCCGCTTCGCCGAGGACCAGGACCGGATGGAGTACATCTGGTACCGGGTCCGGGAGCGGGAAGACGGTCGGGAGTACAGCCTGTACCGGGTCGTGCGCCTGGGGCTCCTGCGCTATCTCCCGCAGGAGCACCGCCAGGAGCCCGGCATCGTTGAGAGGATGCGGGCGGCACTGGTGGGCCTCTACGGCGCCCGCCGGGCCGACTACGACCTGGTGGAGATCAAGGCGGGGATTTTCAACCCCCCGCTGGGGGTGCTCCAGATGTACGGGTCCATCGGCATTGCCCCGACACTGGATGAGGCCGTCCGCAACGCCGACCTGGGGATGGCCGCCGTGACCGGAGCCATTGCCAACTTTGAGCAGTCCCGCCTGACGCCCGTCACGGTCCAGGTCGCGGAGTGGCTGCGCCGGGCGCTGGCGGAGTTCCCCCACGTCCTGGTCGTGGTGGGCCAGCCCCAGCCCCGCAGGGGACGGCGGGGAATGGGCCGGGAGGGGCCCGGGGAGAGCCGTGGCGCCACAGGGGTCGGAGTCCAAGATGAGATGGAGCCCCCGCAGCAGGGGGAAATGCTCTGCCGGGCCCTGGCCGCCGTGCAGGAGGAGTTCCTGATGGTCACGCTGGCGTCCCGCGTCGCCCAGCGGGACCTGGCCCGGATGCTGGCCGGGACAGCGGCGGAGGCGTCGGTCCCGGCCTCTATGGTCTCCGGGAGCGAGGCCATTACCGCGGGCATCGTCCTGCCCGTGGCCTGGTCGGATGCTCTGGCCCGGATGGCCGGGATCGGGTACGGCCAGTCGCAGGGGACGGCGGTGTCCGATTCCGTGGCCGACTCCGAGGTGAGGAGCCACGTGGAAGGCCACGCCACCACCGTCGGCCACGCGGTGACCGATGGGACGGCACACACCGAGGGCGTGGCCACCACGTCGGGGTCGTCGGTGACCACCAGCACGGTGGTGACCGAGGGGACGGCCCATACCGACGGGACGGCCCATACCGACGGGACGGCCCATACCGAGGGGACGGCCCATACGGAAGGATATGCTCACACCACAGGAACGGCCAACACGTCTGGCGGCGGGTGGGCCACAAGTACGTCGGTTACCCATGTCCCCCAGGTTGTCACCACCAGCGCGGGGACTTCTTGGAGCCACGGCGCCAGCACTTCTGCCGAACTCAGCGCGGGGCACGCCGTGACGCAAGGCGACCATACGGATATGGCGATCTCCCACTCCTCGGGAACTTCCGGATCAACAACCCAGTCGTTTCAGGACGCGCGGTCTATGTCAGCAAACGGCGGGTTCGGTGTTTCGCTGGGGGGGGACGGCACTGACAGCACGGGGCTGGGGCTTGGCACACGCTTCGGACTGGGCGGCTCGCGGACGTTCACCGACGGCACGTCCAGCACATCCGGCTGGAATACGTCGGATTCATCCACGACCACCACAGGAAGCAGCCACAGCGAAACCAGTTCGTCGGGGCTGTCCGTCGGGCACGCAGCATCCGTATCCAGCGGGGGGTCCACGGGCGTTACGGTAACCCCTGCACACGATATTGTCTCCACATCCACCACGTACTCCGGCTTCTCATCCACCACGACATCGTCGTCCGACACGTATTCCACCGCCGACACGTATTCCACCGCCGACACGCATTCCACCGCCGACACGGTGTCCAAAGCGGACACGACCTCTAAGTCGGTCAGCCACGGGGTGTCATACGGGTCCTTCTCGTCCACCACGCACTCCGTGGCCGATACGGTTTCCCACGCGGAGACTCGCTCCTGGGCCCGCACCAACTCGGTCGCCGACGGGGTGGCCACCGGAACCACCCGCGCCCACGGCACGGCCCGCACGTCGGGCACCGCCGTGGCCCGGTCCACCGCGCTGACCCGCTCCGCCGGGCTGGGGCTGTCCGCTGCCCCGTCCTTCGCGCTGACCCGGGCGTATCAATGGTTCAACGACCAGGCGGCGCAGTTGACCCAGATTCTCCGCGCCCAAGAGGAACTCCTGCGCCAGGCTACGCTGGACGGGGCATTCCTCACCGATGTCTATCTCCTGACCCGAACGGAGCGGGGCGCGGCGGTCGCCGAGACCGCCGTCCGCCAGGCCTTCCAGGGCGCCGGGCCCCTGGTCGTCACCCCCGTCCAGTCCCGGGTCCTGCGCCACCCCCAGGAGCAGGCATACATCCGACGCCACGCGCTGGCCTTCACGCCGTCCACCCGCCGGGAGCGGGTCGCCGGAGCGCTGGAGGCGTACCGGGATTCCACCCTGCTGCTCCCGGCACAACTGGCCGCCTACGTCCAGCCTGTGCTCTTTGAGGAGGGCCTCTCCGTCACCACCCAGGAGCGCATCCCCGCCTTCGCCTTCGTGCCGGATATGCCGGGGGATGTGATCCTCGGCCACCAGTTCTCCACCGAGCGGGGGGAACTCACCGCCGCGCCGCTGCGGATGAGCCAGGACCGCTTCTTCCACACCGTCTTCGCCGCCGACACGGGCTTCGGGAAGACGGTCGCGGCGGAACGGCTGGTGGTGGAGACCACCCGGAAGTGGCATTTCCGCACGGTGGTGCTGGACTTCGGCGCGGGCTGGCGGCGCCTCCTCAACGCCCCCATTGAGCCCGGGCGCGTGGAGGTCTGGCAGTTGTTCCCGGGGGCGCTGGTCCCCTTCCGCTGGAACCCCTGGCAGGTGGGGAAGCGCATCCAGCCGGAGCGCCAGTACGTCGCCACCTGCGAGATTTTCAAGAACGCCGGGCGGATGGGGCCCCGGCAACTGGGCTTTATGCGCCGGGCCGCCCGGCAACTGTACCTGGAGTGCGGTGTCCTGACCTCGGACCGGGAGGTCTGGGCCGATTCCAACTGGAATCGGGTGCGGGACGCCGACGAGGAAGAGGCCATCAATGCCGCCCGCCGGGAGCGGGGGCTCCCAGAACAGGCCCGCATCGGGGTGCATCTGGAAGACCTGGAAGGGTTTGAGCGCCAGGCGCTGGCCGTCCACCGGTCCCGACGGGTGGATATGACGATGTGGGTGGAGCGACTGGCGTCGTACAAGCCGGAACTGGAGAAACGCCGGGACCAGGCATCGCTCCAATCCCTGGAAGGGGTCCTGCTCCGGCTGGAGCCGTTCACCCAGGGCGAAATGGCCCGGATGTACGGCTCCGGAGAGGATACGATTGCCGTGGAGAACCTGGGGCTTCTGGGACCACCCGATGACCCCTGGGGAATCTCTGTTCTGGAAGGCGGCGCGGAACTGGACGAATATGCCAAAGCCGCCATTTTGGGGCTGGTCGCCTGGCATCTGTACAACGATGCCGTCGTCCGCCGCCGCCAGAACATCGGCAGGAGCGTCCCCGACCCGACGCTGCAGATCGTCTTTGAGGAGGCCAATAAGGTGCTGACCGGTGTGGAGACGGACGCGTCGGAGAATCAGACGGGCGGGGCGACGACGGTGGAACTGTTCCAGGCAATGTGGCGGGACGGACGAAAGTACCGCATCTTTCTGCACCCGGTGGTGCAGACGGTCTCCGAACTCCCGCCGGGCATTTTGTCTTCGTGTAACAATGGTTTCTTCTCCCAGACGAAGAACCCGAAGGACCGGGATCTGATCATGGCGCACCTGGCCTTCTCGGAGAAGGGCTTCACGGATGAGGACTACAAGCGGTTCCTCAGCCGGATGCCCGCGGCGATGGCGGTGGCGAAACTGGGGTATTCCCAGGACATCGTTCACACGACGCCGTTCCTGGTGCGCCCGCTGATGGTCCCGGCCCGCGAGCCGACCGATGAGGAAATCTACGAGGCGATGCGGATGATGGGGAAGGTGCGATGAACGCGGGGGGTGGAGTGGTGATGGCGAGAATTCGTCCGCGCAAAGTAATGGCAAGAATTCTGTGCACCCTGGGTCTGCACCGCTGGGTAGACCTGGAGGATGGCATCCGATTCTGTCCCCGGTGCGGAGCGCGGCGCTGGCAGGTCGTCCTGCGTGTGGGAGAGAATGCGGAGATTCCCACGGAGAAGGTGCTGCGATGAGAGTCATCTTGGCCGGGGACGAGGAAGAACTCCATCGCGCGGCGTACCCGGCCTTCGCTGCCGCCGGGGTGGATGTGGAGGCGGTGGCCGGGACGCCGGAGACGCTGGCGGCCTTCGCAGGAGCGCTGCCGGATGCGGCGGTCGTGGCCGACGCGGCGCTGTTCGGCACGCCCGCCGAGGCCCGCGCGGCGCTGGCCACGCTGCCCAACCCGAAGGTGGTCATTCTGCCCCAGGGGTGGGAGGCGCATCAGGGGAGTTTCTCGGCGCTCCCCGGCCTGCTGGCCGGATTCTTTGCTCCGGTCTCGTGGCCGGAGGTGGTAGCCGAGGTGCGGACGCGGGCCATGATGCCCGCGACGCCCGCGACACAGGGAGCGGGGACCGGGGCGGCGGCGAGGCCGCAGGCCTCGCCGCCGCCCCCACCGCCACCTAACCCGACCGCACCGGGGGCAGGGAGCCCGCGTCCGGCGCCAGCCCCCGCCGCGCCGACTCCGGCCCGCACGGGGGAACCCGCCCGGCCCGGACGCCCCGTCCGCGTCGGCTTCTGGGGGTCCCGGGGCGGGGTCGGGACGTCCACCGCCGCCCTCACCGCCGCCCGGATGCTGGCCGGGCGGGGACGGCCCGTGCTCCTCTGCGACGCGACCCGCCGGGGAGACCTGCATGTGATGCTGGGGGTGGAGCCCACCGAGGCCCCCGTCCGGGTCGGGGGGGTCGTCGTCCGGATGGGCCTGCCGGAGGATGATACCCCCAACAGCGCCGACATCGTCATTGACGGCGGAAGGGCCCGCCGCAATTTCAACGCCGAGTGGGTGGAGGTCTCTCGCCCCCTCTCCGAGGAGCGCATCCGCCGTATCCTCGGCCTGCCGCCGGAAGAGCGGGGAGGGGACGGGGATTCCGGGCCCCGCCCCACACCGACGGCCCGCCGTCGGACGGGGCCCCGCCTGGGATTCGTCCGTGTGGAGTGGACGGAATGATTCTGGTCGTCGGAGCCAAGGGGGGAGTCGGAACTACGACGGTCGCCGTCGGCCTGGTCCGCGGCCTGCGCGGGGTCGGGCTGGATGCCGCCGACGGGCAACTGGCCGCCCGCCTGGAGCGGCCTGCGCTGCTCCTGTCTGAGGCCGCGATGGAGCGGCGGACGCAGGACCTGGTGGACCGCATCACCCGCAGGCATCTTTCGCTGGTCTGGTCGCCGGAATGCGCCTTTCTCTCCGACCTGGTCCTGCGGCTGCTGCGGGCGCTGGACGAGCGGGTGGACGTGGTCGTGGACGGCGGTATAGAGCCGCCGCCGGAACTGAACGGCCTGTGTCGGCAGGTCGTCATTGTCTCCGACAGCGAAAATCCCGTTGCCCGGTACCACGAACAGCGCCTGGTACAAAAATACCCCGGCGCCCATATCATCCACGGCGCCGGGAAGGAACAGTTAGAATCCCTGCTGACCGCCATCGCGCGATAAAGCGACGCGCGGTCGGCGATACGCGATATGCGATATGCGATACGCGATATGCGATACGCGATAACCGAACGGAGGTGCAGAGATGCGGAAAATCCAGATCGCAATCGGGCTGCTGCTGGCCGTCGTCGCCGTCGTCGCCGTCCTGGTCCTGGGACGGCTCTCGCAGCCACCCCTGTATGAGGTCGTCATCGCGGTGAAGGAAATCCCGGCGTTCACCCCCCTGACCCGGGATATGGTCGCGGTGGACGCCTGGGGGATGTCCCCGGCGGTCGCGGCGAAGTACGTCCTGTCTGCCGACTGGGAGAAGATGCTGGCCGAGGGGGCGGTGGCTGTGGAGACCCTGCACGTCGGCCAGCCGCTCCTGCGCGCGCAGGTCGCTTCCGGCGCCGCCGCCGAGAAGGTCTCCCGCCTGTCGGTCGCCCTGGCCGACCCGAACCGGGTCATCGTCTCCGTCCCCGTGAACGAGGAGAATCTTCCGGCTCTGGTGCCGGGGGACGTGGTGGCGCTGTTCTACGCGGCCGGGAACATCAACGCCCAGGCCCTGGTCACCCAGGTGGTGACCGTGCCGCCCGCCACGCCGACGCCCCAGGTGGTCACCCCGACGGAGACCACGACCGAGACGGTGGAACTGCAACTCCCGGTGGCCAAGTGGGTCGCCAACGGCATCGTCTATCGGCTCAACCGCGAGAAGCGGGAGAACCCCAACTACGGCGCGCCGGGGATGGAGAACGAGCCCCGCTACATTGAGGGCGCGGTGAAGTCGCTGGACGTGGTCATCGCCCGGGCCGACGCCGAGTGGGTCGCCTTCGCCCTGGCCCACGGCAGGGTCCAGGTGGCCGTCCTGCCAGCGGTCACCCGCGACCTGGTGGAGAGGCACGCATTCCCCCCGTCACAGGGGGTGACCTGGAGCGACTTCGAGGACCGCTTCTTCCGGGAGCGGGAGGAGGGGCAATGACGGAGCAAATCTCCGTTGTGGTCGGCCACACGGCCTGGAACGACCTGCAGTTGATCGGTCAGGTCCTGGAGCGGGAGGGCATCGGGCTCCTCTCGGTGCTCTCCGACGCGGTGTCCCTGGCCGACCAGGCCCGCGCGCTGGGCGCCGACTGCATCCTCTTCTCCCCCACCTTGCCGGGGATGACCCCAGCGCTGATCCAGGAATTGCTCCTCTACGAAGACCACCCCATCGCGGCCGTCGGCCTCATCCCCGCTGGAAGCGCATATGCTTCCGAATATCAGCGGTTCGGGATGAAGGGATTCGTCACCACGCCGCTGGACCCGGTGCAGGTCGGGCGACTGCCCGCCATCATCCGGGACGCCGTGCGGACGGCGCGGGAGGAGCGGGCTGCCCGCTCCTTCGCCCCGGTCACCGCGCAGGAGGCCCTGGAGATTCTGGACCGGGGCGGCTGGCAGCAGCAGACGGTCGCCGTATACAGTCCAAAAGGCGGCGTGGGGAAGACAACCATCGCCGTCAACCTGGCCTGCGCCCTGGGCGGGGTGGCCCTGCAGCCCACCCTGCTCATAGACGCCGATATGAGCCGGGCCAACGCGCACATCCCGCTGGGAGTGGATATAGAGCAGGAGCCGAAGAACCTCTTCGCTCTGTACGAGCGGGTGGTGTCGGAGGGGAGCCGCAGCGGACGGTACATCGTTCGCGCGCAAACGCTTCAGGCCAACGTCGTCCCCCGGGCGGGGAAACTCCACTTTCTCCCCGGCATCCCGAAGATGCATATGGCGGGGATGCCGGAGTTCGTGGAGGACCCCCAGCGCACGATGGACATCTTCGCCGACATCCTGCGGGAGGCCCGGGGATACTACACCTTCCGCGTGGTAGATACCGGGCCGGACTTCAATTTGCCCATCCACTGGGCCGCGCTGACGGAGGCGGACACGGTGCTGATCGTCCTGACCCCCGAACTCACGGCGATCCACGACGTCCGCAACGCGCTTCCGGCGCTGGAGCGAGCCTTCGGGTCCCTGCAGCGATTCAGGTTGGTGCTGAACGGGTTTGATGAGCAGTTCGGCATCAGCCCGAAGGAGGTGGTGAAGGCGCTGGGGGGGAAATGCCCGGTGGTGGCCACGCTCCCCTACGACCCCACCGGGGCACGCCTCTCCATCAACCTGGCCCGCCCGCTGACGCTGGAGAAGAAACTGTCGCCGCTGGGGGAGGCGCTGGTGCGTCTGGCGGCAATGTTCTACCCACCGCTGGAGGCGGTGCTCCGCCGCCGCCCGGTGGCCGCAAAGCCCGGCCTGTTCCGCCGGGCCCGGGCAGTGGTGGCGGAATAGAGAGAGGGGGAAGGATGATCGGACCGACAACCCCGACAACCCCGCGCAGAATCTCCCCGGCGGCTGCCGTCATCGCCGCCGCATCCCAGGCCGCACGCGCCTCGGACGAGGAGGAATTCGCCGCACTCCTGGCCGAGGCCCGGGAGCGCATCCGGGCCCAGATGACCCCGTCCCAGATTGAGGACCCGGGGGACGAGGACATCCGCCTGGCCGAAGGGATCATCCGCCCGCTGGTGGACGCCGCGGGCGCCGCCGCGGTGCGGGAAGGGAGACCCGCCATCCCCGACCCCGATGCCGTCGTCCGCCAGATTATGGACGAGATCTTCGGGTTCGGCCCCCTGGCCCCCTACCTCTCCGACCCGGAGGTGGAGGAGATCATCTGCAACGGCCCCACCGATGTCTACATCATCCACGCCGCCCGGGGCAAGGAGCGGGTCGGCGCCCGCTTCCGGTCGGACCGGGAGTTGATCAACTTCGTCAACCGGGTCGCCGCGACCGATGGCCGGCGGCTGGACCGGGCCAACCCGAAGATCGACGCCCGGATGCGGGACGGCTCCCGGCTCCACGCGGTAATGAAGCCCCTGACGGTCAACGTCCCCGTGGCCGTGACCATCCGCAAGCACCGGCTGGTGGCCCGGACCCTCAAGGACCTCATCGCCCTGGGCACCATCACGCCCCAGGTCGGCGAGTTCCTGCGCCTGGCCGTGCAGGGGCGGCTGAACATCATCGTCGCAGGCGGAACCGCATCCGGAAAGACCAATTTCCTCAACGCCCTCTGCGCCGAGTGCAGCGACGAGGACCGCTTCGTGGTCATTGAGGACACGCCGGAACTCCAGATTCAGAAGCCGGACGTGGTCCAGATGACCACCCGCGCGGCGGCGGAGGAGGCGCGGGCCTTCACTATGGCCGACCTGGTCATTGAGGCCCTGCGGATGCGTCCCGACCGCATCATCACGGGCGAGGCCCGGGGGCCGGAGGTCGTGGACATCCTGATGGCGGCCAACACGGGCCACGACGGCCAGATGCTCTCCGTCCACGCCAACTCCACCCGCGACGTCATCCAGCGGATGGAGACGATGTACCTGCTGCGCGGCGTGGACGTGCCGCTCCTGGCCATTCGCCGCCAGATCGCCGACGCGTTTCAACTGGTGGTCTTCCTGCGCCGGGTCTTCGTCGGGAAGCAGCAGCGGCGGTTCGTGACGGAGGTCGCGGAGATTCAGCCCTCGCAGTTTATGGAGGGGGATAAGGTTGTCGTCCAAAATATTTTTGAGGACCGGGGCTCCGGCCTGACCTGGACGGGATACTACCCGGAGCGGCTGGCAGGCCGGCTGAAGGACCGGGGAATCGTTCTGCAACCACAGTTCTTCAGAGACGGAGGTGGAAGATGAACTTAAACATTCATCCCAACGCGCTGGGAATCGCATCGGTGGTCTGCGGCGCGGTGGCCGTCATCGCCGCGCTGCTGGCGGGCGGAGCGGCAGGGGGGCTCTTCGCCGCAGCGGGCCTGCTCCTGGCCCTCGGGGGGGCGCTGCTGGGCCGGAAGCAGGGCTCCATCCCCGTGACGGTGCTCCTGGGCCTGGGCCTGGGCGCCGTCGGGCTGGTCCTGGGAGTGGTGCTGTGATGGCGCCGCAGGTGATTCTGGCCCTGCTGGCCGGGGCCGGGGTATTTCTGGTCTTCTCGGCCTTCGCCATCCCCCGGCAGGTGCGGCTGGCCCGCCCTGCCGGGGGCGGGCCCCTGTCCGCCCTGCAGGCCCGCCTGGACGCCGCCGAACTCCCGGTAACGGCCCGGGAGTTCCTGGCCGTCTGCGGGGCGGTGGCCGTTCTCGGGGCGGTGGCCGCCGTTCTCCTGGGGGCTCCGGCCCTGGCCCTGGCCGGGGTGGTCATCGGCCCGGCGCTGGTCTGGCAGCGGTACGAGGCGCAACGGGACCGCTTCCGCCAGGACTACGACAACTCCCTGGCGGAATGCGTCCAGTTGCTCCGGGAAGGCTTCTCGGCCACCGGGGCCCTGCGGGACGCCTTTGACCACGCCGTCCGCAACGGGCCCGACCCCGCCGCCGCCGATTTCCGCGAGGTCTGGCACGCTCACGCCACCGGGGCCGACCTGGAGGAGGCCTTCGGGCCAGTCCTGGAGCGCCGGCGCAACCCGTTCCTGCGGATGGTCGCCGAGGCACTGACGTTGAAGGCAACCGAGGGCGGGAGCGTCGGCGAGGTGCTCCTGGGGCTGGAGACGATGATCCGGGAGCAGGTGGCCCTGCGGCGGGAGATCGCCGCCAAGCAGGCCCAGGCCCGCCTGGAGGCCACCATCGTCTCCCTGGCCCCGGTGGGGTTTTTCCTGCTCCTGAAGATTGCCCCCTGGATGCGGGAGTATGAGGGTGGCTTCTATCGGTCGCTCCTGGGCCAGATCGCTCTGACCGTTGCCCTGGTCTTCTCTATAGTGGCCTATTTCTTCTCCCGGCGTCTGGCAACCCGGGGGCTGACGCTGGAGGTCAAGGAGGCGCGATGACGGGAATCCTGGCCATCATTGCCGGAATCGGGATGTTCCTGTTCGTGGACGGCCTCTTCCCGCGCCCGGTGCGGGTGCGGCTGACGGCCCCGGACCGGCGCCCGCTGGGCCAGCGGCTGATGGATGCTTTCTTCGTCCCCGCCGCCGAGCGGGTCTCGTCCCTGGGGCGGGCGGGGCTGGAGCGGCAGAAGGCGGACCTCAAGGTCCGCCTGGCCCGGGCCGGGTATCCGCCGCCGTTCGCCACGCCGGAGGCGGTGCTGGGCTACCGCCTCTTCACCGCCGTCCTCTTCGCCGTCTTCGGCGGCATCTTCGCGCTGGTGGTCCGCCTGGGCAGTCTGGCCCTGCCGCTGGCCCTGGGGCTGGCCGCCTTCGGATGGATGGTGCCCGACCGGACGATTGCCAACGCGGAGCGGGAGCGGCGGGAGCAGTTGACGCTGGACGCTGCGTCCACCCTGGACCGCCTGGCCATCCACGTGGCGGCGGGGCAGGCTCTGCCCGCTGCCGTCCGCTCCGTCGCCGAACGACCGGGCGGCGCGTGGGTGGCGGAGTTCCGGAAGATCGCCGCCGCCTACGCCGTCGGCGGCGATTTCCCCGCCGCGCTGGAGGAGGCGGTGGAGCGGAACGGGCGCCTTCCGGAGATCGCCCGCGTCTGCGAGCGGCTCCGCGCCGCCTACGAAATGGGCGGCGGGGGGGTGGCCCAGGGTTTGCGCCGAATGGCGCAGGACGCGCGCATCAGCATCCGCCTGCTCATCACCGAGCGGGGCTACCGCAATGCTGTGATGATGGTCATCCCGGCCTTCTTCGCCATCATCGCCATCGCCATCATCCTCATCGGACCCGGCGCCGTCCGGATGGCCGCCGTGATGGGAGGGTAGCCGCGCGGGGCCGGGGGCGGGGACGCCGTCCCGCGCGGCCCGGTTCGGTCCAATTCCAATCCATTCTATCAGGAGGTGAACGATGCTCTGGAACAACCGTGGTCAGGGGTATACGGAGTATGTGGTGATCCTGGCGGCGGTGCTGGCTATTGCCGCAATCGTAGTCGGGACGATCCAGTTGATCGGCAGCGTGTATCAGCGCCAGCAGGGGCGCATTCAGGCCTTGCCGTGACCATGGCCCGCCGCAACCGGAACAGTGGACAGGCATATACCGAGTTCGTGATCGTGCTCCCCGGGGTCCTGCTCCTCACGCTTTTGGCGTGGGAGTTCGCCTACTTCTGGTGGGGCCGGATCATCGTGTCGTCCGCCACCTTTGAGGCCGCGCGGGTGGTGGCGGCAGGGGAGCCTGCCGCGACCGGATATGCCCTCTATAACGGTATCCTGGATACCGGGATGGGGCGGATGGCCGGGGAGCACCGGGGACGGTTCTCCCTGGCCGTCCAGCCTGCCTTCCGCTCCGTCCGCGCCCGGGCCGACGTCCCGTACCGCTGGCCCTCGGGCCTGGGCGCGCTGATGGGCGGGGGGATGAATCTGTCGCTCCGGGCCTCGGCCTTCTTCCGCCTGGAGCGGTTCTGGCCGGGGCCGCCGGAGCAGATGGAGTGACGGCGATGAAAAGAGCGACCGCATTCGTCCTGCTGACGGGGGCGGCGCTGGCCCTGGCGCTGGCCCTGGGGCTGGCCCTCTCCCCCCCTGTCGCCTGCCAGGGGGACGACTGCCTGCCCGGAACCGGTCCGACCCCGCCGCCGCCGACGCCGCCCGGCCCGCCCCGGTGCTTTCTCCCGCTGGTCATCCGGAGCGAGGGGGGCACGCCCCCGCCGCCGACCTGCGAGGGGGCGGAGCGGGAACCCAACGACACCCACACCGACGCCACCCCGTTCGTCTTCTCCTGCGCGCGGGGGACGGCGGAGTGGGACGGGGACTCCGACTGGTACCGGGTCCACCTCTGCTCCGGGCCGTTCACTCTCTCCGCTGCCCTGGACGGCCCCGACGGTGCCAACCTGGACCTGTACCTCTACGGGGACCCGCCCGGCTGGCCCATCGCCGCATCGGAGTCGGGCGGCCCGGATGAGTCCCTCTCCGTCCCCGCCCTGGTGACCGGGACCTACTACATCCTGGTCCAGCCCGCCTGGGGAAGCGGGGCCTATACGCTGACCGTGGAGGTGGAGCGATGACAGATCACGGGTCACAGGTTGCAGGGAGCAGGGGACAGGCCTACGTGGAGTTCATCATCGTCCTGCCGCTGCTGCTGCTCCTCATCGCGGGGATCATCGGCTTCGGGCAGATGATCTACGTGAAACTGGCGACGGAGGCGGCGGCCTGGGCCGCAACCCGCCACGCCGTCTCCACCCTCAACACAGACAGGGGGCCCGCGCAGGCGTTCGTCGCCAGCCGGTACGCGCTCCAGGGGTTCGGGCTCAACCCCGATTCGGCCCGGGCGACCCTCTGGGCCTACGGCGGCTGGAACCGGGGTAGTCGCATCCAGGTGCAGGTCTGCTACGACGTCCCGCCGCCGCCCGTCCCCTACGGCGACTACCTGCTCCCGTCCCGCATCTGCTCCACCCAGACGATGCCCGTCTATCGGTGGAAGTCCAGGTGGTAGGAGGTCGCCGTGGTCCGTGGTCTGTGGTCCGTGGTCTGTGGTCTGTGGTCCGTCGTCCGTCGTCTGTGGTCTGTCGTCCGTCGTCCGTCGTCCGTCGTCCGGTCCGAGCGGGGCCAGGTCCTGCTCTGGGTGGTCATTCTGCTGCCGCTCCTGCTGGCGCTGACAGGGCTGGTGTTTGACGGTGGCCTGCTCTGGGCCCAGTACCGCCGGGCCCGCTGGGCCGCCGACGGCGCCGCCGTTGCCGCCGCCAGCGAGATAGACCCCGGGCTGTTCCTGGAATCGGGAAAGGTGCGGCTGGGGCCCGATGCCGTCCCCGCCGCCGTCTGGTACGCCCGGCAGAACGACCCCGACCTCCACGTCACCGCTGTCTATGTCCAGAACAACACCGTCTACGTCCGGGGGTGGGTGCAGGCCCGGCCTGTCTTCCTGTCCCTGTTCGGGGTCGGAAGCGTACGGCTGGATGTGCGGGGGTACGAGCGGCCCGCCTGGGGAGCGGTACGGGAGGGGCAATAATGAAGGGCGGAGTTCCCTATCGGCGCGTGGTCGTCCAGTTGCACGAAGAGGACCTCGCAGCGGTCCAGCGGCTGCGGGAGCGGTGGGGGCTGCCGTCCGACGCGGCGGCGGTCCGCTTCGCGCTGCGGGTCGCCTGCGATGTGGTCCCGATGGCTCGCTACAACGAAATCGCTCGGATTCAAACGGAGGTGGAGAAATGAAAGACATCCGCGTGGAAGTTCCGCAGCAGATGCCGCAGCAGCAGATGCCGCCGCAGCGGAAAGGGCTGCGGCTCAAGCCCGCCGGATGGCTGGCGGTGGGGGTCCTGGGATTTCTGGTGGTCGTCCTGCTGGGCTACGCATACCAGCAAATCTACTGGGCCACGCACGGCATTGAGACGCTGCCGACCATGGCGCCCGTGCCGACCTATACCCCCAGGCCGACGCCTGTTCCGCCGACGCCCACTCCGGGCCCGACGCCGACCCCCGAGGGGTGGAGCCGGGGCTGGGACCCGGTGACGAAGCGGGAGTACCTGGTCCCGCCGCCGGAGGTGGAGCGGGAAGTCCGGGAGGCGTTCAATGCCGTTCTTGCTGCGGCTGTCGTAGAGGATCAGAGCGACGACGCTCTGCGGAAGTATGATCTGGAAGAAGTCCACCGCCGTCTGGCGCAATATGCCACGTCGGAGATTGCCGACTGGTATGACTCTGCTCCCTTCGTGGAAATCCGGCCTCTGGCTCCGGAGGGCCCCGTGCAATGTTCCGACTACGACACCTGCACGGTGACCCGCGCCGCGCTGGAGTTTCGCGGGTACGCCATATATGACCAGAAGAACTGCCCGGAGGGCTATGGCTATACCGCCCCCTGCGTGGTACGGACGACGGGAACC
>Ga0068707_1001345_pt1 | contig 17014 bp, 14 predicted proteins | sample YNPNPMetaG_FD_66600 | JGI IMG/M metagenome (GOLD analysis project Ga0068707, IMG submission 66600) | Anoxygenic and chlorotrophic microbial mat microbial communities from Yellowstone National Park, USA - YNP NP MetaG | ecosystem: Environmental > Aquatic > Thermal springs > Hot (42-90C) >...
GCCGAAGAGGGCGCTGGTTCCCGGGAGCGGGGCGGAGGAGAATCTCTCCCGGCGGCCTTGCCGTTGGCGGCCGTCCCTGCCGAAGAGGGGCGTCCTTCTGCCTGGACCGTCGACATATCCAGTTCGCGTACCTTGGCGATGATTTGTTCGAGCATGTGGGCCGGCAGCGCTCCTGGCTGCATGAAAATCAACTCACCCTGTTTGAAGATGGCCAGAGTGGGAATGGACTGGATACCAAAGGCAGCGGCCACCTCCTGCTGGGCTTCGGTGTCCACCTTGCCAAATACGATGTCTGGATGCTTTTCCGAAGCTTTTTCGAATACCGGTCCAAACTGCTTGCAGGGCCCGCACCAATCGGCCCAAAAATCGAGAAAAACTATTGGGTTGTTTTCAATGGTGCTCTTGAGGTTCTGAGCGGTAATTTCAATCGTAGCCATTTTCTACCTCCTTAGACATGGTTACCATAATACCGATACCGCCCGGTGTAAACCTCAGGGTCGATAAATGGCCAGCTCGCGACCGGTATCCTCGGTGACATATCCTCCCAGCCGTTGCAGTTGCTCGCGGAACTCGGTGGAACGGATCAGTTCGATCAGAGGCGCCATGAGCAGGCTCTGATAATATTCCAGGGCTATCACCAGATCGTAGCGTTCAGAAAAAAGCTCTATAAAGTCCAGCCCCAGCGCCCGGGCTGCCGACCAAATTCCCAGACCGCAGTCGGCCGAGCCGGACGCTACAGCCACTGCCACCGCCAGGTGGGTAGTGGCCTGGCGCTGGTAGCCGCGGATTTTTTCGGGATCGATGCCCAGCCGGTTCAGGTGATAGTCCAGCAGCACCCGCGTACCCGCCCCTAGCTGACGATTGATGAAGCTTACGTCGGGGCGCACCAGGTCGGTCAGGGAGCGAATGTTCTTGGGGTTGCCTCGGGGCACCATCAATCCCTGGATGCGCCCGGCAAAATTCAACAGCGCCACCGGTCGCTTCAGCCGCTCCCGCACCGCCGGCAAGTTGTATTCGCCACTTGAAGGATCGAGAAGGTGCGAGCCCGCCAGGTGGGCTTGGCCGCGCTCCAGCGCTTGCAGGCCGGCGCTGCTTCCCACATGAATGCTCACCAGGCGGGGGTTGCTAGGTTTACGAGCGAGCATGCTGGACAAAACGTCCAGAGCCGGATCGTGGCTACCGATGCACATGATGGTGCGTTCGATCTCTTCCGCCGGGCGCAAAAGCTCAATTTCGACCTGCTGGCCGGCGGAGAAACCCTCGCAGGCTGCTGGTACGCGCAGTAAGCCGTCCGCGCGCACCAGAGAGGTAACCACCCCCGCCCCGCGTGCCAGGGCACTGGCCACAATCTCTTTACCTACCCGGCCCATGCCAACCCGTACATACTCTTCCTTGCCAAAGGTGGAATAGAGTTTCCGAGCCAGACGTGCCGAAAGCCTGCGTCGCTCGGGGGGCGGCAGCCCCTGCAAGCGGTAGACCAATGGTTTTACCACCAGGTCCAGAACCACCAACGCCGAAACCGGATAACCGGGAATGCCGATTACCGGACGACCTTGCGCCAGGCCCAGCACCGCTGGATGACCGGGGCGGATGGCCAGCCCATGGGCCACCACCCGACCCAGGCGTTCGACCACCGACGCCGAAAGATCGTCCCGTCCCGCCGAAGAACCCGAAAGAATGAGCACCAGATCGTTTTCGGCCAGCGCCTCCTCCACCGCTCGACGGATGCGTTCCTGGTCATCGGGCAAAATGGGCAGCCGCTGGGCCCGCACCCCCCACTGTTGGAGCTGAGCCGCCAGGGTCAGGGAGTTGAACTCTATCACCTGCCCCGGTTGCGGTTCTGTTCCTATGGGCACCAGCTCGTCTCCGGTAGGCAGCAAAGCCGCCCGGGGACGGCGCCGCACCAGAATCCGGCTGTGACCGCAAGCTGCCGCAGCACCCAATTCGGCCGGTCCCAAAAGCCGATTTTCGGGCAGGACCAGTTCGCTCTCCACCACATCCTCGCCGCGGGGCCGAACGTTCTGCCAGGGCGAGACCGCGGCCATGATTTCCACCAGCCGTTCTCCGCCCTGCTCGATGAGCTGAGTTTGTTCCACCGGAATTACCGCGTCGCAGCCAGCGGGCAGCTTGTCGCCGGTATCCACCTCGATGGCTAGCTCGCCCAGCTTGAGCCGTAGCGGCCGGGCTTCGCTTGCTTGCTGGGTTTTGTCGGCGGCAACGGCATAGCCATCCATGGCGCAGGCGTGATAGTGAGGCGCGGAGATCCTAGCCCATACCGGCGCCGCGGTCACCCGCCCGGCGGCGTTTTCCAGCTCCACCCACTCGCCGGCCAGGGGTTGTAAGAAACCGCAGGCTTCCAGTTCCCGAAAATAAACCTCCAGCGTCTCTTCGAGAGGCTTTTCGCTCAGGTACACTCTCCTTTCTTTTTTCACCATGGATGTACCAGCACCTCCTCGCCTTCGTGCAATCCGGTCCTTTCAAGCGGAATCATCACCAGCCCATTCGAACGAGCCAACACCCCGAGCGAGTTGGACTTTCCGAATATGGGCCAAGCCAACCAGCCGTTTTCTTGCTTCTCCAGCCTGACCGCTACCCACTCCTCCCGACCCGCTTCCGAAGGAACGGCACGGGCCAGGCGAGCCGGTAGGCGAAAATCCGGTAGGACCGGCCGGCCGGCCATTTTCTCTATGACCGGCGCCACCAAACGACGAAAAGCCACCAGTGCCGACACCGGGTTGCCCGGAAGCCCGAAAACTATCTTACCCCCACATACCGCCCCCAACGTAGGTTTGCCCGGCCTCATGGAAAGGCCGTGGAAGAGCAAACCCGGTGAACCCAGCTCCTGGATTACCTCCGAAGTGGCGTCGCGAGCCGATACCGAACTACCCGCTGTAAAAATCAACAGGTCGCAGGCGGCAACAGCCTCGCGCGCCGCCTGCAAAATAGCCTCTCGCCGGTCGGGCAAGATGGGCCAGGAACAAACAGGCTCGGCCCCGCACCTTTGGCAAAACGCCGAGAGTGTCGTCAAATGAACATCGCGCATCTGCCCTGGCCCCGGCAGCTTTTCTCTCGTCACAATTTCGTCGCCCTGGGCCAGAATAGCCACCCGGGGACGGGTGCGCACCGCCACCTGAAGAATCCCGCCGGCGGCCAGAAGGCCGAGCTCTGGCTCGCGCAAAATTTTTCCGCCAGAAAGAAGAACTTCACCCCGGGCATAATCCTCGCCGCGGTGGATGATGTTTTGCCCTGGCGCCACTGCCTTGAAAATCGCAACGGTCGATGGATCGATCGTCTCCGAATTTTCCAGCATCACCACCGCGTCTGCGCCTGCGGGAACGGCTCCGCCGGTATGGACCAGCGCCGCCTGGCCTCTAGCGAGCTCCAGGTTGGAGGCCCTCCCCATGGGCACCTCACCAACAATCTTCAACTCCGCCGGGATGCTCTCCGAAGCGCCTGCGGTATCGACCGACCTCACGGCGTAACCGTCTACCGCACTGCGGTCGAAGGGAGGATAATCGTCCGGGGCGAGAACATCTTCGACAAGCACCCGGCCCGCCGCTAGATCCAAGGGCACCAGCTCGCTTGCGCTAACTACGGCGCTCTTTTCAAGCATAAGCTCCAGTGCCTGCTGCGGGCTCAAGACTCGAAAGAGCTCTTTTCCCATAACCCGGCCAATGTAATTCAGCTATTGTCTTCAGTCAAAGGCCGGCCTGCTCGATCGGCTTCGGCGCTGGCTTTCAGGCGCGCCAGGCGTTCGGGCTCGATACGTACCAGCAGGGTTTTTTCCCGGGTAAGAGCCACCCTTCCCGGCTCGCCCGGCACCGGACGACAGTATTTGGCTCGCGTATAAGAAATTTCCAGCCGATCGGGATTTTTCGCGCCAGAGTATGCCGCGGCCAGGGTAGCCGCGTCCAGCAGGGTCTGCTCGTCGATATCCTCTCCGGGCTCCAATCTTACCAGAACGTGCGCCCCCGGCCAGCCCCGAGCGTGCAGCCAGATATCCGCACCCCGAGCCAGATGGAAAGTCAGCCGGTGGTTGTCCTGCGCTGAACGACCCACCAGGATTTCCCGCCCGCTAGCAGAAACAAAACGACGATAGGGCTGGCGCCGCAAGGGCCGGGAACGTACGGGTTCGGCATCTGCTTCAAATCCCAGCCGGCGGGCCAGTTGCACCAGCGACGCTTCTTGAGCTTCGGCGGCGAGAGTGCGTTGCTCCACCATGTGGGCCAGCCGCGCCCTTTCGCGGGCCAGCCGGGCTTCTATTTCGGCCCGGGCGCGTTTCATTTTCTTGGCTCGCTCGAAAAGACGCTGCATGTTCTCAACCACGCTCAGGCGCGGATCTAGTTCCAGCGTGACCCTTTCTCCATCCGGGGCGGTGGCGAGTTCCAGCCTCTCGGCATGCGCCGGAAGACCAGCCAGATTCAACTTAATAAGCTCCGCCTGTCGGTAAAACTCATCGGCTCGGTCGGCCCGACCACCGTCTCGTTCTAGGTTGGAAATCAGCTTTTCCTGACTTTTTATCTGCCGGCCTAAAAGCGTCAGCACCCGGCGTCGCAAGTTTTCTATCCGCAGCCGTCCTTCCAGCTCCGAATAAAGGGCCTCGGCCGCTCGATTGGCGGCCAGCGTGGCGGGATCGGGGGAAGGCAGGCGACTCTTTCCATCTTGCAGCAAAGCAGCGGATCGCCGAGTAAGTTCTTCTCCCGCTTCGGCCCGCCCCAGCACCGGCGCGGTTACCCGCAGCGTCTGGTCGGCCAGTAAAATTCTCCCTCCCCCGAAAAGATCGACAACCAGGACCTTAGTATCTTCCTTTCGCCTAAAGTGCACAAAAACCCGTCGGCCACCGGCCTCGCCCTCTATGCCTTCTACTGTCGTCCCCAGAATCTCTGCCCGCAGCTTCATAACCCAAGCAGGCGCCGGCCGGCCGGTGCGTTCTGGCCGCTGCGTAAGATGCAACCTCATCGATTCTTTTTGCAGGACTACCAAAAGGTAAAAACTTGTTCCCCGCCCCCTTAGGCCGAGCACCAGCCTTCTGTCCGCAGGCGACCAGATCTCCTGCAGCCGCGCGCTGCGCACAACCTGCTGCAGCTCGATTGTTACGAAACCCAGCTCTGCGGCACTAAGGCTCAAAGCGTTTTTTCAGCCGCCAGTGCAGAAGGGCCAGAACATGTTGCAGCGAAGGGGCGGGCAGCAGTTCTGGCGGATGGGATCGCATTCCGAACCAGCCTCGTGGCACATGCCCACCTCGCACTGGCCGGTCTGGGAATTGCATATCTGGCCGCTCGGACAAGGCGGACAATTAGACTTCCATTCACACTGGTTATAGCTGAAGTTACACTCGTAGCCCTCGGCGCACACCGGATCCTGCTGGTTGCAGTTGATGTCGAACTCGCACTGGCTCTTGGTGTTGCAGACGTAGCCCGGGCAGCACTCCTGGCCGTCTGGATAGGTGCAGGTGAACCCCACCTGCTTGGTGGGGGGCACGCACTGGCCGGTGGAGTAGTCGCAGATGTAGCAGCTGTTTACCTGCTTGCACTTGGCTTCCGGATCGGGATAGCGGTAGCAGGGCATGGGAGCACAGACGTTCTCGGGCTTGCAGTAGTAATATTCGCTGCAGTGACTGTCCTGGAGGCATTCGACGCACTTGTTGAGCTGGGGATTGCTGTCGATCTTCTTGCAATAAGGCTTTCCTGCCACCGTGGCGCACTCGGCATCGGTCATGCACTCGGCGTAGAAGCACTGGCCGGTGGACACGTTGCAATGGTAACCCGCGCCCTGTTTTTCCTGGCATTCCTGATCGGTCATACAGCCGCTCTGGCACACGAAATTGCGACACCAGGCAAAGCTGCCGCAGTGGGAGTTTGCCAGGCACTGGACGCAATCTCCCGTCTGCGTGTTGCAATGGGGAGTATTTACCAGGGCGGCGCAGTCGTTGTCGGACTGGCAGGTGGTGTCGGTGCAAAGATGAGCGGCCGAGCAGCGCTGGTTGCCCGAGCAGTCACTGGAAGTGCGGCACTGCACGCAGCTGTAGGTCTCTTCCAGGCAGTAGGGCGTCGGGTTGGCGCAATGAGAGCTCTGATAACAATCCACGCAACGGCGAAGTTGTGGCTGGCAGTACTTCGAACCGCAATGGCTGTCGTTGAGGCATGCAAAACACCTGCCCTGGGTCTGGTCGCAGTGCGGGGCGGCGGCATCCTGGCAATCGGCGTCGCTGGTACAGGCCGGGCCTTCGGGAACGCACTGATACTGGTCGTTGCACACCAGACCGGTTCCGCAATGACTGTCTTCTCGACAGGCCACACAGATGCCGGCGGATGTCAGGCAATAAGGGGTTTGGCTGGGGCACTGCTGGTCATCGGTGCAGGGATTCTCCGGAACACACACCCCTTTGAGCACGATGCACTTATAGCCTCGTGGGCAATCGGTGCTGGAGCTGCATGGGGTGCCCGGCCGACAGACTCCTTCCAGACAGAGCTGGCCGCTCGGGCACTGACTGATGTCGGTGCAGAAAATGTCTTTTTCTTCCTGTCCTCCGTCGGCATCGACGCCGGCATCGGAGGTTTCCGACCCTCCGCTACAGGCCGCCAGGCAGAAAAAGACCCCCATAATCGGCAAGCACCTGCTGAACATCTCTACCTCGCTCGCCCCCCTATCAGGGTTTTGGTAGGCAAAGCGCCTTTAGCTTCAGCGAAATAAATTTACACTCGTAGTTCGAAGGACAATTGGGCGCCAGGATGGAACACTGTTTACGACAGGTAAATGACGGCTCATAGGAAGAATCGAAAATAATGCAGTAGATACAGTTGTCGCAGTAATAACTGGCGGCGTTGTTGCAGTTGGCATCGAAGAAGCAAAAGGCACCGTCGTCGCCGGGATTTTCGGCCACGCAAGTGCCGGTGTTGGTGTCGCAGTACCAACCCTGGGGGCACTGGCTGCTGTCGGTGCAGCTGTTCTGGACGCACTGGCCGGTGGAGGTATTGCAATGGCTGCCTTCGGGGCAGGCGGTGTCGTTGAGACACCAACAGCGGCCATCGGGTTTGCACTCATAACCGGTGGGGCAGGGATTTACCACCGAGCAGTTCTTCACGCACTGGCACAGTAGCGTGTCGCAGTAAGAACCCGAGGCGCAGCCACCACAGCAGTCGGTCTGGCCGCACTGATGGGTGACGTAGTTGCAGGTGTCGGGCGGGGTGCAGTCGGCGTTTTCATCGCAGCCGGGTTTGCAGTTACCGTCTCCGGTATCGCACCAGTAACCGGGCTGGCAATCGGCAGGTTTGCAACCGGGGGTGACACAGTGGGTGTTCTGGCAAACCTGGCCGGGCAGGGGACAATCGATGTCGTTTACACATTCTTGCACGCATTTGCCGTCAACACAGCGGGGAAAGTTCGCATCCTTGCAGTCGGCGTCGGACTTGCATTCACCGGTCTGTTCGGGAATGCAGGTGCCGAAGTTGCACAGATAACCTACACAACAATCGTTGATGCCCTGGCAGACCGGTGGGGGCGCCACGCACTCGTTGTTCACGCAGACTAGGCATACCGCCCCAGCGCAGTCCTCGCGCTTGGAACAGTTTTTGGGAACACAGCGATTGGAAATGCAGGTCTGGCCCGGATCGCAATCCGCATCCGTGGTGCAAACTTTGCCGTCGCCACCGATAGGCTTGCACTGGCCGCTTATGCAGCTTTCTCCACTGAAGCAATCGCAGTCGCCCTGGCAGTTCAAAGGAGGCGCGCCGGCCTCGCAACGGTGGGTGGACTGGTTGCATACCTGGCCGGCCGATTTGTCACAATCGTAGTTGCAGTTACAGAAGCCCGCTACCTGGCAGACGCCGTCTACGCAAGTGTGGTCGGGAGGACAATCGGTATCTTTGGAACATAGTTTCACATCTCCGCCACCGCTGCCGTCATCACCCGTAAAATGATCAGGCGAAGTATCGCCGCCCGAGCAACCTACCATAAAGTAGATTAGCGTCATCGCCAACACGCCAGCCAAATTTTTCATCTTTTCCTCCACTTTGAACTCTAAGTGGCAATATTAGAGACTAGAGACCAGCCAGGTCAAGCATAACTTGAGACTTGCCCGAAAAGTTCGCCGGCGCTAATAATCGCCTTTATGAAAGAACCAAGAAAGCAGCTGGGGCAGGAGGCCGAACTTCTGGCTGAAGAATTTCTACGCGGCCGGGGGCTGGAAATAATCGAAAAGAACGTATTTTTCAAATTCGGGGAAATCGATTTGGTGGCGCGTGATGGAGATACCATTGTCTTTGTGGAAGTACGCTCGCGCACCCGCCCGGACATTCATCCTGCGGCCACGATAACACGCACCAAGCAGCAACATATCGTGCGCGCCGCCGAGGCTTACCTGCAGCGCCACCGCCTCACCGACATCATGGCCCGTTTCGACGTGGTTACGGTATGCACTTCAAGCGGCCAGATCGAATATTTCCCCAACGCTTTCGAGGCCGGCCGCTGAAAGCCAGCTCCCGAAATCTTTCAGGACAGCACCCCGCGGAAGGTGCGCCGGTGAATGGGGCAGGGTCCGTAACGTCGTAGCGCTTCGAAATGCGCGGCGGTGGGATAACCCTTGTGGCGGTCAAAGCCGTATTGAGGCCATCTCCGGTGGTATTCAACCATTAACCGATCCCGATGCACTTTCGCCACAATCGAAGCGGCGGCTACCGTTCTACACCGACTGTCGCCACGAACCACCGCCCGCTGGGGGATGGGCGAGTGGCCCGGCGGTGGAGAAAACTCATCCCGGCCATCTACCAGTACCAGCTGCGGCCGGGCTCCCCGCCCAAGAAGCTCGGCCAACGCGCGTGACATGGCCTCCAAAGCCGCCCGGCGAATATCTCCGGCGTCGATTTCTTCTACCCCGGCCATACCCACGCCCACCAGGGCACCTGCGATGATGCGGGCGTAGAGTTTCTCCCGAGTGGCCGCAGCAAGTTTCTTTGAATCATCGATGCCGCTGGCGTCAAAATCCTCCGGCATCCATACCGCCGCCGCCACCACCGGCCCAGCCAGCGGCCCGCGGCCAGCCTCATCGACGCCGGCGATGCTTATCCAGCCCTGCTGCCGCAGTTCTTCTTCCAACCATTGCCTGCCGGCCATGAGCGTTTCCCTAGCCGGCTCATCCCAGGCGGTAACTTGCGGTGGCGAACTGGGCCCAGAACTCGTCACCGCTAAGGAGCACCACCTGGGTGAATTTCCCAAGATACTGCAGCGCCTTGCCCATTACGTTATAACGCGACTGTTGGATGGAGCGGAAGGGTTCGTCAAAGAACAGCGGTATGCGTTCACGGGCGCAAGCCCTTTCCAAAATGGCGAACTTCAAAGCCAGGTATACCAGATCCTGTTCCTCGGCCGAAAGTTCCTCCACCCGCCGGTTTTCTTCCTGCCCGGCACATTCGATTACTCCACCGGGCCCGAAAGCGATGCTCTTTAGCTTTGCGCCGGAAAGGGCCACCAAAATCTGTCCCGCCCGGGGCGTAATGGCGGCCTCCACCTCTTCCCGTTTGGTAAGAAAAACATCATCGGCCGAACGCATCAGCCGCTCCCAAAATTCCTTATCCGCCCCGCTAGTTTTCTGCCCACTCATCGCTTCTACCGCCGAAGGGGCCAGGGCCACGGAAGGCGGTTTTCCGAGCGCCGCCCGGGGAGGATTGCCTCCGAATTCCGTCGGCGCGTCCTGGGACAGGCTATCTTGCCCTGGCATCTGACCCGCCCGCCCCTGGAGCCTGTCTTCGAGCAGCTTGATGCGCCTTTCCATTTCCTTGGGGCTCATCATCAAACCACCGGCGCCCGCCAGCTTGGCATCGAGCTGAGCGATGCGTTCTTTGAGCTGCGCCGCTTTCTGCTGCGCTTGACACAGCTCGGGATCCGCCTGCAGCTTTTCCAGCTCCCGGCCGGCTTGCTCGATGCGTTTTTCCAACTCGTCCGCTCGGGCGTAAAGCTCCAGAAGCGCCGCCGGTTTTTCCACTTCCTGTTCCTTCATGATCTTGCGCACCAGCGCGGTGGCAATCTCAAACTCCTGGCGCGCCCGCTCCCTGCGCTGCTCGATCTGCTTGAGCCGGGCATCCAGCCGCGCTCCCGCTTCCCAGGCGTCCAGATGACGAAGGTAGGCAACCAGGGCAACGGCAAAGGCCGGCAGATCCAGCAGCGCCGCCCAGCGCAGCGACTCATCCAGCAAAAACCCCAGCCCCCCCAGCACCAGCGCTCCTAAGCCCACTCCCAGACCGGCCAGAAAAACCGGGTCACGCTTTAGAGGCGGCGGCAAACGCCGGCTGAATTTCTGGCGAAAACTCTTTTCCTCCTCCTCCAGGCGCGAAAGGGCTTTGCTGAGCTTCTGCTCCTCCTCGCCGTAGGCGCGCACCTTCTGCTCGAAATCCTGGGGCAGATCGCGCAGGCGCGCGAATTCCTGACGCTGGCGCTCCAGCTCCTTCAAACGGTTCTGCGCTTCGTTGAGCTGTCGGGTTTTATTCTCCGCCTCCAAAAGCTGCTGGCGCAGGCCGTCGGCTTCGAACTGCAGCTCGTCCACCTGACGGGCCAGTTCTAGATCCCGTCGTAGCACCTCCAGCTGGCGCTGCATCTCTTCGGGATCCTCGGGTAAGTTATCCTGCAAGGGATCGTCCCCCTGATATCCCTTGAAAAAAGCCGCTGGGGGCTTAAGCGGCTCGTTCCCGCCGGCGGGCAGAGAAACCTGGGGTGGTGTAAATGGCTTTTCTTCAAGCCGCTGGTTCGAAGGAAAGGAATCGGCCCGGGTGAAAAACAATTCCCGCCACAGATCCCGCTGAGGCAATCCGACCTGCCCGCCCAAATACTGGCGTATCTCCGCCGCGGCGGTAGAAATATTTACGAACGGACCTTCCGGCCCGCTGCGCTGGGACAGCACCATCGCCCCCCGGCCAAAGTCGCGCACCAGCCGGTAAAGGGTTCCGCGTTGATCGGAAAAAAGAAGCGCCGCCCGGCACTCCCTTCCCCCGGTCGAAGCGAAGCGCCCCGCATCTTCCTCCAGCGGTGTCGGGTCGAAAAGCTCCAGCAACACCTCCAGCACGGTGCTTTTGCCGCTTCCCGGCCCGCCCACAAAAACACTCAGTCCCTGCCCTATGGGCAGGCGGTAGAGCTGGTCGAAGCTCCTTATTCCCTGCAGGACCAGCTCGTGTAACTGCATGCAATTTTTCTCCGGAATTCCGGAAGAAGAACCGCAGACGATCAAGATTCCTTGAGCCGGGAGGCCTTGCCGCGCAGGTCGCGCAGGTAATAGAGCTTAGCCCGCCGAACCTTGCCGTGCCGCAGCACCTCGACCTTTTCTACCACCGGCGAGTGCAAGGGAAAAATCCTTTCCACTCCCACACCGTAGGAATATTTGCGCACGGTAATGGTTTCGGACACGCCCGAGCCGCGCTGCTTTATCAGCACGCCTTGGAAGAGCTGCACTCTTTCCTTGTCGCCTTCCTTGACCTTGATGTGTACCCGAACGGTATCACCGATACGGAGTTTTTCTTCCTGTTTCTTCAAATAAGCCTGCTCCAATTCGCGCAGAATCTTCATGGAGGCACCTCCTCACAAAAACCCGGCGCCTTATAGCACTTACGCCCGGACATTTCAACTATATTTTTTGCTTTTCTAGCCAGGCCCGTTCCTCGGGGGTGAGCTCGGCCTTTTGCAGCAAGTCGGGGCGTCGTCGAGCGGTTCGCAAAATGGACTGCTGGCGGCGCCAGCGGGCAATCTCGGCATGGTTTCCTTCCAGAAGAACCGGAGGCACCTCCTGCCCGCGAAAACGCCGGGGGCGGGTGTACTGAGGATATTCCAGCAGCCCGGCCGAAAAAGACTCGCTGAGCAATGACTGGGGCTCACCCACCACCCCGGGTACCAGACGCGAAGCGGCTTCGATTATTACCCAGGCCGCTGCCTCACCACCGGCCAGTACGAAATCACCCAGCGAAATCTCCTCGTCAACCAGCCCCCGCACCCTTTCATCGAAGCCTTCGTAGCGGCCACAGACCAGTGCCACATGCCCCAGAGCACTCAGGCGCTGGGCATCGGCCTGGCAGAAAACCCGCCCCTGGGGCGAAAGCAGCACCGTATGCACACCCGGACTGTTTTCGCGCAGCTGGTCCAGGGCGGCAGCCAGCGGCTCTACCTTCAGCAGCATGCCTGCACCGCCGCCAAACGGTTTGTCATCAACAACTTTATGCTTACCCCGGGCGAAATCGCGAAAGTTTATCAACTCTATGACGATTATGCCTTCACTGCGAGCCTTTCCCAGAAGGCTTGCCGTAAGCACCGAATCGAACATTTCGGGAAACAGCGTGAGTATGCTCCAGCGCAGCCGCGGCCCTGCACCTACTTCATTGATGGCCTTCATTCTTCCAACAATCCCTCCGGCGGTTCCACCACCAGTTCGCCCCGCTGTAAATTCACCTCTCTTACCACTCCGGGGTACACCGGAAGCAGCCACTCGCGTCGTCCCCTGAGAATAACGTAGATTTCGTGGGCACCATTATCGAAGGCATCTTGAAGTCGGCCCAGAAATTCTCCCCGTCCGTCGACCACCTTTATCCCGATGAGATCGGCCAGGTAGTACTCCCCTTCTCCGGCCGGGTCTAGTTCGTCGCGAGGAACGAAAAAGTCGCGGCCACAAAGCTCGCGCGCTCGCTCGGGAGTGTCGATACCTTGAAGTTTCACCAGGAAAAACCGTCCGGCAGAACGAACTTTTTCCACGTACAACCAGCTTTTGCCACCGTCGATACTGGCCTGCCGTACGCTGCGCCAGGCTCCCGAGCAACCCTCCCCCGGCACCAGCTTGATTTCACCCTTTACGCCGTGGGGGCGCAGAAGGCGCCCCACCCATACTGGCTTCGGCTCAGTCAAGGATGTCTAGTTTGGCCGTTTTGCTGTCCTGGCCGGTGGCCACCTGCAGCAAGTTGCGGATGGCCTGGGCGGTGCGACCTTCCTTGCCGATCACCCGGCCCAGATCCTCAGGATGCACCTTGAGTTTCAGCACCCGGCTGCGCTCGTCTTCAACTTCGGTGACCGTCACCTGGTCGGGGTGCTTGACCAGTCCGCGGACCACAAATCCCAGCAAATCAGCTGCCCGGCTTGTTCTCATCCTTGGGCAACCTGGCTACCAGCTGAGCCACCGTCCGCGAGGGGCGGGCACCGTGGCTGAGCCAGTGCTGATAGCGTTCCCGGTCCAGGGTGAAGGTCACCGGATCGGTACGGGGATTGTAGTAGCCCAGCTTCTCTAAAAAGCTGCCATCCCGCGCCTGGCGGGAGTCGATGGCCACTACGTGGTAAAAAGGTTCGTTCTTTCTTCCAGCTCGTCTGAGTCTGATTGCTACTGCCATGTTCTCTCCTAAAACTGTCCTCCCATAAGGCTTCTGAAAAGTGTTTTCATACCAAAACGGTTAATTTTTTTCATCATTTTTTTCATTTCCAGGTACTGCTTTATGAACTGGTTTACGTCCTGTACGGTGGTGCCGCTTCCCTGGGCGATGCGCTTTCGGCGCGAGCCGTTGAGCAACGAGGGGTTGAGCCTTTCCTGCCTGGTCATGGAATTGATTATGGCTTCGATGCGCCTTAGCTCTTTCTCGGGTTCGACCCCCGGCGTCTTACGCATCATGCCGCTCATTCCGGGAATCTTTTCCAGCAGGTCGCCGATGGGCCCAAGTTTGCGCAGCTGCTGGAGGTGTTCGCGGAAGTCCTCGATGGTAAACTCGTTGCGGCGAAATTTTTTCTGTAGCTCCTCGGCCTTTTTCTGATCGTAGGCCTCCTGGGCCTTCTCCACCAGCGAAAGGATATCCCCCATTCCCAGGATGCGGCTGGCCATACGGTCGGGGTGAAAAACGTCCAGGTCCCCCAGCTTCTCGCCCGTGCCTACGAACAGGATGGGCTTTCCGCACACCGCCTTGATGGAGAGCGCCGCTCCGCCCCGGGCGTCGCCGTCGCTCTTGGTGAGAATAACGCCGCTGATGTCCAGGTCCTGGTTGAAGGCCTCGGCCACATTCACCGCGTCCTGACCGGTCATAGAATCGACCACCAGCAGGATGTGCTGGGGTTGCACCCGAGCCTTGATGTTCTTCAGCTCCTGCATCAGCTCCTGGTCAACGTGCAGCCGACCGGCGGTATCCAGAAGCAGCGTGTCGCAGCCTTTGAGCAGAGCCTCCTGGCGGGCCTGGAGACAGATATCCACCGGGTCCTGATCGGTGCGCGAAGGAAATACCGGAAAGCCCAGCTGCTCGCCCAGGATCTTCAACTGCTCGATGGCTGCCGGGCGGTAAACGTCGGCGGGAACCAGATAGGGTCGACGTCCCTTGTCCGCCAGGCGCCGGGCCAGCTTGGCCGCGGTGGTGGTCTTACCACTTCCCTGCAGGCCGGCCAGCATAATCACCGCCGGTGGCGGGCCGGAAAGCTCCAGCTCGGCGGCCTCACCACCCATAAGTTTCACCAGCTCGTCGTAGAAAATCTTTATGATGAGCTGGGCGGGGGTGATGCTGGAAATAACCTCCTGACCCAGGGCCCTTTCCTTGACGGCGTTGATAAAATCCTTGACTACGTTGTAGTTTACGTCCGCTTCCAGCAAAGAAAGCCGCACTTCGCGCAGGGCGTCTTTGATGTTGGCTTCAGTGATTTTACCATGGCCTCGCAGGCGTTTTATGGTATCACCGAGCTTTTCGGTCAGGTTGTCGAACATAAAAACCTACTCCCTATCCGGGCCCACCCGCCCGGAAAAGCACTCTTTTCTATATTCCGGCGTCCGAAAAGTCAAGCCGGACACCGTCTGGGGTGTTATTTTCTTACGCAGGCCGGAACCATGTCATAGCCGAAGGGGGTGGTGACGTTGATGGGCCCGCAGCGGTAATCGTAAGTGGGGTCAACATCCGGTTTGCAGTCGGCGTCTACCACGCAGGCCTTGGAACAATACTGCTTGCCCGGCCCACCTCCGCCTTCGAATATGCACAGCGAGGTGCGACAGTCTTCGGAGATGTTTTCTTCGCACTTGGCGCCAAGCTCGCCGGTACCCGGCCCTTGCTGCTGGCACACGTAAAGCGCCTCGCTGGCGTCGCGGTTGTACCCCAGCTTGCAGGCCTCGCCGGCACGGCAGTCGCGGTCGGTCTCGCACTGCTTCCAGGTAGGCTGGCAGACATCAACCGCATCCACCGCATCGGGCAGGCCGGGCAGCGGGAAAACCATGGCCCAGCAGCGGAACTGCCGTTTACACAGGCCCCCGATACACAAATAGCCCAGCTCGCAGTCCGAGTCACCCTGCGGGCAGCTCTTTGAAGGCTCCTGTTCGAACACCGGACAGTCGGCATCACTGGCGCACAGGGTGCCGCAGTAACTGGGCTGCTGCCAGTCGATGCACCACAGCGACCAGCAGTCGATCCAGTTGCGGCAGCTGGCTCCGGGGTTGCTCTCCCCGATGTTGGGGTTGGCGCCATTGCACTCGGTAATTATAGCCGTCTGGGTGTCATTGTAATAAGGGGAGCACACCGGTTCGTTCTGCGGGCAGTCCGCGTCGCGGGCGCAACCACTGGTCGTCCAGGTGCACACCTGCACCTGGTGGGAGTTATTGTTGAGATCCAGAAAACTCACCACGCCGCACTGAGAGCCAGAGGGGCAGTCCGAAGAACCCATGCAGGCTTCCGAGCACTTTCCGGTGCCTCCGCTACAGGGCATGGTACCGCATATACAGAGGCCGCTCTGACACTCACTGTTGGCCAGGCACTCGGCACCCAGAACCTTGGAGCCCACCGGGGAACGACAGACCGTGACTACGTCGTTTAGATCCTGGCGCACGGTGCAGCGCTTGCCAGCGCCCGGTTGACAATCGGAAGTGCGCCGGCAGGAGGTCTCGCCCGGTTCCCGGGGCACGCAGCCGTTGATGTTTAGTGCCGTGCCGCAATCGGCATAAGAGATGGCCCGGCAGGCCGTTCCCGAGAAACTGGCGCAGTCGGCGTCGTTGCGACAGGCGCTGGTGCAAACGTTCTCGTGGCAAAAGTCGTTTATGCAGGCGATATTTAGATTCGAGTCGCAGAAAAAGCCTGGCTGTTTGCCGCCGGGGTTTACCGCCACGCAGGCCACTATGCCGCCACCTCCCGAGCACACCGCACCGCAGTTCTGACCCAGAGCCGTACATTTGGGATCGTTGAAGTAGCTGCAGGAGGTTACCGTGGCCTGGCGGGACATTTCGAAGGTGCAGGTTATGCCGCCCTGACCACAGTCAATTATCCAGCTGCTTCCCAGGCTGACCTTGGATTTGCACACTGCGCCGAAGATGCCGGAGCAGGAAATGTCGAGATTGAGCGAGGGATCCATCGCGCCGGTACAATAGAGCGTCTCTCCGCTGGAATGCTGTACCGTAAAATAAATGTTGCAGCCGTTCTGGGCGATGTCGATCTCGTCCTGGCTGGTAAAATAGGGCGCGCAATTGGGGGTTATGTAGTAATGGCCGGAGACGTCGGCGCACTCTACGCCTCCGCAGACCGTGCGGCTGGTTTCGGGGTCGATGTCCACCCGACCGTCGCAGTTGTTGTCCTTGTTGTCGCAAATCTCAGCGGCGTTGGGGTGGATGGTCTTGTCGGCGTCGTTGCAGTCCGAGCCGGGGTTGCAACCGCGAAGTATCGAGCCGTAACCGTCGCCGTCCAGGTCGTCGTCGGGGGTGCCGGAATTGCAGTCGTCGTCTCGGCAGTTGTAGATGATTTCCCGGCGGCTGGGGTTTACCGCCGCGCTACGTTCATCGCAGTCGCAGCACTCGCCCCAGTCGTCCCGATCCACGTCCTTGCCCTGAGAGCAGGCGGTCTCGGACTGCGGGCGGCTGCAGTCTGCCGGGCCGCCGTTACAGATGGTCTTGCAGTACTCGGTGTCACCGCCAATATAATCGCCGTCGGCAGGTAGATCGCCGCCGTCGGTCCCTCCATCTTGCTCGTCGTAGCGGGGCACGCAGTTCTGGTTTACGCATTTTTCGAACAGTGGGTCGCAGTCGGCGTCGGACTGACAACGGCCCTTCTGG
>Ga0068707_1001347_pt1 | contig 17008 bp, 10 predicted proteins | sample YNPNPMetaG_FD_66600 | JGI IMG/M metagenome (GOLD analysis project Ga0068707, IMG submission 66600) | Anoxygenic and chlorotrophic microbial mat microbial communities from Yellowstone National Park, USA - YNP NP MetaG | ecosystem: Environmental > Aquatic > Thermal springs > Hot (42-90C) >...
GGAGGCGTCTCGGGCGGACTTTCCTTCGGAGGGCGCGCCTCCTCCCGGCGGCGCCTGGCCAGGAGATACTCCTCCTCGATCTTCCTGGAGAGCGCCTGGAGTTCCTCGGCGTATTCGGGCCGGGCGTACTGGAGGTTGCCGTCCGGGTCGGCGACGCTCACGGAGGCCCTGAGCTTCTCCAGCTCGCGCTGGGCCTCCCGGAACTTTTCCTGGCCGATGTAGGTGTAGACGGCCTCCTTCCCGGCCTGGTACCGCTCCTGGATGCGGGTGTCGATCTCCTTGATGCGGGCGATCACCCGTCGGCTGGCCTCCGTGCCGGCGAATCCCGCCGGGTAGTCCCGCAGCGACCGGAGCGCCTCCAGGGGTCGGCCGGCCTCCATCAGGAGGTTGGCCTCGTGGAAGTGGGCCTCGGCGGAGGACGCGGCCTCCGAGGCCAGGCGCTCCTCGAACTGGATCCGGGGTCCGGCGAACAGGGCGTGGTGGGGGGTGTTGCGGTACTGCCGCTCCAGTTCCCTCCAGCGTTCCAGGATGCGGGGGTACTCGTCGGGATTGCCCCGGTTCTGCTCCTCGAGGCGGTGCATCTCGCGCAGGGCATCCTCGACGGCGGCGGGGACGGTCCTCTCCGGGGAGGGCGGGGGCGATCCGGCGGGGAGGCGCGCCAGGAGGGCCTTGAGGATCAGCAGGGCCAGGACCACGGCGGCCCCCGTGACGATCCATCGGACGAACCGGCCCCGGCGGCGGGTCTTCAGGACGTCGATGCGGCGGGAAGGGGCGGCGGCCGGGCGGGGGGCCGGGAGGCCCCGGAGGGCCTCCAAGAATGCATCGTAGTCGGCGAAGCGGGCCTCCGGGCGCTTGCTCAGCAGCGTGAGCACCAGCTGGTCGGCGGCGGGGGAGATCTCGGGGCGCAAGGTCCGCGGGGAGGGGGGGTTCTCCAGGACGTGTTTGGCGGCCAGGTCCCCGGGGGTGTCCGCCTGGAAGGGCGGCCGGCCGACGAGCATCTCGAAGAGGATCACCCCCAGGGAGTACAGGTCCGCGCGGTGGTCCACGTTCGGCTCGCCCCGGCACTGTTCGGGGGCGGCGTAGACGGGGAGGGAAAAGGTCCTTCCCGTCTGGATCGCCACGCCCGGCCCGGATTCCCGGACCAGCCCCAGGTCGCAGACCTTCACGCTGCGGTCGGGACGGACCATGACGGAGGAGGGCGTGAGGTTCCGGTGGAGGACGCCCCCCCGATGGGCCTGGCGGAGGCCGAGGGCGATCTGGCGGGCGATGTCGAGGGCGCGGGACTCGGGGAGGGGACCCTCGCGGCGGAGGAGCCGGTGGAGCGGCTCTCCCTCAACATATTCCGAGACCAGGTAGCAACGCCCCCCCGCCTCCCCGGCCTCCAGGACCGCCGCGAGGTTTTCGTGGGCGATGCGGGAGGCGGATCGGCCCTCGGAGAGGAACCGTTGGAGATATTCCGGATCGCGCCCCATCTCGGGAGGGAGGAGGCGGACGGCGACCGGCTGTTCCGTGCCCGTCCGGCGGGCCAGATAGACCTCGCCCATCCCGCCCGATCCCAGGCGGCGCTCCAGACGGCAACCCGGGACGAGGTCCGCCGGAAGGGAGTCGGCCACGCCCGGGTCCGGGGCGCGGCGGGTGGCCACCACGGGTCCCTCCTCCACGGGGCCGGCTCCTCCCGTCGGCCCGGGGAGGGCGAGCTCCGCGCCGCAAGCCCGGCAGAGCGCCCGGCTTCCCGGGGTGTAGCCCTTGACGTTGTACAGCTTCCCGCAGGAGGGGCAGCGCATGGGGGTCTTGCCCTGGAGGGCCAGCGCCTCGCGGAGCCGTTCGGGCGTGACCGCCCCGGCCTGGAGCAGCGCCTGGCCCAGGCGGAGCCGGCGACCCTGCCGTTCCTCCTCCTGAATCCTTTCCCGCGCGGCCTGGATCTGGTCGGGGCGGACCCACCCCTTGTCGAGCAGGATCTTCTCGAGGCTGGGTTCGGCGGCGGGTCCCGACGACGTGAGAGCGGGAGGGATCGGCCTCCCGCATCCCGGACAGGAGGTCCCGGCGGCGGCCGCCTCGGGGGAGATCTCGAAGGAACGTCCGCAGAGGCAACGGATCGGGACGCCGCCCGGACTCATGATCCCTCCCTGGGCCTACCAGAATATTAACGGTGGCGCGGCGAGGCAGGTGAGAATTTTTGCCGGGAAACCGGCGGGGGATCAGAAAGGTCCCGTGGAACCTCCCCTCGAAGGGAGGGGAGGGGATCCATGCACGGCACCGCCTCGCGGTCCTCGGGGGACTTCACGAATGACCGGGCGCTTCTCCTTGGACCAGCGGGATACTGCCTCGCGGGTGCATTTCAGGACCTCCTCCCGGATCTCCACCGGGATCCTTTCCCCCGCGCGATGGATGAACATCCATCTCCGGGTCCCGCGCCACAGCAATCCCACGGCATTGGTCATGTCATATATAGACAGCAATAATTGTGCCAAGTAAGGTATGGGCGCGCTACGCAAGTTTTTGATTGTTAAGCTGTTGTGCGATTTTTTGGTCCCGACCTGGGTGGTGTGACGATATGGGAGTCAATGTGGCGGTCCGGTAACCGTTGCCCGTTCCACCGGTTGCGGGGAAAGTTGTGGGCCCCGGCGACGTCGAACCGATATACTGCCGGGAATGGAATCTCCCGGGGGAAATCCCTTCCCGCCCGCGGGCGCCGAGCAGAACTCGCGGGGGATGCCTTGGGGCGTCGTGATCGCCTTGGCAGCGGCGGGGATTGGAGCGGCCGCCTGGTTCTTGCGTCCTGGAGGCACCGGCAGGGGAACGTCTCCCCCGGTCGCCCCGGCTCTTCGCACGGGGGCGGAGACGATCGAAGAGGCGGTCCGCCTCCTCGGGGAGCGGAAGTTCCCCGAGGCGCGGGTGCGGCTTCTTCGGGCCTTGGAGTCCTCCCCCGGGGACGGCGTGTTGAATCTCCTGGCGGGTCGCTGCCTCCGGGCGATGGCCTATTTCGAGTCGTCGCTCCCTTACTGGAAGGCCGCCTACGGGCGTCTTCCGGAGGCCCGGGAAGAGTGCGCGTTGGCCCTCGGCGTGGCCCTGTTCCGGATGGGGCGGGCGGCCCAGGCCTTCCCGTGGCTGGAAAAGGCCTTCCAGGATCCCGTCCTGGAAGGAGGTCGCCGGCTGGCGCTGGCGGAGTGCTGCCTTGAACTGGAACGGTACGAGGAGAGCCTGAAGATCCTGGAAGGGGCCCCGGCGGGGGGGGGCGTTTCCTGGATCCGTCACCGGGCCCTGAGCTTCCTGGATCGTCTCGAGGAGGCCCGCCGGGAGGTCGAGTCCCTGCCGGAGGACAACCCGGAGCACCGCCTCCTGCGGGCCATCCTGGAGACCTCGCTGGCCCGCGAGCGGGGCGACTTCGAGGCGGCGGGGCGCTCCCTGGAGGCGGCCCTCGGGCAGGCGCCGGGCGGGACGTCCGACTGGGCCCGTCTCAAGCGCTCCGAGATCGCCCTCCGGATCGAGGCCGGGGAGGTGGAGGCCCTGGAGAAGACGGCCCAAGAGCTGGCCGGCTCCCCGGAGGGGCATGCCGCGGGGGTGGCCCTCTGGGGGCAGGCCCTGGCGCGGCTCCTGGCGGGGAGGCGGGAGGAGGCCCGGGAGTCCGCCGGGACGTTCCTGGCGCGCACCGATCCGGAATTCACGCCCTTGCGGATGGAGCGCCTGATGATGCTGCACCTGGCGGGCCGGATCGGCGACGACGCGCTGGAGGCGGAGATCGAGGCCCTCTCCCGGACCTGGCAGAACGACCTTCTCTACTACCTGGCCCTCTCGCGGGGGGGCGACCGCGACCTGGCCGAGCGGGCGCTGCGGGCCACCCCGGGCCGCAACTTTCCCTACCACGCCATCCGGCGCCTGTTGCGGTAGCGGTCGCGTCCGGGGCGGCTCACCGGCGTCCCTTCTCCTGCGTCTTCCGGGCGCGCTCGAGGTCCGCCTCGAGGGTCCCGCGCAGGACCGGGTCGCGACACACCCAGAGCGCCTTGCGGAAGGCGTCGGCCGCCCGCGCCGGGTCCCCCTTTTCCAGGAGGACGAGTCCGAGGGCCTCGAGGGCCTCCGGGGTGGCGGAGAGCTCCACCGCCCGGCGGAGGCGTCGCTCCGCCTCGTCCGTCCGACCCCGGCGCAGGAGGAGGGAGCCGGAGGTCGTCCAGGCGGGCTGGTAGGCCGGGTCGATCTCGAGGGCCCGTTCCAGCTCTTCGAGGGCCTCGTCGTCCCGGCCCAGGCGGTGGAGGGCGACCCCCAGGGCCGTCCGGTAGGAGGCCTGTCGGGGGTCGAGTTCAACGGCCCGGGCGTGCTCGGCGGCCGCCTCCGCGTCCCGTCCCAGGCCCAGGAGGGCGTTGCCGCGGTGGTAGTGCAGATCGGCCCGGCGGGGGTCGAGCGCCACGGCGCGGTCGAGGGCCCGAGCCGCCTCGGCGAAGCGGCGGGACTCCAGGAAGAGGCGCGCCAGCCCCACGTGGGCCTCCAGGTGGCTCGGGTCGAGCTCCGCGGCGAATCCGAAGAGGGTTTCCGCCTCGCTTTTCTTCCCCAGGGCGAGGAGACGGACGGCCTCGTTGTGGAAGAGGTCGGCCCGGCCGGGGCCGATCCGGCGGGCCTCCTCCACGTCCCGCTCGGCCTCTTCGAGCCGGCCCGTGCGGCGGCGCAACGCGGCGCGGCGGAGGAGGGCCTCCACGTGGCCGGGGTGGAGCCGGAGCGCCTCGGAAAGGTCCGCTTCGGCCCCGGGGTCGTCAAGGAGTTCCGCGCGGCGGACGAGGAGTTCCGCCCGTTCGGGGGCGGGGGCGCCCGAGGTCTCCAGCAGGGAGATCGCCGACGAGAGGTCCTCCCGGGCCCCCTCGATCCGGCCGGCGGCGCGCCGGGCGAGGGCGCGGGCGGTGCGCAGGGCGGCCCGTCCCGGGTCGAGGCGGACGGCGCGGTCGAGGAGGGGAAGGGCCTCGGCGGGGTCCTCGGCGCGGGAGAGGAGGAAGAGGGCCTCACGGTAGAGACGGTCGGCCTCCTCCTCGGGGGGCGCCCCGGCGGCGCATCCCCCCAGCAGGAGGGCGGCCGCAACGGCGGCGCGGTTCACGCCCGGGCCCCCTTCCGCTTCATCCAGAGGGTCTTGCGGCTCACCCCCAGCCGGGCGGCGATCTCCGAGAGGGGCAGGCGCCCCTCCCAGCGCTCCGCCGTGGAGCGGATGTATTCGTCCACCGGGAGGATGGAGTCTTCCCCCCCGGAGGGGGCCGGAACCCGGCGAAGGAACGCGAAGTCCGCCGCGTCGAGGACGTCGGACTCCGAGAGGGCCGCGGCCCGGCGGAGGGCGTTCTCCAGTTCCCGGACGTTGCCGGGCCAGGAGTGCCCGGCCAGGACGGCCAGGGCGGCGGGGGTGAGGCGCCGCGGGGGGGTGCCGGTCTCCCGCGCCGCCCGCGCGAGGAAGTGCCGGGCCAGGAGCGGCAGGTCCTCCATCCGCTCCCGCAGGGGCGGCAGGTTCACGCGGAGGACGTCGAGCCGGTAGAAGAGGTCCCGGCGGAAGCCCTCCTGCGACCCGAGGTCCCGGTTCGTGGCGGCAACGACGCGGACGTCCACCCGCACGGCGCGGGACCCGCCCACGCGGCGCACCTCGCCGGTCTCCAGGACCCTCAGGAGCGTCTCCTGGGCCCCGGGGGAGAGGCAGGCCGCCTCGTCGAGGAAAAGGACGCCCCCGTGGGCCTGTTCGAAGAGTCCGGCGTGGTCGCGGTCGGCCCCCGTGAAGGCCCCGCGGGCGTGGCCGAAGAGCTCGGATTCCAGGAGGGTCTCGGGGAGGGCGGCGCAGTTGGCGGCGACGAAGGGGCCCCGGGCGCGGGGCCCGCGGCGGTGGATCGCCCGCGCGGCGAGTTCCTTGCCGGTGCCGCTCTCCCCGCAGAGAAGGACGGGATAGGGGGCCGCGGCCACCTTGTCCAGGACGCGCTGGAGCTCCCGCATGGGGGGGGAGGTGCCCACGATCTCCCCCCGGCCCGAGCGGTCCAGGGCCCGGTCGAGCTCCCCCGCGAGGCGGTCGAGCCGTTCCAGGTCCTCGAAAAGTCCCTTCCGGCGGCTGTCGAGGACGACGGCGCCGCGGCAGGACCGCAGGGGGAGCACGGCGACGGAGAGGACCTTCTGCTCGCGGAGGCTGGCGACGCCCTGGAGATCGGCGTCGGTGGCGGAGAGGGGGCGGCCCTCCCGGAGGGCGCGTTCCAGGAGCGTCCGGCTGGGCCGTTCCCGGGCGCGTTCGAGCTCCTCGGGCTCCAGGTTCCGGGCCGTGAGGATGGAGAATCCTTCCCCTTCGCCGAGGGCGAGGAATCCCCGGTCGGCGCCCGAGGCGCGGACGAGGGCCTCCAGGACGCGGGCCGGGTCGGGATCCCGCGCGGCGCGGAGGAGCTCGAGGACGTCTTCGTCCCTCACAGGCATTCCCTCAGGAGGGCCTCGCCGGCGGCGGCGAGCGCCTCGGCCCGCTCCCGCGAGGGGGCGTCCGCGTGGACCCGCACCACCGGCTCGGTGCCGCTGGGGCGGAAGAGGAGCCAGGCGCCGTCCTCGTAGATTCTTTTGAAGCCGTCGATCGTCACGTCCCGGCGGCGTCCCTCCACGAGGGTGGTGCGCAGGCGCCCCGCCAGGGTCTGCAGGAAATCGCCGCGGAGGGACCCGTCGAGGGGGACGCGGCGGCGGACGTGGTGGAAGCGGGGGAGGGCGGCGAGGAGTTCCCCGGCGGTCTTTCCCATCCGGGCCATGATCTCCAGGAGCCGGGCGGTCGCGTGCAGGCCGTCGGACCAGGGGAAGCGGCGGGCGAACCAGTACTTGCCCGACTCCTCGCAGGCGAAGGAGGCCCCGTGGTCGCGGAGGGCCTGGACGATGGAGGGCTGGCCGACCGCGCAGGATTCGAGGCGGGCGCCGATCCGGCGGCAGGTCTCCTCGAGGACCCCGGAGGTGTTGACGGGGGCGACGGCGGCGTCGCCGGGGGAGAGGGTGTGCAGGGCGAAGAGGGCGCCCACGGCGTCCTCGCCGAGGGGGGTTCCCCCGGCGTCGAGGAACAGGACGCGGTCGGCGTCGACGTCGAAGCAGGCCCCGAGGTCGCCGCGGATCTCGCGGAGGCGGCGGGAGGCGGCGGCCACGGTGTGGGCGCGGGGCTCGCTGGGGCGCTCGGGGATGGGGCGGGGATCGCCGTGGAGGACCTCGACGGCGCAGCCGAGGCGGCGGAAGAGCTCGGGGGCGATCCCGCAGGCGGCCCCGTTGGCGGGATCGAGGAGGAGGCGGAACCGCCGGGCCCGCAGGGCGGGGGCGTCCACCGCGCGGAGGATCTCGTCGAAGTAGGCCTCCAGGGGCGGGGGGGATTCCTCGAGGGAACCCCTCTCGGAGGGAGGGACGGGGCGGAGGTCGGCGTCCAGGAGGGCCTCGACCCGGTCGGTGACGGCGTAGGGAGCGACGGCGCCGTCGGCGGTGAGGAGGAGGAGTCCGGTGCGGTCGGGGGGCAGGTGGCTTCCGGTGACGAGGAGGCCCCCGGCGGCGCCGGAGCGGGCGACGGCGAGGGAGAAGGGGCCGGTGGGGAGGACCCCGAGGAGGCGGGCGTCGAGCCCGGCGGCGGCGAAGCCCTCGGCGGCGGCGCGGGCGAGGGCGGGGCCGTCCCGGCGGGGGTCGTGGGCGACGAGGGCGGCGGGGCGGGCGGAGTGACGGGAGCGGATCCATTCCCCATAGGCTTGGGCGAGGCGGGCGGCCAGGCCGGGGGTGATTTCCTCGCCGATGCGGCCGCGGAGGCCGGCGGTGCCGAAGCGTCGCGGGGCCATGGCGCGGGAGGGGATGATAGCAGGGACTCCGCGCGGCCCGCAAGGGGCGGAGTTCCCCCCCGATTTTACCGTTCCCCGGCCGCCCCCCGGCAGGCTATGATCTCGAACCGGTGGCGCGGGTACGGTGCCGGTTCGGGACGGCCGTCCTGGCCGCCCTCCTGGGGGGGGCCGGGGTATGGTTCCTGGCCGTGCCCGCCGGGAGGGCGCCGGCCGGGGCCGTCGAACGGGTCGAAAGGCCCCCCGCCATACGCCCCGACTTCACCGGCCTCACCCTGCCGCCCAACATCGCGCCCCTCAACTTCCGGATCGAGGAGGAGGCCTCCCGCTTCTTCGTGAACATCCACTCGCGCCGCGGCCCGGCCATCGGGATCTCCAGCCGGTCGGGCCGAATCTCCATCCCCCGGAATCCCTGGAGGCGCCTTCTCGAGGCGAACCGGGGGCAGGACCTCTTCGTGGACGTGTACGCGGAGGACCCCCGCGGGCGGTGGCGCCGGTTCCGGACCATCACCCACCGGATCGCGGAGGAGGACATCGACGGCTTCGTGGCCTACCGCAACATGCACCCGGCCCGCAGCTCCTGGACCATGAGCCTCCACGCCCGGGACCTGGGCCGTTTCGACGAGACCGAGTTCCTGCGCTACGACTCGGGGTTCGAGGCCGCCTGCGTGAACTGCCACACGCCCCGGGGGAACCGCCCGGATCTCATGCTGATCGGGATCCGGAGCAAGCGGTTCGGGGCGTCCACCCTGCTGATCGAGAACAGGGTCCCCCGGAAGATCGGGGCCCAGTTCGGGTACGCCTCGTGGCACCCGAGCGGGCGGCTGGCGGTCTACTCGGTCAACGACTTCCCCATCTTCTTCCACTCCGCCCGGGGGCAGATCCACGATACCGTCGACCGGGACTCCTACCTGGCCTGCTTCCGGCCGGACCGGCGGACGCTCCGGCCCTGCCCCCCGCTGGCGCGGAAGGAGCGCCTGGAGAACTGGCCGGCATGGTCCCCCGACGGGCGATACCTGTATTACTGCGCCGCTCCCAAGCTGTGGGAGGACACCGGCCAGACCCCCCCGGAGCGCTACCGCGAGGTCCGCTACGACCTGGAACGGATCTCCTACGACCTGGAGGCGGACCGGTGGGGTCCCGTGGAGACCGTCCTCTCCTCCGCCGCCACGGGCAAGAGCGCCGCCATGCCGAGGGTCAGTCCCGACGGGCGCTGGCTGTCGTTCTGCCTGATCGATCACGGGTTCTTCCCGAACTGGCGGGAGGAGAGCGACCTGTACCTCGTCGACCTGGAGGCCGCGGGGCGGGGCGGCACGTTCGGGTTCCGCCGGATGGAGCTCAACAGCGACCGGAGCGAATCGTGGCACAGCTGGTCCTCGAACGGCCGCTGGCTGGCCTTCAGCAGCAAGCGGGACCACGGCATCTTCACGCGGATCTACCTCGCGTACGTGGACCGCGAGGGGAGGGCCCACAAGCCCTTCCTGCTGCCCCAGGAGGACCCGGATTTCTACGAATCCTGCCTGCTCGCCTTCAACACCCCGGAGTTCCTCACCGGACCCGTCCCCTGCGGGCGGGGGCGACTCGAGGGCGTCGTGGGCGGCGCGGAGGCGCTCCGGGTCGATGCGGTGACCCTGCCCACGCCGAAGGGGCCGGGGGGGCCGCCGCGGGCCTCGGGGGAGTGGGAGTAGGGAGGGTCGCCGGATGGCCGACGGAGGCGGCGGGAGGGCCCCGGCGGAGGCGGGGGAGGCGGCCGGCGTCCCGGCGCGGGGCGGGCGCGAAGCGGTCCGGGACCTCGTCTTTTTCTCCCTCTTCTTCCTGTATCTCTGGCTCGAGGTCGACCTGCGCCTGGTGTATCACGGCGGCCCGGCGGTCCTGGGGTTCCCCCCCTTCTTCCGGGGCGGGGCGTTTTTCCGGCCGTTCCTGTCGCGTCCCGGGGGCCTCGTCGAATACGGGTCGGCCTTCTTCGCGCAGGGATTCGCCCTCGGCTGGGCCGGGGCCCTCGTCGTGACCCTTCAGGCGTGGCTGATCTCCCTGGGCACCGGCGGGTACCTGGGGGCCATGGGCGCCCGTCGCCCCCACGGCGCCCGTTTCCTCGGCCCGGTCCTCATGCTGATCGGCTATGCGGAATACCGGTACACCTTCCGCGTCACCACGACGGTGCTGGCGGCCGTGCTCCTCGCCTGGGGTTACGCCCGCGGGAGACCCCGGTCCGACCGGCTCGCCGTTCCCGTCTTTCTCGGGATGCATCTGGCCGCCTACGTCGTCGCCGGGGCGGGGCATTTCCTCTTCGCGGCGCTCGCGGCGATCCACGAGGGTCTGGCCCGGCGACGGTGGGGGCCGGCGCTGGTCTGCGCCGCCTCCGCGGCCGTTCTTCCCGGGATCGTCGGCTTCCACGGCTTCGGCGTCGCCGCCGCCGACGCCTACGGCTGCGGCCTGTTCGCGCCCCTGGAGCCCCACGTGTACGGGGTGTTCGCCGGGACCGTGGCGAAGCTGTCCCTCCTGTACCTGTTCCTGCCCGTGGCGGCGGTCGTGCTTCGGCCGAGGCGGGGCGGGGCGGGCGCCGGGGCCCCGGCGTCGGCCGGCCCCTTCCGTCGGGCGGCGGGGTTCGCGGCGCCCCTGGTCCTCGGTGCGGCCGTGGTCGGGATCTTCCGGGACGCCGGGCAGAAGGCCGAGCTGCGGATCGGGTACTGTTCCTACCACGGCCGGTGGACGGAGCTCCTGGAGGTCGCGGAGGGCCTTCGGAGGAAGGGCCGCTATCCCAATCCGGCGGTCCTCCACGCGGTCGCCCGGGCCCTCTACCATTCGGGGCGGCTCGGGACCGACCTGTTCCGCCATCCCCTGGGGCCGGGCGTGCTGCTCCTCAGCGACGAGTCCTATCCGGAGATCTACGTCGGCTGGTACCGGTTCGACACGCTCCTCGACCTCGGCCAGGTGAACTATGCGGAGTTTCACCTGAACCACTGCGCCGAATACTTCGGGCCGCGGCCCGTTCTTCTGAAGCGCCTGGCCTGGGTTCACCTGGGGAAGGGGGATCTCCCCACGGCGCGGGTTTATCTCCACGCCCTGTCCCGGACCCTGTTCGATGCCGGGTGGGCGCGGGGGTACCTGGAGCGGCTGCGATCCGATCCCGCCCTGTCGGCCGACGGGGAGATTCAGCGGTTGCGGAGGCGCCGGGTCGAGAAGGACCGGGCGGTGCACCCGGCCCGGTACGAGGATCGGCACGGGTTCTCGGACATGGAGCGGATGCTGCTGGAGCTTCTGGAGAAGGATCCCGGCAACCGGATGGCCGCGGAATACCTGATGGCGCTGTACCTGCTGAACCGGCGGCCGGACATGGCGGTGGCGCATCTCGGCCGCCTGCGGCGGGCGGGCTTTTCCCGGCTGCCGCCCCTGTACGAGGAGGCGGTGCTGGTCCATGCCATGATCCGTGGGGCCCCTCCGGAGCCGGGCCTGTTCGAGATCGGGGAGGAGGCGCGGGCGCGGGCGGCCCGGTTTTCGGAGGCGCTGGGCGGCTACTGGGGGGACCGGGATCCGCGCCGTCTGGAGGAGTTCCGGGGCGGCTACCTGCACTACCATTTTTTCGGCGGGGCCGTTCCGTGAGAGATGGCCTCTCGGAGGGGGCATGACTGAGGGGTTTTCGCAGCCTGTCGAATCAGGAATGGAATAAAAAAGCCGCAGGCTGTTGTTCAGGCTGCGGCGGTCGCCCCGATACGGGGCGGTGCCTGCGGGCTTTCGCCCTTCTTGCGGGAAAGCGCGCAGGCCTCGGTCGGTTATAATTTCTACGGTATATTATACCCGATGGGTTGAATCGTCAAGAGGAGATGACCATGACTGTTCAAGAACCCCGCTATATTTTGGGCATTGATGTCGGCACAAATTCCGTGGGATCGGCCCTTTTGGATTTGCATGCCGGAAGAATCTGGACGGGCGTTTCCGTGTTCCCCGCGGGGGTGGAGGAATCGGAGGATAAGAGAGGGGAACCGAAGAACCGGAAGAGGAGGGAGGCGCGCCGCCTGAGAGTGACCCTGCGCCGGCGTAGCCGCCGAAAAAGGGCGCTTCGGGCGATCCTTGTACGTTCGGGACTTCTTCCCAAGGACCCCGGGGAGTTCCAGCGTCTGTTGAAGGGTACCGATCCCTGGGAACTGAGGGTTCGCGGGCTGGATGAGGCCCTCAGCCCTCACGAATTCGGCCGCGTTCTCCTCCATTTGGCACAGCGCCGGGGGGCCTTCGGACTACGGAACGAGGACCGTGCGGAATCCGGCAGGGTGAGGGAGTCCGTGGAGCGGATTCGTCAGGAGCTCGTTCATTTCCGCACGTTCGGTGAGCTGATCGTCCGCGTTCGTACGGAATGTACGCAATGGTCGGAGCAATCGGGAAGAAGGGTGGAGATCAGAGGACCGATACGAAACCGTCGTGAATCCTATAAGTTCGTCCCGGACCGTGAAATGATTCGCGAGGAGTTCCGGCGACTCTGGGAAACTCAAAGAGGGAAGGAAGGACCTCTGGCCTCCATGCTCACAGAGGATCTGAAAAAGTCCCTGGACGATCCCTCCGGCGATTCCTACTGGTTAAACAGGGGCGTTCTTTTCGCCCAAAGGCGACCCCGCTGGGATGCCGGTGCTCTGGCGCGCTGTCCCCTTCATCCCACGGATCGTCGGGTCCCGCGGGCGGACATGTATGCTTCCCGCTTTCTGGTGGTGGACAGGGTAAACAGTATCCGCGTCGTCGAACCCGGCGGCGACAATCGTCCTCTCACCAGGGAGGAAAGGGATCGGTTGTTGGGCTATCTTTCGGGGGAAAAAGTCCCGAAGGCGGTAAAGCCCCGGCACCTGCGAAAAGCCCTCGGTTGGAAGGACGGGGATCCTCGTCGCCTAAACCTGGAGAGCGATCCGGACATGGAGATCCCCACCGATTGGTTCGAGCGGGAAATCGTCCAGAAGGCGGTGGGTCGTGAAAACTGGGAGCGGTTGTCCGAGGAACGCAGGTCCCTGCTGAACCGGTTGATCCTTCGGTATGATCCCGGAATTTCCTACGTCAGGGGGGGACCGGCGCACGGGACCGGGTCCGGGCCCGCGTCGGCGGCGAGGGATCCGGCATCCCAACTGGACTATTGCCTGGATCGTTTTGTGGGGCTTGAGAAGGAGGTTCGGGATAGGGTCCGTGCGGCATGGGGGAACCGTCCCCCCGCCGAGGATCGCGTCGCGCTGAGCCGGCGGGCCGTGCGGAACCTTCTGAAGGTCATGGACCGGGCGGAGCCGGATCCCTCTTGGCCCGGGGGGTTTCTCAACGTGATCCAGGCCCGCAAGAAGATCGCGAGGGATCCGGATTTCCTGGACGCGACCACGGGCAAACCCTTGGATGAACACACGCGCAGCCGCTATGAACGGGGAACGATCGGTCTGGTGGCCGGTGGCAGGAGGTTCCTGAGGAAGCACCCGGGTTGCCTCCCGCCTCCTCCCGTGCAGCAGAATCCGGTGGTGCGAAAGTCCATCCACGAGGTGCGCCGTCATCTTGAGGAGATTCTTTCCCTCGGGATTCGTCCGGATCGGGTCTGCATCGAATTGAGCCGGGAATCCCGTCTGGGCGCGGCGCAGGCCAATGCCCTTCTCAAGAAGAACCGCCTCCGGGATCGCATCCGGAAGGAGATCCTGGGTCACTTCGGGGGCACGAATTTGAGCGAACATCAGCGCCGTGCGGCGGTGGATCGCGTTCTGCTTTGCATCCAGCAGGGAGGACGGTGCCCGTTGTGCGCCCACCAAGGAGGTTCGGGGATCACTCCCGCGATGGCCTGGCATGGACAGGATTGCGAACTGGAGCACATTGTGCCGCGGGCCTGTGGAGGAGGGGATGGGTATTCCAATCTGATCCTCGCCCACGCGGCGTGCAACCGTAAGAAGGCCCGCCGGACCCCCAGGGATTTGTGGGGCGCGGAGTTCGGGAAGGGGATGGAGGCGGTGGAACAGATCTACAGGGGAAGGTCCCGGCTGGGGCCGGATGATCGGCAGGCCACCGGAATAGATCTCTGGAGGCTTTATTTCGGCCCCAAGGAGGACGAGGCCAAGATCGCTCAGTTTCGGAAGACCGTGACGGATCTTTCCGGAATGACCCCGGCCCAAATGGCGGCCACCAGCCATGCCTCCCGTCAGCTGGCCTCTTATCTGGCGGATGCTCTGTTCGATGGAGAGGGATTGCCGGAGCGGGGCGGGGAGCAGCGCATTTTTTTCACCAAGGGGGTCTGGACGGCGCGCTTCCGGGACGAATGGGGATTGCACTTCGGCCCCCCCGGGGGGCTGGCGGCCTCGAAAGAGATGGTTCACTCTCCCGAAAGGGGGCGGAAAGACCGGAATGACCACCGGCACCATGCGGTTGATGCGGTCGTGATCGCACTGCTTCCCCTGGTCCGGCAATTGTGGGACGACAGGGAGAGGAAGGCCGCCGAGGAAGGGGTAAACACGGCGGACCCGGAGGAGCTGGAGGCCTATCGTCGGAGGAACCGGATCCCGGTTCCCGGCGCCTTCGGGGCCGGGGATTTCCGGGGGGCGGTCCATAATGCGGTTTACGGCAAGGACGGGGAGCGCCCCGTATGCCACAGGCCTGCCAAGCGGAAGATTACGGGTGCCCTTCATGAAGAAAGCCTGTTTGGTCCCGTTCCGGGCAAGAACCGTCTGGCCGTTCGCAGGATCCCCGTTGAGGATCTGAAACCGGCTCATTTGCGTCTGCCCGCGGAGGGAGCTTCCGGGGGCACCTGCAAAGAGGATCCTACGCCGCGTAAGAGCGGCCTCGTGCGCGATGTCGCGCTGCGCCTTCGACTGCGGGAGTGTTTGAAGGAGGCGGGGTTGGATCCCGACCGCTTCTCGCAGACCCAGGTGAGAGAAGCCTACGATCGCGGGTTTTTCCGCCAGAAAAGCGGGGTTCCGATTCACGCGGTGACCCTATTGAAGGTCATCGAACGGCCTGTCGTCTGCCGAAGGGTCCGCCCGGTCCACGGGGAAATGAGGGAGGAGCCGGACGATCATCCCCGCTCGAATCGCATCTATGTCGGCGGGAACAACCACCACATGGAGATCCGGGAAGGTCCCGACGGGAAATGGAGGGGGAAGGTGGTGAATGTTTTCGAAGCGGCCCGGAGGAATCTGGAACGTATCCGGGCGATCAAGTCCGGGATGGATCCTGCCGAGGCGGATGCCCGGCATCCCGTCGTGGACCGTAGGGATACCCCGGAGGGAAGGTTCGTTATGAGCCTCTGCGAGGGGGAGACGCTGTATATTGGGCATGAGGGGAGGGACGATTATTTCGTGGTGGCAAAGCTGAATGCTCCGAACAGGGTGCTTCTGTTCCCGCATTGGGATGCCCGAAGGGCGACCGAGGAAAGGGATGATGAGGGAGGGAAGATCCCCGGGTCCAAACGGAAGGAACTGGGGCCCTTGACGGCCCCTCGTCTCCAGGGGATGGGACCGGAGGGCAAACCTCATCCGTTGAAGGTCCGGGTGACCCCTCTGGGCCGGGTGATCGTGTTGCAAAAGGATTGATCCTTCCCTGACGATAAGATTCCCGGGGCCCTCCCGGGGCCCCGGAGGGAAGGACGGTGCGTCGTTGCGTCGAGATCAGCAGGCAATCCTGCCGGCTCTCCGTACGGGATGAGCAGTTGTGCGTGGAGCCCAGGGACCCGCCGGGCGACGGGGGGAACGACCGCCGCATCCCTTTTGAAGATCTCGGCCTTCTGATCGTCGATCATCCGCACACCACGTATACTCATTCTGTTTTGATCAAGCTGGCGGAGCATGGGGGAGCTCTTGTGGTGTGCGGGCGCAACCACCTTCCTTGCGGATTGTTTCTCCCTTTCGCGGGCAATTCGGCCCTCCTGGAGCGTCTGGATCTGTAGATCCACGCCTCCCTTCCCCGTAAGAAACGGATCTGGCAAGCGCTCGTGGCCGCCAAGATCCGGGCCCAGGCCCGGAACCTGAGTCACGAACCTCTCGTCCGGGAACGCCTGATGTCCCTTTCGCGGAGGGTACGAAGCGGGGATCCGGACAACTTGGAGGCCCAAGCGTCCCAGATTTATTGGCCGGCGCTGTTCCGAGATCTTGGGGGAGTGGAATCCCCCTTTCGCAGGATCCCCGGGGGCGGAGAAGGAAAGGGGCCCAACGCGCTCCTGGATTACGGATACGCCGTTTTGAGGGCGGGCTTGGGACGGGCGATCGTATCGGCGGGACTTCTTCCGGCCCTGGGGGTGGCGCATCACAACCGGGCCAACCCTTTCTGCCTTGCGGATGATCTTATAGAACCTCTGCGACCCATGGTCGATGGAAAGGTTCGAATGCTTGTCGCCCGTTCGGCCGTTGTCCTTGACCAGTCCACGAAGGGCGAGCTCGTCGCCCTTCAATGGCAGACGGTCCGGATGCGGAATGAAGCGGGTCCCCTGTCGGCGGGCCTTTCAAGATACGCAGCTTCTTTTGTTCAGGCCTTGGCCGGTGAAGGTGATCTGGTGATCCCGGAGCCCGTAGGGGTTCCTGAGAATAACGGTGAGGGTCCGCGGGGGGAGGAATCTCCTTGGAGTTGAGCCGGTGGCGCAGTATGTGGGTGATTGCCCTTTTCGACCTCCCCGTGGATACAAAGGATGCGCGGAGACAATATCAGGACTTCCGCAAATCACTCCTGAAAGACGGTTTTGCGAAGATGCAGTACAGCGTTTACATCCGACACTGTGCGAGCCTGGAAAACGCCGAAGCACACATGAAGCGCGTCGAGTCCATGGTGCCGCCGGATGGAGAAGTTCGTTTGCTCATGTTGACGGATAAGCAGTTCGAAAGAATGAGGGTATTCTGGGGCGAAAAACGCGTCCTGGCCGAGGAACCGCCAGCCCAGCTGGAGCTTTTCTGAGCCCCTCAGTGGTCGAACCCATTGGGCTCAGAGCCCTTGCAGCGGCCTATTATAACCGACCGAGGCCTGCTGCCAACCCGCAATATCAACTTCCACTACCGTCATACAGCCTTTTATTATAACCGACCGAGGCCTGCTGCCAACCCGCAATGAAGTCCATCGAACAGGCTTCCCGGGAAAAATTATAACCGACCGAGGCCTGCTGCCAACCCGCAATCCGAAACCCGTGGGCTCGGCGTACTTCACAATTATAACCGACCGAGGCCTGCTGCCAACCCGCAATTTTCGCTTGTCTCCAGTCTGGCATTGTTTGATTATAACCGACCGAGGCCTGCTGCCAACCCGCAATG
>Ga0068707_1001348_pt1 | contig 17007 bp, 18 predicted proteins | sample YNPNPMetaG_FD_66600 | JGI IMG/M metagenome (GOLD analysis project Ga0068707, IMG submission 66600) | Anoxygenic and chlorotrophic microbial mat microbial communities from Yellowstone National Park, USA - YNP NP MetaG | ecosystem: Environmental > Aquatic > Thermal springs > Hot (42-90C) >...
CTTCTCCCCCAGAGCTCCTCTATGATCTGGCGGGGAAGCGCATCCCGGTTTTCCCTGGTGACATTGAAAACAGTGGGGCTGGTGCTTCTCAAACGCAGGCGCAACGCATCCAGAAGTTCCGGGCGTACCACAATGAGGATATGCGTCGGCATCCCAGGCGGCAGCAAGTCCAGAACAGGCGCAAATCCTTCGCCCTGCTCCAGTTCCAGAGGACCGATCTCATCCACCATGAGGAGGTCACACTCCGTTGTGGCTGCCTTTCGCAGCACCTTCAAAGCTCTGGCCAGAGCAGCCGGGTCAAAGCTGTAGGGGCCCACCCGGGGGCCGCTCTCCCGGCGATGTCCTGAGCCTGGCGAGGGATCAGTGCGGGCCAGAAGCCAGCGTTCGCCACTGCTCACGTCCATCGCCTCAAGGCCCACCTTCACCCCATGATCATCATACAGTGCGGGTGTGACCACCCCACCCGGTCGGTACCCTCTCTGGCGAGCCAGCTCTGCGACGGCCTGGCAGACAGTCGTCTTGCCCACCCCGCGCCCGCCCGTTAGAAGAATCGTCGGCCTCATCCGCCTGACCACCTGTTATGGCAGTATTTCAGCCAGTCAATGATGGCCTGAAGCTGTCCCTGGCGGAAGCGAAAGACCAGGTGCTCAAAGCCCTCAGCCCTGGCCTTTTCTTGCAAGCGGAGCAGTTGAGCCTGGCAGGTCTCCAGTTGGGTGTCAATGACCCTTCCTATCATCTCTGACCCCAGAAGTTGAGCCAGGAAGAGCTTGGCCAGGAACTCGACCCGTATCCGGCGGGGGTTGCTGATGGGCTTTTCCATCCACTGCCAAAAGGCTGCTCGCCCCACAGGGGTGATGTGATACACCTTGCGGGCCGGATAGTTATCCTGTGTTTCTGTAGTGACCTCCACGTAGCCTTGTCCCTCCAGTGCCTTGAGCAGTTTGTACATCTGGCTCAGACCCAGGTACCACACCTGCCCCAGGGCTGAGGGGTCGGTGAAATAGTGGTGAAGCTCATAGCCGTGCATGGGCTTCTGGATCAGCAGGCCCAGCAACGCCCATTCGGGGGCCAGTTCCTTCCTCATCGGCAGCACCTTTGGATACTCACTTCTGTAATACTCACTTTGTGAACAGACCTCGAAATTGTAGCACATAAAACGCCAGCCGTCAAGTTCCCACCAGCTTTTGCGTAGTTTCTGTGTATCTCTTTCCCTGCCCAATTACCTTTTCTCCTCTCATCCCTGCCCAGACATCCGCCTGGACTGACGACTTGGCCCTGAATTTTTACCATTTTCCTATTGACAGGACCAAAGTTTTAAGGTATAATTATAGTAAGATTCTAAAAAGAATACCAAACATTCCTGCCAGATTTTCGCAGCGGTTTCACAGATGACCACACATGCCAACCTGCACCACACTCAAGGTGGTCTGGGTTGGCATGTTTTGTTTTTATCTCACCCGGTCAATGATTCTGGGATTCTGGCGCGGCTGAAAGTGTTTGCCATTACAATTCGTTATCCCGGCCTACACGTCAGACCTTCGGGGAGGGTGAGGCCTTGACTTTTTCTGAGGCACGAATCGGCTGGTGGAGCATCATTCTGGCTGCTCTGCTTTTCTTGATTCTCGTCTGGCTGACGATGGCCTGTGGTCCATTGTCCATTGGCCTGGTCGTGACACCTACTCCCACCAAGACCCCTAAACCCTTCACACCTACTGCTGTGCTCAAGGCCGTTTTGCCCTCGTTGGCAGCCCTGACCAACTCGACCGAGGCGACTTCTCTCCAGCCAACCGACGCGCCAGGAGCAGCAACGCCGACTTCGCCTGTAGGCACCCTGACAACGGGCTCTACACTGACACCCGGCCCAGCAGCGCCTACCCATACTCCCATCCCGAACCCGATGGACAGCCCAATACCTACGTTCCAACCGTCGCCAACCTCACCGCCCCCAACGGTGCCCCCGGCGATTGAACCCCCTGGCTGGTCGCTTGCCAGCGTGCGGCTCTCCACTGACCAGGAAGAGGGACTGGTGTTGTATGGGGATCTCATCAACAATACCGGCTCCCCTCAGGCCCTGGCCTTGATCACGGGCACTTTCTACAACGATCAAGGCCAGGTTGTCGCTGGTGAGGATAGTGTGCATGACTATTGGCCAGCCGTGGACGCTATACCCTCTGGCGGTCGCCTGCCCTTTGAGCTGACCGTTGACGGCATTCAGGGTGATGCCAGATTCACCCTGAGAGTTGAGGCTGAACTGAGTAGCGAGTCCCCGCGACAGGATTTTGAGTTTGCGGACCTCAAACAGTGGAATGAGGAGGGTGTCTACTGCGTGGGGGGCACGCTCCGAAACCCAGGTGGCGAATTGCAAGTCTACCTGGTGGTCGTGGTTGTCCTGTATGACAATCAGGATCGGGTAGTCAACTTTGGCGACTACAATGAGCCTTACCCCATAGACGTGGTGGACGGCCAGCTCTCAAACTTTGAAATCTGTGTGGATCCACACGGTCAAGGCGTTGCCCGTTATGAGCTGCGGGCATGGGGGCAATGAGAATTAGATAATGAGAATTAGATAATGAAAGGGGGGATGCGTATAGGAAACAGGCGATGGATGGTTCGTGGCTTTTCAGAGAGCCACATCGTTCAACAGGATAAGCCCGTGGGGCGCTGTCAGACACAGTTTGACATATCCCACCACTCACCAAGGAGATGAAGGAGATGAGAAAGAGAGGTTTATTCCTGCTACTGGTGGTGATTTCACTGATCACCTTGAGTGTCAGCAGTGTCCCGGTCGCACAGTCTCAAGCGCCGGAACCTATGCTGAGGGTGGTTACCATTGACGCTGAGTCCCCGGCGGCGGTCAAGAAACTGGCCCGCATGGGCCTCGACATTGCCGCCGTGCGCAAGGGGCCGGTGGTGGAGGACAAGCGGGGCTTCCCCGTGCAGACCTATCGTGTGGAAGCGGTTATCTCGGCCCACGATGAGAAAAAGTTGGGCCATGAGGGGTTCCATTGGTCTGAGGTGCAGGCCAGGAGACTGGCCATGGCGACTACTCAATACAGCGTTTATCACAGCTTCGACGAACCCGTCTACGGCATCAAAGCCCAACTGTTTAAGATTGCTGCCACCCATCGGCGCATCGCCCGGCTCTGGCCGATCGGCTTCAGCATTCAGCACCGGCCCATACTGGCCATGCAACTGACCAACTTCAGAGCCCGCTGCGGCAAGGGATTCTGCCACGAGAAGCCCCGGGTTTTGTTTCTGGCCACTCATCACGCCCGGGAGTGGGTGGCCACCGAAATGGCCATGCGTCTGATCAAGTACCTCACCTCCAACTATGGTTCCGATCCGCGAGTGACCAACCTGCTGGACACCGTTGAGGTGTGGGTCATTCCTGTGGCCAACCCCGACGGCTACGAGTACACCTTTACCACCGAGCGGCTGTGGCGCAAGAACCTGCGCGACAACGACGGTGACGGCCAGATCACTCTGGCCGACGGGGTGGACCTCAACCGGAACTTCCCAGCCCACTGGGGCTACGACGATGAAGGTTCAAGCCCCAATTGGTCTGATCAGACTTACCGGGGTACCGCGCCCAATTCCGAGCCAGAGACCCAGGCGGTGGTGAGGTTAGTCAAGTAGCTCCGCTTCAAGTTTATCCTCTCCTACCACACCTACAGTGACCTGATCCTCTACCCCTGGGGGTGGCAGGTCAAGACCACCAGCCTGGATGATCCCATCTTTGTCGCTCAGGCCGGCACCGATGACAATCCGGGCATCTGGGACAGCCTGATGGGATTCGGCTATGACCCCGGCGTGGGGGCCGATTTGTACATCACCAACGGTGATTTCACTGACTGGGCCTACTACGATCTCGGGATCCCGGCCCAGACTGTTGAGTTGACTTACGGTTACGATGCGGACGGGAACTACTACGGCTTCGAGTTCCCCGACGACGAGGCTCTGGTGCAGCAAGTCTTCATGGACAATCTGCCCTTTGCCCTGGCCTACGCCGAAAGCGCGCGCGATCCGGCCCATCCTGTCTCGCCAGTGGGCATCGAGACCGGGGACGTCTACCACACGCCGTTGACGCTCTCCAATGGCCCGGACCAGATCGTCGAGGTGCTGGCCCGCAAGAAGCTCGCTCCAACTCTGAGGCTGAAATACAGCATCAACGGCGGTCCGGAACAGACAGCCAGCTTCAGTGAGAAATTGGGCGAAACCTACAACGAGAAGTCGGGCACGTACTACAGCAAGTACCAGGCCGTCATCAGCGGCCAGAGCGCCGGCGACAATGTGAGCTACCGGATCGCCTGGAGCAGCGGTGAGCTCGGTCCGTACAGCTACAACGTGATCAGCGCCACCGGCCATCCCGTCCTGGTGGTATCTGCTGAGGACTACAACGACCCTCGTCATTACACTCGTCCACCCTACCCCCCAGGCAGCGGGCCTTACTACCTGGGATACTACACCAATGCGCTGGATGCGGGCGGCTACGCCTATGACGTCTGGGACGTGGATGCGCAGGGCATCCCCTCCTACCCCGAGGTTCTGTCTCACTACGATGTCGCCATCTGGTACACCGGCAACGACTTTATCCCTCGCAAGTACGGCCTCGGCGCTCTCGAGCAAGAAGTCCTGAACTTCAGGGAGTTCATGAACTATGAGGATGGCAAGCTGTTCGCCACCGGCCAGGACCTGGCCTGGTTGGCAGCCGTCTACGGGTATCTGAGTGACGACTTTTTCCAGTACTACCTGGGCGCCTATATGCATCTGGAAGGAGTGGGGATGAGCCTGAGCGGTGTGCCCTTTGACGTCAGAGGCCAGGATGGCGATCCTGTTTTCGGGGGGTTGACCTTCAGCATCCATGACGGGGACGGTGCGGACAATCAGGGCTACGCCGACTCCTTCGTGCCGACCGGCCACTTCCTGCCCCATTTCGACCATCGCATAGCAGCCTGGTACGACCGCCTTGGCGTTTTCGAGCCCCACTCTGGCGACTGGTACGTCTACAGCCAGCAGGCGGACGAGGCCTACAAGCGGCTGGGCGGGACCTTCGACATACCCACGGACTCGCCCACACTCAAATTCTGGGTGTCCTACGACATCGAGCCCGACTGGGACTATGCCTTCGTCGAAATCAGGGAAGCAGGCACGGACGTGTGGACGACTCTGCCCGACGTACATGGTCTGACCACCACGGATACCGGCTTGAGTTGCCCCGAGGGCTGGGTGGACCAGATCCATCCCTTCCTGGCCCACTATATGAACCCCACCACCTGCGAGCCGACAGGCAGCACGGGCTCGTGGAACGCCTTCACCGGCAACAGCGGCGGCTGGCAGCAGGTAGAGATGGATTTGTCGGCCTACGCCGGCAAGACCGTCGAGCTTTACATCAGCTACGCCTCCGACTGGGCGACCCAGGGCCTGGGCGTCTTTGTGGATGACATCGAGCTCTCCGGCTACCCGTTGGAAGATTTTGAGGCCGGCATGGGCCAGTGGGCGGCCAGTCCTCCTCCCGAAGGCAGCGGCGCCCTTAACAACTGGGCACGCATCCAGTCGCTTGGCCTGCCCGAGGGTCCGGCCATTCGCACTCCCGACTCGGTCTACCTGGGCTTCGGCTTTGAGGCCATTGATACGGCCGACAACCGGGCTGCGGTGATGGACCGGGTGATGAGCTACTTTGGACAGTAGGGCGGACATAAACGGCAGGGGACCAGGGCTTTGAGTCCTGGTCTCCCTGCCATTTGCGTGTGGCTAAAACAATCAGCCCCCACCTGCCCGAAGGGCGGGGGTGGGTGAGGGCGGAGAGAAGGCTGATGAGACGCCTGGTACTCGTTGCGCTGCTTTTGACAGTGGCTGTCACTGGTTGCGGCCCAGGACCTTCAGCGCCTGCTAAAGCCACGGAGACACGTGTCCCTCCGACGGCTACTGTCGAAGTGCCGACCTTGATACCTGCTGTGGTGGATACGATGACTCCTGCTCCAACACCGTCTCAAGAACCCACGGCCGAAGGGCCTCAGTTGAGGATGGTCCTCATTCGGGCCCGGTCCTCGCTTGAAGTCCAGCAACTGCGCCAGATGCGCCTGGACATCGCCAGGGTGAGGCCCGACCCCAGCCGGCCGCCAGGCGAGGAGTCACTGTCAGGCGGCTTTATTGTCGAGGCCGTCGTCACTTCGGACATCCTGGCCAGGCTGAAGGCCAGGGGCTTTGAAGTCTCTGAGGTCCCACCCCAGAAGTAGGAAGCGGCGGTTGTGAGCTGGCGTCGTCTATTCCATAGACGACGCTTTTTCTTTGCTGCTATACCTTCAGCGACCCGGCAAACGGCAACTTGCCTTATGTGCTGTTTTGTGTATAATTATAAAGCAGACTATTATCATCTGCTCTACATTGACTCGAGGTCAATCCATGGTCGGATTTTTCAATCGCGCACGGGAGATGGCAGAGTTGGACGCCTTTCTCAGGCGGGAAGGGGCTCAACTCATCGGTGTCTATGGCCGTCGTCGGGTGGGCAAGACCACTCTGTTGACGACCTGGGCGGCACGAACAGGGTTGCCCGTTCTCTACTGGGTCGCCAAGCGCGACCCGAAGCAGGCGCTGATGGCCAGTCTGGCCCAGACCATCTGGGCCTGGGAGCATGGCGGCGAGCCAGGGGAGATCGGTATCCAGCCGCGCAGTTGGGAAGAGGTCTTCCAGATGATGGCACGAGCTATCGGCAATCGTCGGGTGATCGTTATCCTGGATGAACTGCCTTATGCCTTGCAGCAGGATAGAGGTTTCGCTTCCCATATCCAGGCAGCCTGGGATCACCTTTTCAAGGATAGCAACGTCCTTCTTTTCCTGTCGGGCTCCCACATTGGGATGATAGTTGACCTGCTGACGTATCAGGCGCCTCTTTATGGCCGTTTTACCGCCCAACTGCCTCTTCTCCCTCTATCCTTCCCGGACATTCGCGATTTCTTACCCCGTTACGATGTGGATAAGCGCCTGGCTGTCTACGCTATTCTGGGAGGCATACCGGCCTATCTGGAACGGTGGGATGACGGCGAAACCATTGCGGCGAATGTACAGCGTCTCTTTTTGCAACGCACCGGCTGGTTCCGCAATGAGCCTTTGGTGCTGATCAGTGACCTGACACGTCGGGAGTCTACCAGCTTCGAGGCCATCCTTAGAGCATTGGCCGCCGGTAACCACACCCGCGAGGATATCGCCGCAGCATCAGCCATGACTTCGTCTTCCCTCAGCCACTACCTGCCCCGGCTGATTGAATTGAACCTGGTGGAACGGCGCATTCCTGCTACTGTTCCTCTGGAACAGCGGCGCACGAGTAAGCTCAGCCGCTATTATCTGAGCGATCCCTATCTACGTTTTTACTATCGTTTCATTGATCCCAATTTGCATCTGATTGAGCAGGGCCTGACCAGCCGTCTGTGGCAGATGATGGAGAGTCACTTCCGGGCCTTCGTGGCTCTGACCTTCGAGGAACTCTGTCGGGTCTGGACGCTGGCCCAGGCACGAGTGAACGGGCTACCCTTTGCCCCGGATGTGGTGGGTTCCCACTGGGCGACGGATGTCCAGGTGGACGTGGTGGCCATTGCCTGGAGAGAGAAGTGTATCCTGCTGGGAGAATGTAAGTGGGGGATGGAGGATATAGATCGCCCGGTAGTGAGGGAACTGATTGAGGAAAAGACCCCTCGGGTTCTGGCCGTTCTGCCCGATGGTGGCGAGGGATGGGCGGTTCACTATGCCTTTTTCGCACGTGCTGGTTTCACGGAAGCAGCCAGAACGGAGGCCGCGCCGCATAGTGCCATCCTGGTGAACCTGGAGGCCCTCGATCATGATCTGCAACAGGCTAACAAGAGCTGAACTCAGAGCCGTGGGATGGGTGAAATAGCCCCATTAGAGAGTGGTTTGGTGGGCAAATTGGGAACAACATGGATGAGTTGGAGAAGCTCATCGAGGAAGTGCGCCGTTTGCCCCCAAATTGACAGAAACCAGGATCATATTCATTATGCGTTACTACGGCAACGTTGTCCGACCACCCAGCGAAGCCTGGAGCTACATCCTCCAGATCACCTACGGTTGTTCTCACAACCGGTGCACTTTCTGCTCCACTTACCTGGACAAACCTTTTCAGGTCCGTCCGGCCCACGAGGTGCTGGAGGACATTGCCATGGCTCGCTCTATCATTCCCCATACGCGCCGGGTCTTCCTGGCCGATGGCAACGCCCTGGTGCTGAGCAACCGGCAGTTGGTGCCCATCCTGGACGCCCTGAACGAGGCTTTCCCCAATCTGGAGAGGGTGAGCATCTATGCCAACGCCCAGGACATCCTGCGCAAGAGCGAAGAGGAACTGGCTACCCTCCGCAGGAAAAAGTTGAGTCTGATCTACATGGGGCTGGAGAGCGGGGATGAGGAGGTTTTGCGACGGGTGAAGAAAGGAGCTACGGTGGCGGAGATGATCGAGGCGGTGAGAAAAGCTCAGGCCGCTGGCTTCCAGATGTCGGTCATTGGGATTCTGGGGCTGGGCGAACGCGAGCGTTCCAGGGAGCACGCTATTGCCACAGGCCAGGCGGTCAGCGCCATGGACCCGGCCTATTTCTCCCTGCTGACGCTGATGGTGGTGCCCGGCACGGAACTGCACCGGCAGTATCGGGCGGGCGAATTTGTGTTGATCGAGCCTCTGGAGATGCTGGCGGAGATGCGGGTGATGATTGAACACATGGAGGGCCTCACTCACTGCATCTTCCGCACCAATCACGCCTCCAACTATCTGCCATTGGCAGGGACGTTGCCCCAGGACAAAGAGAAGCTGCTGGCCACCCTGGATTGGGCTCTGGGTCAGGGGGAGGCGGTTCTGCGGCCCGAGTACCTGCGCGCTTTGTAGGACGCATTCCCCAGACGGCCGATCCCATCGGCGTCTTCGATGCCCTCCATAGCAGCACGGATATCCTCGCCAGCTTCCCCGGCCCGCTCGGCCCACTGGCGGAACTCGGCCGCGTGCTCGGCGTTGTGCTCAATCCAATGGGGTCATGGCCTGGGTGACCACGGTGTCGAAGGGGATCGGTGTCCCCTTTGCCGCTGAGAATAACCAATTGTTTCATCCCACCTGTACTCCGAAAAGCGTCCCAATGGGCTTCTTCAACTCGCGGGTGACGGGCACGGCCATGGCCTGGCCGATGTTCAAGTGGCTATGGCGATGATCATGGTCCTCTTCCCTCTCGCAGCCGTCTGTAGTAGGAATGGCTGGTGTAAAGGGCCGCCACGGGATTGTGACCCGTGACGCGGTCTTTGGCCACCAGCACTGTGACCGGGGCCTCAGAGTGTTTGAAGAAGAGGCTGTCATGGCCCACACACAGCCCCATGGCGATGTTCAGTTCTGTGCCGGCTTTGTTCAACAACATGGCCTGCCCTACAGGGTTGCAGAGGGGTTCGTACTGCCCAGGGTGTATCTTCTCCTCGTCCGTCAGGCCGATTTTCTCCTTGTCAATCGAACCCACTTTGCAGCAGACGCTGTCCACCTCGAACCCGTTGGCTTCCAGGATCTCCTGGAGGAGGCGAGCCTCGCGGATGAGGCCGATGCAACTGGCGATGCCCAGACGCCTGGCGCCGATGCGCCGGGCAAAGTTCATGATTTCCTCCACCCGAGGCTCCTTGCAATACCCGGCTGCCTCGGTACGAGCCGCGGCCAGGGCGAACTCTCGCAGATCATCCTGGCTCAGATATTTCCCCTCTGCCCTGGAGAGGATCTCTTTCTCCGCAGGCATGGGGCAGAAAGATGGGTACTTTTTGGTGCCGGGCCAGGCTTCGCACGCCCAGACCTCACACATCGCACAGCGCAGCTTTTTCAATGTGACCTCCTTGTTTGCAACTCAAAAGACCAGACTCGTGCCCACGGGGCAGGGGGCCACCGCCTGGCCAAAGGCCTGGGCCAGGACGACGTAGGCCCTCTGGCCGGTGCAGTGATTCAGATAGAGCCGGGGCACGCCGAGCTCTCTCAACGTTTCGATGACGCGCCGCAGATGGGCTTCGTCGGCCTGGAGCAGATGGGTTCCCCCGACCACGGCGGTGATGTCCATACCAAAATTGTGACGCACGTGGGCCAGGGTATTGAGCAGCCCGGCGTGACAGCAGCCGCAGAGCACCACCAGCCCTTTTCCCGTTTCCAGGACCAGGGCCATGTCATCGCGGTAAGGATCAGGTTCCCAACCCTCCGTCCCACGTACCAGGTGATGCGGGCTGCGCCCCTCTGGCTCTGTGCGGTCTGTGATCTCTCCCGTCGTCCACACGCCGGGTAGAATCTCCGTCGGCTCGGCGCTCAGTTGAAAGGTCAGCCGCTGGGCCAATGTTTCCCTGGCCACAGGCAAACCCACAGCCTTGGGCGCATCGTGATGCGCCCCTACTTCCCGCCGCGAAAATCGCTCACGGAAGAGGTCGGGGTGGGCGTGGAGGGGGATTCCGCTGATTTGCTCCAGCAATGCCGATAGCCCGCCGGTGTGATCGTAGTGGGCGTGGCTGAGGGCCAGAGCGTTGATCGCCCCCGGCTCGATGTCCAGCAATTCCAGGTTGTGCAGCAGCACTGTGCCGCTCCGGCCGGTGTCAAAAAGGACACGCCCGCTCTTCGTCTCAATCAGAAAAGCCAGCCCGTGCTCACCCCAAAACGTCGAGTGGTCACAGACCGTGTTGTCTACCACGCAGGTTACCTTCATCTCTCGGTACTCCTTGTGATTAGATGGTTTCGTTCTGTCCCTACATCATCTGGACTGCCTTCAAAGGGCAGGCCTGGGCGCATAGACCACAGCCAACGCACATGGCCGGATTCGGATCTGGCATCTCATACAGGGCCTCTTGCTTCAGAATTTTGTGCTTACATGCGAGTACTGCCAGGCAAAGGCCCTGATCGCATTGATCCGGGCGGCATTTACTGTAATCTACCGTCGCCATTTGTTTGGGCATCGGTCTCACCCCCGGTTGCTTTCCTCAGTTCCCTCCCCAACTCATCCTCCAGCTCCTCCAACTGCTGAAGCATCGTCGGCGGCACCGAATGGGCCGGCCATCGGCTCTTCAGCTCTGCTATCTGTCTCTCCAGTTCTTTAATCCGTTCACTCTTCATCTTCGTCAGACCTCCTCGAAAGCGACCTGCCTTCCGCTGGTTCTACCAGACCCACTCACGAGTGCCGCTCTCCAAAAAGCAGGGTGCCCAGGCGCACCATGTTGGCCCCTTCCTCAATGGCCACCTGGTAGCTGTTACTCATGCCCATAGAAAGGTAGCGCATCTCAACGTTCGGAATGTTTGCTTTCGCCAGGCGATCAAAAGCCGCTTTCGTCGCCCGGAAATAGGGACGGGCGTCTTCGGGGTCGCCGAAGCGTGGCCCCATGGTCATGAGCCCCTGCACACGGATGTGCAGCAAGGTGCTTATGCGCCGCACCAGATCATCTACCTCTTCGGGAAGCACGCCGGTCTTGCTGGCCTCCCGCCCGATGTTGACTTCCACCAGGACCGGCATGGTCTTACCGATTTCAGCACAGCGCCGGTCAATCAACTCGGCCAGGGGCCACGAGTCCACTGTCTCGATCATGTCAAAAAGCCTCACAGCCTTTTTGACCTTGTTCTTTTGCAAATGCCCGATCATGTGCCATTGAACCCTGCCCTTGATAGCCGGGATCATCCGCTCCGCTTCCTGGACATAGTTGTGGCCCACGTGGGTCACTCCGGCCTGGAGCGCTTCTTCCACCTCTTCGGGTGTGCGCTCTTTGGCTGCAGCGACCAGGATAACACCCGGCGGCAGTGATTCCAGGATACGTTTCACATTGGCCGCAATCGAGCTATTCTCCATACTCCATCCTCCTCAGAAACCCTTAGGAGCTTCCCAGGGCGAACTCGGCCACCAGGAAGGTGTGGTCCGATGGCCGCTCCGCCCGCCGCGCCTTCACGTCAATCCAGGCGCGGGTGGACTTTTGGGCCAGCGGTTCGGTAGCCCAGATGTGATCTACTCGCCAGCCAAGCCCCCGCTCCAGCGCACCCCGCACCCGGTAGTCCCAGAAGGTATACTGCCCCGGCTCTTCGGGATGATGCCGCCGGAAGACATCCACGAATCCCCACTCCCGCACGTGCTCCAATGCCGCGCGAGCTTTGGGATGAAAGTCCACATGGTCCTTCAACCTCTGGGGATCATGCACGTCAATCGGCTCCGGAGCGACGTTGAAATCGCCCATCCACAGGAGCAGCTCCTGCGGCGAGTAGTGGCGCTCGAAAAAAGCCCGCAGCCGGGCCAGCCATTCCAGCTTGTACTGGAAGTGCTCTGAATCAGGGGAGCGACCCTGAGGCACGTAGGTGTTCACCACAGGGATGCCTGCGATTACCGCCCGGATCAGGCGCGGCTCGTCTGGCTCGCCGTCGTCATCGAAGCCAAAGGCCACCTCCTGGGGTTCCTCCCGGCTGACGATGGCCACGCCTCCATGAGCTTTCTGCCCACGGAAGGCCACGTGGTAGCCTGCGTCCCGGAAGAGCGCTGCCGGAAAGTCGGCGTCCTGCACCTTCGTCTCTTGCAGGCACAGGACGTCAGGGGCCTCCCGACGCAACCAGTCCAGCACCAGTTCCAGACGGCTGCGGATAGAGTTGGTGTTGTAGGTTGCTGCTTTCAGCGTACCGTCTGACATTTCCTTCTCCCCTCAGCGAAAGAACGCCTGATCTCGGAACACAAAAGCGTCGTGAGCCTTGGCGACGCAGCAGGGGCGCATGGGCGGCAGATCATCATCGGGACCGAAGTAGCGCGCCCCCATAATCTCCCGCATATCCGGTCCAAGTTCACCTCCCACGACCCGGCACTCGAAAAAGATCGTCACCGGCTGCACCCGGTCACCGTTGGGATAGTCAAAGGCGTACTCCGGAGCAGAATAGACGCCGATCAGCGCCGTTGGCTCAACCTCCAGCCCGGTCTCCTCGCGCACCTCGCGCACAACGGCCTCGGCCGCTCGCTCGCCCAGTTCCATTGCGCCGCCGGGGAAACCCCACAAATTGTCCCCGTCACTGCGCCACAGAAGCAAGATGCGCCCCTCCTCGTCCCGGATGCAGGCCGCCGCAGGGGGAGCCAGCAATGGGGCGTGTCCCACACATTCCCGTAGCCGTCCAAGATAGCCAGTCGCTCTCATCAAACACCTCCAGGGGAATCGTTGCTATCCGGGGTACTCTGCCTCACCCTCCACCCCCCTCTCCCGAAGGGGAAAAACGCACTTCGGGAGAGAGGGAGAACCGCTCCCCTCTCCTGACGACGAAACTACTGTCGTCAGGAGAGGGGCCGGGGGTGAGGTCAGGCCCGCCAGCGCCTCCGACAGCGTCGTGGCGGTGGTCTCCTGCATCTCTACCCCTGCGTCGCCAAAGACGTAGGTTGGCCCTTTGCCGCGCAGACTCTGCTTTAGCAGGACTACATCCACCTTCTGCGCCACCAGCCACTCAGCCACCTGGATGCCTTTTGCTTTCTCCACTTCTGTGTGGGGATTGGCTATGATCTGCTGTTGCTCAACGGCCCCATCCGCCAGACGAAGGATGACCAACCCGAAATACGGCGCCTCGCCAAAGTGCTCGCTGAGCGTCCCATCTGGGTCACTCAAAGGCACAGCGTAGCGCAGATGCGTCCGTGCTATCGGTTCGGCGTGGATCAATACCCGGTCCACGTAAGGCACGGCCTGGCGGATCTGTGCTTCGATGTGCCTGATGGTGGCTTCCGCTTTTTCCAACTCGCGGACGCGCAGGGTGACCTCAGCCTCCACGAAGCGAAAGCGCCCGGCGTTGCGCCCGGTGACCCACTTCAGTTCGGCCACGCTGGGCTCGGCGGTGATGATCTCCCGCATCTGCAAGATGGTCTCGGGGTCCAGCGAAGCGTCGAGCAGCACCCGCATCCCGTCGGCCAGCAGTTCCCAGCCCGTCTTGCCGATGGCTACGACAATGACCAGCGCGGCGACCCGGTCCAGCGGGAGGTTGAACCACTGCCCCAGCAGCGCGGCAAAGACGATGCCGGTGGTGAAGACGTGGGCGCGGTACTCCCTGGCATCGGCGATGAGGGCCGGGGAGTTGGCTGTCTGCCCGGCGCGCAACTCGAAGTGGCTGAAGGCCAGCGGGATCACTGCCGCCACCGCCACCCCTCCCAGCATCCATAGGTTTACCGTGGCCAGGCGTGTTGGCTCAAGGAGCGCATCCCTGGCAATCTCGTAGGCAGTGAAAAAGATCATCACCGCCAGCACCACGGCGACCACGTTCTCCAGTTTGTAAAGGCCGTAGGGAAAGGCCCTGGACTTGCGCGTTGAGAGTTTCAGCCCGATCAGCACCGCCACCGCCGTCAGGAGGTCCACCAGGTTGTGGACCATCTCCGCCCCTACAGCCAGGCTACCGGAGGCCGTGGCGATGGCCAAGTTGATCAACGCCAGAATGATGTTGACGACGATAGAATACCAGCCCCAGCGTTCGATGTTCATAGTTCTCCCCATTTGCTCGTGGCGGATTCGTAATCCGCCGCCTGGCAGCCTGTCGGAGAAATGTTCTGGAGTGGAGGCTTCAGCCGGAATCTGGCTACGAGACATTCTGGAGTGGAGGCTTCAACCAGAATCTGGCTATTTCAACAAGTGCGCCAACCGCGCAAATCTTGCTGCAACGCGACGCTACCGATTTGGTCATTTGCGGCTCCACGGCGTTATGTCAGAATGCGCTTAAACATCCAGCAGTTGCATCTCGCGTTGCTCTACATCAATCGGACTGCCTGCAACGGGCAGGCCTGAGCACACAAGCCACAACCAACACACATGGTCGGATTGGGGTCGGGCATCTCATAGGGGGCCTCTTGCTTGAGGATTTTGTGTGGACAGGCGAGCACAGCGAGGCAGACTCCCTTATCACATCTCTCAGGCTGGCATCTGCTATAATCCACCGCTGCCATCTGCTTGGGCATTAGTCTTGTCCTCCTCTGCTTTCCTCAGTTCCCTCTCCAATTCCTCCTCCAGTTCCTCCAACTGCTGAAGCATCGTCGGCGGCACCGAATGGGCCGGCCATCGGCTCTTCAAATCTTCTATCTGTTTTTCCAATTCCTTGATTCTATCGGCTTTAGCGCTCATCAAAACCTCCTTTAGCTTCTCCGCCCCAAGCAGCCGCACGTAGCCCCGCAGGAATGGATGGGTCACGAAATTGCCAAACCCATGGCCGGCCAGCATCCTCTTCAGGTCCAGGGACAGAAACTCGCTGGCCAGCTCGCATTCGAAACGCCGGAAGGCCCAGCGGAAGGGGAACCACTGGCGGTCCAGGTCGAACTCGTTGTAGTCCAGGATCCAGAACATGCCGCCCGGCTTCAGGGCCCGATGGGCGTTGGCGATCACCCTCTCCTTGTCCTCGTCCTCGAAGCCATGCAGGGTGAAAGAGATGAACGCTTTATCGAACTCCTCGTGGAAGGGGAGCGGTTCCTCAATGCGCCGGTTCAGAAAAGTTACCTGGGGGTAGGCACGACATCGCTGCTGAGCCTGCTTGAGCATCTCCTGGCTGATGTCCACCCCGACGATCCGCCCGGTGGGGCCTAGAACCTTCAGCATCACGCAGATATTGCGCCCGGTGCCCGATCCCAGGTCCAGAACTGCATCTCCCCGGCGGATGTCCATCCGCCCGATGGCCCGCTCAATGAAGGCCTGATAGCGCCCTACCAGGAGCAGGTCCATCATCAGGTCGTAGTGACGTGCTGCCCATCCTCCGACCTCGATATGGCTGCGCTGCGACATAGTGATCCTTCCGTATCCAGCGATCATCACCTGTTGGCTGAGAAACTTGGGCCAAAGCTTGTACTGAGCTTGTCGAAGTGAAGGTGCCAAAGGCAGCACAGCGACAGGCTCGATTCGGGCTGGAATTTGCAATACATGTTGCTCCGGCCAGGGAGCTCCGGGTGCCGGCTTGGTGAATAAAGCGATCCGGCAACCACGAGAGGGACGGCTTTCAGCCTGTCTGTGCGAAACGACCGATTGAGCCATCCCTCTCCTACTCCTTTGAAGGCAACCTGCCTTCCGCCTACAGCGCTCAGGTGGAGGTAGCGCAGGTGCCAGCAGAGGCCGCTGTGGCGCTCGACGTCCTGGCGCTGAAGGCAGAGATGAGCTTCTCCACCTTCCGGCCCCTGCATTTAGGACACTCAATCTCAGAAGACGAGGTGCCGAGGCGCACCAGCTTCTCGAATTTCTCTCCACATTCCTCACATCGGTACTCGTAGATTGGCATCAGACTCACCTCCTTTCCTCAAAAGATCAGACCAGTTTGATGTCCAGAACGGGGGTACCGTTGAGGGCATCCAGCCCCCGTACTCGCAGCACGTTCCCTTTCACCGACAGCAGATCCACCCCGGTCACCCCGATGGGGTTGGGGCGATAGGGCGTGTGCAGGGCGAACACGCCCCGCTTGGGGTGAGAGAGGTGCTCTCCAAAAGTTCTTAGGGTTTTGCGGAACAAGCCGCCAGATTAAAATCTGCGGCTTGGAGGCGCTGCGCGCCGGTTGCCCGCCTGCGCGGGCAAGGCTGCGTTGTCCGCGTAGGCGGACAACCAGCGCCGCAGGCGCTCACAGGCGCGATTTCAATCGCCAGCCCTTTACCCTAAAAATTTTTGGAGACGTCCTCTAGAGGAGCCTGTCGGAGAAACGTTCTGGAGTGGAGGCTTCAGCCGGAATCTGGCTACGAGACATTCTGGAGTGGAGGCTTCAGCCAGAATCTGGCTATTTCACCGGCTAAAGCCTCGACTCCAGGGCTCAAAGACGCTTCACCTGGTTTACTCCGACAAACTGCTAGCCGCTGGATTGCAAATCCAGCGGGAGCGACCTTTACTCTTTCAGCGCCACGTTGGCGGCGACCAGCAGCGGATCCCACACCGGCGCGATGGGCGGCACATAGGCCAGATCGAGCCTGGCCAGCTCCTCGACGGTCATCCCTTTGTGCAAGGCCGTCGCCAGCACATCAATGCGAGGGCCAGCCCCCTCGTCGCCCACGATTTGTCCACCCA
>Ga0068707_1001349_pt1 | contig 17007 bp, 15 predicted proteins | sample YNPNPMetaG_FD_66600 | JGI IMG/M metagenome (GOLD analysis project Ga0068707, IMG submission 66600) | Anoxygenic and chlorotrophic microbial mat microbial communities from Yellowstone National Park, USA - YNP NP MetaG | ecosystem: Environmental > Aquatic > Thermal springs > Hot (42-90C) >...
GGAGGACGCAAGACGGACGATGCGGGATCCGTTCTCGAAATTGGCGGGGCCTTCTCGCTGGCCAAGTCCTGCACCGCGCATCCAGAGGAGTCGATCCTTTATATTCGTTTATACCCTTTATATAAGGTGTCACGAAATGTCGCAGCGGTTCGCCACTTGAGGAGGGATCATGGTACAGAGGACCCTATCCATCGTGAAGCCTGACGGGGTATCCAAGGGCCTCGTCGGGGAGGTCATGTCCAGGTTCGAGAGGGCCGGCCTGAGAATCGTCGCGGCCAAGATGGTGCGCCTCACCAAGGCCCAGGCACAGGGTTTCTATGCAGTGCACAGGGGGAAGCCGTTCTTCGAGAGCCTGACGGATTTCATGTCCTCGGGCCCGGTCCTCCTGATGGTCCTCGAGGGGGAGGATGCCATCCAGACCACCAGGCGGATCATGGGGGCGACGGATCCCGGGAAGGCCGAACCCGGGACCATCCGGCGCGACTTCGCGGCCAACGTGGAACAGAACATAGTGCATGGTTCGGACGCGCCGGAGACCGCGGCCTTCGAGATAGGATACTTCTTCAATGCCCTGGAGATCTGTGCGCAGTGAGAGACGGCCGCGGGGCTTTGAAGGCGTGGGGTTTCTGGCACAGGACCTGAGGCGAGGAGGGGGACATGTTCGCTGGGAAGAAAAAAGGGGGGGGACATATGCCTAAGGGTATTGGCGAGATCAATGCCTTGATGGGCAAGGGGACGGATTTCCAAGGGGACCTGAAGTTCGACGGCACTGTCAGGATCGACGGCATGTTTCGAGGTGAGATCCATTCCGCAGGTACCCTGGTGGTGGGGGAAGGGGCAAGGGTGGAGGCCAAGATCCGCTGCGGCACGGTCATAGTGAGCGGCGAGGTGATAGGGGACATCGAGGCCACACATCGCGTGGAGGCCCTGGCCCCGGCGCGCATCCAGGGCAACATCCAGACCCCGGTCCTGGTCATCAATGAGGGGGTCCAGTTCGACGGCGTGGCCCGAATGGAGGGCGTGGGGGCCGCGGACAAGGAGAAAAAGATCTCCATCTTCGGGATCCGCGACAGACGGCCGACCGCCGATGAGACCTCCCAGGCCGAGGGTCAGTGAAGCCGAGGAGTCAAAGGCAATCCTGCCGAGTGCCGAAACGCGCGGCGGGAGGACTCCTTGCACGGGATCCGGTTGAGGGCCGGCGCACGGCCCGGTTCTGTGAAGGCCCGTGCATCTTGGGGAGGTGATCTGCATGGAAGTCGGCATCACCCGGGAGGAGGCACTTGGGCTCGTCAAGGGCCACCTTCAGTCCGAGAGCCTCCTGAAGCATTGCCTGGCCACTGAGGCCATAATGAGGGCCCTGGCCAAGAGGCTGGGAGCGGATGCCGAGGCGTGGGGGATCGCAGGGCTCCTGCACGATCTGGACTACAACGAGACCAAGGAGTGCATGGAAGAGCATGGCCGAGGCACCGAGAGAATCCTCCGGCAGAAGGGGGTGGGGACCGAGGTGATCGGGGCGATCCTGGCGCACAATGCCGAGAACCTAGGGATCGAGAGAAGCAGCGCCTTCGACTTCGCCTTGACTTGTGCCGAGACGATCACGGGCTTGGTGATAGCCACCGCCTTGGTATACCCGGACAAGAAACTGGCCAGTGTCAAACCTTCATCCATAATCAAGCGCATGAAACAAAAGGAGTTCGCCCGAGCCGTCAACCGGGAGCATATCCGGCTTTGCGAGAAGATCGGGATCCCGCTTGAGGAGTTCTGCGGGTTGAGCCTCTCGGCCCTCCAGGAGATTCACGAGGAGCTCGGCCTTTGATCCCTTATCCCAATATATCGCCGGTGATCCTCTCCCTCGGTCCCATACAAGTCAGGTGGTACGGCATGATGTACCTCCTGGGGTTCGTGATCTGCTACCTCATCTTGAACTACCTGGCGGCTCGGAAGGGCTCCTCCTTCCGCAAGGGGGTGCTCCTGGACTTCCTGGTCTACGCCGCTTTGGGGATAGTGATCGGGGGAAGGCTAGGCTACGTCATCGCCTACAACCTCCCCTACTACATCGAGAAACCCCTGGAGGTCTTCGCTTTGTGGCACGGGGGCCTGTCTTTTCACGGCGGTTTCCTCGGTGTGCTGGTGGCGGGTTTGTTGTTTGCCAAACGACGCGGGTTGTCCTTTTACGAGATCGCCGACCTCGTCGTCATCCCTCTGCCCATTGCCCTGGGCCTCGGTCGCATCGGCAACTTCATCAACGGCGAGCTCTTCGGCCGGCCCACTCATGTTCCCTGGTGCATGGTCTTTCCCCGGGGGGGGCCTGAGTGCCGCCACCCCTCACAGCTCTACGAGGCCCTCTTGGAGGGGCTGCTCCTCTTCCTCCTGATGTGGTGGATAGGCCGCGGGCCCAGGCGGGCCGGGGCCACGTTTTGGGCCTTTGTGGGACTGTATGGGCTGTGCCGCTTCCTGGTGGAATTCACGAGGGAGCCGGATCCGCAGATCGGCTTGGTGCTGGGACCTCTCACCATGGGGCAACTGCTCAGCCTCCCTATGGCGGTTCTGGGGGGATGGGCATCCTTCAGGAAGCGGGGCGGCGCTCTCCCTTGACAACAAGGGCAGGTCCCTATAATTTTAAAAGGATATCTGCGAGATGGGGCCGCTTCCGTCTCATCAGGGCGTCTTCACCGTATCCGAACCAGCTGTCGAAGGGATAGGGCGGCGTCACCGACAGTGCGGGTCGCGACCCAGGCCCGCTGGCGCGCGAGGAGGAGATTCCATGATCGAGGTCCAAGGCCTCACCAAGTACTATGGCGCAGTGCCGGCCATCAAAGACGTCACTTTCCAGGTGGAAAAGGGCGAGATCGTAGGCTTTCTCGGTCCCAACGGGGCGGGGAAGACGACCACCATGCGCATACTCACCTGCTTTTTCCCACCCACCTCCGGCACCGCCAAGGTGGCCGGGTTCGACGTCTTCGACGACTCCTTGGAGGTGCGTCGCAGGGTCGGCTACCTGCCCGAGAACGTCCCCCTTTATCAGGATCAGACCGTCTGGGCGTATCTCAACTTCATGGCGGAGGTCCGGGGGATCGGGGCCTCCCAGCGCCAGGCGCAGGTGGCGCAGGTCATGGACGAATGCGGTCTCGAGGAGGTGAGCGGGAAACTCATAGGGAAGCTCTCCAAGGGATTCCGTCAGCGGGTGGGGATCGCGCAGGCGCTCCTTCATCGCCCGGAGGTCCTGATACTGGATGAACCCACCATAGGTCTGGATCCCCGCCAGATCATCGAGATCAGGCACCTGATCCGCAGCCTCGCCGGGGACCGAACCGTGATCATAAGCACCCACATCCTGCCCGAAGTCAGCATGATCTGCGGCCGCGCCCTGATCATCAACCAGGGACGTATCGTGGCCGCAGACACGCCTGAGAACTTGACAGCCAGGCTCCAGAGGGGTTTCCGGATCCACATCCAGGTCGATGGCCCGGAGAGGGCAACGGTCATCGAGGCCCTTCAAGGGGTCAAAGGGGTGGCGAGCGTGGAGCTGGAACGGGCAGTCTCTCCGACGGCCAACGCCTTCCTGGTACACTCCCACGACGAGGGGGACATAAGGCGAGACCTGGCCCGGGCGGTGGTGGAGCGGGGCTGGGGGCTCTTGGAGCTCAGGAGCGTGGACATGAGCCTGGAGGACATCTTTCTGCAACTTGTCACGGAGGAGCCGCAGGCTGAGGAGGAGGCACAGGGCGGCTGACACAAGGCGTGTGGCGGTGGGGGTGGCTCGGCGCTGCCGAGGCCAAGGCCCCGCCGGCTGGGAGATCGCTGCACCGTCTTGCGGCTCAATCCACGGGAGGGGTTCATGAACTGGTGGCCCATCTTCAAGAAGGAAATTCGATCCTATTTCTCTTCTCCTATCGCCTACGTGGTGATGTTCCTCTTTTCGGCCATAATCGGCGTATGGTGGTTTTTCTGGGACTTTCAGCGCTATCTCATGGCCAGCGCCCAGGCCAGTCAAAATCCGTACATGGCCGAGAGCCTCAACGTCAACGAGATCGTGATGAGAAACCTCTTCGGCAATGTGGCACTGATCACCCTCTTCGGGCTGCCTTTGCTGACCATGAGGCTCTTCTCCGAGGAGAAGAAGACCGGCACCTACGAGCTGCTCTTCACGCTGCCCCTCAGGGACTGGGAGACCCTACTGGGCAAGTTCCTGGCCTGCTGGACGGTCTTCGCCATCATGATCGGCTTGACCGCCATCTATCCCATCACCATGGCCATCCTGACGAATCCCGAGCCCTGGCCAATCCTGACTGGCTACCTGGGGATGCTGCTCCTTGGCGGTGCTTTCATCTCCCTCGGGATCTTCATATCCTCCCTGACGGAGAACCAGATCATCGCGGCCTTCGGGACCTATGGGGTCATTTTGGTCCTCCTCGTCATGGGTCTCACCAGCGGCCTTGTGGGACCGACCGGTGCCCAGATCCTCAGGGAGATCAACCTGTTCACTCACCTCCAGGAGTTCCTGAAAGGGGTCCTGGACACCCACGACGTGCTCTTCTACGTTCTCTTCTCTTACTTTTTCCTGTTCTTGACCTTGCGATCTCTCGAATCCAAGCGGTGGAGGGGGTGAGGCCATGGGGGGGCAGATCGGATTTTGGCGGAGGCGATCGGCACGCTATGGATCCCTGATGGTGGTGACGGTCCTCCTCGTGCTGGGGATCGCCACGGCCCTGGTCGCCCTTTCCAAGACCCATCATTGGAGGGCGGATCTGACAAAGAACAGGAGGTACAGCCTGGCCTCCCAGACCTTGAAGATCCTCAAGGGCCTCAACGAGCCGGTAAGGGCCTATGCCTTTTTCCAGGAGGGTGACTCCTCCCGCGGCTCTGCGGAAGATCTCTTGAACCGGTACAAATACCACGCCAAGGGTTTCGAGTGGGAGTTCGTGGATCCCGATCGCTTCCCCCTGCGCGCCAAGGCGTACAATGTCAACTCCTACAACACCATCGTGCTGGAGAAGGGGGATCGCTTCGAGAAGGTCCCTTTTGCGGAGGAGGAGCGGATCACCAACGCCCTGGTCAAGCTGACCAGGAAGGAGAAGCTCGCGGTCTACGTGCTGCAAGGCCATGGGGAGCGCGGGATGGAGAACTTCCAGAAGGATGGATTCAGCGAGGCGAGAAAGGCGCTGGAGAACGAGAACTACGAGGTCAAAGAGCTGATCCTCGCCCGCGAGACCCGTGTGCCTGAGGGGGCGGCCTTGGTGATCATCGCCGGTCCCCAGAAGGCGCTTCAAGAAGAGGAGTGGAGGGCCCTGGAGGCCTACCTGGAAGAGGGGGGGAGGTTGCTGATCTTGGCCGACCCGGAGAGCGCACCTGGGATGGCCGAGTTTCTGAAGGCCTATGGGGTGATCCTGGGCGAGGACATCATAGTGGATCGAGCCAGCAGACTCCTGGGAGGGGACTACCTGGTCCCCCCTGTGGTGCAGTACGAGTTCCACACCATCACCAGGGATTTCCGCCAGAGCCCTTACCTGGTCTATCTACCCCTGGCCCGCTCGGTGGGCGTGGCCGACAAACCGCCGGAAGGGTGCAGCGTCGAGGTCTTGGCCAGGACGGGACCTGGCAGTTGGGGTGAGCGGGACTTGGCGAGGCTCAAGAGGGGGGAGGCGGAGCTGGATCCGGACGATCTGCAGGGCCCTGTCCCCGTGGGGGTAGTGGCCACGCTGTCCCCCAAGGGGGGGAAGAGGCAGGCCCGTATGGTAGTCCTGGGGGACTCGGACTTCGTCACCAATGCCTACATCGATCCGAGCCGTTCAGCCAACCAGGACCTGTTCCTCAATGCCGTAAACTGGCTGGCGGAGCAGGAGGACCTGATCTCGGTGCGGGCCAAGTCCGCCCCGAGTCTGCCTGTGGTATTGAGCCCGGGCCAGCAGGCGGTGATCTTCTTCGTGGTGGTGGTGGGGTTTCCTGTGGCCATCCTGGCGGTGGGAGTCGGGGCGCTGTGGCGCAGGAGGTGGAGGCAGTGAGCTGGCGCAGGACTTTGATCTTCGCCTTGGTCTTGGTCTTGGTCGGCGGGCTCTACTTCTGGGACAGCCAGCGCATAGAAAAGGGCAAGGCCAAGGAGGAGGAGCAGAAGAAGGTCTTCCCGTGGAAGTCCGAGGACGTCACCGAGGTCTCGATCGAGCGTCCGTCGGGGCCCCTCGGGCTCACGCGCGAAGGCCAGCAGCGCTGGTCCCTCCTGGAGCCCGTGAAGGCGGAGGCCGACCAGGACCAGGTGAGGGCCTTTCTCGACTCCCTATTGAGGGCACGCAAGGAACGCATGATCTCGGAGGAGCCCGGGGACCTGAGCCCTTTCGGCTTGGACGCGCCGCAGATGATCATCAGGCTCAAAGGGAAGGCCCCCGACGGGGTCAAAGAGCTCCTCATCGGCAAGAAGAACCCCACCGAGGTCTTCTACTACGCCAGCCTTCGGGGGGAGAGACCCGTGTTCCTGATTTACGACACGGTCTTTCAGGGCGCCAACCGTCAGGCCATGGAGCTGAGGGAGAAGTCCCTCTGGAGCATCTCCCCGGACCGTGTCAGGGGCGTGACCATAGAATCGGGCGAGGAGGTGGTCTCCTTGCGCAAGGAGGGGGATGCCCCATGGAGGATCGAATCCCGGGGCCCCCTCGCCGCTGACAAGAACGCTGTGGAATCGCTTCTCTTCAGGTTGTCCCGCCTGAGGGCGGTTTCCTTCGACGACGGGCCGTCGAGGCCGATGGATGAGATGGGTCTCGCGCCTCCCATCAAGAGGGTCACCCTGAGACTCGATGACCCGCAGGAAGAGAAGGTCCTGGAGATAGGCCGGGAGGCCCCGCAAGGGCCCGAAGGGGACCAGAAGCCCGGCATCTATGTGCGCGTCGGCGGTGTCGAGACGGTGGCCGTAGTGGATGCCCGAGGACTGGGAGAGATCCCGTCCCGGGTCGAGGAGTGGAGAGACAAGACGCTGATCGTTTTCGAAAGGGAGAAGGTGGAGAGGTTGGAGATCCGTCGCCCCGAGGGGGAGGTCTCCTTGCGCAAGCTCGCCCAGGGGCGCTGGGAGATCGAGAGGCCCGAGCGCCTGCCCGCGGACCCCCTCAAGGTGAGCGATTTGCTCTGGGCCCTCAAGGATGCGCGGGTGGCCCGGTTCCTGGACGGGGAGGAGCCTGAGATATCTTGGGAGGATACAGGGCTGCAGGCGACCCTCTGGATGGAGGGGGCCCAGGAGCCGCTGCGGCTCCTGGTTGCGGGCCTCACCCCGGAGGGGGACGGCCTCTATGCCCGCGCACCTTCACAGGCATCCACTGTCGTGGTGAGCCAACGCCTGGCAGAGGAGCTGAGGGTCCCGGTCAAGGATCTGAGGGACAGGAGGTTGTGGAGCTTCGACAACGCCAGGGTGCAGCGGCTGCAGGTCACCTGGGAGGGGCGGGTCCTGGAGTTGGCCCGCAAGGGGGAGAGCTGGAGGGTGAGCCTGCCGGAGGGGAGCAAGGGGGAAGAGGTCGGTCCCATGGCCATGAGCGGTCTGCTCTGGACCATCCGTGAGGTCAAATTCGAGGAGGTCCTGTCAGAGGCGGGGCATCCCCAGATGTGCGGGAAGGACAAGGCCAAGGTGCAAGTGCTCCTTTGGACGGACCGGAAGGAGGAGCTGGGGCCCCTAGTGATCTGCGACGAACCGCCGGGGCTCCAGGGCGTCCATCAGGCGTGGCTCAAGGAGGAGTCAGCGGCTTACCTGATAGGGAACAAATTCTTGGAAGATATGAGGAGGGATCTCAAGGAGGTCCTCCCCGACTTCTTGCGGGAGGAAAAGAAGAGAGGTTGAGGGGTGCGCCATGCCCATCTACGAGTACGAGTGCAGTGCATGCGGCAGGATCACCAGCGCCCTCATCCTCAAGCCCGAGGAGGAGGCGGCGCTGAGCTGCGCCCACTGCGGTCGACCTCGCCCCCGGAGGATCCTCTCGCGTTTCTCGGTTCACAAGACCGAGGCTCAGAGGTTGGCCGAGTTCGACACGCGGGCACCCAGGGACGACTCCTTCTACAAGGACAGCCGTAACATCGGCCTCTGGGCCAAGAAAAGGGCCCAGGAGCTCGGGGCCGACCTGGGAGATCGCTTCGACGAGGTCGTGGAGCGAGGTCGAACCGGAAAGATCTTGGAAGATTACGGCCTCTGAGGAGCTCGCCTACCGTTTTTCTCGGCGTGCCCCGGCCGAGGTGCCACTGCCCTTGTGCTCGAGGAAAGGATTGGCGGGCGTGTAAACCGCAGGGGCAGTCTGCGATCCAAGGTTGTTGAGATGAAGAGGGATTATTACGAGGTGTTGGGGGTCTCTAAGGGGGCCGACGACGAGGAGGTGAAGAGGGCCTACCGAAGGCTCGCCATGAAGTACCACCCGGACCGCAACCCCGGCGACCGGGAGGCGGAGGAGCGCTTCAAGGAGGCATCGGAGGCCTATGAGGTCCTGAGGGACCCCGAGAAGCGCCAGATCTACGACCGTTACGGGCACGAGGGGCTCCAAGGGACAGGGTTCACGGGGTTCAGGGGCTTCGACGACATCTTCTCCTCTTTCGGGGACATCTTCGAGGAGTTCTTCGGATTCGCCTCGAGGGGCGGCAGGGCCCGGGCCAGGGGCCGAGCCGGGGCTGACCTCAGGTACAACCTCAGCCTGACCTTGGAGGAGGCCGCCTCCGGCAAGGAGGTAGAGATCAGGCTGGATCGGCACGAAAGATGCCCCAACTGTCGAGGCTCGGGCGTGAAACCGGGGAGCGCTCCTGCGGTCTGTCCCATGTGCCACGGAAGGGGTCAGGTCTCCAGGTCCCAGGGGTTCTTCACCATCAGCACGACGTGCGGGCAGTGCTACGGCCAGGGTCAGATTATCACGGACCCTTGTGAGGAGTGCCAGGGGAGTGGAAGGGTCAAGGTGGAACGCAAGGTCAGCGTCAGGGTACCCCCAGGGGTGGACAGCGGCTCCAGGCTGCGCATAAGGGGGGAAGGGGAGCCCGGAGAAGGGGGTGGACCCCCGGGGGACCTTTACGTTGTGGTCCATGTGGAGCCCCATGAATTCTTCCAACGCAACGGCGACGACATCGCCTGTGTGGTCCCGATATCGTTCCCCCAGGCGGCCCTTGGGTCGCGCATCGAGGTCCCGACCCTCGACGGGGTGGAGACTTTGGAGATACCCAGAGGGACCCAGTCCGGGGACATGTTTCGCCTCAAGGGGGCGGGGATGCCCCGGCTCAAGGGCTACGGTCGGGGCGATCAGATCGTACAGGTGAGGGTTCGCACGCCGACAGAGCTCACCAAGCGTCAGGAGGAACTCCTCCGGGAACTGGCAGAGATCTCAGGGGAAGAGGTCGCCCCGAGGAAGAAGGGGTTCTGGAAGAAGTGACAAGCCGTCGAGGAAGGAAGGCTGGGGCAAGGGGGAGGAGCCCCTCCAGACGGCGCGGTTGGCGGTGGATCCCGAGGGTCTTGGCAGGGGCGCTGGTGCTCCTGCTGTTGCTCGTGGGGGGGCTCTGGGTCGGCTACGAGCTCTTCATAGTGCGAAACCCCGGGGAGGAGATCTCAAGGGAGCGCATCCAGCGGATCTTCACCCTGCAGAGCCCCGTTTATTACGACGACGGGGTCACGGTCCTCGGTGTCTTCTTTCAGGAAGAGCACAGACAATACGTCCCCTACGACAGGCTCCCCAAGCACTTCGTGCTGGCCCTGGTGGCCGCAGAGGACAAGAACTTTTTCTCCCATCCCGGCTTTGACCCGGGAGGGATCCTTCGGGCCATCTATCTGAATCTCCGTGCCGGCCGCGTCGTCCAGGGCGGCAGCACCATCACTCAACAGGCGGCCAAGAACCTCTTCAAGCGACAGAGGCGCTCTTTCCGCGCCAAGTTCGTGGAATTGGTGCGCGCCTTGAAACTCGAGGCGCACTATTCCAAGGAACAGATCCTGGAGTGGTACGCCAACCAGTTCTTCGTCACCGGCAACGGGGTGGGAGTGGGGATCGCGGCTCAGTATTTCTTCAACAAGCCCGTGGAGAAGTTGACCCTCTTGGAATGCGCCTTCCTGGCCGGATGCGTCAAGGCCCCGAACCGTTACAACCCGTTCATCCAGAGGAGCGAGGAGGCCCGAAGGCAGGCCCTGGCCAGGGCCAAGGATCGCACGCACTATGTCCTGAACAACATGCTCGCCCTGGGCTTCATAGACCGGGGTCAGTACGAGGCAGCGATTCGGGAGGAGATACCGTTCAAACAGGGCAAGATCCGCTACGCCCTCAACTCGGTGCTCGACGCGGTCCGGGATCGTTTGGGGAGGCCGGAGATCCAGGCCGCCCTTGCGGAGGCGGGGATCGACAATATTGCCACCTCGGGGGTGCGCATCTACACCAGCGTCCGAAAGGAGCTCCAGGCCGCGGCCTTCAGCGCCCTCAGGGAGAATCTCTCGGCCCTTGAGACCAAGCTCACCGGCTACAAGCGGGAGAACGTCCTGGAGCGTTACAGCCGGCTGATGGCATCCGAGGACGAGGTGGACCGCACCGAGTTCATGTTCGGCAAGGTGAAGAAGGTGCGCCCCCAGAAAGAGGGGCATTATCTGGAGGTGGAGCTGCCGGGGGGGAAATCGGGCTTGGTGGACGAAGAGGGGCTCAAGCCCATATTGCTGGCCCTGGTCCAAGGGATGCGAGGGGCCTGGGCCACCCCCAAGAAAGGGGATGAAGCCCTCATCCTGAGGGAGATACAGGAGGGGGATCCTGTGTTCGTTCGGGTGCGCGGCCCCGACAAGGAGGGCCGAACGCTCCTGGCCCTCGAGCAGTATCCCGAGCTCAACGGGGCGGTCCTGGCGGTGCAGGACGGCTTCATACGCGCCATGGTGGGGGGCGTGGACAACATCCACTTCAATCGTGCCCTCGACGCCAGGCGGCAGGTGGGTTCCGTGTTCAAGCCGTTGGTCTACATGGCGGCCCTTCAACTTGGGTGGAGCAACTTGGACCCACTCAGGAACAGATGGGCTGCCTTCCTTTACCAGGGGAGGATCTACATCCCCCATCCCGATCACGAATCGCCCTATGAGTGGGTCTCCATGACCTGGGCGGGCACCAAGTCGGAGAACATAGCCACGGTGTGGCTCCTCTACCACTTGTGCGACCGCCTGAACCTCGCCCAGCTCAAAGAGTTGGCCCAGACCCTGGATATGGCCCCTAGGCCGGGGGAATCGCGAGGTAGGTTCGTCCAGCGGATCAGGGACAAGATGGGCATCATGGTGACTCGCGATTCGCTTCTGCATACCGCCTTCGAGATGGCCAAGGAGGAATTGAGGACAGACCTCATCTTCGGGGGGCGCGAGGAGGAATTGGCCTCCTTGGAAGATCTGCACTACGGCCTCGGGGTGGAGAGATACTTGAAGGAGAACCCGAGGCTCGCTGATTCCTCCGCGGGGTCGGTCTTCAGGGAAAGGGAAGCGCGGACCTTGCATCACAATTTCCTTCGCCTGCGCGCCATGCAGGAGGAGATGCGCAACGATTACGAGGTGCTTCGCTGGGCCTTGCATCAGCCGGAGCCTTCCTCGCGCCTCTCTTTGGCCCTTCAGGGCAGAGGAGGCTTCTACTGGCAGTCGCAGCCCAGCGGGGAGAGGCTCGTCTATACCCGTGGGGCGCCGGGGCGGGACACGGTGCCCGTCGACCCCCAGTGGATCCTCTCGCGGATGAGAGAGGGCGCCGACCTCAAGGATATCATTCAACCCTCGAAGATCTGGGTGGACGGCGCGCTGCCCGCGGCCATCCTGGACCAATTGCAGGAAGGGATTCAGAGGCACCTAGCCGCCCTCCGTCAGCAGGACCCCTACGATCTGGAGGTCCTGTGCCGATTGCGCGACTTCAAGATCGCCATGGCCTTGAGATACGTGGCCATGTTGGGAAGACGCCTGGGGATCTCCTCCCCGCTGGACCCCGTCCTGTCCCTCCCCCTGGGGGCCAACTCCATCACTATGGAGGACGCCTGCCGTATGTACTACGCATTGATCACAGGGAACGTCTTCTCTTCCGGGATGGATACAGAGGAATCGGCCACCTTCCTCATCACCCGCATCGAAGGGCCTGAAGGGGAGATCCTCTTCGAGGCCTCCCCGGAGCCGCGCCGCCTCTTGGAACGCGAGCACTCGGATCAGACGGCGGAGATTCTCAGAAAGGTGATCTCCAACGGAACAGGTCACCAGGCCGAGGGGGCCCTTTCCCTGACCGGCACCCGTCACGAGGCGGCGCTGCGGAGGCTCAGGATCAAGATCCCTGCCCTGGGCAAGACAGGGACCTCGGACGAGTACAGGAACTCGAGCTTCGTGGGGTTCATACCCGGTGTCGCTGCCGGGGGTTCATCCCTGACCCTCGAAAACGGGGTGGCGCTGGCCGTGTATGTGGGTTATGATGATAATCGCCCCATGAAGAGCCCAAGGATCCGCGTTTACGGCGCAGCCGGTGCGCTGCCCATATGGATATCAGTGGCCCAGGCCGCGGTTCGATACCTGGGATACGAGGACAGGGTCGATCTGGTGGACCTGGCCTTCCGCCCCGGTGCCGGCCTCAATATAGAGTGGCCCGCGGACGCGGTGGAGGTCCCGGTGGATGCAGGCAACGGGCTGCCAGTGGCGGAGGGCTCGAAAGCGGTCTTGGTACGCACTTACGGAGAGCTCAACGCCGGGGGCGTTGACCTGAGGAGGTCCTTCCGCCCCCTGAAGAAGGCGGAGAAGGTTACATGAGATCCGAGAGAAGGCCCTCGTGGAAGTTCAGTTGGGGCCATGGGTTGATCTTGGTGGCAATGGCGATTTCGGCTTCATGCGCCCCGAAACAGCCGGTGGCTGTGAGACCACCTGCAGCGAGCCCCCCTGCACGCGCCTCGACGGAGGTCCAGGCATCGCAACGGCCGGCGGCCCCATCCATAGATCCTTCCTCGATCCAACGTGAGATCCAGAGGAGGCGGGATGCCCTGTCCTTCGCCAAGGGGCGGCTGGAATCCTACCCTCCGGGGGGGGCGGGGAGGGACCAGAAGGCCCTGGAGTCCTGGATAAGTGCCACGGAGCAACAGGTGGCTCGTCTCGAGGCCATACGCAAGGAGATCCAGGGCACTTCCCCAGCCACGGATCCATCGGGACGGGCCAGGGGCTCGGAGCGCCTGGCAGCCCAATTGCTCGAATGCCTCGCCCTGGAGTCCTTGGAGCCGCCAGTCCCGGTTCAAGAGGCCAGGGTCCGCGTCAAGGAGGAGACCAAGGTCTCCTGGGACATCTTGAGGTCGGACTACGCCAAGGGGGACTGCGCAGCGGTCCTCCAGGAGTACCGTTCCGTGACAGGGGCCCATTCCGGGGTCTTCGTGCCGGCCGATGTGGAGCTCAAGCGTGCCTTATGCCTGAGCCGTTCCGGTAAACGGAAAGAGGCCATACAGGTCCTGGAGACGCTCCTCGCAAGCGGAGATCATCTGGTCGACACCCACCAGATAGAGTACCATCTCGCCAACTGGCTCTTTGAGGAGGGGGAACTGGATCGGGCTGGGCAGAGGTACCAATCGCTCTTGGAGGGGGGCACGGAACGCGACCGTTGGGCCGACCTGGCGAGGCTGAGGATGGAGCAGATCCGCCTCCGCCGGGGGGAGGCGGCCCCTGCCGCTCAACCCATCGAGAAACCACAGAAGCCAGCCGTTGCAGCCCAGCCAGCGGCCCCAGAGGCCCAAGGGAAGGTCGTCAACGAGAAGCCGCCTCTATCCGGTGCGCCTGCACCGGAGGGGCACGGGGGGCCCGTCAAACAATCAGCGGGGCCCGCCCCGGGGGAACCGTCGCATCCCCCCGGCCAAACCTCGGAGCCGGCGCCGCTCTCATCCAAGCCGGCGGAGCCGGGATTCCAGGAGATGCAGTTGGCTCGGGTCCAAGAGGCCCAGCGTCTGCTGGATGGCGAGAAATACGAGGAGGCCATCCGCGTCTTTCAGCAGGTGGAGGGGGCGGATCTCGACCCCCAGGTGAAGAAGGGGATCCAGGAGGCGCAGGACCGCTATGCGGATAAGCGAAGGCGCGAGGCCGCCTCCTTGGTGCTCAAGGCTCATGGGGAGACCCCTTCCGGTAACCGCAAGGCCCTCTTGGTCCAGGCCCTTCAGATACTTCGGGAGACAAACGAGCGTTATCCTGGCAACAAGTATGCCTCCAAGATCGAACAGAACATACAGGACGTGACCGAGCAGATCCGGAAGATGGACCCTGAGTTCAGACCATGACCATGAGACTCACCACGGTCGAGGCGACGACGCTTGACGACGCTTGGTTCAAGTGCCTCTTCGAGCTCTTCGACGGCGACTACGAGACCTATGTGATCGATCAGGGCAGCTACCAGGGGGACACCAGGAGGGAGTTCGACTGGATCACGGTGAGGATCCGGATGCCGGGCGGCAGACCCGAGGAGCTCGGGCGCGGCCTCGGGCGTTTGATCCCCACGGTACCGCAAGGTGTCCCCCCACCCTGTGACGAAGAGGGGATACTGAGGTACTTCAGCGAGTACCTCTTTTGCGACCGCTTGAGGCCGGCCGAGCAATACACCTATGGCTCCAGACTGTGCCAGCCCATCTCAGGGAAGAGCCAGGTCCAGGCGATCATCGATCGCTACAGGGAACACGGCCCTGGAAACAACCAGTTGGTCTTGCAGGTGGCCAGGCCGGAGGACATCCTCCTGGATGACCCTCCTTGTCTTCGTCACATCGACACGCGGATCCGTCATGGCAAGCTCCATTTCATGCCCTATTTCCGCTCCTGGGACCTGTGGGGCGGCTTTCCCTTGAACTTGGCCGGGATCCAGCTCCTCAAGGAGTACATGGCGGCGGAGATCGGGGTCGAGGACGGCGAGATCATCGCCACCTCCAAGGGACTCCACATCTACGGCCACGCCGAGGACGTGGCCAGACTGCGTGCCGGTCGCAGCAAGAGGTAGCCGTCTCGCCCCTTTTCGGATCGACCGGAAGTGGGCGGTGAACGGGCGTGTAGTTGTACGAAAAGAGCGCATTGCAAAGGGGCAGGGCCGCCATGAGCAAGATCGCATTTACCCGGAACTGCTCGGATCTCAGCACCGATCAGGGGTTCCAGTTCGAGTTCTTCTGCGACCGTTGCGGTACTGGATACCGCACACTCTTCCAGCCTTCGACCCTGGGGAAGGTCTCCAGCTTGTTGGATGCGGCCAGCAGCATGTTCGGGGGCATCCTGGGACGGGCTGCGGATCTCGGGGAGAGGGCCCGTTCGGCCACTTGGGAAAAGGCCCATGATGAGGCCTTCGCAAAGGCCATGGAGGAACTCAGGCCCGAGTTCGTCCAGTGTCCTCGCTGCTCTGCGTGGGTGTGCCGCAAGGGGTGCTGGAATCCCAAGAAGGGTCTTTGCAAGGATTGCGCCCCTGACCTGGGGGTGGAGATGGCGGCGGCGCAGGCCAGCCGCACGAGGGAGGAGATCTGGGCGCATTCCAAGGTCGCCGATGAAGACAGGGAGGTGTTGGAGGAAGAAAGCTGGCGAGAGGGCGTGCGCGCGACCTGCCCGAAGTGCGAGGCGCCGCTGCCGGCCCATGTCAAGTTCTGCCCCGAGTGCGGTGCGAAGGTCCGCCGGCCTGGCCATCCTGGCTGAGGACCGTCTCGGGAATCCCCCAGGTGGGCGCCGATTTGGTCGCAGCTGACCGGCTTGTCGTGCTGCGAGGCGACAGCGGTGTGGGACAAGGCTTACAAGTACAAGGACAGGGACCAGGCCGGGAGGGCCTTGGCCTCCCTTCTGGAGGCATACAGGGGCGGGGATGCGGTTGTCCTGGCGATCCCCAATGGGGGCGTGGCCGTGGGGGCCGCCATAGCGAGGACCCTCGGATTGGATATCGGCCTCATGGTGGTGAGGAAGATCCAGTTCCCCGACAACCCCGAGGCGGGCTTCGGGGCGGTGGGCGCGGACGGGACCGTGGTGCTGGACGATGGTTTGATAGCAGCCCATGGTCTGAGCCCTGAGCAGGTGCTGGCCCAGAAAAGAAAGGCCCTCAGGAGCGTTCGGGAGCGAGTGGCGCGTTTCGGTGTCCGGGCCCTGCTTCCCCCCCTCAGGGCGCGCACGGTGATCCTGGTGGACGATGGTCTGGCCACAGGGTCCACCATGGAGGCGGCCGTATCCATAGTGAGGGGAAGGCGGCCGGCGAGGGTGGTCGTGGCCGTCCCCACGGCCTCCCACAGGGCCTGGGGACGTATCCGAGGTCTCGTCGAGGAGCTCGTCTGCCCGCATATAGGCAGGCTCCCCTTTTTCGCCGTGGCGGACGCCTACGAACATTGGCACGACCTGGACGAGGATGAGGTGATCCGTCTGATGGATGCCACTGCGAAAAGGACCCCTTTGGGGGGTCTGCCGTGATTGCAGCTGCGGTTTCCTTCCAGGAAAGAGTGTTCGGCCTGTAGCACACCGCGTGTCCGCAGTTGTTGTCACGGGGCGTGGCAACAAGTCTCCCCGCTTCAAGTCTTCGGCTCTCGATTTTCCGAAGGATTTGGCCTCCGGGGGATGCTTGCCCCCTCCCTCGGTCGGCCTCGGCTCTGCTTCGGCCGAGAGGGCTTCCCCCAGGTCCAAATCCTGCGAAGCCAAAGCGCCTCCGGCAAGCCGCTTCGAGAAAGGCCCCCACCCCGTGATCGCTCACGGAGCGTTCTCGGGGGATCCCCAGTGATCGCAGCCCCCGTTTCCTCCCAGGAAGGGTAGTCCGGCCTGTCGCAAGCCCCGTATCCCTCGGGAAGGTCGCGCCACGATACCCATCGCCTTCCAGGCAACCCCCTGCCTGGAAAGGGATGGCGGCGGCATGTTAGATTAGGGATAAGTGCGGGAGGCAAGAACGTGCATCGGCGCGCACAGGGTGCACAGGATCACCAAGGCGCGAGGGACGGGCCTCGATGAGTGCAGCGCGACGAGCGGCCAATGGACCTGTGGAGAGGCTCCTGGATCTGATCGCTGGCCCCGGAAGGGCGAAGGCCTGCGGTCTTCAGGGGTCAGCGGGGGCCTATGTCCTCTCGAGG
>Ga0068707_1001351_pt1 | contig 17002 bp, 19 predicted proteins | sample YNPNPMetaG_FD_66600 | JGI IMG/M metagenome (GOLD analysis project Ga0068707, IMG submission 66600) | Anoxygenic and chlorotrophic microbial mat microbial communities from Yellowstone National Park, USA - YNP NP MetaG | ecosystem: Environmental > Aquatic > Thermal springs > Hot (42-90C) >...
TGCGAAGGAACTCTCTGATTGAAAAACCTGTTTGGTGAAAAAAAGATGAGATTCTTCCCCTTCGCTTCGCTCAGGGTCAGAATGACCCCTTTTCTTTTACCCCTTTTCTGTCACCTTTTTACCTGTTACCTCTTTTTATATGTCACCCAGAGGCAAAGCCGAAGGGTCTCCTTCTTTTTTTTGTTATTCCGAGGGGGTAAAAACCCCCAAGGCGTCGTCCTGAGCAAAGCGAAGGAACTCATTCCGATTATAGAAAAAAAGGAGGAGATTCTTCGCTAACGCTCAGAATGACAACATTCGAAGGGGATTCTTCGGTCGCTTACGCTCCCTCAGACGCTGTCCTGAGCAAAGCGAAGGAATGACAGAATAGTCCAAAACATAATTTCCTATTGGCAATTTCAGGAGTATACCTAAAATGTGAAAAAATTTTGTGTATATGTTAATATTTTAAAAATGTCTGAACTAAGACTAAATCCAATAACTAATGACTGGGTCATAATGGTGGGTAGAGAAAAAACTCCTAAGGATTATATTGCCAGAGAAAAAAGAAAACTCCCTGAGTTTTCAGAAAATTGCCCCTTCTGCCCAGGACATGAAACTCATACACCTTCAGAGATTTACAGAATAAGAGATGAAAAAGGCTGGAGAATAAGGGTTGTTCCCAATAAATATGCTGTTTTGTCCCCTGAAGTTGAAAAATTAAGAAGGGAGGAAGGATTAAAAAAGTCTATTACAGGAGTGGGAATACATGAAGTAATAATAGAATCTCCTCTTCATAACCTCACAACAGCAATCATGTCTGTAAGTCAGATAAAAGATGTTCTTCAAACATATAAAGAAAGATTTCTTGCTCTTTATAGTGACAAAAGAATAGAACATGTGATAATTTTTAAAAATCAAGGACTTGCCTCAGGCACTACAATTCAACATCCTCATTCTCAGATAGTTGGGCTTCCGATTGTTCCTCTTCAGATTAGAGAAAGAGCATTAAAAGCAATGAATTTCTTTGATAACACAGGAGAATGCATTTTTTGCAAAACATTAAATGAAGAACTATCATCCTGCGTAAGAATAATCTCCAATACAGAACATTTTGTTTCCTTTATTCCCTTTGCCTCTCTTTCACCTTTTCACATATGGATTTTCCCTAAAAGACATTCAGGGTCTTTTTCCACAATAAAAGAAGATGAAATGTGGGACCTTGCCTTTAATTATAAATCTACTATGGCTAAACTTTACTATGGACTTGAAAACCCGGATTTTAATTTAGTATTAAGGTCAGGTAAACCTGCAGAAGGTGATTTAGAATATTTACACTGGTATATCAGTATTGTGCCAAGAGTTGCTCAAGCTTCAGGATTTGAACTTGGTTCTGGTATGTATATAAATCCTCTTTTACCAGAAATTGCAGCTGAATTTTTAAAAAATATTAATACAGATGGAGGTTAAAATGCACATTGACCCTTTAATATTTTTTTGGATATTTTTTATAATTATAACCCTTCAACCTGTAATAAAGCAGAGACTTCTTGAAAATGCAAGGATGAAACTCCTTGCAGAAATAGAAAAACAGAGAGGAAGCCGTGTGATTCTTCTTGTTCACAGGCAAGAGACCATGAGTTTCCTCGGTTTTCCTATTATGCGATATATTGATATCCATGACTCTGAAGAAGTATTGCGTGCTATCCATTTAACTGACGATAATACACCTATAGACCTTGTTGTACATACTCCGGGAGGGCTTGCTATTGCTGCAACTCAAATTGCAAGAGCACTTTCAAAGCATAAAGGAAAGGTTACAGTTTTTGTCCCTCACTATGCAATGTCTGGAGGGACTTTAATAGCCCTTTCAGCGGATGAAATCGTAATGAGTGAACATGCTGTGCTTGGTCCACTTGACCCACAGCTTGGACAGTTTTCTGCAATTTCTATATTAAGTGTAGTACAAAAAAAATCAATTGATGAAATTGATGATTCTACATTAATTCTTGCTGACCAGGCTGAAAAAGCAATAAGGCAGATGAAAGATACAATCACAGAAATTGTTTCACGCAGTCATCCTGAAGATAAAGCCAGAGAAATTGCTGAAAAGCTTGTCTCTGGAAAATGGACTCATGATTATCCAATAAGTTATGAAGAAGCAAAAGAACTTGGTCTTTCAGTCAGCATTGATATACCTAAAGAGGTTATGCTTCTTATGAATCTTTATCCTCAGCCTGTAAGACAATCAGTAGAGTATATCCCGGTTAAAAGGACGAGTAAAATACAATAAAATTATCTTTTCCAGAAAGCAGGAGTAAAAAGTATAATATTCAAGCTGATAAAATACTCAGCATATCTTATAATCCTTAAGAAAAAGCAAGAAATCTCCAACTCTTTTTGCAGAATAGGCGTCATGGGTTGCAATAACTATAATGGAGTTCACTGTTTTTTTCAATTTAATAAGAATTTCTTCAATTATCTTAGTGTTTTCTTGATCAACTGAAGCTGTTGGCTCATCAAGAAACAAAACCTCTGGCTCTAAAACAATTGCTCTTGCAATCCCCATTCTTTTTGCCTCACCACTTGATAAACTGAGAGCATTTTGGTTCTTTTTATGAAGTAAACCGACAAAATCAAGAGCTTTTTCAACTCGTTTTTTTATGTCTCCTTTATTCATCCCTCTTATTGTTAATCCATAGGCAACATTTTTAAAAACTGTTGTGTTAAAAATTCCAATGTTTGGCAATAGCAATGTAATCCTTCTTCTTAAATTCAGATTATTCTCAACAACTTTTCCGTCTTCATAATAAACAACTTCACCATTGTTAGGACTTTCCAAAAGTGCACAAATTCTTAAAAGAGTTGATTTTCCTGAACCATTTGGTCCCATTAAAACATATACTCCGCTTTTTTCAAATGAAAAGGAACAACCATCAAGCACAATTTTACCATTGTAAGATTTTGTAATATTTGAAATTATTAAACTTAAAGCCACTGGATGGACTCCTTTGTTCCTTTTTTCTGGATTGAAAATAAAAAAATGTTTATTAAAAAAGAAATTATAAGAAGTATTATCCCAAGAGCCATAGCAAGCTCAAAATTGCCTTTATCTGTTTCAAGAGCAATAGTGGTTGTCATTACACGGGTGTATCCTGCTATATTTCCTCCAACAATAAGTATTGCTCCAACCTCAGCCATCACTCTTCCAAGTGCTGCACAGACTCCAGCAATTATTCCATATCTTGCTTCTTTTATCATTGTGAGAGTTATTTGAAAAGGTGTTGCTCCAAGAGTTTTGGCTGCAAGTTTTACTGAAGGGTCTACTTTAACAATTGATGAATGGGTAATTGCTGCCACAATGGGAAATGCGAGAATGCTCTGAGCAATAATCATGGCAGAGGGTGTGTAAAGAAGAGTTAAAAATCCAAGAGGACCACTTCGGGAAAGCAAAAAATAAAGAAATAATCCTACCACCACTGGAGGCAAACCCATGAAAGTATTAAGCAAGGTTATAAGTGTGTTTCTACCAAAAAATTTTTTTAATCCAAGCAAAGCACCAACAGGAATGCCTGTTAGGGTTGCAAAAGCAAGAGCTGTGCCTGAAACTTTGAGAGACAGAAATATTATCTCTAAAAGTTCTCTGTCAAGATGCAGAATAAGATAAAATGCCTGCTTAAAGGATTCCAAAATAAAGTTCATTTTGCATTAGGAATAAAGAGTTGATTTCCAAATTTATCCTTAAAAGATGCTATGGCATTTTGTCCTTCCTTTGAGATTATCCAGTTTACAAACTCCATAGCTTCTTTATATTTTACATGTTTATGCTTTTGTGGATTTACTGCCATAACACCATATTGATTAAATAAAACAGGGTCTCCCTGAAATAGTATTGTCAGGTCAAGTCTGTCTTTTATTACAAGCCATGTTCCTCTGTCAGTAAGTGTATATGCCTGCTTTTCATTTGCAATTCTTAAAGTTTTTTCCATTCCCTGCCCTGCTTCAAGATACCACTTTTGTCTCTTTGGTTCAATTTTTGCCCTCTGCCACAATGATAATTCTTTTATATGGGTTCCGGATTTATCTCCCCTTGAAATAAAAAAGCTTTGAGATAAAGCAATTCTTTTAAAAGCATCTACTGCTTCTTTAACTTCTTTTATTTTTGCTGGGTCATTTTTAGGACCTACAATAATGAAATCATTATAGCAAACATCATGACGGTTTATAAAATAGCCCTGTTTTACAGCTTCAAGCTCAAGTTCCTTTGCATGGACAAAAACAGCATCCGCATCTCCTCTTTTGCCTATCTCAATTGCTGCACCTGTACCTCTTGCAATAACCTTGACTTTGATACCTGTTTTTTTCTCAAATAATGGCAAAATATGACTGAGTAAACCAGAATTTTCAACAGAAGTAGTTGTAGCAAGAATTATTACATTTTGCTGAGCTACTGCCTCATTTGCCATAATAAATAATGAAAATAAAAGAGCTAATAAGATTTTCATTTTAGCACCTCCTCATTATGTTTAATTTTATATAACGCTGTGCATAAAAAAATTAAATTTCAAAATTTTTAATCTCCTCTGAAAGAAATTTCTTAAAATTCTCATGAATTTTCCAGAATTGTTCGATTGCCTTTTCAGCAGTCTCGGTAATCCTTGTTCCTCCACCACTTTTGCCTCCAACCTGAGTTTCAACAAAAGGTTTTTTTGCCTGTCTGTTCATTGAAGCAATAAGTCTCCATGCCTGTCTGTATGACATATTTAGAGATTTGGCTGCTTTTGAAATTGAGCCATACTGTTTGATTTTTTCAAGTAAGGCTATTCTTCCATAACCCAAAAATGTTCCCTCACTTCCTTCAATCCATATTTTACCTTTAAGTGTATACTCTCCATGTTTTTCACTGCCAGTAATGCAAAACTGGTGCGGATCTTTTAATGGTTTCCTTCCCCTTTTCTTCACAGTATGGTACTGTATAATAAAACATAATGAGCTGTCAAGAAAAAAGTTTTACCTGAAATTGCCAATAGAAAATTATGTTTTGGACAATTTTGTCAGCGGAGTCATACTGCCCTTCTTATTCTGTCATTCCTTCGCTGTCCCTTTGCTGACCCCTTTGCATAAGCTCAGGGCTTCGGCTCAGACAGCATCTGAGCGTCTTTTTTTTGTCATTCTGACCCTGAGCGAAGCGAAGGGGAAGAATCTCCACATGAGACCCTTCTTACGCCTCAGGGTGACAGGTTAAAAAGGAGGACAGGTTAAAAAAGGGTGACGGAAAAAGCGTCATTCTGAACGGAGCGTCAGCGGAGTGAAGAATCTCATCGTTTTCCGAGTAAGCGTCAGCGAAGAATCTCCTCCTTTTTCACCAAACAGGTTTTTTAATTAGATAGTTCCTTCGCTGACCCTTTGCATTAACTTAGGGCTTCGGGGCGTTTAGCCCCTCAGAATGACGGGATTAGACAAAAACCTCATTTTTCTAATGGCAATTTCAGGTTTAACAAAAACGGGTTAAGAACATCTCAAAAGATTTTTTTTATTTCATTGAAAATTCAAGAAAAAATTATCTCAAAAACCACTTTTTTATCTCATTTAATGAAATGAACTTTTTTACGGGCCTGCCATGTGGGCAGTGTTGAGGGTCAGATGTTTTCTCAAGCTCTTCAAGGAGAACTTTTAGTTCTGCCTGGGTTATTTTATCATTAGCTCTTAAGGAACTGTGACATGCCATAGTTGCTGCCATTTTCCTTTTAATATCTATAAAATCTGGCTTACCAATTTCTTCCTTTAAAGTAAAAGCAATACTTTCAATTATCCCAGCGATATCAGCAGTCTTCAAAATATCTGGTATCGCTCTGATAATTATTGAGTTTTGCCCGAAATCCTCAGCCTCTATGCCAAGTTCATTTAGAATACCAATATTTTCTCTTATTAAAGTGTATTCCTGCGGATTCAGATTTATAACCTGTGGGAAAACAAGCCTTATCTGTTGTTCATAGATTTTATTTAGAATTTTTTCAAAGTTAACTCTTTCATTGGCAGCGTGATAGTCAAGAAAAACTATGCCATCCTTTTGAGCTATTGCTATAATTGCATTACCAAGCTCTAAAATAGGCTGAAGGCTGAAGGGCACCCCAAAAAGTCTGGGACTTTTTGGGGACCCCAAGGCTGAAGGCTGAACAGAGAAATTAAGTTCAAGGGCTTCAGAATAAGTTAAATCAGTTCTCCATTCAGCTGGATTTTCTGAAACAACAGAAGGTTTATCATAACTTTCTGTAATTCTATAAATAAGTTGACTAATCTTGTATGGCTCACGAAATCTTACCTCTTTTTTTGCAGGATGAACATTAAAATCAACAGCCTCAGCTGGAAGTTCAATAAAAATCAAAAACTGAGGGTGGGTATCCTTTATATGGAATGCCTTATAAAGTGTGCTTACTATAAGAGAATCTTTTACAGGTCTTCTATTTACAAAAATAAGCTGTTTTGAACGATTCCTTCTCAATAGGTCTTCGTTTCCTATGAAAAGTTCTATTTTATAGCCATAATTGGATATGGTCTTTACTTTGAGCTTTTCAATAAATTCTAAACCAAAAATCTGAGCAATTCTGTCCATTAGAGATTTTGCTACCGGAATATTTAAGATTTCCTGTCCGTCTATACTAAGATAAAAGGAAATTTCTGGATAGGAAAGTGCATAATTTTGAACAGTTTCTATTAAGTGTGCCTTTTCTGTAGAAGGAGATTTAAGAAATTTTTTTCTCACAGGGGTATTAAAAAAAAGGTCTCTTATTTCTATTGTTGTCCCCTTTGTAACTGCAGGCTTTTGTTCAATTATATTACCTCCTACAAGATAAAGCTCTGTTCCTGAATTTTCATCTCTATGTTGAGTAATAATTCTTAACTTGCTTACCTGAGCTATTGAATAGAGAGCTTCACCTCTAAACCCAAGAGTACGGATATTAAAAAGGTCATGCTCTTTTTCTATCTTGCTTGTTGCATGTCTTTGAAATGCTAAAGCAACATCTTCCTGTGAAATCCCTTCTCCATCATCAATCACTTTTATTTCAGCAATTCCATATTCCTTAATATATATATGTATTGAATGAGCTCCTGCATCTATTGAATTTTCTATAAATTCCTTGAGTGCAGAAGCAGGTCTTTCAACAACCTCACCTGCAGAAATCTTACCAACAAGGCTTTCAGAAAGTATTTTGATTTTTGCCATTCTTACCAGGGACCGTATTCAAACCACCAGGGATGGCAGCCGTACCAGAACCAAATTGATGGACGCCAGTAATAATATGGATGATAAGGCTCTCTTTTTTTCCATAAATAGGTTGCCTGCGCTTCAATAAAAGGGAATTTATATGGCATTTCATCAATTTTGCCTTCTTTAAGACCCTTAAACTTACCCACAATCGTTATCAGTCTTCCTTTTGAATAAACTGCACAGTCAAGAAAATTTTTTGAAGTTGCTATAAATCTACCCTCAGATGAATCTGTTTCAGAAGGATAACCTTCTCTGTCAAGTGGTAAATAAAGAATCTCAAAAACTGTTCCATCTTGCGTGTTTGTGCAATTTGTAATTCTTCCTCCCCATAAAAGAGATACATCAATGTATTTTTCAGGATTATTTTTTACTATGGAAAATGGAACATCTCTTAAAGCAGGAATATCATCCAAGGGCTTGGGGAGTGTTGCACAACCATATACAAAAAACAGGAAACAGAATAATATGTAATTTTTGACCTTCATATTTCATTATATCAATAATGTGTTAAAATAAAAAATCTAAAAAGGCTTATCGGAGGTAAGAATGAATAAAGTTCTAATGAAAGGTAATGAGGCAGTTGCAGAGGCTGCTGTGCAGGCAGGATTAAAATTTTATGCAGGATATCCAATTACCCCCCAAAATGAAATCCCTGAATATTTATCAAAAAGATTGCCAGAAGCAGGAGGGGTATTTATTCAGGCAGAAAGTGAACTTGCTGCAATAAACATGGTTTATGGTGCCAGTGCCTGTGGAGTAAGAGCAATGACTTCATCAAGTTCACCCGGCATAAGTCTTAAACAGGAAGCAATATCTTACTTAGCAGGAGCTGAACTTCCAGCAGTTATTGTTAATATTATGCGTGGCGGACCAGGACTTGGGAATATATCTGGCAGTCAGGCTGACTACTTTCAGGCTGTAAAAGGTGGTGGACATGGAGATTACAGGCTTCTTGTCTATGCTCCTTTTAGCGTTCAGGAACTCTGGGATTATACAGTACTTGCCTTTGAAAAGGCTGATGAATTAAGAACTCCTGTGATGATTCTTGGCGATGGCGTAATTGCCCAGATGATGGAGCCAGTTATACAGAAAGTGCCTGAGTTAAAAAATTTTGATAAATCCTCCTGGGCATTAACAGGTGCAAAGGGAAGACCTTCCCGCTTTATAAGAACTTTGCTTATGGGTGAAGGTGAGCTTGAAAAACATAACTGGAAGTTACAAGAAAAATATAAACAATGGAAGGAAAAAGAAGTAAAATACGAAACATATTTTATTGATGATGCAGAAATAGTTGTTGTTGCTTTTGGTTCTGCTTCAAGGATAACTCTTTCAGCAATAAGAAAGTTAAGGCAGCAAGGAATTAAAATAGGGCTTTTAAGACCAGTTACGCTTTTTCCTTTCCCAGAAGAGCCTATAAGACAGCTTGCTCAGGAAATTGAAAAATTTATTGTTGTTGAGTTTAATGCAGGACAGATGGTTGAAGATGTTAAACTTGCTGTAAATGGAATGTCAGAGGTTTATCTCTATGGTAGACCCGGTGGAAACATAGTAACAGCTGAAGATGTTTATGAGGCATTAAGTAATATAACAGCTACAGAACAAGTTATGGTAAAAGTATAATCTTTTATTTATTAGCAATGAATGTTGAAAAAGCATTAATATCTTTGCTCTTCTTAGCTGTAACATTAGTTATTTTTTTAATTTTAAGAGCTGTTTTTTTCAAAATCCTTCATCGCTGGGCAGAAAGAACTCATACAGAGCTTGACAACCTGATTATAAGCACAATAAAGTTTCCTTCAATTCTATGGTGCATAGGAATATCTCTTTATATCGTATTAGATACAGCAGAAATTCCCATAAAGTATAATACCTACCTTGTCAAATCAATTCATGTTCTGATAATTTTTTCAGTTACAGTTGCAATGGCAAATCTTGTAAGCAGACTTTTAAGCAACTATATTCAACATCAAAGTATTGCTGTTCAGTCTACAGGACTTCTTAATACAATTTTAAAGGGTGCTGTATACATAATCGGTATAATAATAATTCTTAATATCTTTGGAGTTTCCATTGCTCCATTAATTACTACTTTGGGAATTGGTGGATTAGCAGTTGCTCTTGCACTTAAAGACACTCTTGAAAATCTCTTTGCAGGAATCCATATAATGGCTGAAAAAACAATAAGGGTGGGTGATTTTATTCGCCTTGAAACAGGTCAGGAAGGATATGTGGAGGATATCTCATGGAGAACAACAAGAATCAGAATGATTCCAAATAATCTAGTGATAATACCTAACAGTAAGCTTGCCCAAAGCGTAGTTATAAATTACCATCTTCCTGAAAAAAGATTGTCCCTTCAAATCCCTGTAAGTGTAAGCTATTCAGAAGACCCTGAAAAGATTGAAAAAATACTAATTGAAGAGATTAAAAATGCAACCCCTGAAATACTCGGGCTTCTCAGTTCGCCAGAACCAGTTGTAAGATTTATTCCTGGATTTGGCGAGAATTCTCTTGATTTTACAATTGTATGCCAGATTGAAGATGTATCATATCAGTTTAATGTTCAGAATGAGTTAAGAAAAAGAATCTTTAGAAGATTCAAGGAAGAGGGTATTGAAATTCCCTTCCCTCAAAGAGTTGTCTGGTTAAAAAAGGAATCATAAAGTTATTTTGCTCTTGGATGATGTTTAAGGTATTCCTTCTTGAGTCTATCCATTGAAACCTTAGTATAAATCTGAGTTGTAGATATATCGCTGTGACCAAGCATTTTCTGAAGACTTCGTAAGTCAGCACCACCTTCAAGTAAATGGGTTGCAAAACTATGCCTTATCATATGGGGAGTAACCTCTACACAGGCAATTCTTCCCATTGCTTTCAGGTTCTGCCAGAATCTTTGCCTTGTCATTGGCTGTCCACGATTATTGAGAAAAACATAATCAGTTGCTCTTTTTTTCAAAAGCTTCGGCCTTAACTCTGTAAGATAATTTTTAATTCTTTCAATTGTTCTTTGAGCAATAGGGACAACCCTTTCCTTATCTCCCTTACCTTTAATCCTTATAAATCCTGCTTCAAAATTTATATCACTCAAGCGAAGCTTTACAAGCTCGCTAACTCTTAATCCTGATGCATACATTAATTCAAGCATTGCCATATCTCTTAAGAAGTACTTGCTTTCAAGCATCACTGAAAGAAGTTTTTTTAGTTCATCAAGCGCCAGCGCCTTTGGAAGCCTTAGCCATAGTTTTGGTGATTTAAGTCCCTCTGTAGGGTCATAGGAAATTTTATTTTCAAAAATCAAGAAACGGAAAAACTGTTTTAATGTTGAAAGAACCCTTGCAATAGAAGCTGATGAGTATCCTTTTTCTTTCATTGTTAAAAGATAGTTTGTAATATCATTTTTCTTACAGCTAAGAAAAGAAATCTCTTGCTCATCAACAAATTTTAAAAATGTCTTAAGGTCATTTTCATAGGATTTTACTGTATTTAAGGAGAGAGCCTTTTCAGTTAGAAGATAATTAAGAAACTTTTTGATTGCTTCTTTGTTTTCCATTATTTATAAACTCTTCAATTCCCACCTGTGTTCGTAACATATCGTAAAAAATCTTTCCAATATGAAATAAATTTTCTGTATCTGCCCTGTTATAGGAGATTAAACGCTCAAGACTATCAATGCTTCCATTTAAATAGGCTTTCCAGAGCTTTACTGCATCATAACCATTTAATCCTTTAAGTTCTTCATCTCTTTCAATAAGAAATATCGTTTCAAGTTTCTTAAGCCCACCCTGAATTCCAAGCCTTTTACCTGCAAAAAAAAGGTCAAAATGGGGAATGTGTTCAATCTTTAGATTGGGAAATTCTTTTTTAAGAAAGGGAATATCAAAAATGCTACCGTAAAAGGTTATCAGATATTTGTTTTCGTCAATCGCTTCCTGAAGTGCCTCTTCAGTAAGATTTTCTCCTTTAACCAATGCCTTATATCCATTTACTGAATACAAGCCGACAATAGTTACATAGCCTCCCTTTTCTGGTGTCAGCCCGTTTGTTTCTATGTCAAGACATACTGCATCATTGATAAATTCTTCAAAAAGTCTCCAGTGTTCTCTTTTTTTTAAATTTTTAGTAAAAAACCCGCAATCTCTTGTCTTTAAGGAATGCAAAGCCTCGTAAAGAAAATCATCATAAATTTTCTTTCTTTCCCTGTCTATATCCAGAATTTCTTTACAACAAAAAAAATCTTCCCATGTAAGAACGCCTTCTTTCCAGAGCCTTCTTTCTCTTTTTTCTCCTATGCCATCAAGAAGTATAAAACTGTTTCTAATCATAACTTTATTATATTCGGCTTGTGAAAAATTAAACAAGCTTTAAAAAATTTTAATACTTGAATATTGAATTAAAATCTGAAATAATAATTTATTAAAAATTTTTTAGAAAGGGGGGGAAAAGTGTATAAACTAAAAAAATCCCTTTCAAAAATTTTATCTCCTATAACAATTATGCTAATTCCACATGGAAGAACCAAAGTTTATAGGTTGAAAATTCCTTTCTCTTTCATCGTCTTAATTGTTTGTATATGGCTTGTATTTAATTTGTATGTTTTTTCGGTGGCTGTAAATACTGCTGAATATTACATGATGAAACAAAAATTTTCTTCCATCATGAATAAATTCAATGAACTTAGGTCAACCATTATTTCTTTAAAACATGCTGAAGAAGAACTTAATAGAATTTTTTCTTTAAAATCAAAAAAAGAAATTTTTGAAAATTTAAAGATTCAGCCTTCTGGAGATATTAACATTGACGAGTTGAAAAAACTTTCTGAAGAAACAATAAACTCTGTTAATGAAATAAAAAAGTTTCTATCAGAACAACAGAACATTTATAAATCAACTCCGCTTGGATGGCCTGTTAAAGGAGAAATAACCTCTTTCTTCGGCAAAAGAGAGCATCCAAAATATGGACATGAAGAGTTCCATACAGGAATTGACCTTTCAGTGTCTACAGGCACAGAAGTCAGAGCAACGGCAGAGGGCATAGTTGTCTTTTCAGGATATCAGGCAGGAAATGGCAATATAGTCATGCTCAAGCACGGATATGGCTTTACAACTATTTATGCTCATAATCAAAAAAATCTCGTAAATGTTGGGCAGAAGATAAAACGGGGAGATATTATCGCATTATCAGGTAGTACAGGAACAACTACCGGACCTCATCTTCATTATGAGATATGGAAAGATAATACACCTGTTAATCCTTTGCCCTATCTAAAGGAGGAATTTTAATGATTTTAAAAAAACAACAGAAAATGGAGACAGTTATAGGTTCTGAAACTTATATTAAAGGTGAAATAACTTCAAACAGCAGTATAAGAATTGATGGCACAGTTGAGGGCATACTTAAAGCTGACTGGATTTCAGTGGGAGATTCTGGGAAAATTATAGGAAACATTACTTGCAGGGGCATTATTGTCGGTGGTAGTGTAAATGGAACAATAAATGCTTCAGAAATTATTACAATTACTCATAAAGGAAGCGTAACAGGAGAAATCTTCACCGTAAAAATTTCCATTGAAGAAGGCGGAAAATTTGAAGGAAAATCTTGTATTCAGCTTTCAGCTCTTTTCCCGGAGGAAAAATAACATTTATTGTGAATTGTAGAACTCTTTTCTTTGGTGAAGGTCTTTTTGAGACATTACTCTGGCAAGGAAGGACAAGAAAGCTTCTTAGACATTTTAAAAGGCTTGAAAATTCTGCCGAATTTTTTCATATACATTGCCCAAATTATGAAGAATTCTGTCACAGAATAGAAGAAAAAACAAAAGGAAGGAAGACTCTATATGTAAAGTTTTGCCTGATTGCAAAGGGAAAAGATATTTATTTTTCATATCCCGAAGAAAGTGACACTCTCATAATTGTCAAGGAATATAAGACTGATTTAACTCCTAAAAAACTTTGTATCTCAACCATTAAAAGACACAGCAAAAATATAGTGATTTACCACAAAACAATGAATTATCTTCCAAATATTCTTGTAAAAAGAGAGGCTATCTCAAAGGGCTTTGATGATGCAATTATACTTAATGAATGGGATGAAATTACAGAATGCTCTTCATCAAATATTTTAATAGTTAAAGGAGATAGCTTGCAAACTCCTGCAAGAGAATGCGGACTTTTGTCAGGAACAACACTTCAGATTCTCCTTGAAAAAGCAGGTGTAAAAGAGGAAAGAATTAAAACAGAAGACCTTTATAAAGCCAGCGCTGTTTTTATATTAAATAGTCTGACAGGAGCATTACCTGCATTTCAGGTAATGGATAAAAAATATCCTGTTGATAATGAAATTTTTAAATATTTAAATTCCTTTATTGATGAGGAAAATCAACCATAAATGAAACTCATTCTTTCTGGCAGTTGGCTTAACAAAAAGGGGTTCTATGAAGCTGAAATTGAAGATATTAAATTCTACAAAAACTTAAATAAAATCAAAAATGTTACTCCGCCAAGTTTTGCTGTATTTTCCTATCATCTTTCAGAAGAGACTCTTAATTTAACCGTTAAAAAGCCTGTTTTACCTGAGGTTTTAATAGTTAAAATTAAAAAATTCAAAAAAATTAACCTGAAACCTGAAACAATAAAGCTTATACTGAAAGGCAAAGCACTTAAAGATGAAGAATTTAGAGAAGGTGTCTTAAAAATACACAGACTAATAGAGAATGGAACAGTTTATCAGATAAATCTGACAAATCGTATTGATTTTGAACTCTGTGGAGACCCATTAAGTCTTTTTTCAAATTTTTATAAAAATCAACCTGTTCCTTACGCATTTTTTCTTCATACTAACAATTTCTTCATAATTTCTGGTTCAATGGAACTCTTTTTAGAAAAAATTAACAACAAAATCATAAGCAAACCCATAAAAGGAACAGCAAGTTCTCCTGCATTTCTTGAGGAAAGCTTAAAAGACAGGGCAGAAAATCTCATGATCACAGACATGATGCGAAATGATATAGGCAGAATATCCCATTTCGGAAGTGTCAAAGTACCAGAGCTATTCAAAATAACAAAATACAAAACCCTCTATCAGATGCATTCAACAGTTGAAGGTAAAACCGATAAACCATTAATTGAAATAATAAAAGAAACCTTTCCACCAGCCTCTGTCACTGGCGCACCAAAAAGAAAAGCTGTTGAGATGATTGATATGCTTGAACCTCATAACAGAGAGTATTATTGTGGATGTGCAGGACTTATAAGAAATGAAACAGATTTTACCTTATCTGTGCTAATAAGAACTGCTGTAGGAAAAGAAAATCTTCTTTCCTACTACGCAGGTTGCGGTATTGTCTGGGACTCTGATCCTGAGAAAGAACTTGCAGAGCTTTATTTAAAAGTCAAAGCGTTTTGTATAGAAAAGGGAAATATATATAGCTGATTTAGATGAAATTTTAAATGCTATAAAGCATATAAATTATTAAGAAAATAGCAATTGCAAGAAGTGAAATCACTAAAAGTATATCAAGCAAAATAGATGGCTTATATTTATCCTCATCAATCTGTTTTTCAACTCTTTTATACCTTATAAATGCAAGAAAACCCATTACAGCTCCAAGAGCAATAAGAAAAGCTCCAAAAAATGAAGAGTATCCATGATGAGGTGTTAGAGAAATTTCTTTACCAAGAAAAATTGAAAGTTGTCTTACAAAAAGAGCAAACTTTTCAACAACAAATCCGAATGCCATTATTCCTATGCTTGTTCTTATCCATGAAAGGAATGTTCTTTCATTTGCAAGATGAACTCTTCTATTGCGAACTCTTGGATGAATTTTTTCTTCTTCCAAGATTATAAAACCTCCTTAGAATGAAATTTCCTTTAAAAATACATATAAGTAAGATATAATATAAGTTAAAAGGATTTATAATGTCTAATCGCTTGATAGAAATATTTGAAAATCAAAAACTTGTTGAGAAAATCAAAAGACGGTTACCTTATTTATTCCAACTTGCGGAATTAGAAAGTTCACGAGCAGGGAAAACGGGAATGGAAGTTGGCTCAGTTCGTGAGAAGATAATAGTAGCATTACTAATTTATAAGTTTGGTAAAGAAAATGTAGAAACTGAAATTCCTATTACTGAACCTGAGGTAGATGTAAAATTATTTGGAACCCCCCTATCTATAAAAACAATAACGGGTAAAAAGTTAGCAGGGGTTAAACTTATATGGACTGTAGACCCTCATAAGGCAAAAAAGTTCTATAATAACTATTATCCATATTGCGATATTCTGCTTATTCAAATTAACTGGAACAGCACTGGAGGATTTTATTATATACCCTTAGAAGTCCAGAGGAAGCTTTTTAATAAAGTTGGCAGAGAAAATTACATTAAACTTCCAAAGCCAGGAACAAATCCACGAGGGGTTGAAATAACTAAAGAAGCACTATTGAAATTGGTGAAAGATAATGACACCAAAAAAATTGAAATTAATTGGCAGAGAATGGCAATAGAATTCAACGCATACAAAAAATGGGTTGACCTCTGGAGGGAGGACTAAATGGGAGCCAATCTAAGAAAAAACGGAACAAAAACAAGTGCTTTTGGTTCTCCTGGAAGAATTAATCATGATTCCACTCCCTTTTATACAAGTAGATTATACGAAGGTTTACCCAAAGAAGAAGCTATTAAATATTTTGAAAATCCTGTCCCGCCAGAATTTATAGATAAAATCCTTTGTAAATCAAGTGAAAAAATGAATGAATTACCTGATAATAGCATTCATCTGATGGTTACCTCTCCACCTTATAATGTAGGGAAAGAATATGATGAGAATCTTTCCTTGAATGAGTATAGAACATTCTTAAAAAGAGTATGGAGCGAGGTTAAAAGAGTTCTTGTTCCTGGTGGCAGGGTATGTATCAATATTGCCAATCTTGGAAGAAAGCCCTACATTCCAATTCATGCCTTTATTATAGAAGATATGCTTGACTTAGGATTTTTAATGCGTGGTGAAATTATATGGAATAAAGCATCAAGTAGCAGTTCTTCTACTGCTTGGGGTAGCTGGCTTTCTGCGAAAAATCCGACTTTAAGAGACATTCATGAATACATATTAGTCTTTTCTAAGGGAAAGTTTTCAAGGGAAAATATCGGAAGAAAAAACACAATTTCTAAGGAGGAATTTCTTGAATTTACCAAAAGCGTATGGACATTTCCTGCAGAATCAGCCACAAAAGTGGGGCATCCTGCACCTTTCCCAATTGAGTTACCTTATAGACTTATTCAACTTTATACCTTTGAAGGAGAGATTGTTTTAGACCCATTTATAGGAAGCGGACAGACAGCAATCGCAGCAATTAAAACCCGGAGACATTATATTGGATACGACATAAACGAAGAATATGTAAAATTAGCAGTAGAAAGAATAGAAAAGTTCTCTCTTTTTTTTAATGCTCCTGGGTTATTTTAATTGAAAGAGGAAAAGGATAATAAAAAGGAGGTAAATAAAATATGGAAACAGAACATAATTTACCGCCTCAACCATATAAAAAGTTTTTTGGAAGGCAGGATTCTATCGATAAAATATTGGAAACCTTAATTAATGGAGGAACATTTATAGCCTCAATTGACGGGGTAGGTGGCATAGGGAAAACAGCATTAGCTTATTATTTTTGTAAGGAGATTCTATTACCTTCTAACCAATTTGATTATCTAATTTGGTTAACAGCTAAGGAAACTGTATTTGATCCTTTTTCAAGAGATC
>Ga0068707_1001352_pt1 | contig 17001 bp, 14 predicted proteins | sample YNPNPMetaG_FD_66600 | JGI IMG/M metagenome (GOLD analysis project Ga0068707, IMG submission 66600) | Anoxygenic and chlorotrophic microbial mat microbial communities from Yellowstone National Park, USA - YNP NP MetaG | ecosystem: Environmental > Aquatic > Thermal springs > Hot (42-90C) >...
ACTCCAGCGCGGTGCGGGGCGAGATGGCCGGATGATGGGCGACTACGTGGCGGACCTCGGCCAGCATATCGAGGTCCGGGGCGGAGGCCCGGCTGTCGGTCCCTAGCGCTACTCGCACACCGAGGGAAAGCATTCGGGCCAAGGGGTACGGTTCGTGCTGGAACCAGGCGTGCGTGCGCGGGCAGTAGACCGTGGCCATGGTCGCGCGCCGGGCGGCCAAAAACGCCATTTCCTCCTCGTCCAGGTAATTGCCGTGAATCACCAGCGTGCGGGGCGCCTGGGCCAGCTCACGCAGGAAGTCCAGCGGCCGCAGCCCGCCCTTCAACTCGCCGCTGGAGGCCCCGCGGCTTTGCAGGAATTCGCAAAGGGGCCCCTGGCCGCGGCGCAGCAGCTCGATTTCCTCCTGCGATTCGGCCAGATGAAAGGCCAGCGGCACCCGATACTGGGCGGCCCAGGCGATGGCCTGCCGCCGCAAAGTGGCGACCACAGTGTACGGCGCGTGCGGGGCCAGTCCCGGACGCCAGTGCCCACTTCGTGGCCTGCGGAGATGGGCCAGCGCCTGCTCGCCCAGCGCGGCGGCCCGCGCCTCGGTGGGCGCAATCAGTTCCAGAAAAGCCGTAACATGCACCCCGGTGCCGGCGGCCACAGCGGCCGTCCACCCGGGCTGAACGATGTCGGCCACGGCGGCCGTGCCGTGCCGGCGGCATTCCCAGAGCCCTTTCTCCACAGCCGCCAGCGGCGCCGATGCATCCCGCTGTCCCCGCCAGCGCATCACTTCACCAAGCCATTGCACAAACGGCGTTCCGGGCTGCCCCAGGGGTTCGCGCACATCGCTGAGTTCCAGATGGGTGTGCGCATTGACCAATCCGGGTACAAGGGCCACGTCGCCCAATTCCAGCACTCGGCCGGCTGAGGTGCGGCGTCCCACGGCGGCGATTTTGGAGCCGGCCACGGTTACGATGCCGCCTGGGATGGGGGGGCCGACCATCGGAAAAACGTATCGGGCCTTGAAAGCCAGCGGCGATCGGGGCGCGATGGACACGGCGGGCTCCCAGCGCGGTGGTCTTCCGGGCGGCCAGTGGTGGTACGGTGTCGCACTGGAAGTGTAGCCGGCAGTCGGGCGAGGAAAAGGCCCGGAGTATAATGCCGCCATGCGTGCAGCTTGGTGGACGGTGATCCTGGGCGGGGGGTTGGTGGGGTGGTGTTTTGCCGGCGTGGGCTGCGGCAGGATGTTCGCCGTGCGCGATGCCGCGCACTATTATTACCCTTTGTTGCAATACACGCGGGCCGAGTGGCGGGCAGGGCGCGTCCCCTTGTGGAATCCCTATCAGGATCTAGGGGTGCCGCTGGCGGCCGGTGGCACGGCTGCGGCATTTTATCCGCCGGCCCTGCTGGTGGTAGTGGCCCCTTCGTTCGAGGCGGGCTATGCGGTATACGTGGTCGGCCATGTAGTGCTGGCCATGTTCTCGGCATGGCGGCTTGCCCGGCATTGGAACGCCACGGGCCAGGCCGCTGCCGTGGCCGCCGTCTCCTACGCCTTCTCCGGCAGCGTGCTTTTCCAGTACGCCAACGTGATTTATCTGGTGGGCGCGGCGTGGCTGCCGTTGGCCCTTTTAGCCGGCGAACGGCTCTTGGAAGGCCATGGGCGGGCCTGTCTGGAGCTGGCCGCGGTCCTTGCGATTCTGGTGTTGGGCGGGGACCCCCAGGCGGCCTATCACGCAGTCCTGTGGATTGCCGCGCGAATGGCATGGTTCCCCGGCGCAGCCACTTTGGCTCCTGCCAATGCCTTGCCCGAGGCGGAAAGGCCCGCTGATGCGTCGCTAGTGCATTGCGGCCGAGCAAGGGGCACAAGCGATGGGGCCGGCAGCGGGCGGCCTTGGCCTAGACTCCGCCTTTTGGCAAGGCTTGCGGCGGCGCTGGCGCTGGCCGCGGCCTTGGCCGCGGTGCAAATCTTGCCCTCGGCCGAGTTCCTCAGCCATAGCCAGCGGGCCCAAGGGCCGCTGGGCAGCCTATGGGAGCTGCCCGCCGCGGTGGGTCACGGCCAACTCCGGCAATGGGGCAGCGCCGTCTTGGGCGTCGGCCTCCGATCCGGCTCGCACCGCCAACAAATATACCACTACAGCATAGGCCCTTGGCGGGCGGTTGAACTCTTGTGGCCCAACTTCGGTGGCCGTGCCTTTCCCCAGCATCGCCGCTGGTTCCAGGCGTTGCCGGCGGAAGGGCCCTTGTGGGTCCCCTCGCTTTACATGGGATTGCTGCCCGTGATTTTGGCGTGCAGCGCGATGCGGTTTTTGCGGGGCGAACCACGCCTGCGGTGGTTGACCTGGATGACCGTATTGTTTGCGGCGGGCAGCTTGGGATGGCACGGCCTGGGATGGGTAACAAACGAACTGCGGGTGGCGTTGGGGGGCGACCCGAGCCAACCGTGGCCTGTCGGCCCACCGTTCGGAGGCGTGTACTGGGCCATGACGCTGCTGCTGCCTGGCTATTGTGCGTTCCGCTATCCGTCCAAGCTGTTTGTGGTGGCCTCGTTGGGGTTGGCCATGCTGGCCGCTGCGGGTTGGGACGGGGCCTTGGATCCTGGCCGGCCGGGGTTGCGACGCGGGATGCTGCGCCTGGCCGTGCTCAGTGCGCTGGGGGCGGTGGTCGCGACGCTGGCCAGGCCCATGGGGGACCGCTGGCTGACGGCAGTGCCCGCAAGCCCCTGGTTTGGCCCGTTCGATGCTCAAGGGGCCTTCCGTGACCTATTGACGGCGCTGGTTCACACGGCGGCGGTGGGGGCCCTGGCGGCTGGCCTGCTGGCTGTTCGACCCACCGCGCGCTGGGCTCGGTGGACACCCGCGCTCCTGACGATCCTGGTAGCAGTGGATCTAGGGGTGGCCAATGGCTGGATGGTCGGCACTGCGCCGGCCAGCGTGTGGCGCGGCAACTTTGCAGTGGCCGATTCGATTCAGCGTGATGCGCAGCGGCGGGGCTGGACCGGGCCGTTGCGGGTCTTCCGCCGGCCCGCTTGGCCGCCGCAAATGTGGCAAAGCACGCGCAGCAGTTCCCGCTTGGCGGAGATCGTCATCTGGAACCGCCACACCCTCCAGCCGCTCTACCACTTGCTGGTTCCGCTGGCCCTTGGGCAGGTTTCCGACGTGATGAACCTGGCCGACTACCGCATGCTGCTGGCCACCGCGCGCCTTGCGCCGGGCCAAAAGCGCCCGGCCTTGTTGCCCCGCCAAGAGGTGCTCGACATGGTGGGGGCGGCCTACTTAGTCCTGGCTGGCCACGAAGTACCTGACGATGGAGAACGTGTTCAATTTGCCAGCGGCAATGCGCCTGCGGACGTGTCGCTATGGTACAACGCCGACGCCCTGCGGCGGGTGTGGATCGTGCATCGCGTGGCGCTCCTCGAGCCGCTCCGCTCTGCCACCCCCCAGGCCCTGCTTCGCCGCACGCGCGAAGTGCTGCAGCAGGCTGGCCGGCCAGGTGGTTTGCGCACTCGGGCCGTGGTCGAGGCCGATCCGGCCCAACTGGCCGCAGTGCCCGGCGCGGACGCACTCGGCACCAATTCCCCGGTTCGTTCCGCAACACCGCCAGAGGAATCCAGTCCAGCCGAGGCGTGCCGCATAGTCCGCTACGAACCCTCGCAGGTGGAAATCGAGGTGCATTTGCAGCGCCCAGGACTGGTGGTGCTGGCCGACCAGTTCTATCCGGGATGGCGTCTTGAGGTGGCAAGCGACGGCCAAGCACCTCGGCCGTGGCCCATCCTGCGGACCAACCGGGTCATGCGCGGCGCCTGGTTGCCCGCGGGCCGGCATCGGCTGGTTTACCGATATCGGCCTGGGACGTTTGTGTGGGGTGCTGCCTTGAGCGGCTCGGCGTGGGCGGCCGGCGTTGCATGGGTGGGATGGAAACGAATTCGGCGCCGAGTTGTAGCAGCGGGGGCCGCCACCCGCCCCCCACCCGCAAAGCCCAACGCCATTGGCCAGTCCCAGCAGGCGCCGGCCGCCGGTGCGGGTTGGGGTCAATGACCCGCATACTCGCGATTCAGGTCCGCCATGCGGCGCCGCAAGGCGGGTTGGTGCAGCAGCAGGTCGGCGATCCGCTGCAAATCGAGGTCGGGCCCCAAAGCCTCGAAGATGGCCAGGGCGTGGTCCCAGTCCTCCTCGATGTCCACCGTCAGGCGCACGTCGTCGCGGTCGAGTTGGGGAGGTGCGGGGACGAGCCGCAGCCGGAAGCGGTCCGGCCGGGTGTAAATGTAGCGCGTTACGTCGTTGCGATCTTCGTCGGCCTTGGCCCGCCGGGCGACGCGATGGATTACCTCGGCCCGCACCCATTCCGCGTAGACGCCCAGGGGCGTGCGCACCGCCGGTCGGCCGTCGCGACAACAATACGTGGCGTAATCCACCTCCGGGTCGGTCTGGGCTGCAATGATCAGCCGATCGACCAGCGCCGAATCCAGAAAGGGCGAGCCCACACCCAAGCGGACGGCGGCCAACGCGGGATACTCTTCCAGGGCCGCGGCGAAGCACGCCAGGGGGTCTGGCTTGCGGGCCACGAAGATGGGCACGTCGGCCGGCACCAGCATCGAAAGGAACCGGTTCTCGGGGATGTCGTTGGTCAGCACGATCACCCCGTCGAGTTGCTGGCAGTCGGTCGCCCGCCGAACGACCCACTCGATGACCGACTTGCCCCCCAGTTTTCGCGAAGCCTTGACCCGAGCCGCCAACGACTCGAAACACGCCTCGACAATGCCTAGGGTGCGTAACATTCCGTGTCCCCCAGTCCGTAGGTGCAAGGATCCCTTGGAACCAGAATCACTCCCGATAGAGCCCCAATCTAGCAGGCCAGGGAGCCGCGCGTCAAGCAACCCAGGGACCTTTAGCTCCTAGCAGCAAATCCCACGGCAGCCCCGACCGGAGTGTGCCACTGCTTGCCGCGAGGCAAGCAGTGCGATTCGGTTGTTGGGGCACTGCTTCTGGCGAAGCAGTGGCACACGGCGCAGCGGCGGAGTGTGCCACTGCTTGCCGCGAGGCAAGCAGTGCAATTCGGTTGTTGGGGCACTGCTTCTGGCGAAGCAGTGGCACACGGCGCCGGGAGGACGCGAGCACGGGGGGTCCCTCCGGGGAACGCGGCAGAGCGCGGGTGGATAGCACCCCTTGTATGGTGGGGGTTGTTTTTCCGCCTTGGTCGGACAACATTTGGCTTGGGGGAGTTCCTGCATTTTGGAAAGGTGTTGCGATGAGCCGGTGGGTGGTGCGCGTTGGCTGTGTTTTTGGAATGGTCTTGGGCTTGGTGCTGGGAAGGGCCGCAGCATGGGCCGCCCAAGCGGCTCCGCCGACCACCAAAGCCAGCAGCGGGGCCGAAAAGCCCTCTGCCGAGAAGGCCACCGAGAAGCCCGCGGAGAAAGTCGCCCAGGACCCCTTTGCGGTTCCTGACGGGCCGCCCGAAGAGCAAGTGAAGTTCCTTGAGAGCCTGGGTAAACTGCGGCCGGAGGATCCAGGCGACGAAAAGGCGGTTCAGGCGTTCAGCGAGAAGCTCATCGCGGCGGCGTTGAAGGCAGCGGACAAGATTTTGCAGGGCAAGCCCACCGACGCGCAGGCCGAGCAGGCAGTGCGCGTGAAGCTCCAGATCCTGAGTTTACGAGCGCAGACGGGCGACAAGGAGGCGGAGAAATCGCTCAAGGCTCTTCCGGCAGATCTCGAGAAGGCTGGGTTTACCAAGCTGGCGCGCCGGCTGACGGCGAGCCTGCTTCAGCGGCGCGTGATCGAAGCCGAGGCAGCCGGCGGCGAGGAACTCAAAAAAGCCCTGGAAGAGGTGAAGGCGTTTTTGTCCACCGGGGCCATCGGCGTGGGCGAGGCCCAGTTGGCGGCGGCCACCGCCGACTTCCTCCACCGCTCGGGCAATCGCGAGCTGGCCATTCAAGCCAACCGCGACTACGCCAAACTGCTGGCCCGCAGCGAAATCCCCGAAATCGCCCGCTTTGCGAAGCGGCTAGAGGGAGCGGCCCGACGCCTGGAACTGCCCGGCAAAGAAATGCCTATCGAAGGCACTCAACTCGACGGCAAGCCGCTGGTCTGGAACACGTACCGGGGCAAAGTGGTTCTGGTGCAGTTCTGGGCCACGTGGTGCGCCCCCTGCCGCGAGGAAATCAAAAACATCCTCAAGAACTACGATCTGTATCACGATCGGGGATTCGAGGTGGTAGCCATCAGCGTCGATGAGGACAAAGAAGAGGTCCAGCGCTTCGTCAAGGAAAACAAGCTCCCGTGGACCGTGGTCTTCGATCAGGCCGCAGTGGGCGAGGAAGACAAGTCCATGGCTACCCGCTATGGCGTCAACGGCATTCCCGAAGTGATGCTGGTGGGCAAAGATGGCAAAGTGGTAGCCACCGAGGTTCGCGGCCCGCGCCTGGCCCAGGAACTGGAAAAACTTCTCGGCCCGCCGGAAAAGGAGAAATCGGCCCCAGCTAAGCCGCCGGCCCGGGCTACCAGCCAGATTGCCCCCCGATAAACATGGCCGCTACGGTGGACTGCCCCCGCACTGGGCGTTTGTACGCCGTGCCGGAGGTGCGGCCGACCGTCACCACCGCCAGGTTTGGCTAATGAACCGTGCCTGTGCGGCCGATATTGGGGCACGCAAAGCCCCAGGCCACAGGCCAGAAATCCTGGGCCGGTTTACCCCCATTCATGGTGGTTCGGCCCTTAATACTGCTTGGCCAAGGGGCAGCAAGCCGCCGCAAATCCGAGTCGGGCGGCTTGGGGGTTGGCGGCCTTGCCCGGCGTTTCCGGCGTTTGATGTTGGCGAGGTGTCCGGTGCAAGCGAGGGCTCGCATCGCAATCGTCCTGGCGCTGTGCGTGCTGGCGGCCATGGTGGGGGGCCGCGGCGCCGCGATTGCGCAAAACCCTTCTAGCAAGCCGTGCGCAGCGGCTCAGTGCCCCGCAGCCGAGGACGCGGAATGCCGAGATTGCAGCCCGGGTAGGCGGGTTTTGTGCCCGGCCTGCCGGGCCAGGCTGGCCAGCGGTCGGGCCTTCCAGGGCCCCCTGATCCCTTTGGCAGCGCAGGTGGCCGATACGCCCTTTCCGCGGTTTCACCCCGTACCGACCCGGCCGGTGTTTTTGCCCCCATGGGTGGGACCGCCTGCGGATGCGCCTTTATCCGAGGCCCCTCGGCCGCCTCTTTTGAAGCATCTCCCCCCTGCGGCGTTGCCTGAAGGGCAAACTGGCCAATCTCAGGCCAAACCACTTGGGGGGGATAACAAGAGCGGTTCGACAGGCCAGCCTCGGCCCATTGGTCGGCCGGGCAGCGACGGGTGGCGGGCCCGCAGCCCCGGTGCCGTCCAGACAAGCTGGCTTTTCCACCCCGCAGTGGCTTCACGCCTGGAGTTGGAACCGCAAGAGGCGTCCCATGCGGGCCGAACTGCCAGGCGTGCCGGGCTTGCCGATTTGCTCCGATGATACCCCAATACCGCGGGCCTTGGGGAAGGTTCTTAGCGATCGATGCCCCGGGCCAACTCTAAGGCCAGGGGTCCAAACAGCATAAGTGGCAGCCAAGCGGCCAGCGCGGCACTGAGCACCGATGCTGCGCCTAGGTGCTGGGAGGCCAGGACCACCAGGCTGAAGCTTACGACCACCAAGCCGCACAGCCCCAAGGCCACAAACACATTGCGGTTGTGCCTGGCCAGTACCAGGGGCAGTCCCAGGAACAATAGGGTCAAATCCAACAGGGGCTGAACCAACCGGCTGTGGATAGTTACGCGCACCCGGGCGCCGAAATCGAGGCTGGGATTGCGCAGCCCGCGAATCAATTGGGCCGTAGAGGAATACTCACGCCACGCCCCCAGATCGGTGAGTTGCTCGAAGGTGACGTCGCTGACCACAAAGCACTGGTCGGGCTGGAGCCAGTGGGGGGCATCGCGGGGGGTGATGATCACGGGCCGGCCATCGACCACCAGCGACGGGCGGGTGGCCAAGTCCTTGGGTTGTTCGACCCCCACGAGAAGGTACCCGCCCGGCCTGTCGGCCTCCGGGGGACGATAGAACGCCTCGCGGGCCTCGATCTGGCGGGCGTAGTAGTCAAGCTCGGGCGGCAGAAGGAAGCTGGGAGCTTCGATCCGCTGGTTGGCCGCAAAGGTCGCTTTGCCGCGGATGAGGATATCGGTCCGCTGGTCGAACTGGGGCGAGAGTTCGCGGGGTCGGTCGGCCAGCAAATCTTGGGGTTTGCGGGCGATTTGGCTTCGGAAGCGGGGCATGAGCAGTTCGCGGTTGGCCGCCGCCAAAGCGATGAATACCACGGCGGCGCCGATCACCGGACGCAGAACCCGCAGTTTAGAAATGCCCGCTGCCTGCAGTGCCACCAGCTCGTTATGCCGCTGGATCCACGCCACCGTAAACATGGCAGAGGCCAGGAGCAGTAATCCGGCGGTCCGGTCGAAAAACCAGATAACCCGGTACCCGTAGTACTCCCCCATGACTCGAAGCAATGCGCCCGGGGTGGCAGCGGCGTGCAGAAAGCTTTCGAGATTGGTAAAGGCGTCGAAGACGACGTACAGCCCCGCCAGGCTCAGATAGCAGATGGCCAGGGTCTGGAGGAACTGCCGCAGCAGGTACCGATCGATAATGTACATCCGTGCGAAGGGTCCTTGCCGGCCGCCGCCGGACGGGGGAAGTTGGTCCTGGGGAATTGGGCGGCCCAGCCGCCGCGGAGGATCTCGGCCTGGATCGCTTCCAACAGTCGGCAGCATAGGAAAGCCCCGTGGTGCAAGTCAAGAACGGATCCCGTAATATGGCGCCCGTATGGGTGCGTGGTGGGATAAAGCGAATGGGAGTGCAATGTGGACGGCGCGGTGGGCCGGCGCATACCGCTGGTTTGGGTCGGCCGAGCGCTGGCTTTGGCAGGCTGGGACGGACTTGGTGTTTCCGCCGCAATGTGCCAACTGTGGGGCGGCGTTAGAATCCTCCACCGCGCCGCTTTTATGCGGTGTTTGCCGGCCGAAACTGGCGCCGGCGGTCTGGCACGGCTGCGCCCGGTGCGGGGGGGCGGTGGCGCCAGCCTTTGCCTCGAAGTCGGGCTGCGCCTTGTGCCGCCATGTGCGGTTTTATTTCGAAACCGTGGTTACGCTGGGCGCCTATCAGGGCGAGCTGAAGCAGGCCGTGCTGCGCATGAAGCACGCCTACGCCGAGCCGCTGGCCGTGGCCTTGGCCGCCTTGTTCGTGGAACTGCGGGGGCCGTGTCTTAAGGCTTATCAGCCCGAGTTGGTGATCCCGATGGCGATGCACTGGCGCCGCCGCCTGCTGCGGGGGATCAACAGCGCCGATGTCTTGGCGGGGGAGGTTGGTTGTCGCCTGGGCCTGCCCGTGGGCCGCCGCCTGTTGCGGCGTCGCCGCAACGATGTCCCGCAGCGGTACCTGCGGCCGGCGGACCGGTACCGTAACGTGCGCGGGAGCTTTGCCATACGCCGGGCCAGTCGGGTTCGGGGGCGGCGGGTATTGCTGGTCGATGACGTGCTGACGACGGGGGCGACGGCCAGCGAGGCCGCGCGGACGCTCAAACGGGCCGGGGCCAGCCAAGTGGTGGTGGCGGTGCTCGCCCGGGCCGAAGGCGACGACCGGTAACCTGAGGCCAAGCCACCCGCCGGACCGCTGCCCTTTGCCGTAACCGGCCAACGGCAGGGCGTCGCCTCGTGGTGGCCGGACCAGTGCCAGGCGGTCCCCGTTCTGGGGGCCGGGGCGGCCGAAAGCGCGTCGCTCCTGCGTGGGAGGATCAGTGGGCGCCGGCGCTCGCCTTTTGGCCTCGCCGGGCCACGCGCAGTTGCGCGCGGAGTTGGGCCACGGCCCGCTCCCGTACCTCCATGGCTTCAGGCGAGTGGGCCACGCGCTCCCGCGCTGCATCGAGGAGTTCTTTGCACACGGCCACGTCGAGTTCTTCGGCCGGCACGGCGCGGCCGGTCAGCACCGTAACCACATTGCCGAGGACTTCCACAAAACCGCCTTCGACATAGTACCGTTCCACCGCTCCTTCCTCGGTGGTGATCCGCAGTTCGCCCGAACCGAGGCGGCCAATCAGCGGGGTTCGCCCCGGGGCGATGCCCAGTTCGCCATCGAACAAGGGAACGGCCACGAACTGGACCGGTCCTTGGCGGACGGTTCGCTCGGGAGTAACGACTACACAGTGGAGCTCGAACATGGCGATCTGGCGTGTCGGCGGATTGGGCGGGCGCAACGCCCGGTGCCGGCCCACAGCAGCGGGCCGGGCAGGGGGCGGTGTCGCGGCTCAGGGGGCTCTTATTTGCCTTTCATGCGTTCGGCCTGTTCGGCGGCCTGCTCGATGGAGCCGACGTACATGAAGGCCTGTTCGGGCAGGTGGTCCCACTTGCCGTCGGCGATTTCCTCGAAGCTGCGGATGGTATCGGGCAGGGGGGTGATTTCGCCGGGCTTGCCGGTGAAGACTTCGGCCACCAGAAACGGTTGCGACAGGAAGCGCTCCATGCGGCGGGCCCGATGCACCACCAGTTTGTCTTCTTCGCTGAGTTCATCCACGCCCAGGATGGCGATAATGTCCTGCAGTTCGCGGTACCGCTGCAAGGTCCGCTGCACGCGGCGGGCGATATCGTAGTGCCGCTGGCCCACGTATTGCGGGTCCAGCACGCGGCTGGAGGAGGCCAGGGGGTCCACAGCCGGGTAGATGCCCTTCTCGCTGATCGAACGTTCCAGATAGATGAAGGCATCCAACTGTCCGAAGGCCGTGGCCGGCGCCGGGTCCGTCGGGTCGTCGGCCGGCACATACACCGCCTGGACCGAGGTGATCGCGCCTTTGGAGGTCGAGGCGATGCGTTCCTGCAAGGCGCCCATTTCGGTGGCCAGGGTGGGCTGGTAGCCCACCGCTGAGGGCATGCGCCCCAACAGGGCCGAAACCTCGCTGCCAGCCTGGGAAAAGCGGAAGATGTTGTCGATGAACAACAGCACGTCGGCGCCGGTGGTATCGCGGAAGTATTCGGCCATGGTCAGTCCCGACAGCGCCACGCGCAATCGGGCGCCGGGGGGCTCGTTCATCTGGCCGAAGACCATGCAGGTCTGTTCGATGACTTTGCGGCCGGTCTGGCCGATTTCGGCCCGCTGCATCTCCAGCCACAGGTCGTTCCCCTCGCGGGTCCGCTCGCCGACGCCCGCAAACACCGAGTAGCCGCCGTGGCTGGTGGCGATCCGGGCGATCAGCTCGGTGAGGATTACGGTCTTGCCCAGGCCGGCCCCGCCGAACAAGCCGGCCTTGCCCCCGCGGACAAAGGGAGTCAGAAGGTCGATCACCTTGATCCCGGTCTCGAAGATCTCGGTGCGGGTGGACAGTTCGGTCACCGGCGGGGCTTCGCGGTGGATGGGCCAGTACTCTTCGGCCTGGACCGGGCCCCGCATGTCGATGGGCTCGCCCAAGAGGTTGAACACCCGGCCGAGGGTGGCCTTGCCGACGGGCACTTTGACCGGCCCGCCTGTATCGACGCAGGGCATGCCGCGGATCATGCCGTCGGTACTGCCCAGGGCCACGCAGCGCACCCGGCCGCCCCCCAGATGCTGCTGCACTTCGCCGGTCACATTGACCACCACCCCTTTGTGCTTGCCCACGACGCGCACCGCGTTGTAGATGGCGGGCAGATGCTTTTCAGGAAACTCGGCGTCGAAGGTCGACCCGATGATCTGGGTGATCCGGCCGATCCGATGGCTTTCGATCTTCTCGGAAGGAGCAGTTGCCGTGCTGGCCATGGCTGGTTTTCGATCCGATCCGGGGTTAGGGGCTGCCGGCTTGCCGCCGGGCGGGCCCGCGGTACTCATTTCGTCAGCGCGTCGGCGCCGCTGATGACCTCCAACAGTTCCGAGGTGATCTGCGTTTGCCGGGCGCGGTTATACGTCATGGTCAATGTGGCGATCATCATGTCGGCGTTTTCCGTGGCGGCCTTCATAGCCACCATGCGGGCGATCTGCTCGCTGACCGCCGCATCCAGAAAACACTTGAAGAGCTTCATGCGGAAACTGGTGGGCACGACCTCGTCCAGGATGCTTCGGGCCGAGGGGAGGAACTCGTACTCGCTCGCGCCGGCCGCCGGTTCCTCCTCCGGGGCCTCGGGCAGGCCTTCCAGGCCGGACAGCGGCAACAGCGTCTCTACGACGGCGTACTGCCGGCTGAGGCTTTCGAAGCGGGTGTACACCACGTCCAGACGATCGAGCTGGCGGGTCTCGAAGGCTTCCAGGTAGCGGTCGGCCAGAATCTCGACCTCGTCGAAGCGGGGTTTATCTTCGAAGTGGGTATAAGCGGCATCGGCCTGCACGCCCCGAAAGCGGAAGGCCGACAGGCCCCGCTTGCCCGAAATCTCCAGCCGCGTGTGCGGCACTTCGTTGCACAGGCTGGTCCAGCGGGGCCAGGCCAGCCGGATGACCGCCGAGTTGTAACCGCCGCACAGACCTCGGTTGGCCGAGAGCACCAGGAGGATGGCGCGGCGGGGCTGCGGCCGGGATTCCAACAGCGGATGGTCGATTCTCAGGCCGCTGCGGACCAGGTGCGACACCAAGGCCGTGATGCGGCGAGTGTAGGCGGCGGCGGCCGTGGCCCGGTCCATGGCGCGGCGGAACCGGGCGGTGGAAATCAACTCCATCGTCCGCGTGATCTTGCGGATGTTGCGGATCGCACGGCGGCGTTTATCCAGGGCGCGGGCTTTGGCCATAGCGTCGAATCGTTTTCAGTGGGTTGGCGAACGGCTGGGCGGGCTCGTGAAGGTCAGAGGCCGACGCGGGCTTCCCGCGGGCGCGCTGTCTTGGCTGGCGCCACGGGCAGGGTCACGCCGCGGCCGCCGCCGTCTGCTTGCGCTGGGTGTATTGGCGGTGGTAGTCGGCCAGGGCCTCGTTCAGCCGAGCCATGGTCTCCTCGTCCAGTTGCTGCGTGTCGGTGATTTTCTGCCAGATCTCCTTGCCTTGGTGCCGCATGTACGCCAGCATGCCGTCCAGCCACGGACGGACCTCCGAGACCGGAATGGGGTCCAAGAAGCCCTGGTTGCCGGCGTAGATGCTCAGCACCTGGTCGGTTATGTGCATGGGCTGGTACAGGCCCTGTTTGAGCAGTTCGGTCATGCGGTAGCCGCGGTCCAGGCGGGCCTGCGTGGCCGCGTCCAGATCGGTGCCCAACTGGGCGAAGGCTTCCAGTTCGCGGAAGGCGGCCAGGGCCAGGCGGAGCCCGCCGGCTACCTCGCGGCGCTTCATCGCCGGGATCTGGGCAGCCCCGCCGACGCGCGACACGGAGATGCCCACGTTCATCGCCGGGCGCTGGCCTGCGAAGAACAGATCGGGCTGGAGGTAGATCTGCCCATCGGTGATCGAAATGACATTCGTGGGAATATAGGCCGAAACCTCTCCCTCCAGCGTCTCCACGATGGGCAAGGCGGTCAGCGACCCGCCGCCCATTTCGTCGCTCAGCTTGGCGGCCCGCTCCAACAAGCGGCTGTGGGCGTAGAAGATGTCGCCGGGATAGGCCTCGCGCCCAGGAGGCCGCCGCAACAACAGCGAAAGCTGCCGGTACGCCTGGGCCTGCTTGGACAAGTCGTCGTACACGCACAAGGTGTGTTCGCCCTTGTACATGAAGTATTCGGCCATGGCGCAGCCCGCATACGGCGCGATGTATTGCAGCGGGGCAGGATCGCTGGCCCCGGCGACGATCACCGTGGTGTAATCCATGGCACCGTAGCGGCGGAGCACATCGATCAGGCCGGCCACGTTGGACTCTTTCTGCCCGATGGCCACGTAAAAACACTTAACCCCGGTCCCCTTCTGGTTGATGATCGTATCGATGCAGATGGACGTCTTGCCGGTCTTGCGGTCGCCGATGATCAGTTCCCGCTGGCCGCGACCAATGGGCGTCATGGCGTCGATCGCCTTGATGCCCGTGTGCAGGGGCTCTTTGACGGGCTGGCGCTGGGCTACGCCAGGGGCCGGCGATTCCACAGGCCGACGCTCGGTGGTAACGATGGGGCCGCGGCCATCCAGGGGGTTGCCCAGGGGGTCGATCACGCGGCCCAGTACGGCCTCGCCCACGGGCACGCTCAGCAATTGGCCAGTGCTGCGGACCTCGTCTCCTTCCTGAATCTGAAGGTAGTCGCCGAGGATGATCACGCCCACCGAGTTCTCTTCCAGATTCATGGCCAGCCCCATGACGCCGCTGGGGAACTCGACCATTTCCCCGGCCATGACGCCCGAGAGACCATAAATCCGGGCGATGCCGTCGCCCACTTCCAAGACGCGGCCTACCTCACGGACATCGATTCGCGATTCGTAGTGTTCGATTTCACTCCGCAAAACGGAAGCGATCTCGTCGGCTTTGAATCTCATAGGCGCTCCTCTCGACCATCTGCTGCCGCAGGTTCTTCAGTTGATTGGCCAGCGAGGCGTCGTACACGGTGTCGCCAACCCGCACCACGATGCCCCCGAGCAAGGCGGGGTCCACGCGGGTGTGAATCACTGGTTCGCCTTCGACCAGGGCCCCGATGCGCTGGGCCACGCGGCGGGCCAGCTCTTCGTCCATCAAAGAGGCGGTGGAAACGAGCACAGGGACGCGGCCGCTCCGCCGTTCCCACTGGTTCCGCACCGCCCGGTGGATCGCCCGGAGAATATCCAGGCGCCCGTGCCGCGACACCACCTTGAGGAAGTTCAAGAACACCCGGGACGCCTGGGTGCCCAGCGTGCGGTCCAACAGGCCCACTTTCTCTTCGTGCGAAACGAGGGCCGAAGCCAGCACGCGCTCGAACTCGGGAAAGCGGTCCAGCACCTCGGAGACGAAGGCGTCGAACTCCTCGACGATTTGGGCGGGTTGGCCGGCGCCCTGGGCCGCATCCAGCAACGCCTCGGCGTACACGGCGGCGATCCGCTCGGCACTGACCTCGGCGTGGGCTTCCTGCACCGCGCGCATTTCGGCGGTGCCGTCTGGAGTGGCGGCAAACTGGGCGAAAAAGTCGGGCATGGGACATGACCCTCCTGGGCTGGTCTTACGCTTGCGGACCGCTGCGGGCCGGAAGCTGCTCCATCGCCCGGCGGATCAGCTCGGCATGGCCGGCCGGATCCAGCCGGGCCTGAAGGATTTTCCCGGCCAGTTCGATCGCCAGCGAAGCGCTGTGCTCGGCCAGTTCTTTGAGGGCACCGGTGCGGGCCACCTCGATCTCCCGCAACGCCCGCTGCTTCTCCGCTTGGGTCTCGTTGCGGGTCCGCTCGAGCAGTTCGCGGCTGAGCTGCTCGGCTTGGGCCCGGCCACGCTCCAATAGCTCGCGGACTTCGCCCTCGGCGGCGGCCAGCTTGGCTTGGTACTCGGCCAGAAGCTGTTGGGCTTGGGCGTGGGCCTTCTCGGCCGAGGCAATCTCGTTGCGAATCCGCTGGGCCCGCTGGTCCAGCCCGCGCACGATCGGTTCCCACGCCAGTTTCCACAGGATGGCCAACAGCACCACGAAGACCACCACCGTGTAGATGGCCAGGTCGCTCTTGAAATCCAGGGGGTTGAGGCCCCCGGCGCCGGTGGCGTGGCCGGCCGCCTCATGTGCCCCGGAGGGCGCGGCAGCGACTGGGGTTTCCGGCGCCTCAGCCTGCAAAGCCGCATGTCCCGCCGGCGCGGCCCCATGCCGGCCGGCGGCCAAGGCTCCGCCCGCCGCCAGCACCCCCATCGCCGCCCACAACGCCATGCCTGCGATCGCTCGGAGAGCCATTGGTTCGTGACCTCGAGGATTACGCTCGACCGCCATCACCGGGCCACCATGCACACAATCAGCCCGAAGAACGTGGCCCCTTCGATCAGTGCGGCGGCTACGATCATTGCCGTGTTGATATTGCTAGCCACTTCGGGCTGCCGGGCCATACTCTCCACCGCCGAGGAGCCGATCTTCGATATCCCGTAGCCCGCCCCCAGCATGATCAAGCCCGCACCGAACGCGCTACCGGTAAGGAACATAACCTGAGTGCCTGAGCCGCCTGCCCCCCCTTCGGCCGCCCACGCCGGAGAGGCCACCAGCATTATCGCCAGCACCCACAGGACCAGTCGCAGCATCTTGTTCACGGAAACGTTCTCCTTGGCAAAAAAGGACCTCGCCGGCCCTCTTCCACCTGCTTCAGTGCGGGTGGATCACCATGCCGATGAAGAGGGCCGACAAAAACGTGAAAATGTACGCCTGCAAAAACGCCACCAACAGTTCCAACAGGTTCAGGGCGGCCGCCCCCAGCACGCTGGCCGGCATCACGCCGTACCACAAAATCGAATTGGCGGTGGCCGCGATGAACAACAACAGCACCGCCAATACCAAGTGACCGGCAAACATGTTGGCCAAAAGACGGATGGCCAGCACCGTATGCCGGATGCCCAGCCCGATCAGCTCTAGCCCCAAGATCATGGGTTTCAAGAAGATGGCCAGCACCAGCGGCACCTCCATGTGGGGGACAAGCGATTTCAAAAAACGCCACGGGCCGAACTTCGCCACTCCCGAACCCAGCACGATGGCAAAGGTCATGCTGGCCAGGGCCGCGGTTACCGAGAGCGACCCGGTGGGCGACCCCGCCCACGGCACCAACCCGATCAGGTTGCAAAACAACACGAAAAAGAAGACCGTCCATAGGTAGGGGAGATACCGGTCCGAGCCGTGTCCGATGGCAGGCCGCGCCATCTCGTCCCGGATGAACACCAGAATCGTCTCGAACAGGTTGGCCAGCCGGCCCTGCGGCGGCTCGCCCGAACGCAGGCGCCTGGCTAAAGGAACGAAAATAGCCAGCATCAGTCCGGCCACGACCAGCTCGAGGACCATGAACTTGGTAACCTGGAACTCCCAGGTGCGGCCGAAAAGCTCCAGGCTAATGCGCGGCAGCGGAATCGCGCCTGGGTGAGGATGCTCGCCGTGCATCCAGGCCGGCAGATAATACCACAGCACCCTGGGCACCTCGAAATAAGGTGCGTCGGCCACGTGTTGACCGGCTTGTGCTACGTCCATCGTCCCGGTTGTTTATCTGG
>Ga0068707_1001357_pt1 | contig 16976 bp, 11 predicted proteins | sample YNPNPMetaG_FD_66600 | JGI IMG/M metagenome (GOLD analysis project Ga0068707, IMG submission 66600) | Anoxygenic and chlorotrophic microbial mat microbial communities from Yellowstone National Park, USA - YNP NP MetaG | ecosystem: Environmental > Aquatic > Thermal springs > Hot (42-90C) >...
CTATACCATGGTGCAGGCGGATGTGGAAATTCTTCCGGTCATGGAGGACTACAAGGTGGCCGGCATCGCCCGCTTGGAAGACATCTTCCAGGAAATCACCAAGGCGGTGCTGGAATAGTCAAAGTTATTTTGCCTAATCTCAAGTAGCCGAAAAACCGGATATAAGGAGCTATCATCATGGTGGATGAACAGAAAGACCTGACGGCGATAGCCGGTCTGCCTGAAATGCCCGAAGAGATCGTCTTGGCCCCCAAAAAAAGGGTCATTGACTGGAAGCGCATTATTTTTATCTTATTAGGATTAGGGGTTTTTTTCCTTTTCTATGCCCTGGCGACCCTGCCGGACGCGGTGGACCCCCAGGGCAAGGTATTCAAATTGTCCTGGGAGGGCAAGATGTCCCTGGGACTGTTTCTCATGGCCGGCATCTGGTGGGTCTTTGAGGTGATGCCCATCGGCGCCACCGCCATCGCCATCGGCCTCTTCCAGGTGCTCTTTTACATCCGGCCGGCCAAAGATGCCCTGGGCGACTTCCTGGACCCCTCGGTGTGGTTTATCTTCGGCTCGGTGGTCATCGGCCTGGCCTTTAACGCCTCAGGACTTACCAAGCGCATGGCCTATAAGATGTTGTCATTGGTGGGCGAGAAGACCAGTTTCATCCTGCTGGGCACCTTTCTGGTAGTGGCCGGCATGACCCTGCTCATGGCCCATACTGCTGTGGCCGCGGCTATCTTTCCGTTGCTGCTGGCCATCCACTCACTGTACAGCGACACCGACCAGCCCACCAGGTTCGGCAAGGGCCTGTTCATCGGCATGGCCTGGGTGGCCGGGGCCGGCTCCATCATCACCTATCTGGGCGCCGCCCGGGGCGTAGCCGCCGCCGGCATGTTCAAGGAGTTCACCAAAGGCCTGGTCCTCAAAGGAGTCGCCTATCCCAACGGCTATGATATCGGCTTCTTCGAGCTCACCTGGTACATGCTGCCCATAGGCCTGATCATGGTCTTCCTCATCTGGCTCATTATCATGCTGTGTTTCCGCCCGGAACTGGACCGCATCGAGGGCCTGCGGGAGAAGGCCAAGGCGTTGGCCAAAGAACTGGGGCCTTTAAATAATAAAGAAAAATTCGTTATCTTTACCATGATCGGCATCATTGTCCTGTTCATGCTCAAATCTTTCGCTCCTGTCAAAGCCTTTCAGGACCTGGACCGGGCCGGCATCATGCTCATCGGCACCCTGGCCTTCTTTCTCACCAGGACACTCACGGTGGAGGACCTGGAGGCCATTCCCTGGAACATCATCCTGCTCTTCGGGGGCGCCATGAGCATCGGCTTCTGCCTCTGGAAGACGGGCGCCGCCCAGTGGCTGGCGGTGCACTGGCTTACCATGTTCCTTAAGGCTTACTGGTTGACCTTTGTCCTGGGCATCGCCTTCTTCGTCCTGGTCATGACCAATTTCATCATGAACGTGGCGGCCATCGCCATCTCCCTGCCCGTGTCCCTGGTCATCGCCAATTACCTGGGTGTGGCGGGCCACGTCATCTTGTTCGCCTCTCTGGTCACGGCGGGCATGCCCTTTAACCTCCTCATCGGAGCCGCACCCAATGCCATCGCCTATGAGAGCAAGCAGTTCACTACGGGCGAGTTTTTTATGTACGGTTGGATTCCCAGTATCGCTCTCATGGTGGTGTTGGCGGTGTTCGTCTATTTCATCTGGCCCCTCATGGGTATGCCGGTGTTGCTCAAATGAGGCCAAACAACACCTTTGGCTGCCAGGCAGGTAAATCATGCGCCCACAGCTGTTTTAGAGATAAAAGGATTTAAACGATGAAAAAAGGCTTTTGGCTTACCCTGATTAGCGCCCTTTCACTGTTGATGTTCAGCCTTATCTCTGTTTCCTGGGGTATGGCCGCGGAGCAGAGTCCGGGAGACCGCCTGACGGTCTCGGGAGTGATGAAAAACCCCCAGGGCAAGGGCATCAAAGAAGTGGTCGTGGAAGTGCTGGTGGACGGCCAACCTGTGACGCCCCTGGGCAAGGACGAAGAGATAGTCACCGGCACCGGCGGTAATTTCCTGGCGGAGTTCAACTTGCCCGCCGGCACCCTCCCCGGGGCTCGGGTTGAGGTCCAGGCCCACAAACCCTGCTGGCGGCCGTTGCCTCCCATGGCCCTACAGGTGCTTCCGGCCGGAGTGGGTCAAGACGGCCACCGCCTCTTCCAGGCGACTTACAGCTTCACCCTCTACCGCCAGATTACCCCGGCCTTCTGGATCGCCACCGCTATCCTGCTCCTGGTCTATGTGGTCATCGCCGCCGAGTGGATGCACCGCACCCTGGCGGCCCTACTTGGCGCCGCCCTGGTGTTGTTCGTCACTTACACCGCCGGCACCTTTGACAAAAACTACTTTATCCTTTCTTTTGAGGACGCCATTCAGGCCATCGACATGAACGTCATCTTCCTGCTCATGGGCATGATGATCATCGTCGGCGTCCTGAAAAAAACCGGCATCTTCCAATGGCTGGCCTACAAGTCCTATGCCCTGGCCAGGGGCAACATTTTTATACTGTCGGCCGTCCTTATGGTGGTCACCGCCGTCACCAGCGCCTTCCTGGACAACGTCACCACCATGCTGCTGATGATTCCGGTGACCATCGAAATCGCCGTCACCCTGAAGATCAACCCCATCGCCTTTTTAGTCCCCGAGGTCTTCGCCTCCAATGTGGGCGGCACCGCCACTCTCATCGGCGACCCTCCCAACATCCTCATCGGCTCCTATGCCAAACTCACCTTCGCCCAATTCGTTATCAACCTTACGCTCATCTGCGCCATCTGTCTGGCCGTCAGCGTGGTCTATTATATCTATTGGTATAAAAAGGATTACCTGAAGGCCGAAGTCAAGGATGTGGACCGCACCATCGCTTACCTGCGGGAGGAATACCGCATCACCAACGCCAAGCTGACGGTCATGGGCCTGTCCCTTCTGGGCTTCACCATCTTCTTGTTTATCATCCACGGGGTGCTCCACATGGAGCCCTCCATCGCCGCCCTCATCGGCGCCATGCTGCTCCTGGCCATCTCCCGGGTGGACATTGTGGAGATGCTGGAGCATGAAGTGGAGTGGCCCACCCTGGTCTTTTTCATCGCCCTTTTCATGGTCATCGCCGGGGCCGAAGAGACTGGCCTCATCCAGATGATCGCCGAGTGGGTGCAGCAGGTCTCCGGTGGCTCTTTGACGGTGGCCATCATCATGGTCCTCTGGGTCGCCGCCATCGCCTCGGCCTTCATTGACAACATCCCCTTCACCGCCACCATGCTACCCATCATTGCCTACCTCAATACCGTGCTCCCCGGCACGGACAACAATGTGCTGTGGTGGTCCCTGGCCCTGGGGGCCTGTCTGGGCGGCAACGGCACCATGATCGGCGCCTCGGCCAATGTGGTCACCGTCGGCTTGGCGGAAAAGGCCGGCTATCCCATCTCCTTTATGTATTACATGAGGGCCTGTTGGTGGCCTATGATTATCACCGTCACCTTGTGTATGATTTACCTGCTGATCGCTTATTAACCCCAGCTGCCATAACCGGTTTAAAACCCGTGGCCCATAGCCTAGAAGCCAACTAACGGAGACATTGCCATGAAAATAAAAGTGCTACTGGTGGACGACGAACAACAATTTGTGGACACCCTGTCCCAGCGCCTGGAAGCCCGGGGGTTCGTGGTGGACACCGCCCTGGAGGGCGAGCGCTGTCTGGCCCTCCTCAAGGACAAGGATATGGACGTGGTCATCCTGGACGTCCTCATGCCCGGCTTGAGCGGCATCGACACCCTGAGGGAGATCAAGAAGCTTAGGCCCCTCACCGAAGTCATCATGCTTACCGGCCATGCCACAGTGGAAACGGCCATCGAAGGCATGAAATTAGGGGCTTACGACTATCTCATGAAACCCACGGACATTGAGGACCTGGTTTCCAAGATCACCAAGGCCCATGCCCGCAAAGCCGAACACGAAGACCGCATCCGCCAGGCCACCATCGCCAAAATCGCCCAGAAACGCGGCTGGTGAACGACTCTTGACGGTCTTGGGTTTATAGTTTCCGGTTACCCGGAGAAACAACCTCAACGACAAGACCTTATAACTGTTCTGAAAAGTTCGTTTCCGGCTTATTGGAAAAACGAATTTCCCTAATCTTATCAGGACTATAGATTTTGTGCTGTAATCAGTAACCAGTTACCAGTGACCAGTAATCAGTGGTCAGCTGATCGCCTGTAGCCTATCACTTTTCATCCTTTACGGGTGGGCCAACTGCCCATGAGGAACTGTCCTGAAAAGTTTGGTGGTGGGGGAGGGGGCCAGGGTCCTTGAGGCCCTTGGCCCCCTCCCCCACACCCCCTACCCCAACCCCTCTATAAAGGGATTTGGTAGGGGGGGGTGGGGGGGCGGGGGAACTGCGCTCCCCCGGCCCTCCCCCCACATAAAATCCTTTTCACCCCTCTTCTCTTGCTGGTGGGGTGTTGGTTCTTAGGAGGGTCAAACCCGAACCTAAAGCCCCCCATAATGGCGACAACTTCAGGATGAGGGGTGCTAAGAACCAGTAGCGCCGGCTTCCAGCCTGGAGAAACCCATGGCCCAGGGTATCCTCCGCAAAAACTCTTTTTATAGTCTACGGATGCGCTGCAGGCTCATGAGCAACTGTCCTCAAGTTTTTATTCAGCTTGTTTATTGTCTGCAAACCGGATATTTTCACTATTAACCACCAAGTTCTTTTTACCTCACCCTCTGTTTAGTAATCGAAATAAGGTTTACCCCAAGCTTTTGCTGGGAAATTAAAAAAAGCAAATCCTATGCCTGGTCACCCAGAAATGTCGCAGGTGTCCTCCCCTCTTGAGGAGCCCATCCCCAGCCGAGCTGAGTGCCTCCTGGTATGCCTGAGTCCCAACCCGTTGTCCGAGCGGTTGCTTCATGCCGGCCGACGGCTGGCCGAGAGCCAGGCCGCCCGCTGGTTTGCCTTGTATGTGGAGACCCCCGCCCATGACCGCCTAAGCCCCGCCGAACAGGAAAGGGTCTCCCAACTTCTTCGGCAGGCCGCCCAATTGGGGGCCCAAGCCGTGCGGCTCCCGGGTCTGCGCATCGGCGACGAGATTCTGGCCTTTGCGCGGGAAAATCAAGTGACCAAAATCGTGGTAGGCAAGCCCTATCAGCGGCGCTGGCGCCGTTTTCTGGGAGCCTCCCTGGTGGATCATCTGGTGTGGCATTGCGGCCCCATCGATGTCTATGTCATCACCGGCGATGAGGCCCAAGTCTCTTCAATACCTCCAGCCGTTCCCCGGCATCGGCGCCTCCTGTGGAACTATCTTATTGCCTTAGGAGGGCTGTCCTTGTGCACCATCCTGGCTGTGGTTCTGTTCCCTTATCTCGCCCTCACCAACCTGGTCATGCTTTATCTCCTCACCCTGGTGGTCATGGCTTCCACCTTGGACCGGGGACCCTCCATCTTGGCCGCGGTATTGAGCGTCCCTATTTTTACCTTTTTTTTCGTGCCCACCTATTATTCCTTCCGGATTGAAAACCCCGAATATACCCTCACCATGCTGGTGATGTTGGTGGTCAGCCTCCTGATCAGCGGCCTCACGGCCCGCATCCGCCATCAGGCCCGTGTGGCCCGACAACAGGAGCGGCAGACTGCGGCTCTTTATGAGATGAGCCAAAAGCTTACAGCCCGCTCTGGCCTGGAAGAACTACTGGCTCGGGCCGTTGCCCAGATCTCCCGTACCTTCGAGGGCAAGACAGCGGTACTTTTGCCTGACTCTAACGGCGTTCTGACCCTCAAGGCCGGCGATGCCATCAAGGATTTTGATGTGACTGAAAAAATCGTCGCCGGCTGGGTTTTCCGCCACGGTCACCTAGCCGGCGCCGGCACCGGTACCCTTCCCAAGGTGAAAGGCGTCTATTTACCCTTGCGGGCCTCCGAGCGGATCCTGGGCGTCTTGCGATTGGAGACCATTCCCCCGGAGCGGTTTCTGGAATCCGAGTCCTTGCGTCTTCTGGAAGCCATTGCCAACCAGTTGGCTTTGGCCATGGAACGGGTGGAATTGTTTGAACAGGCCCAAGCCACCCGTCTGCAGATGGAAGCCGAGCGGATGCGCAGCACTCTTCTCAGTTCGGTGTCCCATGATCTCAGAACCCCCTTGACCGTGATCGCCGGCTGCGCCAGCAGTCTTTTGGAGGGGGAGACAAAGATGGACTACGGCACCAAAAAAGAACTTATTCAGCACATCTACGATGAGGCCCGAAGATTGGACCGATTGGTACACAACCTCTTGGATATGACCCGCCTCCAATCCGGCCAGATTAAACTAAACCAGGAGTGGCACGTGCTGGAAGAGGTGGTGGGCTGCGCCCTGATGGCCTTGGAACCCCAATTGCGCGACCATCCCATTACCTTGCAATTCCCCCCGGACCTCCCCCTGGTGAACATTGACGCCATGTTGCTGGAGCGCGTCTTTATCAACCTGCTGGAGAACGCCGTTAAATACACTCCTCGGGACTCCCCGGTTAGTATCACCGCCCATCTGAAACCTGACCATATCCTTGTGGAAGTGGCGGACCGGGGTCCGGGCTTGGCTCCTGGCGAAGAACACAAAGTCTTCGAAAAATTTTATCAATCCGCCTCTCGCCGGGGACAGGGGGCCGGTCTGGGTCTGGCCATCTGCCAAAGCATTGTAGAGGCTCACGGCGGCCGTATTTGGGCCGCCAACCGGGAGGGCGGCGGCGCGGTCTTCCGTTTCACCCTCCCCCTGGGAATAGAGACCTTAAACCTGGAAGAACCTCTTCCTGAGATTCAGGCCGTTTTACCCACCGAAACCCAAACCCCGGGACCCAGAAGCTGATCATGCCGCCGCGCCTGCTGCTGATCGAAGACGACCCCAAGATCCGCCGCTTCCTGAGGGCCTCTCTCACCACCCAAGGATACGAACTCCTGGAAGCGGAGACAGGCAAGGAGGGACTGGCCCAGGCGGCCGCCCAGGCCCCGGATCTGGTGCTCCTGGATTTGGGCCTGCCGGATATGGAAGGCATGGAAGTTATTAGGAAACTGCGGGAGTGGTGCGCAACCCCTATTATCATCCTCACCGCTCGGGGCCAGGAGCGGGATAAGGTGGCCCACCTGGATGCGGGCGCCGATGATTACCTCACCAAACCCTTCGGAGTGGCGGAACTTTTGGCCCGCATCCGGGTAGCCCTGCGTCGCGCCGCCCCTCTAGAGGAGGGCAAACCCAACCCTATTTTCACCCTCGGCGCCTTAAAAGTAGATTTTGAGCGCCGCCTGGTCTTCCGTGGCCAGGAGGAAGTCCGTCTCACCCCTATGGAATACAAACTCTTGACCGTGCTGATCAAACACCAAGGCAAAGTTGTCACCCACCGTCAACTTCTCAAGGAAGTCTGGGGACCGGCCTATATTGACCAGAACCATTATCTCCGCATCTTTGTCCTTAACCTACGGCGCAAACTGGAAGACGATCCCACCCGCCCCCTTTATATTATCACTGAACCAGGGGTGGGATACCGCCTCCGGGAGGAGTAAAAAAACAGTTCTTGATTTTCAGTTTTCAGTTTAAAAAGAAAAAAAATACCCTTGGTTAGGAAAGCGAGCCTATGCCAATTGCTGCGGCATTCCCTTACTTGGCTGTCACCCTCAAAATGTTATGGCTGTCCGGTAAAGTTTGTTGGTGGGGGAGGGGGCCAGGGGTCACAGACCCCTGCCCCCTCCCCCAACCCCTCCATACAGGGGGTGGTATGGGGGTTATGGGGGGAGGGCGGGGGAACTGCGTTCCCCCGGCCATCCCCCCAGAAACTCCTCTTTTTGCTTTATGGGTGGGCCGTGGGCCCATGAGGAACTGTTCGATTCTTGCGTTGGGAGAGAAAGGAGAAAGAGAATGAATCGTTATGTCCTAAAGGAAATGTTGCCAGACAGGCGACGTTGGACGGCCATGCTTTTCTGTGTGGGGCTTATTGCTGGCATGGTCCTCACTTCCGGCTGCGCCCGGGAAAGCGAGATCACCTTTGATACGCCCTATCAGGTGGTGTTCTTGGATAACGGCCAAGTGTTCATTGGCAAACTTGAAAAAACCGCTTCGGCGTATCCCATCCTGCGCGATGTTTTTTACATCCAACGCCAGGTGGAACAGGACAAGAAAGAAGCCAAAAACATCCTGGTCAAGCGGGGCAGTGAGTGGCACGGTCCGGATTTCATGCGCATCAATGCCCGCCACATCGTCATGATTGAGCCGGTGTCGCCGAATTCCCGGGTGGCTCAGCTCATCACGGAGGCCAAGATTGCCCGACCGGAAAAGGCCAAGTAGCTGTCATCTATTAGTTTTTTCGCCTGACTTACGGCCTACCCCATAAAGGTATATAATTAAATCATGCAAGCCCTGGACAAGGTCAAAAACTGGTTGCAGAACCGGTTCCAGAAACCCCAGCCCAAGGATTCTCTGACGCCGCCGCCTGCTCTGGTGGAACGCTACCAACAATACAAGCGCCTGTTGGCGGCCAACAGCAATATCCTCGCCATCCAGGCCGACCTGCAGCAGAAGATGCACGAAGGTTTCCTCTTTGACATGGCCTACGTCAAGGGCGCCTTGGAACGGTTGGGAAACGAAGTCCAAGTCCTGGTGGCAGCCCTGATCGCCATGTCACAAGGCCGCTATGCTGCCCTGGAGGAGGCCCGCCAGGAAATCGCCCGCCACATATCCCGGGCCCTAAAAGGTCCCGAGCTTACTGCCGCGCCGTTGATCCTCCCCTTGGAGGAAGTTACCGAAGGCCGCTTTTTCGGCGGCAAGGCGGAGAAGCTGGCGGAAGTGGCGCGTTTGGGGCTGGCGGTCCCCAGAGGCTTTGCCATCAGCGCCTGCGCCCAGAAGCTGTTTTTTGAGGCCACCGGTCTGGAAGAGTTTATTAAAAAAACCATCGTCGGTGCCTGCCTCAGTGATTTGGAAAGCTTGAAGCAGAGCGGCGACATGATCCGGGAGCAAATTATCGAGGAGCCGCTCCCTCAAGAGTTGGCTGAACTCCTAAACCAGCACATGAGAAACCTGGGGGCGGCCCGGGTGGCCGTGCGCAGCTCCGCTCTTCACGAAGACAGTGTGTTCAGCTTTGCCGGCCAGTTTGAAACTTTCCTCAATGTGCCCTCCCACCAAGTGGAGCAACGTTACAAAGAAGTCATCGCCAGCCAGTTCACCGCCCGGGCCCTTTATTATTGCTATACCAAAGGGTTTTCTCTGGAAGAGATGGCTATGGGGGTCATAATCATGGAAATGGTGGACGCCCAGGCCGCCGGGGTGCTTTACACTGCCGATCCCCGCCACGGCGAGCGGGCTGTTATAATCAACGCCGTGCGCGGTCTAGGCTCCCTGGCTGTGGGCGGCGGGGTGGAGCCGGATATCTATCGAGTGAAGGAGGGTAAACTGGTCCACCGTCAGGCCGGGGACAAGACCCATATGCAGGTCCCGGCCCCGGAAGGCGGCGTCCTGAACATCGTCACTCCCACGGAACTCCGGGATTTTTGCCTGGATGAGGCGGCTGCCCTTCGCTTGGCCGCTTTGGGTGAAACCTTGGAGAGGCATTTTGGGTTGCCCCAGGATGTCGAATGGACCTTAAGTAGCCAGGGGTGCTTTTATATCCTCCAGAGCCGCCCCCTGCGTTTGGCCCAACTCAACATCGCCGACTACCTCCCCCCCAGACTGAAGGACGCCGAAGTTCTTCTCTCCCAAGGGATTGTGGCCTCCCGAGGGGCGGCGGCCGGCCCGGTGTTTCACCTCACCGAGGAGCGGCTCCAGGATGTGCCTGAGGGGGTGGTGGCTGTAGCCAAGCGTGCCCTGCCGGAGTTTGGCGTAGTGGTGGACAAAGCCGTGGCCATGGTTTGTGAAGCCGGCAGCCCCACCAGCCACCTGGCCACCGTGCTCCGGGAGGCCGGCATACCTGCCGTTTTCGGGGCTAAAGGGGCTACCCAAGTCTTGACCCCGGACACCCTGGTCACCGTGGATGCTTATTATGGCAACGTTTATGCCGGCCGCCAGGAAGAACTCCTGAAAACTCACCCGGGTGAAAATCTCCTCAAGCAGAGCCGGGCTTATCAGGTGCTGCAAGCGGTCTTAAAACATGTCACTCCCCTGCATCTGTTGGACCCCCGGGCGGACAATTTCCGCCCCGAAAACTGCACCACCTACCACGATATAACCCGCTTTGCCCATGAGAAGGCCATGACCGAACTCTTCCAGGTGTCCGATGGCATCTCTGTGGAAGAAGGCGCCCGCCTCCTCAAGACCACCATCCCCTTGCAGATTTATCTCTTGGACGTGGGCGGGGGTCTACGGCCCGAAGTGGGAGAGAACTTTGAAGTCACCCCGGACCAACTGGCTTCCCGCCCCATGCGGGCCTATTGGCGAGGCGTGCAGGCAGTGGGCTGGATAGGCCCCAAACCCGTGGACCTGAAAGGCTTTATGTCCATCGTCATGGGCACCGGCGCCGGAGAAAATATCCGGGAGCGCCTCACGGAAAAAAACTACGCCATCATCGCCGCTGACTACATGAACTTATCCACCCGCCTGGGCTTTCACTTCGCCACCATCGACTCCTATCTCGGCACCCTGGATGACAGCTACGTCAGCCTTACTTTCTACGGTGGCGGCGCCGAAATCCTGCGCCGTATCCGACGGGTGCGCTTTCTGGCCAAAGTGCTGGCCCATCTGGACTTTCAGGTGGAACTCAAAGACGACTCCCTGGTGGCCCGTCTCGACCGCCTGGAGGTTCCCCTCCTGGAGGAAAAACTGGATATCCTGGGACGCCTGATGATGGTGAGCAAGCAGATGGACATGGTGATGTTCAACGACGCCATGGTGGATTACTATTACAAAGAATTCATTAAAGAGGGCTATACCTTAAAACTTTAGAGCCGCTTTTCGGATCTTTAGTTCCATCTTTTTCAGGCTTAGAGCTCGCAGCTAAAAAATATGCTGTCTGATTTACTGGTTAAAATCGGCTTCCGACGACTGCTGCAAATCCTGGGCGGGATGGTGGTCCTGCTGTTGGCTGTAGCCTTTGTGCTGGGCTTGTTGTCCCTGAAACGCGCCCAAGAAATTGTCTCCGACGATTTCCAACAGCAACAGCTCATCCTGGCTCGCACCGCGGCCCGCCAGATCGAAGACGGCTTGGCTTTTTTGCGCCGCGAACTGAGAATATTGGCCTTCTCCCCCGCTATCCAGTACCTGGAATCCGTGGCTTGGGAGAACCGCATGCGCATCAGCTTTGAGGAACTCTCCCGGTTGGGGGTCATCGCCATTGTGCGGCTTAAGCACGACAGCCATTATGCGTATATGTTGGATGCCGATGGGGCCCGCATCCGACAGGAGGATTTTTCCACCAGTCAGGAAGCGGTCTGGGCTCATGAGCCGGGAAATCGTGGCCGGATTTTTTTCAGCCCTGTCAGGGTGGAAGGACTCGAAGGTCAAAAAGTTCCCATCATGACTATGTCTACCCCCATTTATCAGGTGAGCGTGGACGAGTCCCACCCCCGACCCCCGGGCGCCTTTGACGGGGTGTTGTTCTTCAAAATCGATCTCAGCCGCTTCACCGGGCGCTACTGCGCCCCCATCCGCTCCGGCCGCACCGGCTATTGCTGGGTCTTGAGCCAAGACGGCCTGTTTCTTTACCACCCCGAACGGGAGTTCATCGGCGAGGACGCTTTTACCGCCAGGGGCCGTCGCGATCCGGCCATCAGTTTCGCAGCCATCAACGAAATCCAAAAAACCAAGATGCTGGCTGGCGAGGAAGGCACCTCCACATACATCTCCGGCTGGCACCGGGGCGTCATCCACCGCATGGAAAAATTTCTGGCTTACACCCACGCCCATGTGGAGCCTGAGGAAGTTAGTCTCCTCGGCACCGACAGGGACGGCCATAAGGATCCGCCTGGAGTCAGAATCTGGCCGGTGGCGGTGGTGGCACCCACCGACGAAGTCTGGGGCACCGTCAGTTCTCTCTATATCCGCCAGTTTCTTATCCAGGGAGTGCTCATTTTCGCCCTGGGCCTTACTGCCGTAGTACTCATCTATCATGAGCGCCGCTGGGGGGTGGAACTCCAACTGGAGGTGGAGCGGGCCACCGCCGACTTGCGCCGCAGTGAAGAACGTTACAAGTCCGTGGTGGAAAACGCCCGGGATCTGATATTCCTGTTGGACGACAAAGGTTCCCTGCTGTCTGGAAACAATATGACGGCCCGCGTCTTTGGGGTGCCGGCCAAGGCTTTGCCTGGCAAAAACTTAGCGGATTTTCTCCACTCAGAGGATGTGGCACGCTTTCAGGAATTCGTGCACCATGTCTTCACCACCGGCAATACCTTTGAGAGCAAGTTCCCCGTGCGTATCCGCCACCGACTCTACTGGCTCTCCATCCATTTTGTGCCGCTCTTCGGTGACGACGGCCGCACCGTGGAACGCGTCCTGGTCATGGCCCGGGACATAACTGACCGTCAGCGCATGGAGGAACAGATGTTTCAGACCGAAAAACTGGCTTCCATCGGCACTCTGGCCGCAGGGGTGGCCCACGAAGTCAACAACCCCCTGGGGATTATCCTGGGCTTCACCGAAATCCTATTGGATCGCGTCCCCCCAGAAAGCAAGGAATTCGAACTGCTGAAAACCATCGAGCGCCAAGGTCTGAATTGTAAAAAAATCGTGGAAAATCTTATGACCTATGCCCGCCGGCCGGCCAGACATGACGATTTTACCCACTTCAACCACGATCTGGAGACCGTGGTCAATCTCACCAGAAATACGCTGCTCACTAAAAATATTGACTTGGAGTTGCATCTAGCCCCCTCCCTCCCCCGGGTACGGGGCGATGCTTCCGAACTGCAACAGGTGTTCCTTAATGTCATTAACAACGCCGTGGCGGCCATGCCCAAAGGCGGCAAACTCACCATTATCTCTCGCCTCAATCCGTACACCCACCAAGTGGAGGCGGTTATCGCCGACACCGGCTGCGGTATTCCTAAAGAGATCGCCGATCGGGTATTTGATCCCTTTTTTACCACCAAAAAGGTGGGCGAAGGCACCGGCTTGGGCTTATCCGTAAGTTATGCCATTGTCACCAAATACGGGGGCAGCATCCGCTTCGAGAGCCGCGCCGCCGATGATAAAACTCCCGGCCCCACCGGCACCACTTTTTTCATTTCCCTCCCGCCGGAGCCCGAGGAATCGGAAAACTTTAGAGAATCACGAGCCGCCAACTGAGGAGGTCTCCGACAAAATGGCAAAAATCCTCGCCGTGGACGACGAACTGGACATGCTGGCCCTGCTCAAAATGATCATCGAGGGCTACACCTCGCATACCGTCATGGTGACCAACAATCCCTTGGAAGCCGTGGAGCTCCTGGAAAAAGAGCGCTTCGATCTGGTGCTCACCGACCTTAAGATGCCCGGTCTGGACGGCATGGAGGTTCTGAGCCGAGCCAAACAGCAAGACGAAGACACCCAGGTGATGATGATCACCGCCTACGGCTCTCTAGAATCCGCCGAAGAAGCCGTCAGCAAAGGGGCCTTTGACTTCATCACCAAGCCCTTCCGCAAAGAACAGATTCTGGTGGCCGTGGACAAGGCCCTCCGCTGGCAGGAAATGGTAAAACAGAACAAAGAGTTAAAGAAACGTTTGGAGGGCTGAAAAAGCCAGGGATAAAGATCATTTTCTGGGACAAATTGACCGCTGGCACAGGCTGAAAGCCCCCACCAGCCCCTGCTGAAGCCTCCCGCTACCAGAAGAAAGACTTTCGTGTTAGTGGTAACCAATATATCCTTTCTACTATTTTCCCCCTTAGCTTGGGCCACCAATCTCTAGCCGACCCAGATCAACTAAATACACACGATGGGGGTTGGAAGTGGAGTTTGAGGGAAGGGGAGGGCCTATGGTTCACCGGTCCTCTCCTCAACACCCTTTCGCCACCGTCTCCTAATATGTCGGAAGCCTACTTCTGTTCCATCACTGTAACCCCCTGCCAGTCGGGCGGCGGAGGTACAACTTGGAAGCGTTGGATAAGATCAAGGTAGGTCCGTATCTGTTCATCCTGGGGCCTGAGGGTGAGGGCGGCCTGAAAAGCGCGAGTGCTTTCTGGCCACTTACGGGCCCGGAACAGGGTGAGACCCTCATGATAAAGACTTAAGAATTGGGCCAACTCAGGGTCTGGCTCACCTTCGCCTAAAAGTTCGAAAATAGGCACCGGTTCCTTTTTGCCTTTAACTTGGACCAAATCCAGTTCTTTGAGGATGAAAGCCCCGTCGAGCAGGCGGGCGACGCCGCCGCTGATGATAATCTCGGTATGGTAGTATTTATTCAGGCCTTCCAGGCGGGAGGCGAGATTGACGTTGTCGCCGATGGCAGTGTAGTCGAAAAGACGGTCGGAACCCATGTTGCCCACCGCCACCACCCCGGAATTGAGGCCGACGCCGATGCGGAGGGGCTGCCGGCCCTGCCGGCTCCATTCCTGGTCCAGGGTTCGGAGCGCCGTGGTCATCTCCAGGGCGGCACGGCAGGCCCGACTGGCATGGTCCGGAAGGATGAGCGGGGCGCCGAAGAGGGCCATGATGGCATCACCCAGATACTTGTCCAGCGTGCCTCCGTGTTTAACGATGATTTCGCTCATGGGATTCAGAAACTCATGTAGCACCTCCACCAGGACCTCCGGTTCCAGGGTTTCGGATAAGGTGGTGAAACCCCGAATATCGCAGAAGAGCACAGTGAGTTCCCGGCGCTCCCCCCCTAACCGCAACCGCTCCGGATGTTTGATGATCTGGTTGACGACTTCCGGGGCCACATAGGATTGGAAAGCCTTCTTCAGCCGCGCCCTTTCCCGCTCTTCCGCCAAAATCCGCTGCACGGTGACGCCGGTATACACAGAGGCAATTTCCAACAAGGGATAAAACAATTCCACCTGCCAGCCCTGAAAACTGAAGAGGAGATAGTTCAAAACCACATAGCCCTGGGTGAGCAGCAACGTGAAAACAAAGGCCCCGGGGCCGGAAAGACGCGGCAGGATTAAGCCGAGGATAAGACCCAAAAGTAACACACTGACCAAAGCCGGGAGGTGGAAGGGTAAGGGGGCCACTAGGAAATCTGTCCGTAAAATGTTATCAATAATGGTGGCCTGAATCTCCACCCCGGGACAAGTCCCGGAAAAAGGAGTGACTCTCAGGTCATAGATTCCCACGGCGGTGGCGCCCACCAAGACAATCTTGTCCTGCAAAAGTTGAGGGTTCAGGCGGCCTTCCAGGAGATCGGCGGCGCTGTACATGGGGAACAGGCCCGGCGGTCCCAGATAGTTGATGAGCAGACGGCCCAGCCAGTCCACCGGGATATGGCGCTGGCCCAACCTAATCTGGTCCACCCCCAGCCGGGAAAGGGTCAGTCCCAGCGGGGGATTCCCCATATAGTGCTGCACGGTCACTAAAGTGAGGGGGGCAAACATATCCTGGCCGTAATGGATGACCAAAGGCAGCCAGCGTACTGTGCCGTCCAGATCAGGCACCATATTGAAGTAGCCATTCCCGGCCGCGGCCAACGTGATTTCCGGCAGGTTGAGCTCCACTCCGCCCGCCCGCATGAAAGGGAGGCGGGAGGGCTGTTTATCCAGCCAGCGCACCATATTATAGGTGCTGACCTGTATGACCGACGGCTGCAGGGACTGTGCGGGGGAAAGGGGGATACTGACGCCGCCCACCTCCCGGAAAAAGAATCCCAAAATCGTTGGCGGGCCCTGGCCAATGACCTGGGCCAGACGCCGGTCCACGTCCGCCTCCTCCTCGGCAGCGCGGAGATATTGCAGAACCTCCGGGGAAGCCCGGCCTAGTTGCTGGAGTTCTCGGCGCAGGCTGCGGATGGCGCTGACTTTGGCCGTCTCTTCCCGTTCGGCAAAGATGATGTCCAAAGCAATGACCCGGGGTCCTGCCTCTTTTAACCGACCCAACAGTTTGGCCATCACCTCCCGGGACCAAGGCCAGCGCCCCACCTTTTTCAGACTGTCGTCGTCAATGGCCAAAATGACCACTTCGTTGCCGGCCGGCCGGGCCCCCCGGTAGCGGAATTTCAAATCCTGCAGCTTGAGTTCCAGAAACTCGGTAAAGGCCGGGCGGAAGATCACCAGGAGGATGACCGCTAAACTAATGGCTGCCACCAGAACCGGCAAGGTGCGACGGGGCCAGAGGCGGTGTAGCATCAGTAATTTGGAGGCCATAAGCGATTAGTAATTTCTGACCAAAAACTTACCAAGAGTTTGGGATTCTTGCCCACCCCAACTTATCAGCGGCATGAATGACCTTTTTTATCATAGCATAACAGAAAGACAGGTGGTGGAGCGGATAAGTTATTTTTGCAGCCCCTGGAGAGTCTGGTGGGCCCGTACAGGAGGGCAGAAAGCGCCGTGGAGCAGACGGTCGGCCAGGGTTTTTACGGCCTGGCTGGCTGGACTTTTGGGAGCCAGCCGGAAAAAGGGCACCTGATCCCGAATGGCTTTAGCCACCATGGCATCCTGAGGGATGGAGCCCAGGTATCCCAGAGAAAGTTGGAGGAATTTGGCGGCCACTTTGGCCAGGGTGTCAAAGGTCTGACGGCCTTCCAGATCGTGGCTCACGTTGTTCAACAATAGGTAAAAACGGCGCCGCTGGTAGTTTTGAGCCAGGACCTTGATAAGGGCATAGGCGTCGGTCATGGAAGTGGGATCAGGAGTTACCACTACAATGATGTGATCCACCCAGGAATTAAACCACAGCACCGAAGGGCCCAGTCCGGCGGCGGTGTCCACCAAAACGATCTGGAAATGGCGGGTGATGGCGGTAAGGATCTCCTGAAGCTGGTCCTGCTCCTCTGGCCCCAGCGTGACCAATTCCGGCACCCCGGAGCTGGCGGGGAGGATGCCCAGATTGGGCGTCACATGGGCTACCGTGG
>Ga0068707_1001359_pt1 | contig 16970 bp, 18 predicted proteins | sample YNPNPMetaG_FD_66600 | JGI IMG/M metagenome (GOLD analysis project Ga0068707, IMG submission 66600) | Anoxygenic and chlorotrophic microbial mat microbial communities from Yellowstone National Park, USA - YNP NP MetaG | ecosystem: Environmental > Aquatic > Thermal springs > Hot (42-90C) >...
TGCGGTTCCGACTCGTTCCGCACGTGACCACAGGAAAAGAACCTTAAGACGATGTACGTCTATTACTTCCTTACTTCCAAAGCCGAACCAATCGCTACAACCGCCAAAACCGGCAAAATCGCCAAAATAGTTAACCTGAGAAAATTTATAGTCTCGGCACCCACGGTTGTCAACAATTTTCTTGGCCCTCGGCCGATTAGGGCGAAAACCCGGAACGACGGACCCCACCACCTGGGGTATATCCCGGATTTCACCGAAACGGGGTCCCAGGGTTAATCGCCACGTCTTAACCGCGGCTTTGGGCAAGTCTTCCGATGCACAAGGCGCGCGGATTTCGCAGAAAGTAGCGCGAATGAAGCTTCGCCAAGAGCGCGCACCTAGGGTGTGGTGTCGTAGTGAGACTCTGGAGTGTTTCGGGGGCTTGACCGCCCTATGGCCGTCCGATAATATCAAGCTGGACAAGCGAGTTAATTTCTAACGATGGGAGGGGTTGTATCGGCTTGCGGTCAGGCCGGTCTCTTGCAAAGGTGGCTAGTGCAAAGTGGTTTTCAGCCGGTAAATCGTTTGAACTCGCCAGGCTTAAAACCTATGGTTACGGGTGTCTTTCAGGAGGTTTGGCTCGGTGGGCGACAAGAATTGCCTAGGAGATCGGGATGGTTCCGGTCGGGTGATGTCGCCCCTGTTTGGACCCTTTGATTTGCAGGAGGAGGGAGTCATGGTACGGCAAGGCTTTGGGATGGTGGCGTTTCTCGCTCTCTTGTTAACTCCTTTAGGCTCACTGTGGGCCCAATCGGCATGCGAACCTGCATGCCAACCGGCGTGTCAACCGGCATGCCAGCCGGCGGTCACCTGTGTTCAAAAGACCATTATGGTCCCCCAATGGGTAATCGAGATGCGAAAAGTGCGGTGCGTTGAGTACGTTCCGCAGGAACGTGAAGTGACCGTCAATGTGGTCAAATGGGTGCCAGAAACCAAGATGGTCGAGCGGACCTGCACGGAGTGGGTTACGGAGACGCGGACCAAGGAAGTGAAATCCGTGGTGTGCCGACCCGTCTGGAAGACGGAAGTGTGCGAATACACTGTGATGGTTCCCAAAATCGAAAAGGTTCAGGGGACCCGCAAGGTGTGCAAAATGGTGCCGGTGACGGAAACGCGCAAGGTTTGCGTTGACCAGGGTCACTGGGAAGAGCGGCCCTGCGAGCCTGTGTGTGGGATTTGCCGGCACTGCCATCGACGGGTACGAACGGCCTGCTGGCCGCCATGTGCCCCGGCAGATGCTTGTGCACCGGCTTGTGTTCCGGCAAAGCCGGTCTGCGTCTGCAAGGTCTGGGTCCCAAATCCGGTTGTAAAGGAGATCCAGGTGACGTGCCTCAAGCCCCAATGGGTCGAAGAACCTTGCGAGTACACCAAGTGCACCTGGGTTCCCGAAAAGAGGACACAAGAGGTCAAACGTTGCGTGTGGGAGCGGCAGGAGTGTGTCAACCAGGTGACCTACAATGTCTGCGTTCCCCGCACCGTGGTTAAGCAAGTTCCCGTGACCGTTTGCAAGGCAGTCTGTGAGCCGGTCACGAAGAAGTGCGTCGTCATGGTGCCGCAGTGTGTGGAAAAGGAAGTCCCGGTTAGGGTCTGCAAGATGGTGCCGAAAACAATCACGGTCCCCGTTCGACCCTGTCTGCATCACCGCCTTGCTGCCCGTCGGGCGGCTGTTTGCTGCGATCCATGACAAGCCTCGGCTTTTTCACTCTTGAGGCTGTTAAGATGATAATGGCCGCAGGTCTTGCCCATTGTTGGATGGGCTGAAGGAGCAACTGGCCTGGATTGGTTTATCGGAGAAGAATTATCGCTGGCGCCGGCTCGGCTGAGCCGGCGCTTTTTGATTCTCGGGTCCGTTATTGGACGTCACAACACAGCAGGTTGGCTGAGCGATTCCGTTCCACGGGTTCCTTGAGCGAGATAGTATTCCAACCGCGCCAGCACCGCTTCCCGATGGGGACCAAAGGGGACAAACACGGCCCGGAGGGCATCTGCCGGGCAGGGATCCCGCGTATCGAACAGGAAGACCCCGTGATTCTCAATCTGTACGCTCCGTATCGCACGCCAGGGAATTCGCTGCAATCGCCCAAAGACGATCCGTTCCACCCCATATGGGCCCATCCGATAGGTTGCCTTCAGCAACGCCCTCGCAAAAGACGCAACGAGAAAGAAATCGACGATCGCTGTCCAGAGGAATCGGTGGGTGATCCAAAACACGGCCAGCGATACGGTGATCAAAGCGAGCACGAATACTGCCAGAACAGACCAATCGTCCCGAATGGGCCAGTCGTCCCATTCCAGCAGGGGCGGTTCTTCTTCAATCAGAGGACCGTAATAACGTGTGATAGTGCTTGCTGTGCTCATAACTTCTATTGTAATTCAGCCAGGCCAAACAGGTTGCGGCGTTCCGGACCCGGAACCGCAATTACCAATCGGACCGATCTCTGCGGATCTGCCTGCCCGCCACGGTTTCCCAGTTGACTTTCGGTCTGAATTCCCCCGAGTTATACGTTACATGGGCTAAAATGGGTGGAATACACCGGGCCCTCAGTTCTTCCAAGTTGCTTGTGAGGCTCACATCATCGGCAGGGGGTGGCGTCGGTTCATTGAGCACAATTCCCGCGATGTCGATTCCATCGCGGAATGTCGCCGCCGCAATCAGGGTAAGCAGTGTGTGATTGACCGTTCCCAGCACGTTCTTGCTCACCACAAGAAGGGGATAGCCAAACTCGTAGGCCAAATCGGCCACGTAATCCTCATCACTAACAGGTGACATAAGACCGCCCGCCCCTTCGATGAGAACGACCTCCGCCCAGTCCAGCCAGGGGTTCAGGCCCGTCCGCAACAGTTGGGAATCCACCGATTTGCCTTCTTCCCGGGCGGCCCGCGGAGGCGCCAGCGGAGCCTCAAACCGTTGAGGACAAACGGCGTCCAAGCTGAGGGGCTTACCGGCGGCTTCCCAAAGGGCGATGGCATCGTCGGAGATAAGTTTCCCTTTTACCCTTCGGCAACCACTGGCCACCGGCTTATAAACACCGACTTGCAAACCGGCCGCCCGTAATTCCCGGGCGATGAGGGCCGCCACATATGTTTTTCCGACACCTGTGTCGGTGCCCGTGATAAATAGACCAAGCGGCTTTTTTCGTGACATGCGAAATAGACCTCACTCCATGAGCGTTTTATCCTACCAATCTCGGCATAGGCGATGAATGCCTTCTTCCTTGGCCATGGCCAGGGCCTCGCGATACTCCTCAATCGTACATCGTCGGGCGATCTCGGGGAGGTCCCAGGCACGACCTTCCGGCCGGTATTGCGCCATGATATTCACGAACGTGTTTGGGGAGACCTCCCGAGCCAAGAACCGCATCACTTCGCGGGTTCCCGCCAGGCCATTTGGCATGACCAGGTGTCGTACCAGCAGACCTCGCACAGCCAGGCCGTGATCATCCAAAACCAAATCGCCCACCTGACGATGCATCTCGCGGACGGCCGCCCGGCAGACATCCCAGTAATCAGGTGCGTGGGCCAGACGCTGGGACACTTCCGGATCGGTGAACTTCATATCCGGCATATAGATGTCGATCACGCCGTCTAACAGCGCAAGCGACTCCAGAGAATCGTAGCCTCCCGTGTTGTAAACCAGGGGCAGACGCAAGCCACCCTCGATCGCCAGCGGAAGGGCCTCCAGAATCTGCGGGACAACGTGCGAAGGGGTGACAAAATTGATGTTGTGGCAGCCCAATTCTTGCAGCCGAAGCATCAAATGGGCCAAATCTTGAGCCTCTACCGGCGATCCTGTGCGAGACCAACTGATGTCATAATTCTGACAGAAAAGACATCGCAAATTGCAACTGGAGAAAAAGATTGTGCCCGAGCCGTTCCATCCGCGCAAACATGGTTCCTCACCGTGATGCGGAAAGACACTGGATACCCAGGCATGACGCCCAATACCGCAGAATGAACCTAGCGGTTCCTTACCTTGCCGATCGGCATGGCAACCGCGACCACACAAAGTGCAATCCGCCAGGGCAGCAAGTGCTTGTTCCACCCTTCGGGTAAGTTCCCCGCTGCGGTAGAGTTGCAAATAACTGGGGCTTGTCGTCTCCGAAATCATAGGCTTTTACGTCCGAGGCAAACGGTCCTTTGCCGCGGATCACTTTGCTCTGTGCAATTGATGAACGGATTGAGCGACCACCTCGGTCTGCAATTGCAAATCTCGGTCACATCCTGACCATTTGGCTGCGGCAGTCTTCCCCGAGGCTTAAGCGTGGTCTTCCATTTATTGTCAATGTGACGGTGAAGTCGCAAAAGGGTGTCGCTTGAAGTGACACTGTTGTCGTCCAGCGCGACATGGCCTATTTGCCCGCCAATGGCTGTCCACCGAGCGGGTGATGGAAAACTCCGGCAAACCACGGGACTCCTTGTAAGCTGTGTGCGTTGCTGTCATTTGGTATCCATTTTGCACCTGTGCAATGTCCCAATCGCTCTGTGTGGGGTATTGCGTGCAGCGGATTTCGCCTGAGGAGAGACTGTGAGCATGAAAACGTGGTTACCCGGAGATCGGTCGGTGGAGTTTCGTCGAAGCACTCATAAGGGTTTTACGCTGGTAGAGCTGCTCGTTGTGATTGCCATCATTGGACTTTTGATTGCCCTCCTTTTACCGGCAGTCCAGGCTGCCAGAGAGGCCGCCCGCCGCGCCCAGTGCTTGAATCACCTCAAACAACTTGGCTTGGCGATTCAAAATTACGCTAGCAATTGGGGATGTTTTCCTCCGAGCGCCATTGTGGATCGGACGATGCAAATCACGGGAAATAACGTGTCATGGGGCGTTCATGGGCGAATTCTGCCTTTTCTCGAACAAACCGGGTTGGGTTCCCAGGTGAATTTGGGCGAGGCCTGGGATATACAACAGGTTATCCACCGAGTGAAAATCCCCGTGTTCTCCTGCCCCAGTGATCCAAAGGGGTACGAGGTCCGCGATCCCGGCAGCGGCAAGCCGCATTTATATCCGACCACTTACGGATTCAACCTCGGTGTGTATTTTGTGTACGACCCGGCGACGGACCAGGGCGGGGAGGGCATTTCCTATCCGAACTCTCGTGTCTCTTTTGCGTCAGTGACCGATGGAACGAGTCAAACGTTGTTGGCAGCTGAGGTCAAGGCCTGGCAACCGTATCGTCGTAACGGGGGGCCGCCTACAACGGCAATACCTGCCTCGCCTGCAGAAGCCTCGGCAATTGTGGCGTCCGGGACGGACCCAAAACGAACCGGGCATACCGAATGGCCAGACGGTCGCGTGCACCACATTGGTTTCACGGCCTGTTTTCCGCCGAATAGTCGAGTTCCTTGTACAATTGACAACCAGACTGTGGACTGCGATTACAACTCCTGGCAAGAAGGTAAAAACGGCATAGCGGGTCGGCCAACATACGCCATCGTAACGTCCCGGAGTTATCATCCTGGCGGGGTGAATGCGGCTATGGTGGACGGCTCTGTCAGGTTTTATTCCGAATCGATTGAAACAGCGGTCTGGCGCGCTCTTGCCACACGCGGGGGTGGGGAATCAGTAACCCCTCCTTAAACGAATGCCCAGATTCAATCGTAACCATGGCGTGACAGCACGCCACATGAGCACTGACCGAGAAGGTCATTCTCTAAAATCGCTTAAATGTCCGTCTCCGAGAACAAGAAGTCGGTGGCATATTCGTCGCAGGAAATCGCGGTCATGGGAGACAACAATCATGGCTTGGGGGAGACGGCTAAGAATAGTTTCCACCCGCGCGTAGGCCGCTTCATCTAAGCCGGCTGTTGGTTCGTCAAGGAGAAGGATCTCCGGGTCCATCGCAAGAACCGTGGCCAGGGCGACCAGGCGTTTTTCACCGCCCGAGAGACGATAGGTAATGCGATGCTCCCATCCTTGCAACCCTAACTCACTCAGGGTGTGACGGACAATCTGACGGACCTCGGCCACATTCCTTCCTAAATTGAATGGTCCGAAGGCCACATCCTCCGCGACTGTTGGGCAGAAAAGCTGGTCGTCACTGTCTTGAAAGAGCAAGCCAATTCTGCCGGGCAAATCACGAAAATCCTGTGGGCGATAGCGTTGTTTGCCGAAGATCTCAATCTTTCCGGCAGTTGGCGCAACTAACCCCATGAGGAGATGAAGAAACGTTGTCTTCCCCGACCCATTAGGTCCAAGAAGTCCCACCTTTTCCCCAGGGAAAAGTTTGAAGTTCAAACGCGAGAATAAAAGTCCTCGTCCTTCATACCCAAAGTCCACGGCGTCCACAGATATCAGTGGAGTTTGAAGTTCGGCATGGCGGTCAGTTGTCATCGAAGATATCTTTTGAGGGAACAACGAATCCCGGCTGGCGGTCGTCAGCGTCATGCCTTGCGACTCGGGCGACGGGGAAGGAATTGTTTTGTCACAATCTTTTTTCACAACACAATTTCCCATCCCAAATAGAGGCCTGTTGCTATCAGACAGATGAAACCGAATAACAGATCCCAATGAGTGAAATGGAAATGATCCAGAAGATAAAACCGCCCCCGGAAGCCGCGACATCGCATGGCTTCCAGGATTCGCTCCGACCGTGTCAGGCTTCTCACCAGGAGCATGCCAACAAGATAGCCGTAAGTCCGATATGTATGCCGATTCATGCCGGGACGAAAGCCCCTTGTGATCATGGCTGTCCGCAACCGATGATACTCATCTTGAAGCACTTGCAGATATCGGACGGCGAAAAGAAAGACAGAGACCAATTTGGGAGGGACACGAAAATGGGCCAGAACATGCCCGAGAACGGGAATCTCCAATGTTCCAATCAATCCGAGTGATGCCAGGATAACGATCGCTGCCCGCAGCACGATCGACAATGCCTGCACGAGTCCCTCCCAACTTGTTTGGGCAAGAAGCCCGCCTCCCAGAGGTGTTCCCGGAACGGTCCAGGGGAGAATCAAGACCAGAATGACCCCGAAGCCAAACAAAGGCAAACATCGCTTAATGGCTGTTGTCACGGAGACCGAGGCGAGAACCAGAAAACCCACCGCAAGGGCTGACAGAGTGAGGAGACTCATCCACTTTCCTGCGGCGACCGCCCCCACGGCGATCAGCAGCACGGCCAGCGTCCGCAGTCTCGGATCAAACCGATCCATGATGGACCTGGCCTCGTGCAACAACATCGGGCTATCGTCCCGCTGGCGATTCATCTGCGATGTTCGATACCAATGTAAAGGCGTTAGAAGGTTTTTTCCGACAACTTAGCGACCGTCAAGGCGTTTCTTCCCCAAGAGATAAAAGCTCACCCCTGTCAGGCCCAGGATGTAACCGATTCCTCCAAGAATGTCGCGAAGTCCTGCCGAGGTCCGCCATTGTTGCAATTCCTCGCGCAATTGCACGATCTGGGCACGCAGCGTGGCAAGCTCCCGCGAAATTGCTTGATCGGTTGATGGGGTGGATGGCCCCCTGGAAACCTCAGTCTCGTCGGTGGTCGAAGGTCTCGGAGATTCTGGCGATCCTTTCTCCGGTCCGGTGGGCGACCGTTGCTCCGCGCTGGACACTGACGCAGGTGGTTTATCGCCATTCCATTCGGGTAACGATGGGGAAAGCTCGTCAGCGTGGATTGATGCCTCGGCCTGATGGCCATCTTCCATCACCGCCCGAAGTAGATAATCGCAACGATAGGGAACAGAGAGGGAAAACCGCCCTTCGGCATCGGTCCGCACCTCTTGGAGAGGTTCCTTTCCCGCAAGATAGACTTTGACGAGGACGTCAGGGATGCCCTCACCACCACGGAGATAAACCCGCCCTGTGATTCGTTCCCCGTCTGCCGCAGCAAAAAGATATAGTGTATGAGCGGACGCCACGGTGGCGATAACGTTCCAGAGGACGATGGTGACCAACAGAACGGCACTCCTTGAGTGTCTCATGATTCTCAGACCTGATTGCGGTAATTTAACTCATCAACGGATGTCTGCCTCGTGATGGCAAAAGGACCTTCTCCCGGTGACACGGCGGGCACGACGAGCGTACCCCTCCGATTCGCGCTTCGGAGGGACCCGCTTGTCGGGTCCGCTACCTCGGGTTTGATCATCTATGCCGATTCGGCGGGCACGACGAGCGTGCCCTTCCAAACGTAAAAAAGCATCCGGTGTTTTGTTCTCGGTTACATCAACACACGTGCGTTCGATGCTCAAGGGTTGCTGCCTGAAATACCTCGGGATAAACCCGTCGCAGAAAGACAACAGCCGCCGCCGTAACAAAACCCTCGGCAAGGGCTAGCACGCCATCACTAATCCAAACAATCCAGGAGACCGCAACAAACTGCCGTCCGGATAACGCCACGCAAAGCGCTGTCATTGTCGCTGCAAGCAGGATTGCCACCGCCCCGGCGGCAAATCCGCCGCCAGCGACAAACTGCGTTCGCGGCGAGCGAATGAAAGGGCCAAACACATACCAGCCGACGACTGCCGGCAGCGCCATATTCAGGGTGTTAATTCCCAATGTGGTTAGCCCTCCCATCCCGAAAAAGAGCCATTGCAGGCCCAAAGCGATGAGCACAGCTGGGAACGCCATCCAACCCAGAATCAGTCCCAGCAAACCATTGAGGACCAAGTGGATACTCGTTGGACCTGCCGGAACCTGGATCAAAGAGACCACGAAAAACAGGCTTGTGAGAAGGCCGGCTCGTGGAACACGATCTGCATCCAGCCGTGCCAGGCCGATGGTGGTTCCCACCCCTGTGCCCGCCCATCCCAGGGCCAGGACAACTGTACCCACCGTTGATGATGTAAGGATCCCATCTTGAATGTGCATTGACTTCGGACTGCCGTTGTCTGCGACAATTGGCTTGAAAGGGTGGTCACTCCGACGACTTGGGGAGTTGCCCAGATCGGGTTTCGGCCATATCCACCGTGCGAACCCAGATGACACCACCTAATTCGACATCAGCCGGTTGGCCGTCAGGTCCAGGACGCTTTTCCGGACCATCCACCAGCGCGGCAAAACCCCACCAGCCGGCCCGCGGAATCGCATAACAAAAGACACCTTGCCCATCTGTCTTGACGACTTGGGTGACGAAGGCGTCATTTGGCGGCGAAACCTTCTTGTCCACGTTCCAGAATTCCACTTCCACGTCGGCGAAGGGGACAGGACGCCCTTGATGGAGGACGATTCCACGAAAGCAATTCCCTGTCCACATGCCGTATGGGCGGGTCAGGGGTTGGATCTCCACGGGCAAACCAACGGGCTTTGCCCATTCGCCTTCCTCTCCCATGAAATTGACGACAACTTTCGTGTGGTGAACGATCCATTTCTTCTCAAGCCCTTCCCAATAGGGCGCCGGCGCTATGGCAAACACATGATCGCCAGGCTGAGCCAGGCGATAACGGGCCGAAAAGGCTCGTTGCCCCTCGAGTCGCCGCTCCTGCAAGATCTTGAGCAAATCCTGGCGTTGTCCTCCGTGAGCGACAAAAAACTGAAGCGGGGTCTCCATCGGCATGACCGGCCCTTGCTCCATGGGATGGGTGAACTGGATGTCAAAATGAAGCTCGGCCTGCTGAGGTGAATCCACAACGTCGGTGGAAGGAAGCAAAACCAGAAAATGGGCCTGCGCCGGGGAGAGAATCCCCAAGACGATCACGCCGAAAACGCTAGCCGCAAAGCGCAGAAGACGCTTCGCGTACAATGAAACGGCATTCCAAAACGTCGGCAAGCTAAATTGAGCCATATCCATCGGTTACGGAAAACGCATGCCAAACAGGGACGAACCAAGAGACTCGTTCAGATGTCAGTGTTACCAATAAAGTTATTGTAGCACTGAAGGGTTGCGCAAGTCCATGTGCCCAGTTCTCTTTGGAGGACCTGCACCAAAGAGATGGGACTCTCGGAAGGAGATTCAGGATGGCATTGACCGCCCTAGCCATCTGTGCGATGGGGTAGTGGTTCTGGTTGTCAGGCGGCTCCTTGGACGGACGCCCTTGTTGTCTTGACGGGACACCGTTTGATCGTCCATCGCCTTACGTCGGGCGCAATAGGCGCGGCCGATTATTCCGTTACAGCGATCCGCAACTACCCTGCACGCACCACGTGGGCAAGGGTTCGAATCTTTGTGACGTCACCCGAATAGGTGGGATGGCATCGTGAATTCTGGGTCTATCTGGAACGTTTGCCTTTACGGCAGGGACTCATTTTTCGTATTATTAAAGGGTCACATGGAGGTGGTTGGCTTTATTGGTTTTGCAAAGGATTATGAATTGCATGAGCACGACAAATACGACGCGAACGCTTGACGGGGTCGGACTGACACGAACCTGGGGCGGGACGCACGGCAAAGAACGGTTACAACGGCTTTGCGATAGTTATCGGAATTTGATTGAGCAGCGCCGCCACCTGAATTGGACGGAACATTTGCGATTGATCCGCAAGCTTGGCCATGGAGGCCAGGGAGTCGTCTATCTGAGCGAGCGGCGTGGCGCTGACGGGTTTACTTTGCCCCTGGCGCTGAAGTTCTTTGCTCCCGACCCGTACGCCAGCGATGCTGCCTACGAAGAGGCGATGGAGCGGATCGGGTGGGTTTCCGGTCGGGTTGCCCAGATTGCCCATGATAATCTCCTGGACGTTCAAAACTGGTTGGAACGCGACGGGATCCGCATCATGGAAATGGAGTGGGTGGACGGGTATGATCTGGCCCGCCTCCTGACCAAGCGGATGTATCACCTCCTGGAGCAACGAGTCAAACCGATTCGCTGGCAATATATTAACGAGGTGATCGTGACGGCAGGGCCGGTGCAACCCAGGCTAAAGCCGGGCGTGGCCGTGGCAATCGTCAGGGACTGTCTGGCGGGACTTGCCGCGCTTCATCGGGGACGGATTGTGCACGGGGACGTGAAACCCTCGAATATCATGCTCAAGCGAACGGGGACCGCCAAATTGGTTGATGTTGGCTCTGCGGTCGATCTGGATAATCCGCCGCCGATGCGGGGGTGTACGCCGTTGTATGCCGCCCCAGAAGTCCTGGAGAGTGAAGGCGCCGAAATCTCGCCACGCTCTGATCTGGCAAGCTTGGGGTATGTGTTGATCGAGATGTTATCGGGTCAACCGCCGTTTGCTTCCAATTTGCCGCGGACGCAACTCCTGGAGGCGAAACGCCTCTTGCCGCAAAAACTGCACACGGTGTTGCCGCCGGAGTGTGTGGCAAGCGAGGCCCTAATGAGTTTCTGCAAGATGTTGATTGCCCCGGATCCAGCGAGGCGGTTTTCCAATGCCGAGTCCGCGGATCTGGATAACAACGGTGCGGCTGCCTTCTTGCGTCAACTGGTCAAGGGTGATTTGGCCTCGGAATACGCCACGGAGATTCGGCATTGGCTTTCTGACTTGCACGGCCTGTAATCTGGGCGTAACTCTTGCGGCGTGTTGATCTGGAATGAACAAGCGTACATTAATCCTCGGATTAGGTAACCCGATTCTCACGGATGATGCCGTTGGTCTGCGCGTGGCGGAGGAATTGAAATCGCTTTTGGCGGGGCATCCGGAGATCACGGTGGACGAAGACTGCTGGGGTGGCCTCCGCTTGATGGAGCGGCTTGCCGGATTTGACCGGGCAATTATCATTGATGCCATTCAGTCGGGGAGTCTTCCGGGGACGGTCCATACGTTGTCGCCGAAAGACATTCCGACGCAACACAGTGCGTCGGCACACGATGTGAACTTGCCGACAGCCCTGGCTTTTGGACGCAAAATGGGGCTGCATCTCCCGGAAGATCAGCAGATCATCCTTGTCGCCGTCGAGGCAGTCGATATACTGACGTTTGGGGAAAAATGTACTCCGCCAGTGGAGGCGGCTATTCCCCAGGCGGTGCGGCTTGTGTTGGATCTCCTCGCTCGGTGGGACGACTCGTTGCCTGACCGCCTTCGAGACGTCATTGGAGAGGACATTCGGGAACCGTGACCGTTGCAGGAGCTAAGGCATAATGCGGTAATGATTAAGCGTCGCATTGTGGATGGTATGTTTTGGCTTTTGACGGCGGCCACCAAAACTGGAGAGGAGTTCAACCATGGTTTCGCCAGAAATGTTGCGCCGGTATCCGTATTTCGCCAAGGTCAGCGAGGAAACCATCAAGGAAATCGCAATGCTGGCGGATGAAAAATCCTATCCGGCAGGGATGAGACTCTTCTACGTCGGGGATCCTGCAGACTATCTCAACATCATTGTGGATGGTGAAGTTGACATTCAATACGAATTGGGTAACGGAGAAAAACGAACGGTCGATACCCTTGTTGCAGGCGACATTCTGGTTTGGTCCGCGCTCATCGAGCCGTACAAGACCACGGCAATTGGCACGACCTCAAAACCGACCAAGGTCATCGCGATCAAGGCCAAGCCATTGCGGGAATTGTGTGACAAAGACCCGATGGTCGGTTACCAATTGACGCGCGAGATTGCCAAGCTTTTGGCAAGCCGTTTGGAATCCGCCCGCGTCCAGTTGGCCGCTACCTGATCGTTCCCCCGACACAACAAATTGTTAACGCATTCAGATGCACGAAGTCGCATTAGTTGAGGCGCTCCTGGAGTCTGTTCAGGAGCAGCTGCGTGATTCCGGAATTGAAGGCCGTGTTCGTCGCCTGGAAGTGGTGATCGGTCGTCTGTCGGGTGTGGTTCCCGAGGCCTTCCAGTTTGCTTTCGAGGTCCTGTCACCGGATAGCCTCGGACCGGATTGCGAGTTGCTGATTCGCACTCAACCTGCCTTTTGCCGGTGCCAGGATTGTGGTGCCGTTGAGGAAATTGTCGAATTGGTTTATGCCTGTCCCAGGTGCGGCAGCCATTCAATCCGGCTGGAAGGTGGCCGAGAGCTTTTGCTCCAGTCGATTGAAGTGGATGAGGAACGCGCCGGTGGCGATAATTCCAGGGACAATCCCTCAAAAGGCTGAGTGACCCCCGTTGCCATTGGCGAACTTGTGATAAACCGAGCACGTAAAATTAAGAGTCGGGTCTAAGATGTGAGGAGATTTCCCCCGCAGGGAGATTTGTCGAGAGTTGCGTTCGTCTATGTATTGAGTTTTTTCATGAAAATCGTTGCGGCAAAGAAAATCCTGAAGGCGAACGATCAACTGGCCGCGGAGAATCGAGAACATTTTCGCGCGGCCGGTGTCTTTGTTGTCAATATCTTGGGTTCACCAGGTGGCGGCAAAACGAGCTTGATCGAGGCCCTCCATGCGCGGTTGCCCATCAGGCGAGGCCTGTCGGTAATTGAGGGCGATGTTGCCGGGACGCTGGATGCCGATCGTTTGATCGCCCAGGGGATTCCGTCGGTGCAGATCGCAACCGAAGGGATTTGCCATTTGGACGCCAATATGATTTCCGTTGCCAGTCGCGAACTCGACCTGGCAAAGTGCGATTGGCTTTTTATCGAGAATGTGGGCAACCTCGTCTGTCCCGCAGGATTTGACCTTGGTGAGAATATCCGGTTGGTTCTCTTGAGTGTCCCCGAAGGAGACGACAAAGTTATCAAGTATCCAACTGTCTTTCAGTCGTCGAATGCGGTGGTGGTCAGCAAGATCGACTTGCTGCCCTATTTTGACTTTCGTTTGGAACGGGTTCGGGATGATCTCTCTAAATTGAATCCGACAGCCCCTGTTTTTGCCGTGTCGGCCAAGACGGGTGAGGGGATGGACGAGCTTGTCGCATGGTTGGCAAAAGCAGCGCCGGGACATTATTGATCTTCGCAAATTGTAGAGACATCAGAATGTCCGATTTTACGCACGTCTGTGTCTCCTGGTTGTGCGAAGGTGAATAAGTCCTATCGTTTGAAGTCACTTCGTGACAACCGGCCGTTTCGTGCTTCAACTTATCTTGGTTTTTTTCCACAGCAGTTAGGGACCGACGGTCGTCTAGAAACTTGGGAACGTCTGCTCGGTGTGTTACAATGCAACGTCATGAAGACCGTGTGTGCCAGGTTTGCAGTTGAGCCGCGCAAATCGGGGGGCATGTGTGTATCGGAGGGACACGCTTGTCGTGCCCGCTGAGACGAAATGGACGATCCAAGATTGCGCGGCGGACCTGACGAGCAGGTCCCTCCGAGCTTTTTGCGAGTTGTTCTTACGTAATGGCGCCGAGGGCAAGGGACCCCCTACAACACGACGCGCACACGGTGAAAACCGTGCGTTGCGGAGCCGTTATGAAACACAGGTGTTGAGTGATTCCTTCCATGGCCAAGCGACGAAGAAGAACGGGAGATGAGGCTCAGCCGCTACGGCGGGCAGCGATTGGGTTGCGAATCATCGGCGGACGTTTGCGGGGGAGGCGTCTTCTTTATAGTGGTGCTTGGTCAACCCGCCCCATGCGTGACCGCGTACGGGAGGCCGTCTTCAACATTCTGCGGGATGCAGTGGTCGATGCCCAGGTCATCGACATTTTTGCCGGTACCGGCGCCATGGGGCTGGAAGCCCTCAGTCGTGGTGCCGCGTTTGCAAGGTTTGTTGAACGAGACCCGGAGGCTTGCCAGGTCCTCAGGCGAAATATCACGGCACTTCAATTGGACAAGCAGACTGAGGTTATAGCCGCGGACGCCTTCGTGTGGTGGAGACATCATTCCCCTTTGATTGCGCACCCCCATGTCGTTTTCTGCTGTCCCCCCTACGAAGTCCATAGCGCATGTCGGGAGGAGATGCTCCAGCTTGTCACAGGGCTGATTCGCGAGTTGCCGAACGATAGCGTCCTCGTCGTGGAGGCGGATGAGGGCTTCGACTTTCGGCAGTACCCTTTTCCTGATCGATGGGATATCCGTACGTATCGCCCAAGCCGCATCGGTTTCTTTTGGAAAGGCTCCTCCATTGACGATGCCGCTTGAGGGCCGGGCTGACAAGATATGTGTCCTTGCCAGGGAGCGGTTATTGACCCATCAATGCGGCAAGATTTTCTGGTAATCCTTTGACAAAATCGCGGATGGCATCGCGAACTTCGCGGTAAACCTGAAGGATCTCTTCTTCTTGTTGCAAGTCCTGAGTCAATCGCGGAGGATCGGGAAACCCGACGTGAACCAAGCGGGCCTTGCCGGGAAAGACCGGACAGGCCTCATGGGCATCATCACACACAGTCACCACGTAATCGAACGGAATCGTCATGAGGTCGGTCACGTGCTTACTGGTATGATGCGAGATGTCAACCCCGCATTCTGCCATGACTTTAACAGCACGTGGGTTGAGGCCCTGGGGCCGAATCCCCGCCGAATAGGCCTCGATTCTGTCGGCCTTCAAGTGGCGGGTCCAGCCCTCGGCCATCTGGCTGCGACACGAGTTCCCGGTACAGAGGAAAAGGATCTTGACTTTCTCAGGCATGGGACCTCGACTTCCCGCTAAAATTACTGACGAATTGTGAGCCTATAATCTACATCCGCTGCTCGAGACATTCTATCCCTGACCGAAAAACTTGAACGGCTCGGGAGTGAATCCCACGACGATGAACGCGAGAGTTAACCAGCCGAGGATAATCCGGAAGGCTCCAATCGGGGCATGATCGTCCGCCGTCGGTGGGTGTTCCGGTCCCAGTAACCCGAGGAGAAAGATCATCAACAGCCAGCCCCAATAACCGGCGATCACCACAGCCACGATCGCGGCCAGGAGGAGCAACATCCCGACGGTATTGGCCTTTCGACCAAGAAGGGCATAGAGGATATGGCCGCCGTCTAACTGGCCGATAGGAATGAGGTTCAACGCCGTGATCAGCATTCCCACCCAGCCTGCGAAGGCCATCGGTCCCAGCATGACCGTGTAGCCTTCCGGCAGTGGCCCATGGATGAGACGGGTTAACCAGGTAAAAATGAGGGGTTCGCCCAGTTCCATGACGCCCGCAGCACGGGCCATGGGAACGACTTGCGATTGGTACAAACCAACAATCGTAAAAACCATGGCGGGGATAAGCCCGGCCAATGGACCGGTGATTCCAATATCGAAGAGGGCACGGCGATCTAAACGCCGGGTGTCCATGGCGATCACGGCCCCAAACGTTCCTACAGGTGAGAATGGCATGGGAAGGAAGAAGGGCAGCGTTGCCGGTGCACGATAGCGCAGCGCTTGCAAAAAGTGTCCCATTTCATGGGACAGGAGAATCGCCATCACGCAAACAGCATATTTCAATCCGTGAATGGGTTGATCAATTCCCCCGCCCGCCACATAAGTACTGATCCCTGTCAGAACCAACAACACAAGGGGGACGATAAAGCGCGTTTGCCGCTGCGGTGGCCCAGCATACTCTGCGATAACGATATCGGGAGTGGAAGGCCTTGTCCCGTTGGGTTGCCTCAAGTCGGAATCAAATCCCTGGCCGAGGGAATTACCTTCCACGGGCTCACCGCTATACGTCCATCGTGGGGGTCGCACTTCCGGCTCAGGGCCAAACGGATAGGAATTGCTCATTGTTTTGTCAGTGAATTGAAATTGACCAACCGAAATGGGTGACTGGATCAAGAAATATCTAGGATCATATCTAAAGTGTATCGGATTTGTTGGGATTGAGTACCGCTCGCGACGGAAAATATGGGTGACGAGAGAACATCGGCTCGATATTTCGGCCCACATTGTGAAGTGCTGCCGCTATGGGATGCCAGCCAGGGACACTTCGCGTTCCGTGACTTTGAGATTATGCGGTATAATCGATTGGGCGAATTCGCCATTGTGGACAAAGGTCCGGTTGCCACCTGCCCTCTTTGCCATATACACAGCCTCGTCCAAACGTTCGCAAAAAGACGTTGCCGTATCGTCTGATCGCGATTCTGTGACTCCGCAACTCAAGGTTAAAGAAATTGTCCGATTTCCAGATTGGAACTTGGCAACTTCCAGCGATTGTCGAATCTGCTCAATGGCACGGATGAACTGTCGGGCATCAGAATCAGATTTGAGCACTAAGAATTGATCACCCCGGTACCGGGCGAGAACCGCCCCG
>Ga0068707_1001360_pt1 | contig 16968 bp, 13 predicted proteins | sample YNPNPMetaG_FD_66600 | JGI IMG/M metagenome (GOLD analysis project Ga0068707, IMG submission 66600) | Anoxygenic and chlorotrophic microbial mat microbial communities from Yellowstone National Park, USA - YNP NP MetaG | ecosystem: Environmental > Aquatic > Thermal springs > Hot (42-90C) >...
GAGCTGTTGCGCCGCATCCGGACGATCCCGACCCTGGCGGGGCTTCCGGTGGTCGTCGTGACCTCGATGGGGGGCGAGGAGGATCTCCGCAAGGGGTTCGAGCTGGGGGCGGACGAGTACATTCTCAAGCCCTTCTCCCCGGCGGACCTGGTGGGGCGGCTGAGGAGGCTCCTGCGCCGCCGCTAGGGAGGCGGTCCGTTCACAATTTCATGCCGGGGAAGTGTTGAAAAGGACGGGGGAGGAGGTATACTTTCCTCGGTGCCGCGCGGGTCCCGGCCCGCCGCCCGCCGGGCCTTCTGCGACTGGGGTTTTCGATGGGTAAGACCGCCGTCCTGCGGAGACCTCCGTGCCTCCCGGCCCGCCCCGCCGCCATCCCGTTCCCGACCCTCCCGGGATCCGTCCGCCGGCTCCGCCGGTGGCGCGACCGGTGCTTCCGCGAGGGGCGGCTGGACCTCGCCCTGCAGGCCGCCCGGGAGGTCGCCCGCCGCGACCCCGGCCGGGAGAGCCTCCTCAAGCTGGGATTCCTCCTGCGGGAGAAGGGACTTTACCGGCAGGCCCTCGAGGCCCTCCGGCGCGCCCTCCTCTTCCACCGGGGACCGCGGTATCTCGTCCCCGAGATCTATCTGCACCTGGCCCACACCTGGTTCCTCCGGGGGCGTCGCAAGCGGATGCTGTGGGCGCTCCGGAAGGCCCGGGACTGCCGGCCCCGGCCCCGTTCGGACGGCAAGTTCTTCCTCCTGTACGGGAACGACCTCTTCGGCCGCGGGCGTTACCGGGAGGCCGCGGAGATGTATGCCGAGGCGGAGGGATTCGCCCGGAGGGCCCTGGAACGGGGACGGGCGGCGATCAACGGGGGGCTCGCCCTCCTGCGCCTGGGGGAACGGGAGGAGGCCGCCCGGCGCCTGGGGCGGGCGATCCGCATCCTCCGGCGCGCGGGCCATGCCGCCGAGCTGGCGGAGGCCCGGATGGCCATGGCCGGCGTCCGGTTCGACCAGGGCCAGTTCCGCCGCGCCCTGGGGATGTTCACCCGGGCGGCGGAGGCCTTTCGGAGGTGCGGGAAGGCCGACCGGGAGGCCCAGGCCCTGGTGAACGCCGCTTATTCCGCCGCTCAAATTGGAAGATGGGAATGGAACATCATTGACCGGTCGTTGCGTCTTTCCGTGAAATTGGGGCGGTACGATCTGGCGGTCGTTTCATTCGCATGTCGTTCCCTGGCTCGTGCCCATGCTGGTGACTGGTCCGGGGCTCTTAATGATTTGGAGCGCAGTCGGGAGGCTCTTCGCCGGGGTCGGTCCTGGATAGGCGTGCTCCACTTCTGCCGCGCCCAGGCCCGAATGGCCGCCCTCCGGGGGGACTGGGAGTCGGTCCGCCGTGCCGCCCGGCGGGCGGAGCGCGTGGCCGCGCGGGCGGGAGATGACCTCCGGGTGATCGAATTCCGCCGGATGCGCGCCCTGGCGGAGGAAAAGCTGGGGCGCCCCCGCGCCTCCGCCTACGCCCGCAGGACGGCGGAGAGGCTGGCCGCCCTCCACCGGAGGAACGGCTCGTCCCGGCTATGGGAGGCGGAACGCCTGGCCGCCCACCTCGGGCCGTCGGACCTGACCGTGCTGATCGTGGGAGACGATCCCCGGGGCCGCCTGGAACTGGCCCGGAAGATCCACGACTCGGGCCCGCGGGGGCGGGGGCCGTTCGTCGTGGCCCCCTGCGAGCAGCTGGTCTTCCCGGCCGCCGAGATCCTCGGGCACGAGGGGGGGATGTGGACCGGGGCGGGGCGCCCCGATCCCGGCTACGCCGGCCGGGCCCGCAGGGGGACCCTCGTCCTGGACCGCGTGGACGAGCTCGCCCCGGAGGACCAGCGGATCCTCGTTCCCCTCCTGGACGGGAAGATCCGCCCCGTGGGCGGGACCTCGGAGGCCCGCCGGGAGGCCCGCATCCTGGCGACGTGCCGGGATCCGCGGAGGCTGGTCCCGGACCTGCGGCAGCGGCTCTCCGGCGCGGTCCTGCGGCTTCCCGATCTCCGCGGGGATGGGCGGGAGGCCGCCCGGATCCTGGAAAGGAGCCTGCACGGCCGACGCCTCGCCCCCGATGCCGTGGAGGAGTTGTCCCGGCATCCCTGGGAAGGGGGGGCCGCGGAAGTCCGGGCCGCGGCGGAACGACTGGAGACCTCCCGCGCCGCCGTGATCGGAAGGGGGACCGTCCGGAAGATCCTCGCGGTGACCGGATCGTGTCGAGCAGGGGGGCGTGTTCACAAAAAACGCCATTCGCTCCAAACGGCCTTCACACCCTCGTAAAACGCACCTGATTTTGTCCCTGCCCCCTTTCGACCCGCCCTGTTGATCCCCTGAAACAGGGCCCCCCTTTCAGATCCCTTTCTCCCCCTTTTGGGGGGAGCTTCCCGCCCTTTCCTCCCCTTTTTCTCGTGCCGGGAAATCCGGTGCCCCCGTTGCGGCTCTCGCTACGCGGCCCGGGGGAGGGGCGTAGTGCCCGGCCCCGTGGGATGGCCGCAGAAAGGAGTCGGCATGCGGCGGGCATGGATCGGCATGGCGGTGGGGGGGGCGATCCTGCTGGGGTCGGGTCTGGTCGCCGAGGCACAGATCATAATCGATCCCACGGGCCCCACGGCGGTACACGCCGGCGATACGAGCTCGACCTACACGGCGGTGGTGACCCATGATTATCCGTTCTGGCTGCGTTTGAAGGTCTACCTCAACTACGTGCTCAAGCATGATTCAAATACTCTGTACAAAACATATGGCCCCACGACGGACGTATCCAAGCTCGTCAACATGACCAACTGGGGGCAGAAGGCCGGGGACGTCCTGATCTACCGGGGGAGGGCCACGAAAGCGAACTCGGGAACGACCTATGATGAGGAAGATTGGACGGTGATCGTCAGCGATCCGTCCACGCATCTGCTGGTGCCGGGCCCGCGGTGGGATCTCCTTTCATGGGATCGCGACCGGGAGGAATGGGCCTGAGTCTCGAGAGAAGCCGGGGGAAGCAACGTGGGATGACGCAAGATTGAATCCCCGGTCGCATGGGGCGGGGGCCGGGTCCCGCGAGGGGCCTCCCCCGCCCCTGTCTTTTTGGCCGTCAGAGACCCAGGTTCCAGACCTCGTTGTTGTAGGATGAAACCCCGTCCCAGCCCCCGAAGAGGATCAGGGCCTGCGACTGGGGCGCGTAGACCGCGCTGTGGCCGGTCCGGGGAGAAGGGGATTCGCCGATGGCGAAGCAGGGGTGCCATTCCAGCGGCCCCGAGAGGGTAAGGACCCAGATGTCGTTCCTGGTCGGGTTGGAGATATCCACATCTTCTCCCCCGAAGACGAACATGCGGTGCTCAGCGGCGTCGTAGATGGCGGCATGGCCGGACCGGGCCGAGGGGGGGATGCCGTTGGGCGTCAACCTCGTCCAGATGGGGGCCCCGGAGAGGCTGAGGGCCCAGGTGTCGTTGGTGTAAGGAGACCCGTCGTTGCCCCCGAAGACGATCATGCGCCGGTTGGCCTCGTCGCAGATGGCGCTGTGACCATGACGCCGGTGGGGAGGAGTGCCCGCCGGCGTGATCCTCGTCCACGAGGGGGCGGCGAGGTCCAGGGCCCAGACGTCGTTCGAGCCCGTGCCCGATCCATCATCGCCTCCGAACAGGATCATCCGGTGATTCGGGGGGTCATAGACCAGCGAATGACCCATGCGGGAGAGGGGGGCGCCCGGGAGACCCCTGTCGAGAAGCAAGCTCCAGGAATCGGAGGAGAGGTCAAAGGCCCATACTTCATTGTTGTTGGGGAAAACGAAATCCTCGTCCATGCCACCAAAGACGATCACGCGCCGCCCGACGGGGTCGTAGGCGGCGGCGTGCATGTACCGTTCGGAGGGGCCTGAGAGGGGGGTGATATCGGTCCATGCGGGGGACTGATCGAGAGTCCACGTGTCTTTGTAGGAGATAGTTCCCCACCCTCCGAACACGACCATGCGCTGCTCGGCCTCGTCGTAGACGGCGGCGTGGTCGGTTCGGGGGGCCGGGGGCGTCCCCGTGGGGGAGAGGCGGCTCCAGGCCAGAGAGGGGGTCGTGGCGCTGGCGACGTTGGACCAGGCGCTGACGGTGCGGTAGCCGTAGGCGCGGACGCGGAAGTAGTAGGTGGTGGAGGGGGCCAGGCCGGAGATCACGGTGTTGGTGGTATCGGCGGGGAGGTCGGCAATCTGGATGAAATCCAGGCCGTTGGAGCTGATCTCCGCGAGGAAGCCGTTCTCGTTGTCGGACGCGTCCGTCCAGGAGATTGCGATCCGGGCGCTGGAGAGGGCGGAGGCTTGGAGGTCCGAGGGGGCGGCCGGCGGGACCCGATCCTCATGGTCGTCACGCTGGCATCCGGCCAAGGCGAGGGTCAGCGCGGCGAACCGGGAGAGGTTGCGCATCGCAGGGGCTCCATCTCCCCCATCCCCGCTACGACCAAAGTATATTCTATGAAACCTCCGGAGCCGCAAGGAAATTCTTGCAGGAGGCGGCGAGGCGTGGTACATGCCGGGCAGGGGAGGTTTGCGATGGCGCAGGCCGCGGTCCTTTTCATCGGGTTCCCGGCGCTCTTGGCGGTAGGGGGGACGCACAAGGCGGTCCTGGTCTTCGAGGAGATGCACTGCGAGGAATGCCGGGCCGAGGTGGAGGCGATCCTCCGCAAGGTCCCGGGGTTCAAGAGGTTGTCGGTGTCCGGGGAAAGGGTGACGCTGGAGTACGAGGACCGGTATCCGCTCCCCGCGTTCGGCCGTTTTCCTGTGGACCTTCGGTTGCGGGAGATCCTGGTGGAGATCGCCGGCACCGTGGTTTTTTCGGAAGAGAAGGCCACGCTGGTGGCCCGCGGGAGCGGGGAGGCCCTGTCCTTGGTCAATCCGGAGAAGCCGGAGAAGGAGGACCGTCTCGGGGAGCTCCGTCGCCGGCTGGGGGGAAGGAACCGGTTCCTGGTCCGGGGGGTGCTGGCGGGGCGGCGGGTGGTGGTCCTGGGGTCCTTCGAGCCGGCGGACTGGGAGGACGAGAAGAAGTAACCGGCGCCGGGCTATTGGACGGAGGCGTTCATCTCGATCGTCAGGGGGCCGCGGCCGGACATCTCCGCCTGGTCGTTCTTGATCTGCAGGGACATCGTGCCCTCGAGCCGGGCTTGGAGGGTGTAGCCCCGCTCGATCCAGACGACCAAGGTGCCCGCGAGGTGCACCGCGAAGGTCCCCCCGTTTTCGCCGGGGCCCTTCAGGTCCATCTCCACCTCCAGGAAGGCCGAGCGTCGCCCCTTGAAGTCCTTCACCTCGGCCAGGCGGGCGGAGAGCTTTCCCTCCATCCCCGGTTCGCGGAAGAGGGTCTTGAGGGCGTCTCCCGAGGTTTCCCAACGTTCGCCCACGGCGACGGGCCGGTCGGGGAAGGTCTTGGCGAAGGAGTCCTCGAGCCGGAGGGACGCCCGGGTCTTCTCGTCGATCCCCTCGTCCGGGTGGCAGGAGATCCGCCCGTCCTTTTCCTGGAGGGTGACCTTGCGGCCGTGGAGGGGTTTTTCCCGTCGCGTGACTTCCTCCTGGCCGATGGTGCGGTCCTCCTCGACGTCTTCCCGGCAGTCGACGAGGGCCTTCGTGATCCGGTTTCCTTCGACCTCGAGGATCTCCAGGGTCGCCTCCTGGGACTCCCTCTTTTCGGCGGTGAGCCGCCGGGGTTCTCCGCCCGTGGAGACGGAGAGCTCGATTCGGAGGGAGCTCTTCTGGGTCGAGGAGATCCGGTCACCCTTTCGGGGCTGGAACTTGAGGAGGATCTTCTCGTCCGGGGGGGCGGCCTGGAGGACGAGGGCGAGGGCGGCGAGGGCGGTCTTCATGGGGGGGCTCCTTCAAAGAACGGGGTCTACCGGCGACGGAGGCGGCGGGCGCTGCGGAGGATGCGGGCGCGGCGGAGCTTGGGGAGGGAGGTGGCGGCGGGGCGGAGGGGGGCGGGGGGGGCGAAGCCCTCCGGGTATCCTCCCTGGCCGACGGCCTCGAGGTCCCGGAGGAGCTGGGCGGGGGTCTGGTAGCGGTCCTCGCGGGCCTTCTGCATCATCTTGAGGATGATGTATTCCACCGCCGGGCTCACCATGGGGTTCCGGTGCCGCGGCGGCGTGAGCGGCTCGGTGAGGTGCCGGGAGATGACGTCGGCGGCGCTCTGGCCGGGGTAGGGGACGTCGCCGGTGACCATGTGGTAGAAGGTGGCCCCCAGGGAGTAGATGTCCGCGCGGGTGTCCACGTCGTGCTCCCCGCGGGCCTGCTCGGGGGCGATGTAGTAGGGGGTCCCCATGGAGGCCCCGGGCTTGGTGCCGGAGGCGTCGCCGCCGTCGGCGGGGAGCTTGGCCAGCCCCAGGTCGCAGAGCTTGGCCACGCCCTCCCGGGTGAGCATGATGTTGTCCGGCTTGATGTCGCGGTGGATGATCCCGTGGTTGAAGGCGTGGTTGAGGGCCCGGGCGATCTGGGTGACGATGTTGAGGGCCCTCCGCTCGTCGAGGGCCCCGCCGCGCTTGAGGAGCTCCCCCACGGTGGGCCCGTCGACGTACTCCATGGCGAAGTAGTGGATCCCGTTGGACTCCCCCACGTCGATGCCCTGGATGATGTTGGGGTGGTTGAGGCGCGCCACCGCCCGGGCCTCCCGGAGGAAGCGTTCCCGGAAGCGCTCGTTGGAGGCGTACTTGGGGGAGAGGCACTTGATCGCGACGATCCGGTCCATGGAGATCTGCAGGGCCTTGTAGATCGAGCCCATGGAGCCCTGGCCGATCTTGGTGAGGATCTTGTAGCCGGAGATGGAGGTGTGCCCGCCGCGGAGGCCCTGGTATTTGAAGATCTCCCGGGACTGCGCCTCGGTGAGGTATCCCTTGGCGAGCATGATCTCGCCGAGCTTCTTGGAGGCCACCCCGAGTTCCTTCATCTTTGCCTGGAGGCGGAGGCACTCGTCGACCTTCTCCAGGGTGGTGAAGCCGAGCTTGATGGCGATGGCGCCGAAGTGGAGGTTCTCTTTCTCTTCGGGCATTTCCAGGCTGCGCCCCCGGAGGCTATTCTAGATCCTCCCGGGGCGGATGCAAGGTTTTATCGCCGGGGGTTGCGGGGCGGGGAGGGAACCGATACAATCCCGCGGACCCCGGGCCGGGGAGGGAGCGTTGATGAAATACGACTTCCGATCGTTGGAGGAGAAGTGGCAGCGGCGGTGGGCCGAGGCGGGCCTCTGGCGCACCCCCGACCCCCCGCGCCGGAAGTACTACGTTCTGGAGATGTTCGCCTACCCCTCGGGCGACATCCACATGGGGCACTTCCGCAACTACACGATCGGCGACGTCGTGGCCCGCTACCGCCGGATGCGGGGGTTCGACGTCCTGCACCCCTTCGGTTGGGACGCCTTCGGGCTGCCGGCCGAAGGGGCCGCCCTCAAGCGGGGGATCCACCCCCGCGCCTGGACGATCGCCAACATCGAGACCGGCAAGAAGACCCTCCAAAGGATGGCCATCTCCTACGACTGGGAGCGGGAGGTCCGCACCTGCGAGCCGGACTACTACAAGTGGACCCAGTGGCTCTTCCTGCTCCTCTTCCGCCGCGGCCTGGCCTACCAGGCGCCGAGCGTCGTCAACTGGTGCCCCTCCGACGGGATCCTGGCCAACGAGCAGTGCCAGGACGGCCGCTGCTGGCGCTGCCGTGCCGAGGTGGTCAAGAAGCCCATCGAGAACTGCTGGTTCTTCCGATACTCCGACTACGCCGAGCGGCTCCTGCGCGACCTGGACCGGCTGGAGGGCTGGCCCGAGCGGATCCGGACCATGCAGCGGAACTGGATCGGCCGCAGCGAGGGCTGCGAGATCGACTTCGGGCTGGAGGGCGGGGGCAAGCTCAGCGTCTTCACCACCCGCCCCGATACGGTCTACGGCGTCACCTTCCTGGTGGTGGCCCCCGAGCATCCCCTGGCCGCCGGGAGCCCCTCCCCCGAGGTCCGGGCCTATGTCGCCCGGGCGGCCCGCAAGAGCGAGATCGAGCGGACCGCCGAGGGCGAGAAGGACGGCGTCTTCACCGGCCTCTGGGCGATCCACCCGCTCACCGGGGCCCGCATTCCCCTCTGGGTGGCGGACTACGTCCTGGCCCATTACGGGACGGGCGTGGTCATGGGGGTCCCCGCCCACGACACGCGGGACTTCGCCTTCGCCCGGAAGTACGGCCTCCCCGTCAAGGTCGTCATCAGCGGCGGTCCGGAGCGGTACGAGGACGCCTACGTGGGTCCCGGCGTGATGATCGATTCCGGGGAGCTCACCGGAACCCCCTCACCGGACGGCATCCCGCGCGTCATCGCCCACATCGCCGCGCGGGGCCTGGGCCGCCCGAAGGTCAATTACAAGCTCAAGGACTGGCTCGTCTCCCGGCAGCGCTACTGGGGATGCCCCATCCCCATCATCCACTGTCCCTCCTGCGGGGCCCGTCCGGTGCCGGAGAAGGACCTTCCCGTCCTCCTGCCCGAGGGGCCCGTGGACCTGGTCCCGCGGGGGCGGTCGCCCTTGGCGGACCGCCCGGACTACATGAACGTCTCCTGCCCGGAGTGCGGGGGGCCCGCCCGACGCGACCCCGACACGATGGACACCTTCATGTGCTCCAGCTTCTACCTCTACCGCTACGTCGACCCGAGGAACGACCGGGAACCTTGGGCCCCCGAGAAGATCCGCCGGTGGCTCCCCGTGGACCTCTACATCGGCGGGGCCGAGCACGCCTGCATGCACCTGCTCTACTTCCGCTTCATCGCCAAGGTCCTCCACGATGCCGGGTTGGTCCCCACCGACGAGCCGGTCGTGCGGCTCTTCAATCAGGGGATGGTGGCGGACGAGAGGGGCGAGACGATGTCCAAGTCCCGGGGGAACGTCGTCTCCCCGGCCGAGATCCTGGACCGCTGGGGCGTGGACGTCTGCCGCCTGGCGATGCTTTTCTTCGCCCCCTCCGCCGACGAGATCAAGTGGAAGGAAGAGGGCCTCGTCGGGGCCCACCGGTTCGTGAACCGCCTCTGGGCCCTGTTCGAGGACCTGGTCCCCCGCGTGGCGGGGATCGAGGCGGGGCCCTCGGAGGCCTACCGGCCGCTCCGCCGGAAGCTCCACCGGCTCCTCGCCCGCATGACCGACGCGGCGGAGAACGCGCTCGACTTCAACACCGCGATCGCCCAGGTCATGGAGCTCCTCAACCTCTACGACGCGCTGCGTCCCGAGCCCCGGACGGACGGGGAGCGCCGAGCCCTCCGGGAGTTCGCCGAGGTCCTGGTCAAGGTCCTCGCCCCCCTGGCCCCCTTCCTGGGGGAGGAGCTCTGGGAGCGCCTGGGGGGGCGGGAGAGCGTCTTCTGCTCCCCCTGGCCCGAGGTCGACCCCGAGGCGCTCCGGGAGGAGGAGGTCGAGATCGTCGTCCAGGTGAACGGCCGCGTCCGCGACCGCTTCCGGATCTCTGCGGAGGCCACGGAGGAGCAGCTCCGCCAGCGGGCCCTGGCCTGCCCGGCGGTGCAGGGGAGGACCCCCAAGAGGGTGATCGTGGTCCCCGGCCGGGTCGTCAACATCGTGGTCTGACGCCCCGCCCGGCCCCGCTCACCGCGGGGGGAGCGGCAGCTCCGGCCTGGCGTCGCGGCCGTGCGCGATCAGCTCCACCGTGAGGCGGCCGATCTGCCGCCGGACCAGGCCCCCCCGGGGCTTCCCCCCCACTAGGACGGGGAAGGGGACCTCGGGGGAGAGCCAGTTGACCATGGCGCTGCGGCGGCCGTCGGGGTAGGTCAGGACCGTCGTCACCCGGGTGCAGGCGTAGGTGCGGCCTGCGATCTCCAAAGTTTCGGGCCGCTCCTCGGTGGCCGCGGAGGCCGAGGCGGGGTCGCGGCGCGGCGGGGGGGGCGCCGAGGGGCGGCGGGGGTCGGGGTGGACCCGGGTCGGGGTCTTCCCTGGTTCGCCCACCCACTGCTCCAGGAGATTCCCCTCCCGGTCGAGCTTCGCCTTGACGATGAGGGGGCCCGGCCGCCGGTTCTCGATCCACACCGCGCCGTCGGTCTCCTCCACGGCGGCCCACCGGACCTGTTCCGTCCCGGCCTCGCCGCGGACCCGGACGGCGTACAGGGCCCATTCGCCCGCCTTCACCGGGCCGGGGTCGAAGGTCAGCTGGGTGGCCAGGGCCTTCTCGAGGAACGCCTCGTCGGGGGCGTGCGGCGGGGCGGAGCATCCGGCGGCGAGGGCCGGGAGCAGCGCCGCGAGGATCCTTCTCATGGCGCGGATTCTATCGGCGCCGGCGGCGCTCTTCCATCAATTTCCGGATCGTGGCCTCGTAACCCCGGTCCGTGGGCCGGTAATAGACGCGCCCCTCGACGCTCGGTGGCCGGTGCCCGTGCTCCACCACGGCCCCGGGACGGTCGTGGGCGTACTGGTATCCCTGCCCGTACCCGAGGGCCCTCATGAGCCCCGTGACGGCGTTGCGGAGGTGCAGGGGAACGGGCTCGGGGGGGAGCTTGCGGACGTCCTCGAGGGCCGCCAGGTAGGCCTCGTAGCTGGCGTTGGACTTGGGGGCGGTGGCCAGGTAGGTCGTGGCCTGGGCCAGGGGGAGGTACCCCTCGGGCATCCCGACGAAGTCCACCGCCTCCTTGGCCGCCACGGCGACCATGATCCCCCGGGGGTCGGCGTTGCCGACGTCCTCGCTGGCCAAGATCACCAGGCGCCGGGCGATGAAGAGCGGGTCCTCGCCCGCCTCGAGCATCCGGGCCAGCCAGTAGAGGGCGGCGTCCGGGTCGCTCCCCCGGATGGACTTGATGAAGGCGGAAATCGTGTCGTAGTGCTGCTCGCGGTCGCGGTCGTAGAGGAGGACGCGCCTCTGGGCCGCTTCCCGGACGGCGGCGGTGGTGACCTTCCTGCCGCACATCTCCAGGACGTTCAGGGCCGCGCGGGCATCCCCCCCCGCCAGGTCCGCGATGGCCCCGAGGGCCTCGGGTTCCGCCTCGACGTTCAGGGCCTTGACCCCCCGCTCGAGGATGGTGCGGATGTGGGAGGGGGAAAGGGGCTTGAGGACGAAGACGCGGCAGCGGGAGAGGAGCGGCGCGTTGACCTCGAAGCTCGGGTTCTCGGGGGTGGCCCCGATCAGGACGATCGTCCCGTCCTCGATGTGGGGGAGGAAGGCGTCCTGCTGGGCCCGGTTGAAGCGGTGGATCTCGTCCACGAAGAGGATCGTGCCCCGCCCCTCCGTGGAGCGGCGCCAGCGGGCCTGCTCGATGGCCTCGCGGACCTCCTTGATCCCGCTGGTGACGGCGGAGAACTGGAGGAAAAAAAGCCCGCTCCGCGCCGCCAGGATCCGCGCCAGGGTCGTCTTGCCGCAGCCGGGGGGGCCCCAGAGGATCATCGAGGGGGGGCGGTCGGCCAGCGGGGCCAGGACCGCGAGGACCTCCTCCTGCCCAACGATCTCCTCGAGGGTCTTCGGGCGGAGGCGGTCCGCCAAGGGGGCGTGGGGGCGATCCTTGGGGTCGAAAAGGTCGCTCACAGCCAGGTCCCCCCGCCGACGTCCAGCACGGCGCCGGTCACATAGGACGCCTCCCCGGAGGCCAGCCAGAGGATCGCCCGGGCGACCTCCTCGGGGGCGGCGGGACGGCCGAGGGGGATGCGGGCGTCCGGGAGGGCGGCGCGGCCGCCGCGGATGTACCCGGGGCTGACCATGTTGACCCGGACCCCGCGGGGGGCCTCGCTGCGGGCGAGCGATTTCGTGAAGACGGCCAGCGCGGTCTTGGCCATCTGGTAGGCCACGGCCCCCGGATTGGCGCGGACGACCTGGGGTCCGGCCCCCCCGAGGGTGACGATCGCCCCCCGCCTTTCCCGGAGGAGGGGAAGGGCCGCCCGGCAGCAGTGCCAGGCGCTGTAGAGGTTGCTCCGGAAGATCTTTTCCCAGCGGGCGAGGTCCATCTCGGACACCGGCGTGTAGGCGAAGTCCCCGACGTTGCAGACGAGGAGGTCCAGTCCCCCGAAGTGCCTCCGCGCGGCCTCGACCAGCCGGCGGGCCCCCGCGGCCGTGGCGGCGTCGGCGCGGACGTGGACGTGGCCGGGGCCGGTCCGTGAGGAGCGCCCGTTGGAGACGGTCCCGTAGCCGGCGGCCCGCAGGGCCCGGACGACGGCCAAGCCGAGGCCGCGGGCGGATCCGGTCACGACGGCGGCGCGGATCACGGGGCCATTGTAGATCGTCCGGGGCGGAGAGGGGAGCCCGGCGTGCACCCCAGGATCAGTCGTCCGGGTGCCGGACGAGGAGCTCGCAGAAGCGGTCCTGGAGGCGGTCGATCCCGGCCGGGAGGGCGTCTTCCCGGCCGTTGACAAGGATCGAGAAGACGTAGGTCTCCCCGGAGATCGATTCGGCGACCCCGGAGAGGGCGGAGATCCCCGCCAGGTGGCCGGTCTTGGCCCGCACGCGGTCCCGGAGGTCGGGGGCCTTCAGGCGGTTCCGGAGGGTGCTGCGGGGGAGGCCGCCGGTGGGGAGGGAGTCCAGGAAGATCCGCGCGTGGGGGTGGTGGAGCATGTGGAGGAGGAGCGTCACCACGTCCTCGGGCGAGGCGAGATTGTCCCGGGTGAGGCCCGAGCCGTCGGCCAGGGAGACCCCCTCGAGGCCGACCTCGCGGGAGAGGAACTCCCGCACCGCGGCCAGGCCGTTCTGGAGGGTTCCGCGGCCGCGCGTCTTCCAGCCCAGCGTCCGGAGGATCATCTCGGCGTAGAAGTTCTGGCTGGGCTGGTTGCAGGCGGCCAGGGTCCGGGGAAGGTCGCTCTCGAAGGCGGCCAGCTCCCGGAACCCCTCGACCTTCTCGAGGGGGGCGTCGGTCTCCTCGAGGCGCCCCGTGACGGCGATCCCCTCCCGGAGGAGGGTTTCCCTCAGGACGGTCCCGAAGTACGCCGTGGGGTCGGGGACGGCGACGGAGCAGGTCAGGGGGGGGCCCCGGGCGGGCACGTCGCCCGTCAGCAGGACGGTGTCGGATCCGGGCTCGCGGGCGATGCCGAAGGGGCGGGTGGGGCGCGGCGTGGTCCGGGTGCGGTTGGCGAGGCGGAGGAAGGCGGTGTCGGGAGAGCAGGAGATGCGGGCGGGCCGGCCCTCGGGGCCGGGCGTGATCCTCAGGTCCACGCAGTTGTCGTTGAGGGAGAGGGGGCCGAAGGGGGCGGCCCACCAGGCCGCGGGGTCGTAGGACTTCCATCCGGGGTTGACGCGCTCGGCGTCGAAGATCCCCGTGTGGAGGACGAGGTGGCGCAGGCGGGAGACCCCGGCGTCCCTGAGGCGGGCCGCCCAGGCGGAGAAGACGGCGGTGGGGTTGCCGCCGTGGAACCGGCCGCTGATATTGGGGTCGCCGCCGCCGACGACGTGGAGGTCTTCCCCGGCCAGCCCGACGGGGGTGCGGAAGCGGAACTCGGGTCCCAGGAGGGCCAGGGCGGCCGCCGTGGTGAAGAGCTTGGTATTGGAGGCCAGACGGAAGGGATCCTGCGCGCGGAAGGCGAAGAGGGTCCGCCCGTCGCGGGCGGAGCGGACAAGGATGCCGGCCTCGGCGTCCCGGAGGCCCCGGGCCAGTTCCTCGAGGGCGCCGGCGAGGGAGGAGTCCTGGGGGGTGCCCCACGCCGGCCCGGGAAGGGCCGCCAGCGACGCCAGGAGAAGGAGGGCCCGCCGCATGGATCCCCGCCAGTATACCCCGGTTTCCCCGGAGCAGGGGATCAAAGCAGTTGACGCCGCGGGGACGGCGGCCTATAAAGGGGGAGGGAAAGAGGCACCGGGGCCGGAAGGGCGCCATGGCCATGCGGACGCAGAAACCGCTCGGGCAGCTCCTCAAGGAGATGGAACTCGTCACGGAGGGGCAGATCCAGGAGGCCCTGGCCGAGCAGCGGGCCAAGGGCGGGGCGCTCGGGGACATCCTGGTCCGTCTCGGATACATCACCCGGGAGGAGCTCCTGCTGGCGCTCGGGGCCCAGATGGGGATGGAGGTGGTGAACCTCGAGGAGATCGAGATCCCTCCCGACGTGATCGACAAGGTCCCCGCCGCGATGGCCAAGGCCTACAACGTGGTCCCGATCAAGTTCGAGAACAACGTTCTGACCGTGGCCATGTCCAACCCGCACGACATCAACGTCCTGGACGATCTCCGCCACATGGGGCACTGCGAGGTCCAGGGGGCCGTGGCCAGCGAGGAGGGGGTTTTGGCGGCCCTGGAGAAGTACTACGCGCACAAGGTGGAGAGCCTCGGCTCGGTCCTGGAGAAGCTCGGCGAGGACGATGTGCAGTTCCAGGAGATCCGGGACCCGAAGAAGAAGGGGGCCTACAATCTTGACGAGCTGGTCAACTCGGCCCCCGTGGTGAAGCTGCTGAACCTCATCCTGGCGACGGCGATCAAGGCCCAGTCCTCGGACATCCACTTCGAGCCCTTCGAGAGCGAATTCAAGGTCCGGTACCGGGTGGACGGGGTGCTCTACGAGATGGAATCCCCCCCGCTGCACCTGGCGCTGCCGATCATCTCGCGGATCAAGGTGCTGGCGAACCTGGACATCAGCGAGACGCGCCTGCCCCAGGACGGGCGCATCCTGCTGTCGGTGGGGGGGAAGCCGGTGGACCTGCGCGTCTCCACCCTGCCGACCATCTTCGGCGAGTCGGTGGTCATGCGCGTCCTGGACCGGAGCGTGGTCAAGCTCGACCTCGAGAACATCGGCCTGCGCGAGGACGAGCTGAAGATGCTGAAGAACCTGATCAGCCTTCCGCACGGCATCATCATCGTGACGGGGCCCACGGGGTCCGGCAAGACCACCACCCTCTACAGCTGCCTGAACTACGCCAACGACGTCCGCTGGAAGATCATCACGACCGAGGACCCGGTCGAGTACGACCTGGACGGGATCGTCCAGTGCCAGATCAACGAGGAGATCGGGGTCACCTACGCGAATCTCCTCCGGAGCATCCTGCGGCAGGACCCGGACACCATCCTCGTGGGCGAGATCCGGGACCTGGAGACCGCCCAGATCGCCATCGAGGCCGCGCTCACCGGCCACGTGGTCTTCTCCACCCTGCACACCAACGACGCTCCCAGCGCGATCACCCGGATGCTGGACCTGGGGACGGAGCCCTTCCTCATCTGCGCCTCCCTGGAGGCGGTCGTGGCGCAGCGGCTGGTGCGGCGGATCTGCCTGAAGTGCAAGGAGGAGTTCACCCCCACCGAAGAGATGCTCATGGAGATCGGCCTGACGCCCCAGGATGTCCGGGGCAAGCGGTTCTGCTACGGCCGGGGCTGCCCCAGCTGCAACAACACCGGGTACCGGGGCCGGATGGCCATCTTCGAGATCATGCTGATGACCGAGCGGATCAAGGAACTGATCATGCGGCAGCGTTCCACGGAGGAGATCCGGCACGTGGCGCGGGAGCAGGGGATGCGGACCCTGCGGGAGTCGGGCCTGCTGGCGATCTTCGACGGGCACACGACGATCGAGGAGGTCGTCCGCGAGACGCTGTTTACCGCCTGAAGAACCCGCGGAAGAGGGGGCGGGAGCAAATTCCTTGAATCCCCTTCGGCGGGTGTGTTAGAATTTTCCCGGCCCGGTGTGGCGTGGCCGGGACGGCATGCCGGGCGGGGCCCCGCGCCGGATCGAGCTAGGAGGCCTGTATGCCCACGTTCAGCGTCGAGGCGATGGACAACAAGGGCAAGCGCGTCCGGCTCGAGGTCGATGCGGCCAGCGCCAACGACGCCATCGCCAAGATTAAGCAGAAGGGCTACAAGCCCATGAACGTCAAGGAGAAGGCGGACGGCCGGGCCGCCGCCCCGCCGGCCCCGGGGGCTCCTCCCCCGGCGGCCGCCCCCGGGGGGGCCCCCGCCGTCAGCGCCGTCCCCACCGGGGGCCGGACCCCCAAGAAGAGCCTCTTCGCCGCCGGCCGCGTCAAGCACAAGCAGCTCACCCAGTTCACGCAGCAGCTCTCCGTCCTGATGGATGCCGGCCTCCCCATCGTCCGGAGCCTCAAGATCCTGGGGAACCAGCAGAAGCCCGGGCTCCTCAAGAACATCCTGGTGGAGGTGGCCGACGACGTCGAGACGGGGTCCTCCTTCTCCGAGGCCCTCGCCAAGCACCCCAAGACCTTCAACAAGCTCTACGTCAACATGGTCAAGGCCGGCGAGGCCGGCGGCGTGCTCGACGTGATCCTCCAGAGGCTGGCGGCCTTCCTGGAGCGGATGGAGGCCCTGCGCCGCAAGATCATCGGCGCCTCCATCTACCCCGTCGTGGTCATCATGATCGCCGTGGCCGTGGTGCTGGCCATCATGACCTTCATCGTCCCGAAGTTCCAGGACGTGTTCCGCCAGGTCAACGTGCAGATGCCCGCCATGACCTTGCTCCTCATGAGCATCTCCAATTTCATCAAGACCTTCTGGTGGGCGATCCTCCTGGCCCCCGTCCTCCTCTGGTTCGCCTTCCAGGCGTGGGGGCGCACCAAGACCGGTCGCCTCGCCATCGATCGGATGAAGCTGAACGCCCCCCTGGTGGGTCCCATCGTCAAGAAGTCGGTCATCTCCCGCTTCTGCCGTACCCTGGGGACCCTCCTGCAGTCGGGCGTTCCCATCCTCGAGGCCCTCTCCATCGTCAAGAACGCCACGGGCAACGAGGTGGTGGCCTCGGCGATCGGGAAGGTCCACGACTCGATCCGCGAGGGAGAGTCGATCGCCGGCCCCCTGGCGGCCAGCGGCGTCTTCGACGACATCGTGATCAACATGATCGACGTGGGCGAGGAGACCGGCGAGCTCGACAAGATGCTCCTCAAGATCGCCGACAACTACGATGCGGAGGTCGACGCCGCGGTGAGCGCGCTGATGAGCGTGCTCGAACCTCTCCTGATCGTGGGGCTCGGCCTCACGGTCGGGTTCATCGTGGTGTCCCTCTTCCTGCCCCTGATCTCGCTGCTGGAGGGGATCGGCGGGGCCCGCGGGAGGAGATAGGGGCCGGGGGAGAAGCGAGGCGGGATCGGATGAGG
>Ga0068707_1001361_pt1 | contig 16962 bp, 8 predicted proteins | sample YNPNPMetaG_FD_66600 | JGI IMG/M metagenome (GOLD analysis project Ga0068707, IMG submission 66600) | Anoxygenic and chlorotrophic microbial mat microbial communities from Yellowstone National Park, USA - YNP NP MetaG | ecosystem: Environmental > Aquatic > Thermal springs > Hot (42-90C) >...
CGGGCGAACCGCCCGGCCGTGCGGTCGGCCCGCCGTCCCACCCCCCGGCCGGCCCGACCGCCGCGTTCCCCGGAGTCCCCCGCGCCTCGTCTCGGGCAAGGCCCTCGACGACGCGCCGCTCCCCGCCCGCCGCCGCCGGGGCGAGCGGTCGTTCCGGCGGAGTTCTAACAGACTGGACCGGGGCGTTCAACCGCGCCCGAAAGCGCCGGCTCGGCGGACGCCTTGCGCGCGCGGCCTCGACGGGCGACAATGATGCCCGGCCGCCGGGGGGCCGGAGGGCGGACGAGGAGAAAGAGGAGCCATGGCCGAGGAACGCACCACGCCGCTGGTCCGCTCGATCGCCGCGCTGCAGGACCGCACCGAGTACGAGGCGCTGTCGTGGGAAGGATCCTTCGAAGACTACCTCCGCATCGTGCGCGAACGGCCCGAGGTGACGCGGAACGCGTTCCAACGAGTCTACGACATGATCGTCGCCCGCGGCACCGAGGAGTACATCGATTCGAAGAAGAAGATCGTGCGCTACCGGTTCTTCTCCGACCTGGCGGCGGAAAAGGATGCCGTCTACGGTCTCGACATCCCCCTCCAGCGCCTCGTCCACGTGCTCAAGGCCGCCTCCCAGGCCTACGGTCCCGAGAAGCGCGTCATCCTGCTGCACGGCCCGGTCGGTTCGAGCAAGAGCACGATCGTCCGGCTGCTCAAGAAGGGCCTCGAAGCGTACTCGCGGACCGACGAGGGAGCGCTGTACACCTTCGAGTGGCGGCTGCCCAAGGACGGCGGCGAGGAGGTCTTCCCGTGCCCGATGCACGAGGAGCCGCTGCGCCTGATTCCGCAGGAGCTGCGGCCGCAGGTGATCCGCGAGCTGGGGCTGGGCAACGAGCGCTACCGCGTCCATGTGGAGGGCGACCTGTGCCCCGCCTGCCGCTTCCTCTTCCGCGACCAGATGCTCCGCAACCGCGGCGACTGGGCGAAGGTCGTCGAGCACGTCCGCGTGCGCCGGCTCGTGCTGTCCGAGAAAGACCGGGTCGGCATCGGCACCTTCCAGCCCAAGGATGAGAAGAACCAGGACTCGACCGAACTGACCGGCGACATCAATTATCGCAAGATCGCCGAGTACGGATCCGACTCCGACCCCCGCGCCTTCAACTTCGACGGCGAGTTCAACATCGCGAACCGCGGCCTGATCGAATTCATCGAGATCCTCAAGCTCGACGTCGCCTTCCTCTATGACCTCCTCGGCGCCACCCAGGAACACGTGATCAAGCCGAAGAAGTTCGCCCAGACCGACATCGACGAGGTGATCATCGGGCACACGAACGAGGCGGAGTACCGCAAGCTGCTGAACAACGAGTTCATGGAGGCGCTGCGGGATCGCACGATCAAGATCGATATCCCGTACATCACCCGCCTCTCGGAGGAAGTGAAGATCTACAAGAAGGACTTCAACCAGGACCGGATCCGCGGCACCCACATCGCGCCCCACACCCTGGAGATGGCCGCGATGTGGGCCGTCCTCACCCGCCTGGAGGAACCCAAGAAGGCCAACCTCTCGATCCTCCAGAAGCTCAAACTGTACGACGGAAAGGTCCTGCCGGGCTACACCCAGGACACCGTCAAGGAGCTGCGCAAGGAGACGGTCCGCGAGGGGATGGACGGCATTTCGCCGCGCTATGTCCAGGACAAGATCTCCAACGCCCTGGTCGCCGACGCCGAAGGGTGCCTCAACCCGTTCATGGTCCTCAACGAGCTGGAAAAGGGCCTGCGCCACCACTCCCTGATCACCAGCGAGGAGCAGCGCAAGCGCTACACCGAGCTGATCGCCGTGGTGAAGCGCGAGTACGAGGAAACCGTCAAGAACGAGGTGCAGCGGGCGATCTCCGCCGACGTCGACGCGATCAAGAAGCTGTGCATGAACTACATCGACAACGTCAAGGCCTACCTCCTCAAGGAACGGGTCAAGGACCGCTACACTGGGCAGGACATGGAGCCCGACGAGCGGCTGATGCGGTCGATCGAGGAGAAGATCGACATCCCCGAGTCGCGCAAGGACGACTTTCGCCGGGAGATCATGAACTTCATCGGCGCGCTGGCCGTCGACGGCAAGGAGTTCGAGTTCGACACGAACGACCGGCTCCGCCGCGCCCTGGAACTCAAGCTGTTCGAGGACCAGAAGGACTCGATCAAGTTGACCAGCCTGGTCTCGAACGTGATCGATCGAGAGACGCAGGACAAGATCGAGGTCGTCAAGGCGCGGATGAAGAACGACATGGGCTACTGCGAGATCTGCGCGACCGACGTTCTCACCTTCGTCGCCTCGATCTTCGCCCGCGGCGACGCCAAGGGATGAGGGGGACATGGCGCTGCGAATCGAGCAGGACCGGGCGCGCTTCCGGCAGATCATCCGGGGCAAGGTGCGCCAGAACCTGCGCAAGTACATTGCCAACGGCGAGCTGATCGGCCGCCAGGGCAAGGACGTCGTCACCGTCCCGCTGCCGGAAATCCACCTGCCCCGCTTCCGCTTCGACCCCAAGCAGCAGCAGGGTGTCGGCCGCGGCAAGGGACAGCCCGGCGACCCGCTCTCGCCGGGCGAAGCGGAGGAAGGCGAGGGAGCCGGCGGGGCCGGCGACCGGCCCGGCGAACACGTCCTCGAGGAGGAACTGACCATCGCCGAACTGGCCGAGATCCTCGGCGAAGAACTCGCCCTGCCCCGCATCGAACCCCGCGGCCGCCACGAGATCCGATCCAACAAGTACCGGCTCACCAGCGTCCGCCGCACCGGACCCGAGTCGCTCCGCCATTTCAAACGCACCTTCAAGGAAGCCCTCAAACGACAGATCGCCTCCGGCCTCTACGACCCCCACCGCCCCCTCGTCATCCCCGCCCGCCAGGACAAACGCTACCGCTCCTGGAAACACACCACCGAGCCGTTCTCCGCCGCCGTCATCCTCTACATGATGGACGTCTCCGGCTCGATGGGCGACGAACAGAAGGAAATCGTCCGCATCGAATCGTTCTGGATCGATACCTGGCTCCGCTCCCAATACCAAGGCCTCGTCTCGCGGTACATCATCCACGACGCCACCGCCCGCGAGGTCGACCGGGACACCTTCTTCCGGACCAAGGAGAGCGGCGGCACCATTATCTCCAGCGCCTACAAACTCGCCCTGGAGATCCTGGAGGCGGACTACCCCTCTTCGGAGTGGAACGTCTATCTCCTGCACTTCTCGGACGGGGACAACTGGTCCACCGAGGACTCCCACGATTGCGTCCAGCTTCTTCGGAACCAACTGCTGCCGCGGGCGAACCTGTTCGGTTACGGCCAGGTCCGATCCCCCTACGGCTCCGGGCAGTTCATCAAGGACCTGCGCGAGGCGTTCGCGGATGACGAGCGCGTGGCGCTGTCCGAAATCCAGGACCGCGACGGAATCGTCGGCTCGATCCAGGACTTCCTCGGAAAGGGACGCTGACCATGCCGGCCAAGCCTCCCGCGCTGCCCCGCTACCTGCGCGAGATCCAGGCCGAGGTCGAACAGGCGGCGCGCGAGGCGGGCCTCGACTTCTTCCCCGTGATCTTCGAGATTCTCACCTACGAGGAAATGAACATGGTCGCCGCCTACGGCGGCTTCCCCACACGCTACCCCCACTGGCGCTGGGGCATGGAGTACCGCCGCCTCGCCAAGAGCTACTCTTACGGTCTGCACAAGATCTACGAGATGGTGATCAACAACAACCCCTGCTACGCCTACCTCCTCGAAGGCAACTCGACTCTCGAACACAAGCTCGTCATGGCCCACGTCCTCGCCCACTGCGACTTCTTCAAGCACAATGCCTGGTTCGCCCCGACCAACCGCAAGATGATGGACGAGATGGCGAATCATGCCACGCAGGTCCAGCGGGCGATGGACCGCTATGGAGTGGACACGGTCGAACCGTTCCTCGACCAGTGCCTCTCGCTGGAGAACCTGATCGACCCCGACCTGCCGTTCGCCCCGCGCCCGGCCCGGCCGACCGAGCCGCCCGATGCGCCGCAGGCCGAGGAGCTGCCCCGGCTACCGGCGAAGCCCTACATGGACTCGTTCATCAACCCCCGGGAATACCTCGAACGCCAACGACGGTCGCGGGCCGAACGGCAGGCCCCGGCGCGGAAATTTCCCCCCGAGCCGCAGCGCGACGTGCTGCTGTTCCTGCTCGAACACGCTCCGCTCGAACGCTGGCAGCAGAACATGCTCTCGCTGGTCCGCGACGAGGCGTACTACTTCCTGCCGCAAGGCCGCACGAAGATCATGAACGAGGGCTGGGCGACGTACTGGCACTCCGAACTGATGACCAAACGGCTGCTCAAGGCCTCCGAAGTGATCGACTACGCCGATCACGCCTCGATGGTCACCGCCACCTCCGGCAGCCGCCTCAACCCGTACAAGCTCGGTCTCGAGCTGTTTCGCGACATCGAGGAGCGCTGGAACACGGGCCGCTTCGGCAAGGAATGGGAGGAATGCCAGCGCATGGAGGACCGGCAGCGCTGGGACCGCAAGCTCGGTCTCGGCCGCAAGAAGATCTTCCAGGTCCGCGCCAGCTACAACGACCTCACGTTCCTCGACGAGTTCCTCACGCTCGACTTCTGCGTGGAGCACGACCTGTTCTCGTTCGGGTACAATGCACGCAACAAGCGCTGGGAGATCGTGTCGCGGGAGTTCGCCGACGTGAAGGCCGCGCTGCTCCAGCAGCTCACCAACGGCGGCCACCCGATCATCCACGTCGCGGACGGCAACTTCGAGAACCGGGGCGAGCTGCTGCTGGTGCACCGCCACGAAGGCCTCGACCTCGACCCCGCCTGGAGCGCGGAGACGCTCGCCGCCCTCGCCCGCATCTGGTCGCGCCCCGCCAACATCGTCACGGAGCGCGAGGGCAAGTCGGTCCGCCTGCGCCACGATGGCACCGAGCTGAAGACCCTCGACGCGTGAGCCTGCCCGGCCCGAGCGGAGCTCTTCCGGAGAGAAGCGGAGGCGCGCAGCGAGTCGAGGGGCGCCACGACGGCGCCAGGCGGAAGACCTTCGACGCAGAGGACGCGGCGGACGCCGCCTACCGCGCGCCGCGCGCAGACCTGCATCCCGCCCATCGCGACCTGCGCGACGTCGGTCAGGCCGGGTCCGGGCGTCGGCGTCCCGAGGTAGAGGCGTCCGGCCGCCCCGCCGTCGGCCGGGCCGCAGCGGAGAATCAGACGAAGAACCGGCACTGCACCTCCAGGAACGAGTCGTCAGTGCAGCGGTAGCTGCGCAGCCGGGTGTCGCCGGGGTCCGCCATGTCGTTGGTCATGGAAAACGCGCCCACCGCCGCACAGGCACCGACTCCGTCGACCCTGTAGGTCTTGTGGGAGAAAATGCGGTCGGGCGGCGACTCGTCGGTCTTCGGAATCCCTCCGCCGCTGATGGTCGCCGTCCAGCCGCCGAAGGCGCCGGGATCCTCGTAGGTCAGATCGAACGACTCGACGGCCGACAGCGATCGGTCGAACGTGACGGTCACCAGGCCGGCGAGACCCACTCCGTCGGGGCCGTAGAGCGTATTGGCGATGGTCGGTCCGTCCGGGTCGAACGTCCCGCGCAAATCCGCGGGGACGTTGCCGAAGACCCAGAAGGTTTCCGAGTCATAGGTGGACGTCGGGGGGCCCCGATCTTCGTAAGTGCCGTAGAAGCCGAACGTCACCTGGCATCGCCCGGACGTGAAGGGGACGGACAGGATGGTTCCGAGGTCGACACGCACGTTCGTCGCCTGGGTCCAGGGCACGGTGATCTCGTAGTCGGTGTAAGAGAAGGGATGCTCGGCGGACAGGCGCACCCGCAGGGAAGAGGTGCCCGGGAAGACACGATCCAGGAGGAAAGTTCCGTCGGAGAGGGTGGTCATGGAGTCGTTCGTCGTGTAGGTTTCGCCGGTGCCGACCTCGATCACGTTCTCGACCGACGCACCGGCGATGGGGCTGCCGAACATGTCGACCAGGACACCGCGGGCCGAGTAGCTCCAGCCGCTGCGCTCAGCGATGACGGGCAGTTTCTTGTTGACCGTAACCGGTCCGTAGGCCGATTCGATCACCGTGCGCGTCCGGCGTGGAGCTCGCCGATGTTGCTTGCACCGCCCACGAGAATGCGCGCGATGTCCTGGAACGTCAGGCCGATGACGGGGACCGGCTCCGCCCGGCCGGATACCACCGACAGCATCGTTCCTTCCGTGCGCTGCAGCGTCGAGAGGTACGCGACCCCGAATCCCTCGACGAGCGGGAAGTTGACGTCCCGGGGGGACAAACCCCTCAGGAACGCGCGCGGCTCCGAGGACCGGCCACCGCCGCGGCCGCCGCGCTGCGCAGATCGTCGGGCAGAGCCGCCAGCCAGTCGTCCACATGGCTCGAGACCTGAAGGCTGAGCCACACACGCCGATCCGCCTCGGTCGAGTCCGGCCTGATCTTCCGGAACCAGTAGTTGTCAGACCCCCGGTAGGTGCTCGGTCGCGGCGTGAACCGGGCCTTGGCTCCGGACGCCGGGGACGGCAGCGGCAGATCGAACAGCACGACGCCGCCACCCGCCTCGACGCCCGGCACCCCCACCCAGCGGTTCTCGGCATCCACCCCGTCGTCCACGCTGCCGACGAGCATTCCCCAGCCGAACACGTCCACGACCTCCCCCTCCGCAAGCACGGCCTTGATCTGGACGGGCTGGGTCCCGGTGAACTCCACCTTCAGGCCCTCCCCCCCCGCGAGCGGCGGGGGAGGGCCGGTCCGGATGGGGGTCACCGTGAGAGTCCCATCCGCCCCTTCGGGAAAGACGAACACGTAGCCGCCGACGGTGACCTCGGTCGCCTCGGCCGACGCCACGTGCACCGATTCCGGCGCACCGTAGGTGAAGAGCGAGTCGCCGCTCCCGCATCCCGCAAGAACGAACGAACCCGCCACGACGACGAATCCGGCCCCGAGGAGTCGACGCATCGCCTTTCCTCCATCCCCCGAGGTCCCTGCCCGTCGCGCCACCGCCGCTTCGCGCAACCTGGCCCAGAAGGATAGCACAGGCTCCTGCACTTGGGCCAGTGCTTCCTGCGTCTGGGTCGAATTGCGCCCCGTAGCACCCTGAACCCACGGAAAACGCAATTCGATCACCTCCCTCGGCGTGCCACCGGGACCGGCCAGATCCGAGCCCCACCTTGCGTCAAGTACCCGACCACAACCTGGTCGTCGTCGTGGTCGAGCGTGCGGAAGGTTTTCCCCTGTCGGTCGCGACCGGCGAAGTTCGACCCGACCCCGGAGGCTTCGCGCACGGCGTGGCCGAGCGGAGGGTCCGACGACGGGGAAGCCCGGGAACCGCGCCCGGCCTACGGCGCCCGGGTCGCGTCGTAGGTCAGCGTCCCGGAGAGCGGGTCGCGCACCGCGAACCGGGTCAGCACCACCGCCTCCCGCGTCAGCACCACCCGGTCCCCCGGCCCCATCTCGGTCAGCGACTTGGCGGGCGGCACCCGGTCCTTCTCCGACATCGCGAACACCTGCAACGGCGTCCCCGGAACGGCGAACGACGGATCGACCAGCGCCATCCCGACCTGGAAGCCCTCGACCGCCGTGCACGACGTCACGACCCCGGCGTACTCCCCGCGTCGCCCGTCCACGACCACGTTCCCGGGCCGGATCATCTTGCCGCCGGCGGAGGGCACCCGGAACCGCACGATGGTCCGCGTCGGCTTCGCCGCCTCCGCCACCATCTTCGATCGGCCGACAAAGAACGGCTTGTGCAGCCGCACGAACGACCCGTAGCCGGCCTCGATCGGCGAGATCCCGTGCGGCCCCGCCAGCTCGTGCCCGTGCAGCGGCAGCCCGGCCTCGGTGCGCGTCGAGTCGCGGGCGCCGAGACCCGCCGGGACGACCCCGAACGGCGCCCCCTTCTCCAGCAGCCGGTTCCAGACCCGTGGCGCCGCGTCCGGATGCAGATACAGCTCGAAACCGACGTCCTCCCCCGTGTACCCCGTCCGCGAGACGATCGTGTGCACCCCGTCGATCTCCCCCTCCGCGAACTCGAACCGCCCCAGCCGCTCGACGCGCCACAGGAAACTCCCCCGCCCGACCGCCGCGGCCAGCGTCGCCAGCGAGGCGGGCCCCTGGAGCGCCAGATCGACGCGCCGCTCCTTCCCGGCCGACGGGTCCTTGAGGTTGCGGATCTCCAGCCGTTTCGGCGGTTCGATCGAGGGATCCTCGCGGCAGAGCAGGTAGCGGCCCGAGGCCGCCGCGCGCAGCCACGCCTCGTCCTCCTCGGCGTTGGCCGCGTTCACGATCACCATGAACTGCTCGTCACCGCGCTTGTAGATCAGGATGTCATCGATCACCCGGCCGTCGGGGTCGAGCAGGTAGGAGTAGTGGGCCTGGCCGCGGCGCAGCATCGCCACGTAGTTCACCGTCATCAGGTCGAGGAACCGTTCGGCGTCCGGTCCGCGCACTTCGAGCACTCCCATGTGCGAGACGTCGAACAGGGCGGCCCGCCGCCGCACCGCCTCGTGTTCCTGCGCGATCCCCTGGAACCAGACGGGCATCCGCCAGCCGGCGAACGGCACGATCATCCGCTTGTTCACCCGCTTGAGGTGCTCCTCGTAGAGGCACGTGGTGCGCGGTTCGCCCGCCGGCGGCGACCAGCGGAACTCCTCGCGTGCGGGGGTGGGCCATCCGCCCTGCGCCCGCAGCGCCCGCCGCCCGATGAAGAACGGTTTGCCCCGGGCGATCCGCGGATCGGTCGTCTTGACCGGGCCCGCCGGCACCTTCGCCCGCGGCGGCTCGGAGGGCGGCTCCAGCTCCACGATCTTGGCCGGACCCTCGACCTTGAGCAGCAGGTCGTCGTCCTGCAGCACGTAGCCGTCGGACAGCGCCCGCAGCCAGCCCGCCACGGCACCGGCCCGCGGCCCGCCCAGTTCCAGCTCGAACCGCGGCGCCCCGTCCGCGCGCGGCTTCGTCCGCGTCACCGTCCCGGCCGCCAGCGCCTCGCCCCGCCGATCCAGCAGCAGCGTCTCGACCGACTGGCCCTCCTCGAGCGACCGGACGTCGGCGGTGCAGGCGCCGTCGAGCAGATGGGGGGCGCGCGCGCCGGACACCTCGAGCCGCGCGCGGTCGGCCGGCCGCTCCGGCCGCGGCTCGAACAGGTACGGATAGCCGGTCCCCTTCCCGCCCGCCGCGTCCGCCCCCAGTTCGCGCGCGATCGCATCGACTTCCCGCCGCGCCCACTCCAGCACATCCAGTTCGATCTTGCCGCGCCCGATCGGCCCGCCGGTGCCCAGATACCGGTACGGGTGCGTCTCCCGCAGCACCCGCGCCGCCACCCGGGCGATGCGTCGCATGTGCTCCGGCCCGGCGCCGCGCTGGCTGACCCACACCGTCCCGAACCGGACGGCCGACGGATGAACCGCGCTGGTATCGCCCTGGATCGTGTTCTTGTTCACCGTGAGCCCGACCAGGTCGAGCAGGCGGGAAGCGATCTCGCCGGACAGCGGCACGCCCGTGGGCGACGGGATGCACTTGAGATCGACGAGCACCAGGTGGGTGTCCGTGCCGCCGTACGCCAGCGTCAGCCCTTCGCCGACCAGCGCCTCGGCCAGCGCCTTCGCGTTCTCCACCACCCGCCGCATCAGCCCCCGGAACGCCTCGGTCCGCGCCAGCTTCGCCGCCACCGCCTTGGCCGCGATCTGGTGTACGTGCGGCCCTCCCTGCTCCCCCGGGAACACCCCCATGTCGATCCGCTTCGCCAGCTCGGGATGCGTGGTCAGGATTACCGCACCCCGCGGACCGCAGAACGACTTGTGCGTGGTGAACGAGACGACGTGGGCGTGCGGAAACGGATGGCGCACCACCCCGGCCGCGACGAGGCCCGAGGTGTGGGCGATGTCGGCCAGCAGCACCGCCCCGACCTCGTCGGCGATCGCCCGGAAGCGGGCCCAATCGATGTCCCAGGGATAGGCGGAGAAACCGCCGATGATCAGCTTCGGACGCGCCTCGACCGCCCGCTTGCGGATGGCATCGTAGTCCAGCCGGCCGTCGGAACCGACGGTGTAGGAGACGATGCGGTGGTTGCGGCCCGAGCGGTTGACCGGACTGCCGTGGGTCAGGTGGCCGCCCGAGGAGAGGCTCATGCCCATCACGACGTCCCCGGGCGAGACGAACGCGTTGTAGACCGCGTTGTTGGCCGCGGCGCCCGACAGCGGCTGGACGTTGGCGAAGATCTCGGACGCCGGCACCGACTCCGTCGCGAACGCCTCGGCCATCCGCCGCCGCGCGATCGCCTCGACGAAATCGACCAGCTCCACCCCCTTGTAGTAGCGGCGGTCCGAATACCGCCGGAGATAGGAGAGCTGCTCGGCATGGTCGCCCAGCCGCTCCTCGTCGTCGGTGCACATCTTCATCGAGGGGTACCCTTCGGCGTAGAGATTCCCGAACTCGCTGTCCAGGGCGGCCCGCACCGCCGGCGGACAGATCGATTCGGACGCGATCAGGATCAGCTTGCGGGCCTGGCGCGTCGCCTCGATTTCGAACAGCTCGGCGATCGTCGGGTCGGTTTCGCGCAGCGTCGTCTTCGGCAGCCGCTCGGTCATCGCCCCACCTCCGTGTCCCCCGGGACGTCGGCGCGACTATGGTCCCGGCCGGCCCCGCGATCAAGCCTGTCTCCCGCCGAGAACTCCGCGCGCGGGCGGGGAGAACCGCGGGAAGCGGCCGGCGCGTTTCGGGTGTTGCAAGCCGCCCCCTCCCTCGCCTAGGCTTGCGCGCCGAGGAAGGACCAGGAGGGAAACATGACGCCACGCTCCACCCGTCCGGTCGTCGCCGCCGCCGCCGCGGCCGCCGTGCTGCCGCTCCTCGCCGCGGCCCCCCCGGCCGACGCCTCGGAAACCGCCGAACCCGCCAACTCCGGCGCCCTCGACCTGCGCCTCTTCCGCGCCGCCGTCGATTCCAAGGGGCTGTTCGGCGTCAACGCCACCGACATCATGCCCCACCTCGACATCAGCATCGCCCTGGTGCTCGACTACGGCCACAACCTGTTCGACGTCACCGCCCAGCGGTGGGACGACCTCAACCACGACCGGCTGGTCAGCCCGGACGAGCTGTCCAACGTCGATGCCAACCTGGTGGCGGACGCGATCGATGTCAGCCTCGGCTTCAACATCGGCCTGTTCAACTTCGCCGAACTCGGCTTCTCCCTGCCCGTCGTGATCCTCTCCGGACCGTCGCTGCGCGGCGTCACCGGCTGGGAAGGATGGGGCTCCGACCCGCCCCCGGCCGACGTCCCGTCCTTCGCCGCCCAGCACATTGGCGACGTCGAGGTTCACGCCAAGTTCCGGTGGCTGCGCGTCGAACGTCACCCGGTCGGCCTGGGCACGATCCTTCAGTTCTTCACCCCCACCGGCCAGGCCGACCGGGCCCTGGGCAGCGACCCCGGCCTGGGCATCGGCTTCACCGCCGTCGTCGACACGATGCCCACCGACTGGTTCCACGGCGCCGTGAACCTCGGCGGCCGCTTCTTCTTCGCCCACGACGACGGCTACGAACCGCTCCAACTGACCGACGCCGCCCGCAAGACCTTCGAGTACGGCCACCTCCTCACCTTCGGCCTCGGCGGCAGCTTCACCCTCGTCCCCGACCGCCTCAACGCCATCGTCGAGTTCTACGGCAACTCGGTCTTCACCGGCTTCGACCTGCGGCACACGCCGATGGAGGCCGTTGCCGGACTCAAGATCTTCATCGAGCGCAACAGCTACCTCTACATCGGCGGCGGCACCGGCGTCTTTTCGGAAGGGTTCTCCGCCGCCGACGCGCGCGTGTTCGGCGCCTGGATCTTCGAGCCCTCGATCGGCGACGCCGACCGCGACGGCATCAAGGACGACATCGACCAGTGCCCCGACGACCCGGAAGACCGCGACGACTTCGAGGACCTCGACGGGTGCCCCGACCCCGACAACGACCGGGATCAGCTCCTCGACGTCGAGGACTCCTGCCCCTTGATCCCCGAGGATCGCGACGGGGACGCCGACGACGACGGGTGCCCCGACGGCGAACAGGGCGACCGCGACGGCGACACGATCCTCGACACCAACGACGTCTGCCCCGACGACCCCGAGGACAACGACGGCTTCCAGGACGCCGAGGGATGCCCCGATCCCGACAACGACAACGACACCATCCCCGACATCGCCGACGAATGCCCCAACGAACCGGAGGACGTCGACGGCTTCCAGGACGTCGAAGGCTGCCCCGATGTCGACAACGACCAGGACCGCATCCTCGACGTCGACGACGACTGCCCCAACGAACCCGAGACGTACAACTCGACCGAGGACGACGACGGCTGCCCGGACACCGGAACCATCGTGGTCACCGACCGCGAGGTGATTCTGCTCGAGAAGATCCTGTTCGAAACCGACAGCGCGGTGATCCTGCCGGAGTCGTTCGACCTGCTCAACCGCGTCGCCGCGACGCTGAACAGCAACATGCACATCCTGCTGATTGAGGTGCAGGGGCATGCGGACGAACGGAACTCGGACGAGTACAACATCCGGCTGACCCAGGACCGCGCCAACGCCGTCGTCGAGTACCTCGTCCGGCAGGGGGTCGATGCCAGCCGACTCCTCCCCGCGGGGTACGGCGAGCGTTGCCCCGTGGACCGGGGCCATACCGAGGCGGCGTGGGACAAGAACCGGCGCGTCGAGTTCAAGATTCTCTGGACGACCGCCGGGCCGATGGACACCACCCGCGCCTGCCCGGCCGCCCGCGAACTGGAGCCGCCGCTGCCGCCGCAGTTCCAGCCGGGCGGCGCTGCCACGACCCCCGCCGCCCCGCGCACCGTGCCGGCCGGCTCCCCCGAGGCGGCCGCCGCGGCGGCGGCCGCCGCCACGCCCGCCACGCCCTGAGCGGCGCGCGGTCCTCCGCGAAGGCGACGTCGGCGCGGACCGTGCGACCGCGAGCGTCGAGCGGGACGGGGGCGCGATCGGGCCGTCCGGCGGTCGCAAGCCGGACCTGCCGCGGCACCGGCCAGGCCCCGGCCCTCGCCGGCGCACCGCTCCCACGTCGCCGAGGCGGCGACGAGAGGGAAAACGGCGGCACGCGCGGCGCTACGACCCGGGCGGATCGGCCGCCCGTTCCCCGGACGGCGGCCGGTCGCCCAACGCCCACTTCGCGCCCAGCCGCGCCAGCAGGAAGCAGCCGACGGCCAGCAGGAGCAGCATCCCCAGCCCGAGAAGCTGCCCCGCCATCCCCTCGTACCAGGGATGCGTCCGGCTTCCCAGCTCCTCCGAGCATTCCGCCCCTTCCGGCACCACCACCTCGGCGCAGCTTTCCGGCGGCCGTCGCGGCGCGCCGTCGACGAACACCGTCGCCACCCGCTCGCCCGCCTCGTTCTCGACCTCGCGGACCTCGCAGTCCTGCCCCGGCGCGAGCCGCAGGTCGTCGCAGCCAAAGTTGTCGTGCTTGTCGATCCCGGCCACCACCGGGTGGAACGTGTACTCCTCGCCGACGGAGAGGAACCGGATCGGCGCCCCGACGGCGGGCAGCCGCAGCACCGCGGTGACAATGCCGAGGATCGCGGCGCCGGCCATCAGCCCCGAGGCGATCAGCGTCCCCTGCTCGGCGCGTGCCCGGCGGACCTCTTCACGGCCGCCGGTCCGCGCCACCAGCCAGGCGACGGCGGCGCCTCCCAGCACCGCCAGGTTGATCGCGATGGGCAGATACATCCCGAGCGCGAAGGCCAGCATCGGGAGACCGGCCATGAACAGCAGGATCGCCACGATCCCGCCCAGCCCGTAGAGCAGCCACGGCTGGTTCGCCGGGTCGTCCATCAGCCCCTTGGAGACCGCCGCGATCATGTTCGCCTGGGGCGCCGGAAGCACCTTGTCGTTCGAAATCACCTTGCCCGACCCGACCGGAGCGCTCGGATCGGGCACCACGAAGTGGTAGGCGTCGTCCATCAGCGGCACCACGAACGCCACCACCAGCGCCGCGGCGACGATGCCGAGGAACTTGAACCGCTGCTGGTTGCGCGGCGTGGAGCCGATCCAGTAGCCGATCTTGAAGTCGCTGATCAGCGCCCCCGACGTCGCTAGCGCCGTGCAGACCGCCGTTCCCACGACCAGGGCGATGATCATGCCGGCATCCCCCTTGAGCCCCGCCAGGATCATCGCTCCGATCGTCAGCACCACCGTGATCAGCGTCATCCCCGACACCGGGTTGGTCCCGACGATCGCGATCGCCTGCGCCCCGACCGGCGTGAACAGGAACGACAACAGGTAGCCCACCACCATCCCGACCACCGCGAAGGTCAGGCAGTCCCCGAACGCGTACGGCGTCCCGCCGTCCTGCGGCGTCATCCAGCCGACGACGAAGAACAGGATCCCCATCGCCAGCATTGCCCCGAGCTGGATCAGCAGGACGACCCGCGCTGGCAGGTCAAGCTGCGTGCGCGGAACCTCGGCCTCCCCGCCCCCCTTCCGGGAAAACCCCTTGAAACCGAGCGTCACCGAGCTGACGACGATCCTCCCCATCCGCAGGATACCGATCAGACCGGAGACCGCGATCGCGCCAATGCCGATCGGCTTGATGAACTTGCCGAAGATCGCCGTCGCCGACATCGCCCCGATGGGAAACTTCCCGCCCGCATAGACGAACTCGGCCGCCGACGACCCGAACAGCTTCACCAGCGGCACCAGCACCAGGAACGACAGCACCGACCCCGAGGCGATGATCGCCGCGTACTTGATGCCGATGATGTACCCGAGCCCGAACAGCGCCGCGAGCCCCGACAACTGCAGCTCGAGCCCCAGGCTCGCCATCTTCTCCCCCAGGCTGCCGAGCATCGAGGTGGTCGAGAGGTTCGCGTTCCACAGATGGACCCCCTCGACCAGGAAGTCGAACGCCCCGCCGATCGCGAACGAGATCAGCAGGATCTTCCCCGCCCCGGCGCTCTGGCTCTCCCCCGTCACCAGGATCTCGTTGATGGCCGTCGCCTCCGGAAACGGCAGCTCCCCGTGCAGGTCCTTCACGAAGTACTTGCGCAACGGGATGATCAACACCGTGCCCAGCGCCCCGCCGATCGCGCAGGCGAGGAAGATTTGCCACCAGCCGATCGAGAGCTGGTTGATGTACAACGCCGGGATCACGAACGCCGCGCCGGCCGCGACCACCCCCGAGGCCTGCCCGACGCTCTGGACCATCACGTTCTCGAGGATCGTGCTGCGCGGCGAACGCAGCTTGCCGAAAAAGATCGCCAGGATCGCGATCGGGATGGCCGCCTCGATCGCGTTCCCCGCCCGCAACGCCATGTAGATGCACGCCGCGGCGAACACGACCGTCAGGAGCAACCCCAACCCGATCGACCATGGCGTCACCTCCGCCCGCGGGTCCGCCGCCGGCACGATCGGTCGGTACTCCTCTCCCGGCCGCAGTTTCGTGTATGCGTTGGCCGGCAACAACTTCGAACCGGACTGGCTCGGGGCGTCGTGCATGGAGCCTCCCTTCCGCCGAAGAACGGGTCGGACGGCAGCCTACCACACCCTCCGGGAGGAACGCGAAGGGATGGCGCCCCCACGCCGACCGCGGACCCCGGGGCCCCGCCGACCCGCGGCGACGCCGCGTCCCGCGTCAGAACCCCGTCAGCGTGAACGTGTAGTTTCCCAGCGTGTCGCAGTCGTTGCCGACGTGGTAGCCGTCGACGAAGAAATAGTAAAGCCCGGGCCCGAGCGTCGCGGTCAGGCCGGAGTTGTAGTGGCCCGAGTCGCAGAAGCTGGGGCTCCCCCCGCAGCTGTCGTCGTCGTTGCAGGCAGCCTGGTTCCCGGGATCCGCGCGGTCGCACACGCGCCGCACGTAGAGGATCTGGTCCCACTGTTGGCCCGCGCCGGCGCAGCCGTTGAACGTCACCACCCGCGAGGCCGGAAGGTAGAAGTAGTAGACGCGGTCCTCGCGTGCCGAGGGGTAGGGGCAATCGGCACCGGCGGCGACGACGTCGTCCGCGGTGAACCCGAGGATGGTGCCCGAGATGGACGTCGCGCCGGCCGGGATGGGGACCGGATCGCCGCACCGGTCGCCCGTCGCACCGGGGGCGCTCAGATAGATGTCGAGCTGCCACGCGCCGCCGGCCCCGGCCGCCTTGGCGTCCAGGAACACGTTGTACGTCCCGGCCGGCAGATCGCGCAGGAACAACACCGAGGTGTTGTAGCCGTCGGCGTCGTCGCTGCACGCCCGCTCGGTCCCGGCGCAGCTACAGTCGCGGACGTACAGCGTCGTGTCGAACGCCGAACCGTGGGAGGTGAGGAACACGTCCCGCGTTTCCGACGTCGTGAACGTGAACACGACCTCCGCTCCCGCCCCGCCGCAGCTTCCGGTCTGCGCGGACGCCCCCGCCGCCAGCGTGCCGGTGTAGCGCCCGCCGCCGGAGACGTTCGTCGCGCCCGGACAGGCGGCGCACGAGCTGCAACCCTCGTCGGTCCAGCCGTCGCAGTCGTCGTCGACCCCGTTGCAGACCTCGGCCGGCGGCGCGCATCCCACCGCCCACGCGCAGCTCGCCGTGCAGCCCTGCGTCCCCGTCGAACCGCAGGTCGTCGTGCACGGCCGTGTCCCCCCGGCACAGCACTCGAACCCGTTGTCACACGTCGTGTCGCAGTCGTCGTCGGCCCCGTTGCAGCTCTCCCCCGGCGGCGTGCAGATGCTCTCCCACGCGCAGCTCGCCGTGCAGCCCTGCGTTCCCGTCGAGCCGCAGGTCGTCGTGCACGGCCGCGTCCTGCCGGCGCAGCAGGCGAACCCGTTGTCGCACGCCGTGTCGCAGTCGTCGTCGACGCCGTTGCAGGTCTCGACGGGCGGCCGGCACGGCTCCCAGACGCACGACGCTGAGCAGAAACGGGTGCCGGCCGTGCCGCACGACGAGGAACACGAGCCGGCCGTGCCGGCGCAGCAAGCGAACGTCTCGTCGCAGTCCAGGTCGCAGTC
>Ga0068707_1001365_pt1 | contig 16943 bp, 15 predicted proteins | sample YNPNPMetaG_FD_66600 | JGI IMG/M metagenome (GOLD analysis project Ga0068707, IMG submission 66600) | Anoxygenic and chlorotrophic microbial mat microbial communities from Yellowstone National Park, USA - YNP NP MetaG | ecosystem: Environmental > Aquatic > Thermal springs > Hot (42-90C) >...
ATTCCTTCCGTGTTGAGGTCTGGTGGGCTGGCGCCCATGTGGGATGCGAGCGCGCCGAATGGTATGGCACGAAAATGAGCTTCATCTGCGAAAACCACCTGGGCACACCGGCCACTGTCGTGTTCGCCGGCGAACAAAAGGAACTCGATAGCGGGGGATTTGCCCGATCTGCAGCAAGAGTTCAGCCCTATGAGGTCCCCCAATGGTGGAAAACCGACATGCTTCCCGAGCCTCTGCGACATGACTCGGGGCACGAAGGGTCTCATACTTTCATCACGCATGAGTTCATCGACGCCCTTGTCCATGAGCGGCGTCCGGCAGTCGATGTTTACGAGGCCATTGCCTACACCGCGCCAGGGATCGTTGCGCATCAATCGGCCCTGAAAAACGGCGAACGGCTCGCGATTCCGGATTTTGGAAAGGCACCGGCCTGAGCCGAACGCGCCGGGAGTGCAGAGAGGGACCGCGTGTTGCCTAGAATTCCCCTGGTCGATAACACCGGGTGCGACTCGAGCATGCTTCGAAAACTCCCGAGAAGGCCACCTGCCTGTAAGCTGGCGTTCACTCGGTTATTGGAGGACCAACGCGTGGCCAGCCATCGTCAGTCCAGGTGAGGGGACGAACCTGCAAGATCCGATGCTTGTCGAGGTTTTGCATGTCGTAGGTGTGGTGAATCATCCAGTCACCGATCTCCGTCATCAGGACACAGTTATGACCAGGACCGCGCCACCGCTGGTCTCCGCTGAGGATGACGGTCCCCCCACCCTCCAACATTGGGCGACCGTCACGATCCACATACGGACCGAGGACGTGCTTTGCCCTGCCGATAACGACCTTGTAATCACTTTCCGCACCGTCACAACAGCGGTCCCAGGACGCAAAAAGATAGTAAAATCCGTTACGGAAAACGACAAACGGGGCCTCAATGGCATGGGTTGGATGGTCGGGCCGTCCGGCAATCGACACGATCCGATCGCCCGGTTTGGGCTTACCATTCTCCGGAACCAATTCTACGGCCTTTATTCCTGACCAGAACGATCCAAAGAAGAGATACCATTTTCCATCGCGGTCAACAAACAAGGCCGGGTCAATCGCGTTAAAGTCGCACGTGCCGGGTGAAGATTCGATGACTTTGCCGCAGTCGATCCATTGATAATCGGGACTTGCCGGATCGAGAGTCTTATTAACGGCCAAGCCGATGACCGATCGCTGACTGCCAAAACTTGAAACGGCGTAATACAAATAATAGCGACCCTGATAATAACTCACATCGGGAGCCCAGATCCCCGTGCTTCTGGGGACCTCCTGCCTTGCCCATTCAGGAACCGCCTGATTGAAAACGCGACCGATCACGCGCCACGTTTTCAAATCGTTCGAATGAAGAATTGGAATCCCCTGTCCGGTAACAAAGGCGTAATAGTCACAGTGATTGGCAGAATTGTTATCGCGGGAGATGGCGATCACCGTCGGATCGGGTCCAGAGATGGCTGGCCCCTGTGCGACACTATTCTTTAGGTGCAGGCCTAAGACGCAAAACAACACGCAACTCAAGATGCCAAAAATGCGAATCATCTCGTTTTGTTTCTCTAACTGGGCAAGAACTGCAGGCCAAATTGCAGTGGAGATTGCGAACACCTATAACACTTTGCACTAGCGGTCGTAAAAGCCATTTTTAAGACATTATTCCGCACGTGGGAAAGCCTTTCAATGACTGCGAACCGTTTGCACCCAAGGGGTCCCTCCGAAAGACGAATCGGAGGGGCACGCTCGTCGTGCCCGCCGAATCGAAATGGACAATCCAACCTGGCGCAGCGGACGCGACAAGCGCGTCCCTCCGAAGAAACGCTTGAGGTTTAGTCATGCCAAAAGCAGGAGAGTTGCGCAGAGGCAAAGCTCAGCCATAGCGAGGCACGACAAAAAGAAAAAGCCTATCCTCCCACGCTCCTGCGATCTACGGAGGATAGGCCCTTGAGCCCCATGTGTCCACGGCGTGGCTGGGGCTCGCTGGTCGCTCTTGATGACTTCCCTGCCATCAAGCGACGTGGGGCAAACCGGCACGTGGCAGAACCGGGTCAACGTCGGCCGGTGGCCAATGAGCCAACGTTTTCAGCCCCAACCAACAGCGACAGCTCGGACGGACGTCTGCACATTGTTCTGTTGAAGCTCACGCTGAAATTCTGGGATGTTAATCAATACCAAACCCAGCGTTTTTCATGATGCGCAGATCGGTTCTCAGAGTCAAATGGCATATTCGTGTTTCCGATGCGATTTTCCATCGCCCGTTCCTGAAGTTCGTCGTCAAGAGAGCATTTGAGGAAAACAACATTTTTTTGTTTCAAAATCACTACACTATACTGTATCACATTCGGATTCTAAATCTGCGATTCCGACACTTATCCTTTCGGCCAACCAACTCGCACTAACGCTATAGTGGCTGGTACAGCATAGCGACAAGGTGGGGTACTACATGTGGGCGGTTGGCAAACGAGTTACGCCATATACAAGGGACGAATCGCAAAGACACCGGCGGACGATCGCCGTAAAGCAGTCACAAACGCCGTGGGGCGACCAGTCATGTTGACCGGGACAAGCCGGAAGTTCGCAGCCTCAGCCGGGAGGTGGCCCGCCGAAAACAGGATCAGGACGCACCCTGTAAGTCACGGGGCGATCCAGCCACGACGACCACTCGGCAGAAAGACGACGTCGCAACTGTTGAAGCGTCTGGTGCCCCTACATCTGGCCTAGCCGGATGCTACCCGAGTACTAGTCACCTCTCTGGAAAAAATGCACCTTTTGTGCGCGGATGGTTTAATCATCTCCAAAAGTGGGTATCATCCGGGCGGCCCGATCGTCAGGGATATTTACCCCAGAACACAGACGCCCGACGACTCGATTCAGCTCCGATAAATAAGCCGCGTCCAGAGGTTTTCGTATTGTCTTACAACATTCGGCCAGGTGAATCGCGCAAGCACGTGCTCACGGTTACGTCGTCCAATAGCTTGCGATGACTCGCGATGCAAATAATGCCACAAGATTGCATCTTTGAGGGCGTCAGAATCACCGCCAGGAATGAGTTGATGATCCAACTGAGTGCCCAAGATCTCGCGGACTCCTTCGACGTCCGTCGCAACGACAGGCAGTCCGGCGGCCATGGCCTCCAGCAGCGCGTTAGGCATTCCTTCCCAGCGCGACGGCAGAAGACACAGATCCGAACCCTGAAGAACACTGACGATATCCCTCTGAAAACCGGCGAGTGTCACATGGCGAGAAAGATCGTACTCATTGATCAGGTGATGCAGCGTTGATTTCAGCGGCCCCTCTCCCACGATGGTAAGCCGAAGATCTGAAAAACGTTTTATCCAATTCGCGAGGGCAAGGACGAGCCAATCGACGCCTTTTTGATAGTCAAGTCGCGCTACCGTAACCAATCGGTATTCCTCTACCGGAACGGCTTGATCCTGTTGGGATATCACGGTTGGTAAGACGTCTTCAGGGTTGCGATGATCGCACTTGGACGGAGGATTTTCAGGAGAAACCAGAGACGAATCAACGGCATTCGGAACGACAGTGATTCTTTCCGGTGGCAATCCATTTCGTATGGCAAACTTGGCGACTGCGTGGCTGACACAAACATAGTGATCCACGAAACCACTGGTCATGCAATCGACGAGGATGTGCCAGTGGGCTGCGTGTTCGGCCACCCTCAGACCAGAGACGACAACGGGCACACCGGCAAGGCGGGCGGCAATGCGCGATGCAATATTTGCGTGGAAAAGGAACGATTGAACGAGATTCGGTCTCTCGATGCGTAAATGATGAGCAAACTTAAGAAGAACCTGTGGCAGCTGCCACCAACGTCGCAAGCCCAGGAAATGGACCGGCACGTTCTGCGACTTGAGTCTTTCAAGCAGTACCGGATCGGAAGGCGGAGGACTGAGGACAAAGACGAGAGGCTCGAAACGACCTCTGTCGATCCGACAAACCAATTCGGTCAGGCTCTTTTCCGCGCCACCTACGTCCAACTCGGTGATAACAAAGGCGATTTTGAATTTCATGTTCGATGACTCTGCTTTGCGCTATAAGCAGGCCGACTAACAAAGTTCTGATAGTCATACAAACGCGGCGGAATGACCCATCGGGTTTCCCAACCCGGCGAAGCAATTACGCTTTGGCAAATCCGGTAGTCTGGATGACCTTCTTTTGCCTCGTCCTAATAACAGTTATCATAATTCCGTTCCTAGCAGCTCCGGCACACCGGTGGTCTTATCAAGCACAGGTCATGAAGTCGGCTGACCGACAGTCGACGATTGCTGCGCCAAGAGTGCCGGGAGACGCTTTGGGTATTCGGTAACTGGCATTTCCCTGGGTTTCCGCCGCCTTATTTAGCAACACTTGTGGCTGTCTCTCCTGGCTAATCGCTTTAGAATATAAGGGTATTGAGACGCCATGAGAACAGTCTATTCGCCGGGCAAAGAAGCAATGCGAGACACGCTTCCCATTGGTATGCTGCTGCTTGGACCAACGGGGTCAGGTAAGACACCGCTTGGTGAGTTACTTTCCAACCAAAGCTTTGGACGATGGCGATTTTACCATTTTGATTTTGGTCATCAGTTGCGGACAACTGTGTCTGGCTCACTCTCGAGTCGTCTTTTTGACGACAACGAACGGCAACTTATTGCTGAAATCCTGAGGTCCGGGCGACTGCTGACAAATGAGGAGTTTTTTATCGCCGAGCGCCTATTACGGTCCTTCTTATCACAATGTCCGCAAATGTCGGGGCGGGCAGAAATCGTTGTTTTGAATGGCTTGCCGAGAAACGTCTTTCAGGCTGAGCGTGTTGCAGATATCGTGACAATCAGGCTCGTGGTGACTCTTGATTGCAATGAAGACGTGGTTTTCCGGCGGATTGAGTCAAATGCCGGGGGAGATCGAATTGGCCGACAAGATGATGGCCTGGACCTTGTAAGCCGGAAATTAGTGCTGTACGAACAGGAGACAAAACCCTTGCGTGATTTTTACAAGAGTCGTGGGGTGCCAATCGTTGAGCTACCGGTCACAGCGTCCAGCACAGCCGAAGAATTACGGTCTCTCCTCTTTCATCAGTGGCGTGAGTCGTTTAAAGACGAATGGCACACGAAGGCAATACCCTGATCGAGATTGAGGCGTCGGACGATCATGGTGTCCGAAGAACAATTGAACCAATGGATTCGCCGACTGACCAGCGCCGGATTGCCGGACGTGTCCGCTCTTCTTGGCGGCCGCCATGATCAGGTTACGTCTTTTTCGCAGTTTTTGAATCTCCTAGTTCAACGAAAGGTCTTAACACCCTGGCAAGTTGAGGAGTTGGGGAAGGGACGGAATCAATTCCTCATCGGAAAGTACCGTTTGCTGGCCGAACTGGGGAAGGGAGGAATGGCCGAGGTGTTCCTGGCAGAGCATGTGACTATGGAACGCCGAGTGGCAATCAAGCTCATCTCGTCCAAATTGCCACAAGCAGCGATGGAGCGTTTTTTGGCAGAGGTCAGGGCGATTGCCGCACTGGATCATCCCAATATCGTGCACGCATACAATGTGGACAATGACGGTGGGCAATATTATCTGGTCATGGAGTTTGTCGAGGGTAAGACACTGGAGCGAATCGTTCACGAGTCGGGGCCCCTGTCGTGGAAGCGGGCCGCAGAGATCGCCAAGCAAACGGCCCTCGGTTTGGATTGCGCTCATGCCAAAGGAATTATCCATTGTGACTTAAAACCAGCCAACCTTATCGTTAATAGCGAAGGAATCGTCAAAATTCTGGACCTGGGTTTGGCTCGATTAGTCGGACGCGATCAACAGGTTTCATCTGCCAAAGCAGAAGATTCTCAACAGGTCCTTGGGACGGTGGACTACATGGCGCCAGAGCTTGCTCTCGACCCGGACCACGTCGATCCTCGGGCAGATATCTATTCGCTGGGTTGCGTGCTTTATTTTGCATTAACGGGGAATCCACCGTTTCCCGATGGGACGCTTGCCGAGCGAATTCTGAAGCACCAGATGACACCTCCGCCGGATCCCCGAAGGAAACGTTCCGACATCCCGCACGCCCTAGCTGATGTCGTCATTCGATCCTTGGCCAAGTCGCCCGTGGCACGGTTCCAGACGGCCATGGAACTGGCAGCGGCCTTGGACCAATGCCTTTCGGAATCGTCATCGACCGTTGGGCTAGTTCGTGCCCGGCTGCTGTCCGAGGAAACCATGACAGAACGCAGCATCAAGACGGAGGCGGTTGATCCAGATTCCAGAATCAAAACAGCACCACAGAGTCTTGAATCGCACGTGGCCCCGGTCACCGATGCAGGCCTTCCGACCACTGTAACATCTTCAGGAGAAGCGCAAAAACGTGGTACATCACAGGATTCATTCGCGATCAAGTCGAAAAGGCGTCGCTGGATGTGGTACGCTGTCGCCGCAATAGCCGTGGCGACGGCGGCAGCCTTGCTTGTGTTGCCCCTGCTCTTGAATCGGCCAGTGAAAAATGACGGCAAGTCTCGGCAGGCAAGGGAGCAGCAAAGCATGCCAAGTGATGCGCGAAACAAACCGGTGCCATCGCCTCGTCCAGAGGATGATCCCGAGGCCTTCCGCAAGAAACTGGAGGAATGGATGCGGTCGCAAATGGGGCCGAAAACGCCGAAGGAATCCCGGAAGTAGCTGGGGTAGCTGTGACGACAACTCGGGCCGCGATTGGGGCAATTTAGGCCTCGTATTGGTTGACGCATGAGTTGGAAACCGGGTATATTGACAAAGGTACCAGTTGACACCGCTTGATCCGGCGGCTAGTACGACTAAGGACTGTTTAAGGATAAACACAGCTCATGAAGGAGGTTGCGCCGGATGCTCCAGACACTTGGAATTGTGGACGCCTGCTTCGCATCCGAAAAGGAAAGACGTCGGGCCGCAGGGCGATTGCAGGGCAAGTCGATTTTGGAATGGGTGGCTCGCCGGGCAACCGATTGTCAACAGTTGGACGGCGTGATCGTTGTCACGACGAGCGATCCCGCGAATCTTTTCGTGAAAGACCTGGTACCACTCGACGTACCCGTCTTCATAGGTGAAGGTGAAGACCTGTTGTCGGTTTGGACGAAGGCCCTGGAAGCTTATCCTTGTCGGGAATTTGTTCGTTTTGAGACTGCCTGTCCGTTTGTCGATCAAACCCTGGTCGATCGCCTTGTCAAGGAAGCCCATCAACTGGATGAGCCAGCCGATTATGTCGGCTACCGAAATCACAATGGCACGCCCGCTATGTTGACCAGCGTTCCGGTGTACGGCGAACTCGTGCTGACCAAGACCTTGTATCGGCTGCACGAACGGCTACGCAGTCCCGCTGATCGTGCGCATCCGACGCGCTACATCTACTCGCATCCCGAAAGATTTAAGGTTCATTGGCTTCCCACTCCTCCGGGACTGGATCGTGAAGACATTCGACTGGTCTTGGTGGATGAAGATGATTGGGAAGTCCATCAAATTATTGTGGATACGCTTGGACCGGAATGTGATGGACATCATATTGCCCATCTTGTCGAGCGGTGCCCATCGTTACGAAAGCAGATGGAACGTCTCAACGAAAAAAGAGCACCCCAGGCGACGTCGAAGACTGGGGCGCGAATGTGATCTCGGGGTCGAAAATCCGCGTTGTCTATCGACTAGTTCGACAAGGAGTCTTGGTTGTCTCCTTGCGTTGAGCGAGCCGGCAATCTTGGGTCAGGCATTGTCTTCAAGTAGGCTCTTTCCACGGTATCCACGTATTCAGCAGGCCAACCGGGCGGATCAATGTTCGTTATCCGGATGTCCACTTTTTGGTCAGGTCCGACGAAGCTAACGGCCGCTTCACTGACCGCTTTCACGCGGGCTTCCGTAATGCTGGCGTCGTCCCCTTCTTTTACGAAAATCGTTCGGTGCTGGGCCGGCGCCTGGGTCAAAATCCATTTGATCTGTCGTTTCCCCGAATCCGTCAAAGTTTTCCCATCTTCCTCGAAATAGTGGTCGCCAATTAAGTTCTGTCGCTTCCACCCATTCTGGACCATCACGACAAATGGTAACCGAGCGTTCGTGCGGTCGATGGGAACAAATGCGTCGGGCCAACATCCGTTGCGGGCGGTATCGACCCCAATACTGCGAAAGAAACCCTTGATACCCTGGGCCGAACCTTCTTCACACCAGCCAGCACCCAGCCACAATGACGTCGCGGCTATCAGGATTGCGAGTGGCCTCGTCATATTCTTTCCATCCTCTGCTAGATAGCAACAGACATTAACCTCTGGATTTGAATAGGTGGACCTACCGGTGAGGCAGTCTTCCTCGATTGTTATCGGCCTGCCGATAGTACAACTGGCGGATAGTTTTGCCAAACTTACAGAAGGACTGCGAAAATACGAAGAATACATAATCCAGAGAATGTAATACGGGAATTCCGAAGGATGCACGGGCTTATCCTTGATTTTCCAAAGCCAATTGCCGATGAGTCCTATGCCTGGGGATCAATCACCAGTTGGCCTTTATTGCGCGCCAAAAATCAGGCAGTTTAGGGACTGAGTCGTTCAGGGCCCAGTGACCACGGAGGGTTTAATATGGGCCAAGAATATCGCCACAAGTCGTTTCTATTTCCCGCGTGTGGTCTCTTAGCGCTGTCCAGCATTCTGGGTTGCTCACTTCTTTCGTCGAAGCAACCGCCTGGCGTATCTTCGTCGATAACGAATTCAGGAGCGATTAGCGGGCCGTTTGGCTCTTCAAAGCCAGGCGTTGTCCAAAGTGGTGGCGTCATTGCCGCAAACGGAAACATTCGCCCAGGGGCTGCCCAATTCGATCCCCTGGCTAGTGTCAAAGATGGCCTGGAGAAGGCAGGAGAGCTGTTGACTTTTACCGAGCCGGTTCAGCAGGCGCCCGATCCGACGGCACTTTCGACAAAAGCAAAACCGAGTCCGCGGCTTTACGTGGCAATGGCCCGCCTGGCAGAGGAATCGAATCAGCCAGCCAACGCGGAAGCTTACTATGAAAAAGCCCTCAGCATGGAGCCGACATACCTGGAGGCACTTCTGGGATTGGGACGACTCAACGACAGACAAGGAAAAATGGAGACGGCGCTTTCCTATTATCAAAAGGCCACCAAAGCCCATCCGAACGAAGCGAGTGCCTGGAATCATTTGGGTTTATGTTATGCCCGTATGAACCGGTTGAAAGAGGCAAGAGCCGCCATCGAAAAGGCCATCAGTCTTGCTCCCAAGGAATCTCGTTACCGGCACAACCTGGCAACAATCTTGGTGCGATCGGGTGAGTTGCAAGGCGCATTGCAGCAATTACAGGCAGTCCATGATGAGGCCACCGCCTGCTATAACCTTGGCTATCTCCTCGTGAAAAAGGGAGATAATGCCGCGGCTGCCCACTACTTTGGCCGCGCCCTTCAGCTCAAGCCAGATTTCCAGGAGGCCCGTCAGTGGTTGGATGCGATCTCTTCCCAGCAAGTCAGCGAAACAGCCGAGCGTGTGTCCTCAGCGCCGGCTCAATTACCTCCGCCAGACTCCCCTGTTTTGCAGACGTCTCAGAATTCGACCCAAACAAGCGGGAGAAGCTCGCCTGAAAACACCGTGACTTCAATCCCGACCGAGCCACAGGGTCTTCGAGTCACAGACCGCGTGGCTCCGTTACCGCCGGTCCTCGAGGAGGAGACGATCCAGATTTCTGATGGGCCGATGATACCAATGCCTTGTCCGCTGCCCCCTGTTTACGACTAATAACAATTTCAGCCTGCGTGCGATCGTTTCTGGACGAGGCCCGTGGTTTGGAACGGAATCGTTCGCGGGCATGCCTTTCCGATTTTGCCTTCGGAGGGACCCGTTTGTCAGGTCCGCCCCTCGGAGGGACGCGCTCGTCGCGTCCGCGGCGCAACGTTTGATAATCCATGCGAATTCTGCGGGCGTGACAGGCACGCCCCTCCGAATTCCCCCTCGGAGGGACCTGCTTGTCAGGTCCGCTTTTCGGAGGGACGCGCTCGTCGCGTCCGCGGCGCAACGTTTGATAATCCATGCGAATTCTGCGGGCGTGACAAGCACGCCCCTCCGAACGGGCACGATAAACGTGCCCCTCCGATGCCAAGCGGGACCCGCTTGTCGGGTCCGATGCACCCATCGCAGCCGTCTGACTCCGGATTTGACGCAAACAACCCCACGGCCTTTCGAGACCACGCGAAATGTCCGTGCCCGCAGATCCAGCCAGCACAACGAAAAATATTATTACACACTTGACACAAAGAGTCGTCGCGGTCAGGAAAGTCGGCAGCAGGTTCTCGTCACCTCTCTCAAACAATTGCACGCAAACATTGTGGCCAGTCGCGAAAACAAAGCGAGTCGCGAGTGAACGTTCGTGCAGCGTGTCTTGAAGGAGTAGGCCTGCTGTGTCATATTACAAGTTTTACGACGGTGAAGGATGGATTTCTAAGTGAAAGGCCACGCTGTGGAGATCTGGCCTGCAATTGATATTCGTGGGGGAAAATGTGTTAGGCTGTGTCAAGGCGATTACAGTCGGGAAATCGTCTTTGATACAGACCCGATCGCCGTTGCCCGGCATTGGGTTGCCCAGGGAGCCAAACGCCTCCATATCGTGGACCTCGACGGGGCGAAGCTTGGAAATCCCGTTAATTTGAGCATTGTGCAAGAGATCTTTCGCGAGTCGGGCGTTCCCTGCCAATTTGGCGGTGGTGTTCGGCAAGAGGACACAATCGCACGGCTGCTGGAGGCCGGAGCTGCTCGGGTGGTGATTGGAACACGGGCAATAAAGGCTCCCGATTGGTTTAAGGAGATGTGCCGCAAGTTTCCCCACCGGATTGTCCTGGGATTGGATACCCGCGCCGGGCAGGCGGCCACCGACGGGTGGCTTGAGACATCCCAGCGCACAGCTGCGGAGATCGTGGCCGAGTTCGCTGGCGAGCCGATCGCCGCAGTCGTTTTTACGGATATCAGTGCAGATGGAATGTTGACCGGCGTGAGTGTTAAGGCGCTAGCAGACTTCCAGAAATCGGTAAACTTCCCGTTGATCGCCTCTGGAGGGGTAACGACCTTAGACGACGTGCGGGCGCTCAAAGCGATCGGTGTAACCGGGTGTATCATCGGCCGTGCCCTGTACGAAGGTCGCCTGAGCCTACCAGAGGTCCTGGCTGTTGCTGGCGACAATGAGTGAGAAGCAAGATATTGAAAACAAGAACAATCGTTTTGATTGGGAATACCGCGATTGTGGGGTGCGTTTTTCGGAATCACAGTTTGAACTGACAGAATCACTTTTTTGAGGACAGTTTTATGGCGCAATACGACATTACAAAAATTCGGAACATCGCGTTGTGTGGTCACGGTTCTGTCGGAAAGACAACTCTCCTCGATCGCTTACTGAATTTCACCGGGGCCGTCAATCGACCGGCAAGTGTGGATGAAGGAACAAGCATTTGTGATTTTGACGAAGAAGAGAAGTCACACCGTTATACAATCGAGGCGAAGGTCACTTTTTTCGATCACGAGGGGATTCACTATCATGTGATCGATACGCCAGGCTATCGGGATTTTATTGGTCAAGTCATTGGGGCGCTGCGGGCGGTCGATCTCGTCGCGATTGTAATTAACGCCCAGTCGGGAGTTGAAGTCAACACGCGGCGGGTTTTTCAAGAGGCAGAAAAAGCCGGTTTGCCGCGGATGATCATTCTCAACAAGCTTGACGCCGAGAATATCGATTTTGAAAATCTCCTGGCTGGTATCAAGGAGACATTTGGTGACCGCTGCGTACCGCTGAACGTTCCCATTGGATTGGGGACCGATTTTCGGGGTGTTGCCAGCACCTTGAAAGCTGAATCTTCGGTGCCCGGGGCAGTCATTGATCCGAGCACTATCAGTCAATCCCTATTGGAATCAATCGTGGTTGCCGATGAGGAAGTGTTGAGTCGCTATTTCGAAGGCCAGATGCCAAGCGACGACGAGATTTCACACCTCTTGGGGCGTGCCATGATTGATGGGACGATCGTTCCCATTGTATGTATTTCGGCCAAGACTGGTGTAGGACTGCCAGAACTCCTGAAGGTCTTTGACTTATGTGGGATTTCGCCAGATCGAATCGTGCGTCGTGCGCAGAAGCCCGACAGCGGAGAATGGATCGAACTTAAAGCTGATGCCAGCGGACCATTGGTGGCCCAGGTTTTCAAGACGCGTGTCGATCCCTTCGTTCAGAAGATCAGCTTTCTGCGAGTCTTTTCCGGTACATTGAAAAGCAATGGGACGGTGTCCGTCGTTGGTGAACGGAAGGGGCTGAAGCTGGCTCAGTTGTTCCATGTTCAAGCTTCGGAAATGGTCCCCATCGAGGAGGTCGGCCCGGGAGCAATTGTCGCCGTGACGAAGGTCGAGGAACTCAAGACAGGGATGAGTGTTGGGGACCTCGTCATGCCGCCCATTGAGTTTCCGACACCGATGACCGGACTGGCAATTAGTCCTAAGAGTCGTGGCGATGAACAACGGTTGTCCGGCGCACTGGCGAAGATCTGCCAGGAAGATCCCACCTGCCGCTTGGACCGGGATCCGCAGACGAAGGAACTGGTCATTACGGGGATGAGTGAATTGCATCTCCAGGTGATCCGTGAGCGGCTCAAGCGACGCGATAAGGTGGAAGTCGATGTCAAAGAGCCAAAGATTCCGTACCGCGAAACAATCCAGGCCCCGGCAGAGGGAATGTACCGGCACAAGAAGCAAACGGGTGGTCGGGGGCAGTTCGGCGAAGTGCATATTCGAATGCTTCCATTCCCCCGCGGCACCAAGGTCGAAGAGTTCGCCACTAAGGAACGATTCCCCGAAATGAAAGAGGTTCACTATCACGAGGAATCCAATTTCCTCTGGATCGACTCGATCGTTGGTGGGACAATTCCGAGCAACTTTATGCCCGCCGTGGAAAAGGGCTTCCTGGAACGGATCAACCGGGGTGTGATTGCCGGTTACCCGGTTCAGGACGTCTGCGTCGAGGTGTTTTTCGGAAAACACCACCCCGTGGACAGTTCCGAGCAGGCCTTCAAGACAGCCGGCTCCATGGTCTTCCGCAACGTATTTCAACAGGCAAAACCTGCCCTTCTGGAACCGATCGTCAAGATCGAAGTCACCGTCCCGGCGGACAAAGTGGGTGATATCAACAGCGATCTCTCCGGACGGCGAGGCCGCGTCCTGGGCATGACGTCGGCTGGAGGTGGATTCCAGACAATCGTCGCTGAGGTCCCACTTGCTGAGGTCATCACCTACGGACGGGCGCTGTCAAGCATCACAGGAGGGCAGGGGAGCTATACCCTGGAGTTCAGCCACTACGATATTGTTCCGGGCAACATCCAGAAAGAAATCATTGAGAAAGCGAAACTCGAGGAAGAGGAAGAAGAGTAAAACCGAAGTCTTTTTCCTAAAGGGAGCTACGTATAACGGCGGAGACGGAATCACCGTTTCCGCCGTTTTTGCCTGGAAAAACACCACTATTCTTCACTGTTTTTCCCCTCGCAATCGTCCTCGCCAAGTTCCCAACCGCGGTCGATCACTCGGGCGGGGTCATAACGCCTCTTACGGTAATTGATTCGATCATTCCCTGAGTCTTTTGGAAAAATGGCTCGAGGGGTTCAGTTTGGAAATGTTGCTGGAGCAACTCCGCAGACGCCCACTTTATGACGACCACAATGGCGTTTTCTCGCGCCGGCGGCTGGACCGGCAAACCTGCGGGGATTTCCAGAGCCGCTCCATATTCCAGACACCCAGGCTCCTGGCGGACGGCTGGGGCAATCTCCTGGAACGCAGCCAAAACGGCATCACGCTGCCCGGGCTTAGCAATGATTTCGGCGATAAGGTGAATCACGAGAACGTCCTTTCATCTTAAGGGGACATCGAGTGTGAGTCATGGTTTCTAAGAAAGGTGACATTCAGCCAGCGAGTATTTGTGCAGGACTTCCAATGCTGGATCAACTCCAAGGCCGGCATTCGACCAAAAGGCGACACTCAAACTGCCCGTCTCCTGGTTCCTCATTGGTTCGAGAGGTTCGGCGATATCTTCAACGAGTGTTTGCGTGGTATCCCAAAAATCGGCCGCCGAGCAAAAATTAGGTAAGGCCGCAAGCGCCAGACTGGCTCTGACTGAAACCGTCGTCCCTGGATACATTCCCAGATAACAGGGCACGCAGTGATTATGCGCCGCATCATGAATGGCCTTCGACGCGGTTAGGCCACCAACACGAACCGGGTTGATGTTCAGGTATTTTGCGCTGTGCAGCTCTAAAGCCATGTCAGCCTGGGCCGGCGTCGTGATTGACTCATCGAGACAAATGGGCGTTCTCAATGCCTCTTGCACCATGGCATGACCGACCAGGTCGTCCGGCGGCAACGGTTGCTCGATCAGATTCAGGGTGAAATCGTCGATTCGATAGAGGATTTCCAAATGATTAAGGGTCAAAGCCCCTTCAAAGTCACCATGGATATTCTGGGTTGGGAATTCGTGACGTACAACATTAAGCATCTGAAGATCCCAACCGGGGCGAACTTTAACTGTCACTCGACTGTAACCCGACTCAAACGCCTTGGCTAGATCGCGAAGGAACTCATCGATCGTCACGTGGCCCGGTCGATCGAGGCTCGTTCCCAAGGTAAGCTCTCGTGGTTTGGCGCCAAGCTCCTCGTAAAGGGGGTGATTTTTGGCCCGACTCTTCAAATCCCAGAAGGCCATATCTAGCGCTGCCACAGCCGCTCGATGTCCCCGGAAGATCGCCAGGTGCTCGTGAAGCTCCTGCGGAGTTCCACATTCACGTCCGATAAGCCGAGGTCCCAGCCAGTCCCGCAGTGCATAAAATGTTGCACCGGCCCACTCGGAGGACCAGAATGGCCCATTGCCGGGACACGCCTCACCCCAGCCGTAGGCGTCCTCACTGCGAAGACGAACCAATACGGTTTCCAAACGCGACCATTCACAAGGATTCGTGCTGAACGGTACCGTCTCAAACCGCAGCGGATTTCGCAAAGGAAGGGATAGGAGATAAACATCAATGGCGGTAATCTTCATGAGTCCGTCGTCCCTAAATTGCAAGAATCATTTGCCATGACAGCATTGGTCAATGGTCTCAATTCCTTAGGCCTTTTTCAAGCGGGATTTCAGCTTTCTGCGTGAAGCAAGAAACCCCCCTGACGTTAAGACCTGCCCGCCTTGCGATGGCTGCCCAACTTGCCGCAGGCCATTATCTTTCTATCATATCGGTGATACTGGGGGGGATGTGTCGTTCTGCGGAGCGGCCCCTGTTTTTGGCGATTGTCGTTTCAACGTTTTTGCCAGGCGATTTGTTCAAATGGTGATTATTGGCATTTCCGACTTACATGGACGCTTGAATATCCTGAAGGCGATCCTGGCACAGGCCGGTCAGTGTGACGTTATCGTGCTGGCCGGTGATTTGACTCACTTCGGGTCGCCAAAGGATGCCGACAACATTATAGAAGCGTGTCGGTCGTGTGCACCTCACATCTTTGCGGTTGCCGGGAATTGCGACAATGAGGGCATTGAGACTCGACTCGTCGAACTTGGGGTAGGAATAGCCGGCCGGGGTATCATCGTGGATGGAGTTGGCTTTCATGGTCTGTCCGGAATTCCGCCGTGGCGGCCAGGAATGTATCAGTTCTCTGAGGAAACACTTGCCTCCAGTCTTCGCCGTGGCTTCGAGGAAATTGCCGATTCCTTGTGCCACGTGCTGGTAACCCACGTGCCTCCCCGGCAAACGAATCTCGACCGGGTGCTTTGGGGCTGTCATGTGGGTAGTCATGCTGTCCGAGAGTTTGTCTCGACCTGCCAGCCACATCTTGTGGTCTGTGGTCACGTTCACGAAGGTCGCGGGATCGATGTCCAGGGAAAGACGACGATTGTCAATTGTGGGCATGCGGCATCCGGCTATTATGCAAAAATTGTCCTTCCTCAGGCGGGGCGTCAGGAGGACATTCAGACAGAACTGTGCCGCGCCGATCTTGTCTGATATCTGATCCTGGGAAAGCATGAGCCATTGTTTGACACCGGTACTGAAGTCATTGCTTTAATCAGTGCGATGACTACGTAAGACTTTCGTCAGACCACCAGGACTTCGGAATAACTCCAGAAACGACGAGAAACGCAGCGCACCAGCCAATTCCCGCACCGAACAGAACATCACTCAAAAAATGCGCACCAGCGAAGACACGCTGGGCACATGCCAGAAAGAACAGGACCGCAAAAACGGCTCGTCCTCTCGGATAAAAGAACATCAACACAAATGTCAGGCCAGCGGCAGTCGCCGCATGAGACGACGGGAACGAGCTGCTGAGGTGCTCAATGTGACGGGTACTGACTGGTAACCACTCTTGGAAGGTTGTCAAAATGCCGCCAGCAAAATCGAAATCCCGTGGGCGAACGCGGAAGATAAGGAGCTTGAGGAGATCGCCGGTCAATCCCGCAGAGAGTGCTGCAATGAGAACGGTCAATGCTCGGCGCCATCCCCGGGCGTCAAGCAGCGTAATGATCCAGGCAATAATAAATACACCAAAACCATGGGCGAAGAATTCACTGAGGTTGCAGGCCTTCACCAGAAATTTCGGATAGGCCTGATCCCTTGCCCAGATGGCCAGCGGAAGATCAACCAAGAGCGCCACGGGAGCGATCAAAAGAAGCACCAACCCGACTGTGCAATAACATCGTACAGACAAACGACCGTTCAAGAACAACTCCTTGTTGTGTTTCCCACAGTAAACATTCACAATTCGATCAATATCCAGAAGATTATCATAGCCGAAATGCGGGCGGGAAGGAGTGATCCGGCAAATTCATCTCTCGATAGCGGGTACGTACAACTCGCGGCTTTTTCCTCTAAAAGTGATATGATATATGGCTTAGCGGCCCATGCTTCACGCGAA
>Ga0068707_1001366_pt1 | contig 16942 bp, 16 predicted proteins | sample YNPNPMetaG_FD_66600 | JGI IMG/M metagenome (GOLD analysis project Ga0068707, IMG submission 66600) | Anoxygenic and chlorotrophic microbial mat microbial communities from Yellowstone National Park, USA - YNP NP MetaG | ecosystem: Environmental > Aquatic > Thermal springs > Hot (42-90C) >...
GGAGCTGCCGGGGGAATTGAACGGGATTGGCAGGTGCCCGAACCCCAACTGCATAAGCACGCAGGAGAAGGCGCCGGGCAAGTTCTACCTTGAGGGGCAGAAGTACAGGTGCGCGTATTGCGAGAGGACGTTCAGGCCGGGGGAGCTGGTCTGAGCGCTGCTCGGCGTGACGTGCCCCCCGCCCTAAATCCGCATCTCTGCGTAGCTCTTCTGAATTTCTTGACGTTCAGCCGGCGCATATGGTTATTAAAAACTCTTTCGCCTAAACTGATTCCATGAGATTTGTCTCGCCGAATTGTTCGGACTTGTATCCCCCGAACATAGAGATGAAGCAGTTCCCGGATGGCGACGATTACGTGAGGATTCCGGGGGCGAAAGGGGATGGGGCGGCCTTTCTCCTGCACAGGCTCTATCCGGAGCAGGACAGGTCGCTCATCCAGGCGGTGCTCATGCTCAAGGCCCTTAAGGAGAGGGGGTACCGCACTGCGCTGGTCGCCCCCTACCTTCCTTACTCAAGGCAGGACAAGACCTTCAGGGAAGGGGAGGCGAAGAGCGCGGAGTACGTGTGCGAAATGCTCGCGTGGGCCGGCGCAGACCGCCTCATCACATTTGACTGCCACTTCATGAAAAAGGTGGGGGAGATGGAATACGGGGGGCTCAAAATAGCGAGCCTGTCCATGGGCGCGGAACTCATCTCCAAGGCGAAGGAGAAGATGGGGGAAGGCCTGGAGATAGTGAGCCCTGACCTTGGCGCCAGCTACCTTGTGGAAAAGAGCGGCGGGAAGAGCATGGAGAAGACGCGCGGGGAGTATGCGGAGGGCGGCGAGGCATACCGGAAGATAGAGGGGATGAAGGCGGACTTTGAAGTGAGGGGCAAGAATGTGCTCATACTTGACGACATGATTTCCACCGGCTCCACAATGATAAGGGCGGCGGAGACCCTGAAGCAGAAGGGCGCGAAAAGGGTAGCGTTCGCCGCGACGCACGGGTTTTTCCTGAAGGATTCGCTCCAAAAGCTTAGGGCGCTTGGGGACGTGTTTGTGTCGGATTCAATCCCGTCCCCCGCCTCCGAGGTTTCCATAAAGAGAAAGGTGGAATCCCTGGTAGGAATATGAAAATTGCATATTTTACGGACACGTACCTTCCTAACGTTGACGGCGTGGTCACCTGCCTCCTGAACTACAGGAAGGAACTGGAAAAGATGGGGCACGAGGTGTACATATTCAGCCCAGGCAGCAAGAAGGACAAGGCAGAGAACAGGGACAAGAATGTCCATTATTTCACTTCCGCCACCTTCAAGCCTTACCCGGATTACAGGCTGTCCCTTTTCCCATTCCCCTCCGCGGTGAAAAGGGTGAGGGAAATCAGGCCGGACATAGTGCATTCCCACGGGATTGCGACCACGGGCCTTGCGGCAATCAACTGCGCCCACGAGCTCAAGGTGCCGGCAATCGCCTCCTTCCATACGATGGTCCCGGAGGCCACCCACTACCTCACCAGGAACGCGGGCATGCAGAAGATACTTGAGGATGTCGCCTGGACTTACCTAAAATGGTATTACGGCTTCTTTGACACGGTGCTTGTGCCGAGCAAATATGTGGAGGGCATACTCAGGGCAAAGGGCATAACCAACACCATGATGCTGCCATCCGGGATAGATGTGAAGGCGTTCGCGAAGGCGGATGGGGATGCGGTGAGGAGGAAGCATTCCCTCGGGAAGAAGAAAATCATACTCCATGTCGGGAGGCTGGTAATGGAAAAGAACCTGGATTTGCTTATAAACGAGGCGCATTCCATAGTGAACAAGCAGCCGAACGCCCGCTTCCTGATAGTCGGGAAGGGACCATCAGAGGAATACTATAAAAATGCGGTGAGGATGAAAGGGCTGGAGGAATATTTCATATTCGCGGGTTTCGTGGGCATGGAGGAATTGCCCGGCTATTACGCGGCTGCGGACGTGCTCGCCTTCCCGTCCAAATTTGACACCCAGGGGCTTGTTGTGCTTGAGTCCATGGCTTGCGGGACTCCGGCTGTGGTCCCGGCCAGGTCCGCGGCGGAGGAGCTGGTGGAGGAGGGGAAGAACGGCTACACATTCTCCGAGCCTGTGGATTTCAGGGAAAAGATACTCCTTGCAATAGAAAAGAAAAAGGAGCTGTCGGAAAGCGCAAGGGAAAGGGCGGCGCTCTACGACAAGGCAGGCATGGTAGCGAAGCTGGAGGAGCTATACAAGGCAAAGGCCGAGGCCAATTCCAGGAAGAAAGAGGCCGGGAAAAACAGCAAAAGAAAATGAGGCTATACCTTCATTTCCCTTATCATCTTCTGGATGTCCTGCAGTGTCTTTATCTGCAGGGAGCCGGATTCCGCCTCCAGCTTGAGGAGCGCCGCGGCCCCTTCCCCGGAGGAAAGGTACTCGTTCAGCTCCTCCACCTCGCCTTCGTCCTCCGCAACAATGAGGTTGAGGCCGAGCCGCAGCGAGGGGATGACCTTCAAGAGGGAGCCGGGCCCCTCGTAGAAGTGCACGTACATGTCCTGGCCGAGTATGGTTATCTTTGAGTCATACTCGCCGCTTGCGCCCATCTGCGTGAAAGGCACCGCTTCGTTTATGCATATGTCGCGCAGCGCGCGGAACATGGCGAGGTACTTTGCGCTCTTTCCGCTTTCCTCCTCCCAGGAGGCCCTTGCGTAATAGCCCACCTCCTTCCTTACCAGGCCCAGCCCAACGAGCTGGTCAAGGAGGTATTCCAGGTTGTAATCGCTTATGAAGACGGGCCTGCCTTCGTAAAGGACCTCCTTGAATGCGCCCTTTATTTCCTGCAGGCTAAGCGGGGTGTACTTCCACCTGTATTTCTGGTTAACCTTGTCCATCAGCCCGAGGAGCACTTCCTTTTTTAGCGGCACCTTGACGGTGGACTGGACTGGGAAGTCGGGTATGTCCAGGCCGTAAACAGGGGCCTCCGATGCCTTGAATATGTATGCGACCACAAGCGCTATGAGGGCTATCGCGAGAGCCGCAAGGAAGAACGGCTCGGTGAAAATGGAAGGCGGAGCCCTCTTGTCCAGGGTGAGCTTTGCCACGTAATTGCCGCTCTGGAACGAGACTTCATGCATGCCATCCGGAAGGAGATACCCTTCCTCCCTTACGTTTATCTCTATGGTGCTGGTCCTGCTGAATGAGTAAGTCCCGTATGCGCCGTTGTCTATTTTGGCTATCACGGAGCCAAGGGCAACCGGCTCCCCGTCGCCGAACACCCTGAAGCTGTATGTATCAGTGCGGGTGTTGGAGCGGTAGGGCAGTATGGTAACATTCTGGGAGCGGATATAAGAGCGTGCGTATCTGTTGCCCTCCTGGTCCACTACGCTCAGGATGTAATCCCCGGTCGGCAGGGCGAAGGAATGCGGGACAGTAGCCTGCGAGTTGAGGCTCACCTTTGTGCCAGCAATGCTGGACCTATCCACCTCCCCGGACATGTTTTCCACGAGCAGGAAAAGGAACTTCTCGCCGCCACTCTCCCTGAGGAGGATGATAAGGTCAAGTGTGGTTGGGGATATGTCGCCGGGAAGCACGGTATGCCCCCGGGAGTATATCTCCCCTTTGGTGCTTTTCTCCAGCAGGTATGCCTTGTAGAAGCCGTTGGAGTATTCATCATTGTAGCCGTACACCTTCATGTATGCGGAATCCCCCTCAAACGAGGAGGTGAAGAGCTCAAATTCATCGCCGCCGGAAAGAGGAACCGTGCGGGATGCCTCCGCCATTGGGGTGAGCCAGCGGGTGCGGAATATGGAATTGAACAGGTCCTCCGCCGCGTATGAACCCCTTTCCCACCCTCCGTCAAGCGTCTGCGGCGCGAATATGATGAACCCTTTCTTGTACGTGAGGACGCTGTACGCGCCGCCGTATGACCATGAGCCCTCCAGCCCGGTTGCGGCATATAGCGGGTTCTTCAGCCTGACCGAGGAGTCCGGGAGGAGCTGCGCCCCGGCATCAAAGGAAACCTTCCTGTCCCTCAGCTGGAGGAAAGAGGACGGGGCAGGGACCACGCTCCCGCTTTTTGAAATCATCCTTGAGAAATCCTGCCCGATGTAGAAGACTGTGACGCCCCTATCCAAAAGCCTGTAAAGCATGGGCCTGTCCCCGGAAACCATCTCTTCCGGGATGTAGCCGCTTGGCACTATGAGCATCGCGCCCGCGCACAGCTTGTCCAGCTCCTCCGGGGATATCTCGTTCAACTCCATCCCTATCGTTGATAAGCGGGAGGAGAGGCTGGACTTGAATTCAGGGTAGGATTCCGCCTGGTAGCGCTCGCTGCGGAGCATGAAAACTGAATTTGGGGCTATGGAACCGTAAATAGCGGCGGATATTGTTATGTTCGGGAGGCCGGTGGAGTTTATGCGCGTCCGGGAATATGCGGTGTGGTAGGGATAGCGCCAGTTCTCGGCATCCGAAAATGTTATTATGTCCGAGTCCACAACCCTCGCGGAAAGCGATGACGATGAGGCCTCGCTGGTCCACTTTTCGTAGGGCATTGCCAGCGACTGCGCGAAAAAGAAAGCCGCAAGGAGCAGGAGCGCAAGCAGCCCGAAAAGCCCGCCAACCCTCAGCATAAGCGTTGGGGGGACCTCAAGGCCAGCTGCCTTCGGCTTTTCTTCCTCCGAAAATTCCGGCCTCGCACCGGGCTTTTGCGCCACGGCCGGCGTGGCCTTCTTGCCGAACGCGCCCATAACCGCGGACCTTATCCGCTCCATAAGCGGCGTCTCCACCTTCCTGTATCTGGCCTCGTAGGAAAAGCGCTTCCTCAGCGAAAAGCGGTATTGCCCGCCGCCCACAGGGTTGTCTTTTTCAAGCGCCATGTTGCTCACTGCACAATCTCCAGGAAACCACCCTTCACAAGCTCGTCCAAAACCTGCTCAACGCGTGCCTCGGGCACCTTGAACACGCGGGAGAACTCAGGTATGTTTATCTGCCCGCCATGGTCTATGATCCAGTCCTGCACCTTTGCCTTGAGCACCCCGTCCGACATGCCCTGCAGGCCCTCCAGCCTGAGCTTGAGCTCATCGTTCTCGTTCTTCAGGTCGTAGTTTTCCCTGGAAAGGCTGGCTACCTGCTTCTTCATCAAGGAATAGTTCCTCCGCAGGGATTCCACCTCACTCTTCATGGTGTCGTATGTGGAGTAGAGCTGCTTGTAGTCGTTGGTCGCATAGTCATCTATCTCCTTCACGGTCTGCTCCAGGAGCTGGAGCAACAGCTTCGGGTCAACTTGGTAATGGCCGGACACGAGAGTGAGGGTGTTCAGGAGGTGCCTCAGGATGTCCATCCTCCTCCTCGTGGGAGAAACTGATGGCGGGATGGTGTAGACCACATCCACTGCATCCTTGTCAAAGCGGATTACGGAGAATGTGTATGGGTTCTTGTTTATGTCCCTGCTCTCCACATAAGCGGCGCTGACAGCGCCTTTCTCCTTCGCCACCTTTAGGGACGAGACGCTACGGAGGGCGTTCGCTATGTCCTCGGCCCTGCCGGCCATCCTTCCTTCTATCCTAAACCCGTCTACCTTCGGGATGGCAACTGCCTCTGGCATTTCATGCACCTCCTTCTCCGGTGTCGAGCGCCGGGACATACTTGAGCATTGAAAAGCCGAATATCATGGCCGCAAGCACGAGCGAGAAGCATACGGAGGACAGGTTGAACTGGGAGCCCATTAGCAGGGCAACAAGCGGGATGCCGATTGCCACCATTACCGCGGCAGTCGCGTAAATCACCAGGTTCCTCTCAAAGCTCTTCCTCTTCTCGGCATATTTTCCGAGGTGCTCCGGGCACACGACGAGCTCGTTGCCCTTGAGTATGCCGAACTTCCTCTTCCATTCGCGTATGAACCGTATCACCACATCATTCTTGAGCGGCGTGCCCTCGGCCACCTCTTTTTCGCAAAGCCAGCAGACCCTTGCCATATTCATCCCTCCAGCGATACCTGCGTAATCTCGGTGTCGCTGACACCGGACTTGCGCTTGTCGGCCTTAGTGAAGATGTTGATTATGGTCGTGTCCTCAACCCCTATTTCCTTCAAAAAGCCGGTAATGTTGGGGCGCGCGACGCCGAAGCGCTCCAGCATTATTATGAAGGAAACGATGTCAAGGTGCCTGCTGTGCTGGTCAAAAAGCCGCACGACCTCCTCAATCCTGTCCTCCCCGAGGCCAAACTCCAGAAGCCTCCTCTTCAAATCATCCTTATGGAATGAAACAGACCTTGCCACATCAATCGCCTCCCTTTGCTCCATCGTCAGGACGCCTTCCAGCTCCAGGAAAAGCTCCCTCACCGGCTCCTCGCCCTCTATCTTCTCCACAAGGAATGTGGACGGATAGGGCGCGGCCGTGGAGAAAGCCATGTTCACGGCGCACTGGCCGACCCCGAACCTGGATATCTCGTCCCGCATGAAATTGCTGAAGTTCAGGGAGCCCTGGAGGTAGTCCAGGAACTTCTCAAACTTCACCTTGAGTATGAACGTGGTGCCCACGTTGCTGAAGATGGCCTCGCTTATGTCCGTGGGGTTCTGCGAAGCGACTATTATGCCGAAATTGTACTTCCTTCCCTCGCGCACAATCATCACCGCGTCGCTGTTGTCGTCCTTCGCTATCTTCCACGCCTCGTCCAGCACCACTATGAGGCGGAGGCCCTTCTCCTTTGCCCACCCCATCGCGCGCATCTTCTCCTTCACGAACTGCAGGACCGCAAGGGCGCCGAGGGCGCGGAAGCGCTCGTCAGGAAGGCCGGACAGGTCCAAGGCTACGAGGCCGGAGCCGGTGAGCTCATCCAGGCTCACGGTGGAATGCTGCGCGAAGAAGTCCTCCCCCGGCTTGGTGAACTCCTTCAGCCGGTATATCGCGTTCTCCAGCTCCGCGGGGAACTCATAGGTGCCCAGGGAGGATTTCTCCTCCAGAATCTTCATCACGTCCTTCAAGGTTGGCGGGGTGAGCGCCCTCCCGAGCTCGTCCCTCTGCTCGGTGGAGTCCATGCGGTATTTGTTGTTCACGTATGCCTGCTCTATTGCCTGCTCGGTGAGCCTCTTCTGCTCGGGGTATTGCTCTATGTCGGTCAGGATTGCGAGCGTGCGCATTATCTGCTTTATGCGGTCATATGGCTTCATCCCGCCAAGGTCAAGTATATTCAGGTAAGAGCCCTTCCCAAGTGCGATTACCCTGCCCCCCGTCTGCCTCACCCAGTCCTTGTACTCCCCTGCCCAGTCTATTATGAGGGCGTTGGAGCCCCACACGAAGGAGGCGCGGGTGAGGAATGTCTTGATGAAATAGGATTTCCCAGAGCCGCTAATCCCCACAGCGGCTATGTGCGGGTTGGCTATGTCCCTGAAGTTCCAGTAGAACGGGACATTCAGTATCTTTGTGCGGCCGATGTAAATGGAGTTCTCCGGCTCGGAGAACAGCACCTCAATCGGCGGCTCCGGCGGATGGCTGAGGATGTTGCGCCTGGCAAGTTCCCGGTTTGATATCCTTGATATCTGCAGTGCCATCAGGATCACACGAGTGCCGAATCAACGTCCCTTGGCGTGGGAGGCAACGCCTTCTCCCACTCAAAGCACTTTAGCATATGGTCCGCGGCGAGCTGGTCCACCTGCACGTTCAGGGAGTTGGAAAGCGTTACCTTGAGCTCCCTCGCCTGGGCGCGGACTGCAGCGATTGCGGCCTCCTTTGAAACGCCGCTTGCGGTGGTCATCGCATACGCTAGCACGCCCATCGGCCTGAGCCCCTTGCTAAGCTTGGATAGCTGCTCCTCCCACATGCCCACTTCCCTCTCGTACTTGTCTATCTTGAGGACATCCGGCTCGCTCTTCTCGCGCTCGCGCGCAAGGCGGAGCTGCGCCTCTGCCTTTTTCGTCTCTATTTTTTTCCTCTCTTCCCCGATATCTTCCGCATAGAGCATGTATGATATCTTCGCTACATACTTTATGTTGGAGATAGCGCGCTCAAAGTTCTCGTTGTAGGCGATGTTCTGCTCCATGCTCTTTTCGGTGGCGGATTCAAATATCCTTATTCCAAGGAAGGCGCTCGCATAGTACAGGTTCCCGACCTTTTTCACTATGACGTCCTGGGAAGGCGGTATCTCGTAGCCGGTATCGGTCATGAGGACTATGTTTGTTCTCTGGGTGATGATGGGCACAAGAATGTACCCGTACTTCAGGAAAAGGATTGCAAAGACGCTGCCGAAAAATGCAATGACGCCTGCGACTATGCTAAGGGCCCCTCCCCCGGAAGCGAAGGCCATGATAGCACCAAATAGCCCTATGCCGGCCGAACCGTAGGCAAGCTGTCTTTCCGTGACCATCGGCAATCACCAACGGTGGGATTAGTGGTTTAGCCTTTATAAAGGTATTCTCGAGGGAAAGGCGCGCCGGCCGCCCTATCCGCCTGCCGCGCCCTCAACTATTTTCTCGGCATCCCCCAGGTAGGTGGAGGGGTCAAAAAGGGCGTCCAGCTCCCTTTTTGAGAATCTCTTCCCGAGCGGGCTCGCCTCCAGCGCCTCGCGCAGGGATTTCCCCTCCGCAAAGGCCCTGTGGGAAAGCTCGCGCACCTGCTCGTGCGCTTCCTGCCTGCCCACCCCTTTTTCCGTGAGGGCCATCATCACGCGCTCCGCCATGATTAGGCCCCTTGTAAGCTCCAGGTTCCTCCTTATGTTCTCAGGGAAGAACTGCAGGCCAGGAAGAATGGAGGAGAGCTGCGCCAGCATGTAGTCCGTGACTATGAAGGACTCGGGGAAGATGAAGCGCTCGTTTGCGGAGTTGGTGAGGTCCCTCTCATGTTCAAGGGCTATGTTCTCCAGCGCGGTTTGGACGTTTGCCCTAACGATGCGGGCAAGGGAGCAGACCCGCTCGGACTTGTGCGGATTGCGCTTATGGGGCATTGTAGAAGAGCCAACCTGCTTCTTCCCGAAAGGCTCTGCGATTTCCCCTATCTCGGGGCGGGAGAGGTTCCGGATTTCCTTTGCAATTTTTTCGCACGTGCCGGCGACGAGCGCAAGAATGCAGAGGATTTCCGCATGCCTGTCCCGCTGTATCACCTGGTTTGATACCGGGGCCGGGGCCAGTCCGAGGATTTCCATCACCCTCCTCTCCAGCCTTTCGCCGTCCTTCCCAAAGCCCGCCCTCGTGCCGGTTGCACCGCTCATCTTTCCCACGAGGATGCGCTTTTCCGCCTCCCCAATCCTCTGGATGTGGCGCTCCACCTCGGCATGGTAAAGGGCGAATTTCATCCCGTACGTGGTGGGGACAGCGTGCTGGCCGTGCGTCCTCCCCATGCACACCGTTTTCTTGTGCTTGAGGGCAAGGGATTTCAGGATTCCCGCCAGGGCAAGCAGGCGCTTCCTGATGAGTGAGAGCGCATCCCGGAAGACAAGGGCAGTGGCGGTGTCCTCTATGTCATAGCTGGTTGCGCCAAGATGGACATACGCGCCGGCATCCCCGCTCTGCTCGGAGAGGGCCCTCACCATCGCCATGAGGTCGTGGTGGATTTCGCCCTCTATCTCAAGTACGCGGGCGAGCCTCACCTTTTTGCTCCCCTCCTCTATTTTCTTAGGGGCGTCTTTTGGGATGTGGCCAAGCTCAGCGTGCGCCTTAGCCAGCGCTACCTCCACGCCCATCCATTTGCGGAGCTTGCTCTCCTCGTCAAAAATCGCGCTCATTTCCGTCCTGTACCTTGAGTCCAGAGGTGAGACTGCCATAATTGATGATGGGATTAAGGCTTTAAAAATCCGAACCCTAATCCTGCTCCTTCCTTTCGCCCGGTGCGCCGTAAATAATCTTCCTCCTCTCCCGCTTCGCCTGCTTCCCGCGCCTGGGCTCGCGCCTTTCCGCGCCCTTAGCATACTCCCTCAAAAGGCCGGCTTCTGCCTGCTGCTCCATTCCAGCCGGGCGGGCATGCGGTTCCGGGTTTTCCGTTTCCTGCTTGCCGCTTGCTGCCCCATGCCGCGGGATGCCGGAAACCGCAAACTGGGAACCGGGAACTGATAAGGACCAGTTGATGCACATGGGCGGCTTCTTCCCCTCTATGTCTATGAGCAGCCATCTCTCCTTCACCAGCAGCTTTTTCTTGAGCACGGTGTATGCCGCCTCCATTGGGAGGGAGCGCGCATTGGAGCTCACCACCAGGACCTTGTATTCCGCTGGCGTGGAATTCATGAATGTTATTGTATCAAAGAAGTCCTTCCTCCCCCCAAACTCTATGCGGACGATGGCGGAGATTCGTTCTCCCTTGAAGAAGAGGGCTTTCCCGTCCCTCCTGACCTCAAAACCCCTGGCTTTCGCTAGCAATTCGTAGGAAGAGAGCAGGGATTCCACAAGGTCCTTCTCTGGTTTTTTTATCTGAAGCATGTCGGTAAAAATGCTCACCAGCAGATTACTCGGCTAGCAATTATAAAGGTTTAGACGGAAAACAGGCGCATGGAGTTCACCGCGGAACAGAGGAAAAAGCTCCTTCTCATCGCGCGGAAGGCGATAGAGCATTACGCCCTACATGGGGAGGAGCCCGGCGCCCTGAAAGAGGCGGACATTGACGAGTTTGGGATGCCGCGGGGCGTGTTTGTGACCCTCAGGAAGCACGGCGATTTGCGCGGTTGCATCGGCTTCCCTCTGCCCATAATGCCGCTTGGGAAGGCGGTGGTGAAGGCGGCGATTGCTGCAGCTTTTGAGGACCCGCGGTTCGCTCCGGTAACCAAGGAGGAGATAGGGAGCCTTGAGGTGGAGATAAGCGTCCTCACAGTCCCCGAACCAGTGAAGGTTTCAAATCCGGATGAATACCTGAAGAAGGTAAAAATAGGGCGGGACGGGCTGATGATTGATTACATGGGATATGCGGGGCTCCTCCTGCCCCAGGTGCCGGTGGAGGAGAAGTGGGGCACAGAAGAGTTCCTTAAGCACCTGTGCATAAAGGCGGGGCTGCCCCCCGGAGCATGGAGGGAGAAGGGGGCCGTGATAAAATCCTTCCAGGCTGAGATAATACGATAGGCGGTTGCTTATGAGGGTAAAGACAATACGGAGGGAGAAGGGCGCTTACATACGGCTGCCAGAGGATTTGCGCAAGCTTGATGAGGTTGAGCTTTTCCAGCTGAGGGAAGGGTACTACCTGCTGTCCGCGCCGCTTGGGGAGAAGCCTGCAGAAAAGCCCGTGGCTGGGGCAGCAGGAGGGCTTGCGGCTGCCGGCGCAAAGCAAACCTTGGCGGGAGGGCTCACCCCATTTGAGACCAGGGTCCTCGGTAAGCTCGCAGGCATAAAATTCGGCCGGCGCGTCCCTTTTTGCATAAGCAGGGAGTTTTCCAGGCAGGAGAGGGAGGCGCTCCTCTCCCTGGAAAAGAAAGGGGCGGTCACGTTCATAAAAAGCAAGAAATATCCCTCCGGCGTCTATAACATACAGAACGAGTTCTACCCCCACCCACAAAAGAAGGAGGCCGAGCAGGAAACGGGCGTGGGCGAGCTTGAGAAGCAGCTTTTCCGGGACGGGTACGTGGTCGTGCAGGATGCGCGCACCGCACAGAGCCTCTCCGACATGCTGCAGAAACAGAAGGGCGCGGTTACGGGCGTGAAGGGATTTGATGGAAAATACTACGTGGTGACAAGGGCTCACATGGAGCGCGTGAGGAGGGTGCTCGCACGCTGGCGCGGGGAGCACGTGGACCCAAAGGCGCTCGCGGCAAAATTCGGCATCCATCCGGACGGGGTGAAGGCGGTGCTCAAGATTTTGTCCGAGGGAGGGGAATACATGGAGAAGGGGGATGTTTTCCTGAAGGTGGATTAGATGGCGGTGGTGCGCGATGCGGTGCATGGGAACATAGCCATAAGCCCGCTTGAGGAGGAGATAATAGACACCCCGGACTTTCAGAGGCTAAGGAGGATAAAGCAGCTTGCGCTGACATATCTCGTTTATCCCGGTGCGGTGCATACCCGGTTTGAGCATTCCCTCGGGACGATGCACCTTGCCTCCTCCATCTGCGATGTGCTCGGGATAGGGGGCGAAGAGAAGGAAAAAATAAGGCTCCGCGCCCTTCTCCACGATTTGGGGCACGCCGCATTTTCCCACGAGAGCGAGTATGCGCTGCATGGCATTCTTGGAACGCACGAGAGGATAGGGGAGGAAAAAATTCTCAGGGGCGAGGCCGGGGACATCATAAGGGAGAGGTTCAGGCCGGAAGAAATCGCCCGGGGCAGGGGCGGCCTTGCGGACAAGCTTATCTCCTGCGACATAGGCGCGGACAGGATGGACTACCTGAAAAGGGACGCCCACTACACCGGCGTCGCCTACGGGATAATAGACATAGACCGCATAATACACACAATCGGGAGCGGTGGGGGGGAAATATTCCTTGAGAGAGGGGGGCTGGAGGCGGCTGAATCCCTCCTGATAGGGAGATTCCTGATGTTCTCCTCCGTATATATGCACAAGACTGTCAGGATTGCCTCTGCCATGCTCAACAGGGCGATAGGGAATGCGGTGGCCTCGGGCGGGCTCGCGCCCGAAGAGTTCCTTTCCGCCGGGGACGAGGAGATGCTGCTCAGGCTTGCCGGCATAAGGGAGAGCGCCCCCTATGCGGATGCGATAATGAAGAGGAGGTTCTACAAGCAGGCGTTCGTGCTGAGCGACCTGCATCCGATGCTTGAGGACAAGGGAAGGGCCGAGGAGGAGCTCTCCCGGATATGCGGCTGCGACATAATAATCGGGATGCCGAATGTGCCCGCACATCCAGATGGCTTCCTTGTGCGGGGGAGGGATGGCGCTGAAAGCATATTTGAGGCCTCGGAGCTGGTTTCATCGCTGCTGGCGGCAGAGGAAAGGAGAAGGAACGCAATAGTGATGTGCCCGGAGAAAAACAGGGAAGAAGTTTCCAGACGCGCGGAAAAGTATTTCTCTAGCTAGGGGCCAGGTAGCCCGCGATTTTTATCACGGCCACAAGTATCGCCACAGCAATGATGAAGCTGCGCGGGTCCATCTTTATCCCGCTCAGTTCCATGTCCGCGCTCAGGCCGATTATCCCGGCCGAGCTCATGGGCATGGAGAGGTTCATCCTTTTAAGGCTCATGGGTAGGATTAGGTTGGGAAAGGTTAAAAAAGGCTAATAGCGACTTTTTCAGGATGCGACCGAAACTGGAAATGGCTGTTGAGGAGAAAAAGCCGTCCTCCATACTTGGCCTCATACACATCGGGCTGGACTCATACGACGACATATTCTCGGACTTTGACCCTTCGCCCTACTCGGAGAGGATGCTTTCCGAGGACTTCATACAGGAGGCGAAGAGGAGGTATGCGGATACGAAAAAGGGTGGGCTGGAGCTCAGGTTCTCCCTTCCGGAGAGGCTCCGTTCCCAGAAAACAGAAGCCCTCATAAAGAGAAGGCTGAGGCAGTATTTCCAGATGAAGGTAAGGAGCCTGGAGGAGGAAATAAGGAGGAACAGGGCAAGGGGCGCAATTTATTTCGGCGCCGGCTTCGTTGTTCTCCTTTCAGTTGCGCTTGTGCCCGGCATTGAGGCGCTTAGGGGAGTGGCGCATTTCATAGAGATTCTCCTTGTCCCGGTCGGATGGTTTGGGATGTTTAACGGGGTGGAACTGCTCTTGGAGTCCCCGCGAAAATACGAGAAGGACATGTCATTCAACAGGAAGCTCTCGGAAGCCGCGTATACGTTCTTCAGCGAGGAGGAGCTGGTGGAGTCCCTTAGGGAGAAGGAGACCGCGGTGGGGGAGGGAAAGGCGCCGCAGGCCACGGCTTTTGCCGTGGAAGCGAAAAAAGCTCCACTGCAGAAAGAGCAGAAGGAGGCCCCGCTTGAGGGGATAGTGAAGAAGGTCAGGATGGAAAAAAGGAGTATTTTAAACAGGAGGGGGCCAAATGAGCAGCATGCCTAAGATAGAATTCAAGAAGCTCAAGCCAATGAGGGCAAAGGACGCGACGCTGATAGTCGGCTTCCCCACCTCGGGGCTGGTCGGGAGCATCGCAGCCTCCTACCTCACAAGCCAGCTGGGCATGGAGCTGGTGGGCTATTATACGAGTGACAAGATACCCCCGGTTACCGCCATACACGACTACAAGCCGCTTCCGCCCATAAGGGTTTACGCTTCCGAGGATAAGCACCTTGTGGTTGTGCTTTCCGAGATAGTAGTGCCCATCTCCATATCCGCGGAGATGGCAAAGCACATAGCAGACCTGGCCGAAAAGGTGAATTCCCCCATGGTCATAACACTCGGGGGCATCTCCCAGAACGAAGAGGAGCGCGCGGTGTATGCGATTTCCACAGACGACCGGCTGGCAGAGGACCTCATGAAAAGGGGGCTCGTTAAGAAGGTGAAGGAGGGCGCGACCACCGGCGTGGTCGGATTGCTTCTCTTCCCCGGCGTGGTGAAGCCGCCGGTGCTCGCATTGCTCGGCGAATCCGAGGCAGAAAGGCCTGACCCTGGCGCTGCCGTGGAGGTCCTGCACGCCCTCTCAAAAATCATAGAGATAAACATAAACACCGTGGAGCTGGAAAAGGAGGCGGAGCTGCTCGCGCAGGCGGCGAGCGAGTCCGTGATAAGCTCAAAACTGCTCAAGAGGAAGCTCGGTTCCATGTACGGATGATTTTGCAGGGGGCAGGATTTGAACCTGCGGAGACCCTAAGGTCACAGGATCTTAAGTCCTGCGCAGTTGGCCGGGCTTTGCTACCCCTGCTTATCCCTGGTGCTAAACTGGGATGGAAGAAAATAAAAACAAGGGGCCTGCCGCCTCAGGCAAACAAATGCAGGCCGTATGCGATTATCGCGGAGGCGAAGACCAGGGAAACTGTGTTCACCACCTTGATTAATGCGTTGAGCGAGGGGCCCGCGGTGTCCTTGAGGGGGTCGCCCACGGTGTCCCCGACGACTGCCGCCTTGTGTGCGTCGCTGCCCTTCCCGCCGTAAACGCCGTCCTCTATGAGCTTCTTGCCGTTGTCCCATGCCGCCCCGGCGGTGCACATGAACAGCGCCATCATGAGGCCGCTTGCGATTGTCCCTGCGAGCAGGCCCGCGAGCGCGCTCACGCCGAACACCAATCCCACTAGTATGGGCGCCAATACCGCTATTATTCCTGGGACCGCAAGCTCCGCGAGCGCGGTCTTTGTGCTTATGTCCACGCACTTCGCGTAATCGGGCTTCGCCTTTCCGCTCATGAGGCCCTTAATCTCCCTGAACTGCCTTCTCACCTCCTCCACTATCTGGAAGGCTGCCCTTCCCACCGCAGTCATCAGGAAGCTGGAGAAGATGAATGGGAGCATCGCCCCTATGAAAAGCCCTATGACGACCATCGGGTCAAGGAGGCTTATCGCGGGTATGCGGGCCTCTTCCGCAAATGCAACGAACAGGGCGAGCGCGCCCAGGGCCGCGCCCCCGATTGCGAACCCTTTTGTCGTCGCCTTTGTGGTGTTCCCCACCGAGTCAAGTGCGTCGGTAATCTCCCTCACCTTCTGGGGGAGGCCGGACATCTCGGCTATCCCTCCCGCATTGTCCGTAATCGGGCCGTAGCTGTCCACCGCTATGATGATTCCGCTTAGCGAAAGCATCGCCGCCGCTGCCAGCGCTATTCCGTACAATCCCCCTAACGCATAGGAAGCGACTATCGCCGCAACCACCACGAGCACAGGAATTGCGGTGGATTCCATGCCCACTGCAAGCCCCTGGATGAGGTTCGTGCCCGCGCCGGTCTTCGCCGCCTCGGCTATGCTCTTGACCGGGCGGTGCCCTTTTGCGGTGTAATAGTCAGTTACCGCAAAGAGCATGGCAGTCACGATTACGCCCACAACGCCCACGTAGAACATCTGCGGGCTGAGCGGGTATGCGAACGCATAGAAGCCAAGCACTGCAGCCACGGCGGTCACGAATATCGCCCTGTAGAACGCGCCCATTATCTTCGCATCCTTGCCCACCCAGACGAACAGGGAGCCGATTATGCTCGCCACCACGCCCACGGACGCGGTCAGGAGCGGAAGGAGCACGTATTCCGGTGAAAGCGTGATGCCGATGAGCATCGCGGCGATTATGGTAACGACGAATGACTCAAACACGTCCGCGGCCATCCCCGCGCAGTCCCCCACATTGTCGCCTACGTTGTCCGCAATCACTGCGGGGTTGCGGGGGTCATCTTCAGGAATGCCTTTTTCTACCTTTCCAACGAGGTCCGCGCCAACGTCCGCGGCCTTCGTGTAGATTCCCCCTCCCACCCTTGCGAAAAGTGAGATAAGCGACGCGCCGAAGCCGAAGCCCACGAGCGGGCCAAGGCTTCCCCCGAAGAACGTGTAAAGGCCAGCAAGGCCGAGCAGGCCGAGCCCCACGAGCGCCATTCCCGTGACCGCGCCTCCCTGGAACGCGAGGCTGAGCGCCGGATTGAGGCCCTTCTTCGCGGCTTCCGCCACGCGCACGTTTGCGCTCACGGAGACCTGCATGCCTATGTAGCCCGCGAGCGCGGAGCAGATTACTCCTGCCACGAACGCAATCGCTGTGGGCTGCCCTATAAGAAAGTACATCGCAGCCGCAAGCACTATCACTATGGGCGCAAGCGTGATGTACTGCCTCCTGAGGAAGGCGTTCGCGCCCTCCCGTACCGCCGCGGAGATTTCCTGCATCCTCTTTTCCCCTGCCGGGGCGCGGCCCACGGAAAAGGCGAGCCAGAGCGCGTAAAGAAGCGCCAGTATCCCTGAGGCAAAGGCCAGTGTTATCGTATCCATATGGTTCACCGATTAGTGAATACTATTCGCTGGATAGGGTGTGACATGCTCCCCGCCCTAAAGGGCGGGGCTTCCTGCTTCATGGAAGATACTTGCCCCGTTAGATTTATAAGAGGTAGAGGTCTCTTCTCCGCAGGCGTTACTTCCCCCCAGTCCGGAGGTAGCTCTTCTGAGTATGTTTATCGCTGCATTGAGGTCCCTGTGCATGGATGCGCCACATGCGC
>Ga0068707_1001369_pt1 | contig 16933 bp, 16 predicted proteins | sample YNPNPMetaG_FD_66600 | JGI IMG/M metagenome (GOLD analysis project Ga0068707, IMG submission 66600) | Anoxygenic and chlorotrophic microbial mat microbial communities from Yellowstone National Park, USA - YNP NP MetaG | ecosystem: Environmental > Aquatic > Thermal springs > Hot (42-90C) >...
CCGATGGCCTCGATGTCTTCAGGCTTGTAGACCGCCGCCAGCTTGGCGTACATGCCCACCACCGCCTCCAGGGACTGAACCACCACCGGCTCGGCGAACTTCTTGGCGATGGCATGCAGGCGCACAAAACCGTCGGCGATGGCGTCGATGTCCTCCGGGGAAAAGGTTGCGGCCAGTTTGACGTACATGTCCAGCATGGCCTTATTGATCCGGAAGATGCCCTTTTGCTCCAGGTCATCCAGTTTGTCAATGAGATGGGGGATGGCAATCCTTAAGAGGGGTTCCATGTCCTGCCACCAGTCCCGGAGGTTCTCCAGCTGCTCCAGGGACCAGGCGAGGTGACGCAGACTCAGGAGAAGCTTTTTCAGCAGAAAAAAGAAGTCTTCCAGTTGAAATCCTGTCTCTACTTCTGCCAGCTCCTCAGTGAGGAGCCTTACCCCAGGTCCGGCCAGGATGGACAGATCTCGTTTCAGGTCCATCAGGCTTTCCAGGGGATCAAGAAATTTATCCACTTTTGCCTGGAGGGTGGCCAGGCCGTCCAGTTTTTCTTCAATCCTTGCCAGGCGCGCTTGAATCACGTCGTCGGACATGTCAGTCTCCTTTGCCGGAGGGGGAGTTCCACATCCGGGGACAGGATGCCCCGCAATTTGCCGGCCATGACAAATTGGGTTTCCAGGGGAAGGTCACTGCCTTTGATCATGAGGTTATAATACACCCAGCGGAAGAGCATCTTGCCCATGTAGTTGGTGAAGCTTTCCCCCAGCAAATCAAAGGGGCCGATCCCGGGGAAGGGGAACTTTCCCGGCAAGGGCTCCACCTTGAAGTTAAAATCCAAGAGGGACCCCTTCTCATAACCGGTGACCACATAACAGGTGGCATGCCCGTCATATTTCGGCAGGGGCGGCTGGCCGTCTATCTCCCGTTGGAGGTTTTCCACCACCACCTCCGATTCATAATGGGCCACCGAGCCCGCCTTGGAGGTGGGCAGGTTGGCGGCATCGCCGATGACATAGATGTTGGGGAAATTCTTGGCTTTCAGAGTATGGTGGTCGGTGTCCACGTAGCCCATGGGGTCTCCCATGCCACTGTCAATGATATATTGGGCGCCGAAATTGGGGGGGATGGAAATGAGGAGATCATAGTTCACTTCCCGGCAGTCATAGCCGGTAATGATTTTGCGCTCCGCATCCACCTTGGCCAGCTGGAAGTCGGGGGTTACTTTAATATTTTTCGATTCACAAATCTTTCCCAAAATTTTGGAGGCCATGGGTTTGGTAAAGACTCCGGGGAGGGGGGTGGCCAACTCGATTTCCACCTGCTCGCGCAGGCCGTGGATGCTAAAAAACCAGTCGGCCATAAAGACGAATTCCAGGGGGGCCACCGGGCATTTAAAGGGCAGTTCGGCGATATTGAGGACGATTCTGCCTTTGTGGAAATATTTCAGCTTGTCCCGGAGGGCCAAGGCGCCCTCCAGGGTATAAAAATTGTGAATGTCTTTACCCCACCCTTCCTGCAAGCCCTCCACCTCTGAGGGCACCAGACGGCAGCCGCTGGCGATCACCAAAAAATCATAGGGGAAGGTGTATTGTTTGGTCTTTACCAGTTTTTTCTCCGGATCCACCCCCAGGATTTCATCCAGGACGAAATTGACCCCTGGGGGCACAAATCTACTCCGGGGTTTGATGCAATCCTCCTTGCGGTAAATCCCGAAGGGAATGAAGAGCCAGCCGGGCTGGTAATGGTGTAGCCAGTCCCGGTCAATCACGGTGATGTTCCATTCCTCTTCCGGCAACCGTTCCCGCATCTTTGTGGCGACGATGGTGCCGCCGGTGCCATGACCCAAAATGACCAGTTTTTTCATAAGAGGTCTCCTCCTCTTTACCTCAGGGGCGAACCCGATTTCAGATCTCTGAGGGCGCCTCCGGTTGGGCCAGATTATCCGCAATACTTTTCAGCCAAAATAAAAGCTCATCCTCATCTACCGGTTTCCTTAGGCAGGCATAGATATGGGACCTGATGAGTTCCTCCATGCCGGGATGCAGGGAGCGTCTGGAAACCCCCAGGATGTGAAGCCGGGGGAACTTTTTTCGCAGGGCCCGCACCCCTGCACTAGGCACGGCCACACTGTCCAGGTCCAGGATGACCGCAGTCTGAAACCCTTGGGCGAGTTTTTTTTCCAGGTCTTCCCAGACACTGATAAGGACAGCGGAATAATTAAGTTTTTTCAAAAGAGTGCAGAATTGCTGGCCATTCTGCAGGTCCCTGTCAATCACTACTATGTCTGGCTTTTTCATAATGTCTGACCGTCTCCGCCCGTCACTGACCCCAAGAGCGGCAGTAACCACATGCCGGCGTCCTTTCCCATCCGGAAAATCTTGTAGGCAAGGATAATGCCAAAGGGACAACTTATTAAAAAGATTATTTGATCGCCCTTGCCCGAAGCGATCTGAGTGGGGAGAAATAGCGGAGGCGGCAGGGGAGGGGAAGACTCTTATATAACATTTTAATATTACACTAAAAATTATTACATTCTTTTTTTCTGCCTTTTCCCCCTCCTGCTTGTTCAAGACACTATGACGACACAAAATGAATTATTTTGTATTTTCTTGCGGTTACGCGTGTCTGAAATTCGGACATAAGATGAGGTGAGAGCGACACCGGCTGCGGAGGAAGGGAGGGGCAAAAGGGTTTCACGCCAGCCGGATTTCTCCCAGGCGGTGGGAGAGGATTAAAGGGAGAGGTTTCTCAGAGCTGAGGCGGTCAATGGGTGGTGGGGCCGGAAATGTTGTGCCGCTTGAGGATGGCGTATATTGTGCTGCGGCTGATGCCCAGCCGGCGGGCCGCCAGTTTCTTGTTCCAGCCGCACTCATCCAGGATTTCCAGCAGGGTCTGCAGCTCCCGTTGGGCCAGGGTCTGGGGCGGCTCTGGGCCGTGGCGGCGCACCGCCAAAGGAAGGTCCCAGGGCTCCAATTGGCTGCCTTTGGCCAGCACCACGGCGTGCTCAATGGAGTTTTCCAGTTCCCGCACATTGCCGGGCCAGGGGTAATCCAAGAGCAGCCGCATGGCTCCCGGGCTTATCTCTTTCAGTTGCTTTCCTCTTTCTGCCGCAAAGCGTTTCAGGAAGTGCTGCCCCAAAAGGGGAATGTCATTGGGCCGCTCCCGCAATGGCGGCATTATAATGGGAATGACATTCAGACGGTAGAAAAGGTCCTCGCGAAAATTCCCCTTGGCTACTTCCTGCCGGAGATCCTTGTTGGTGGCCGCCAGGATGCGGACATCAATACTCAGGGTTTTCTCCCCGCCCAGGCGCTCAAAGCGGCGGGTCTGGAGCACCCGGAGAAGTTTGATCTGGGCGGCGGGGGGAATTTCCCCGATCTCATCCAGAAAAATGGTGCCCCCGTGAGCCAGTTCAAAACGCCCGGCCTTTTGGCGGGTGGCCCCGGTAAAGGCGCCTTTCTCGTGCCCGAACAATTCGCTTTCCAGCAGGGTGGGAGGATAAGCCGAGCAATTGATGACCACAAAGGGTTTGGCCTGCCTGGGGCTTAAGCGGTGTATGGCCCGGGCCACCAGTTCTTTGCCGGTGCCGCTCTCCCCTTGGATCAGGACGGTGGCATCCGTCGGAGCGACATCCTCGATCAGTTTGTAGATGGTTTGCATCTTGGGGTCTTTGCCGATGAGGTCCCCGAAACCCGCCGCCTCCATCCGGCCATGGAAACCGAGGACTTCCTCCTCGTGGAGCACCGCCCGCCCCAGGGCGCCGGTATTCTGATTCAGAATAAGACCGAGCCAGTGAATTTTTTCCGGGGGGCAGACGCAGGTTTCCGGGCAGGCAGCCAGTACCGCGCCATGAATCCGGCCATCACTGAAAGGGATTTGAACCAGCCGGCCCTCAGCCGCAAGGCTTTCTGGCACCAGCGGCGGCTTGACCGAAGGTTTCCGCACCATCCCCTGTTTGCTTGGTTTCTCCAAGAAAAGCCAGGCGGACTTTAGCATTTGTGGGTCCCGTAGGAAGACCATCCCTTGGTCGGAAATGACAAACAGGGTATCCCCCGAGGTATTAAAAACCCAAAGCCAGAGGTGGGGACAAGGCAGATGATCTTTGGCTTTTTTCAAGAGAAAGGCGCCCATCTCCGTGAGGGAGCCCATTGCGGCCACTTCCTTGACGATTTGGCAGGCACTCTTGATCTGGCCATAAGCTTGCTCCAACTCCCGGGTCTGCTCCTCCAGGCGCCGGGTGTAATCCTCCTGGCGGGCCACCATTTCATTGAAGGCCGCGGCCAGACGAGCCACCTCCGCCTGTCCCTCCACCGGCACCCGTACGTTGGTCACTCCCCGCTCAATCTCCTGCGCGGCATTAACCAAAGCGGCCAAGGGCCTGGTGAGGCGGCGCACAAACCACAGACCTCCCATCAAGGCGACGAGAAGGATAACCGAGGTAAGGAGGCCGATCTGCAACCATAGATGGGTCAGTTGACGTTGGGAGTGGGATTCGGATAATCCGAGACGCAAAATCCCCGCCTTGCCTTCAAAGATGGGCCAGGCGGCATCCAGGAAGCGTTCCCCGGTGTGGGAAGTCAAGGGTCGAAAACCAGGCTGGTCCGCCATGGGTGGATGGAGCTCCACCAGTCCCAGCGGCACCCCTTGGGGGAAGGTATGGGCCAGGATGCGACCGTCCCGGATGACCATGAGGTAACCCACGGCCGGATGACTGTGCAACTGCTGGTCCAACAGCTTCTGAAGCCCCACCAGATCGTTGATGAGAATCCGGTCCGCAGCCTCCAAGGCCAAGGCATGGGCCAGGTTTTCCGCCTGTCCGGTGATGATGGCCTTCAAGGCGGCGTTGTATCTTTGGGTCACCAATAAGGCGATGGCCAGCCCGCTCAACACCACTACCAGGGCAATACCCCCCAAAAGATCGGCCTTTAAGCTCCGGGACCTCATTTTATCCTACCCTATGCCGTTCTGAAAAGTTCTTTTCCAGGTTCTGGGAGAAAAAATATACTTTTTTATCAGGAACATAGCTTTCATGGGGTAATCAGTGACCAGTGACCAGTAATCAGTGATCAGCTGATGGCCTATGGCCTATAGCCCATAGCCTATAACTTTTCATCCTTTACGGGTGGGCCGTTTGGCCCATGAGGAACTGTTCCTGAAGCAATCTCCGGTGCAGCCGCCGGATGGGTTCATACCATTCTTCCTGCAAGGGGACAAAGCGGTCAATGATCAATCCTTCCAGGATTTTTTTCCCGGCCGGGTCCTCGTGCATGGTAAGGAGCACCTTGCGCAGGCGCTCCTTATCCTGTGGCGGCAGATGTCCCGAGGCCACCAGGGGAGGCAGGCCATAGGGTTCGGAGGTCCGGATAATTTTTGTTCGGGCCGTAAACTCCGGGTTTTTCACTTTATAATAATCATAGACGAGACTTTCCACTGCCGCTCCGTCCACCAAACCCCGGGACACCGCCATGATGGCATTGTCATGGCTATAAGTAAAGATGGTGTTTTTGAAAAAGGTTTCCGGGCGCTCTCTCAGCTCGGCCAGCCAATAGGTGGGCACCAGTTTGCCGGTGTTGGAATCCGGATCGGTGAACGCGAAGCTGTGTCCCCGGAGGTCATCTAATCTGGTTATAGGGCTTTCCTGGTGGACGATGAGATAAGAATAGTAACAATGCGAGCCTTTAACCAAGGGGACGGCCAGCGGCTCAAACCCGAATTTTTCCCGGCCGAGAGCATAGGGGCCGGAACAGATTAAGGCCACGTCAATCTCGCCCCTCCCCAAGAGTGCACTGAGTTCGCCGTAAGTCCGGCGCTGCACGAACTCCAGGTTTTTCCCCATTCGCTGGCTGACATACTCGAAAAGTTGGCGGTAGAGGTCAAAGGTTTCCTTCGGGGAGATCATGGCCGCCACCGCCCCCCGGAGGGCCGGTTGCGGGGGTGGTGCCTCTCCGGGCCGGGTGTGGCAGAGGGTTTTGGTGAAATCCACCACCGGCCGGTCTGCCTCGCTGCCGCAGCCGGAGGCGGTTAACACCATCAGCGGCACAAGAAGCCCAACAAGCCGCCTCTCCAGGAAGCTTAACAAAGGCATGGAGCACCCCTTGGGATCAATTAGGCAGCAGGGGGGCCGTGCTCAGGGGGAAAGGGAGCCCGGTCTCCCCCCGGGCTGCGGTTGTTTACTGCGGTTTAAGCCGCCAAGGCCAGCCGGTGGACCACCGGGCGGGGATCCACGATATGACGCACGAACCACTTTTCGTAGTCCTCCGCCCCCAGGGCCAGGGCCAGGATCTCGGAGAAATGGAAAATGGGCAGGCGACTTTTGCCGGTGCGGCGAATCTCCAGGTTAAGCTGGCACATGGCACAGGTAGTGATCAAACAGTCTGCCCCGGAACGGTCAGCGCTGTCGATAATCTCATTCACCAGGGGGGTGACAATCTCCGGGTCCGTGGCCGACAGAAAGGAACCGCAACAGCGGTAGGTGAGGGCATTGGGAACCGGAGTCGCCCCTAAGGCCACCAGGATGTTTTCCAATTCTTCTTGAAAATACTTTTCCTGTTTCAACCGGGGGGGCCTGAAGAGGGTGCAGCCGTAATAGGGGACGAATTTCAGCCCCTTGAGGCTGCGGCGGGCGGCGACCCGCAAGCGGTCCAAGCCATGGCGCACCAGCACCTCCATAAAGTGAATGATTTCCCCGTCCACATTGATGGGGCGGCCCCAGCGGCTTTCCAGTTCCGCCCTGGTGAAGGGGTCCTGCTTCAGGCATCTCTGGGCAGAGCGCAGGTAATGGAGGCAGCGGGGACACATGGCCACCAGGGGCCGGTGGGCGGGAGCCAGGGAAAGGTTGCGGGCCGCCATCCCCAGGGCCAAATTTCGGCACATGGTCTGGGCCGAGGAAGAGCCGCAGCAGTTCCAGTCCTCCAGCTCAATGAGATGGAAACCCAAAAGCTTGGCCGCTTCCATCAGGGAAAGGTTGCTTTCCGCGGCGCTGGTGGCCAGAGAACAACCCGGAAAATAAGAAAAATCCAACTGGCGGTAGTTTTCCTTAGAAGTCATGAGGCATTTCTCCAATAACAGCGGAAGAGTTCGGCGATTTCCTGCGAGGCTTTCACTCGGGAGGGGAAAAGTTCCAGTTTCCGCTTGGCCAACATTCTTAGGCCCACGTCCAGATCGCTCAGCCAGCCGCCTTGGTGTTTTTTATAGCCCAGCATGATCCCCAGTTTGTGGGCCCGGCCGTATTTTTCCAGAGAGCGCAGCACTTCTTCGTGAAAGTCAATGATGTTGGGTTTGCCGATGGGCATCCCTTCCTCCACTGACATAAGGCGCAAGGTATCCATAATGGCGGCGATGTCAATGTCCATGGGACAATTGCTGGAACAGGTGTGACAGCCCACGCAGACCCAGATGGTCTTGGATTGCAGGGCGGCTTGGCGCATGCCGAACTGCACCAAGCGGATCACCTGATTAGGCCGGTAATCCATGGCCGTAACAAAGGGACAGCCGACACCGCAGGCCTGACACTGATAACAGCGGCTGATTTCCGTGCCGCTGCGCTCCCGGACGGTTTCCAGGAAGCTGAGGGGTCGCTCCGCTTCGGTGATTGCCGCCGGGGAGGGGTATTTTTCAAGAGCTTGCATCCCCATAAATGGTGTTCCTTTCCGGTTCAGGATTGTTTTTGGCTGCTTTGCGCCTGTTTTTCCTTATAGTTCCGGATGGCCAGAGCCAAGGCGTCGGCCCCCAGATTGGAGCAATGCATCTTTTGGGGGGGCAAGCCGCCCAAGGCTTCGGCTACCGCCTGGCGGGTGATCTTTTGGGCTTCGGCCAGAGTCTTGCCCTTGGCTAAGTCACTTACCATGTCGGACACCGCAATGGCGGCCACACAGCCGAAGGTTTGAAACTTGACATCCTGGATGATGTCATCCTTGACTTTGATATAGAAGGTCATCATATCCCCGCAGACGGGATTGCCCACTTCGCCGATGCCGTCAGCGTCCTCAATGACCCCGGCATTTTGGGGATTATTAAACCTTTCCATCACTTGGTGGGAATACATTTTTAAACTCCTTGTTTTCTAGGCTTCGAGCTTTATTTACCAAGTCGGCCAGGGTGACGGCTTTAAGGCGGTCAAACATGGCCTCTGAGGCTTCCTTCCAGATGAGCCGGGTGGGACAGATGTCGCCCCGCTCACAGACCCCGGCGTTATCGCTACATTCCACCAGACTGGTGCCTTCCTCCAGGAGGGCCACAATTTCCGCCACGGTGATCTGCTCCGGTGGCTTGGTCAGGACATGTCCGCCCTTGGGCCCCCGCACGCTCTCGATATAATGCGCTTTTTTCAGGGGAATGATGATCTGCTCCAGGTATTTCACCGAGACCCCCTGACGTTTGGCGATGTCCCCCAGTTGCACCGGCCCCTGGTTGTAATGCATGGCCATGTCCAGCATCAGACGGGTGCCGTAGCGGCTGCGGGTGGAGAGCTTCATGATTAACCTCCGGAGACGGCCGCCATTTTCTTGCGCCAGACCGGAGAAAAGGAGCGCAGTCTTTCCACGGCCCGGGGCAGTTCCTTAAGGACATAATCCACTTCCTCTTCCCGGTTGGTCGCACTCAAGGTGAAAACCAGAGACCCCTGGGCCACTTCGGGGGAAATGCCGATGGCGCACAAGGTGGGGGAGACCTTAAGGGCCTTGCTGGCACAGGCGGACCCGGTATTGGCATAAATCCCCTGGCGGTTCAGCAGAAAGACCAAGGCTTCTCCCTCGAGTCCCTCAAAGCAGAAGCTGGCGTGCCCGGGCAAGCGCTCCTTGGGGTGTCCGGTAAGGAAAGTAGCAGGGATTTCCTGGGTGACGCCGGCCACCAGCCGGTCCCTTAAGGCCTGGAGCCGCTTGGCCTTCTGGTGCAGCTCCTGACGGGCCAGCTCGGCGGCAATGCCTAAGCCGACGATGCCGGGGATATTCTCCGTGCCACCCCGGCGGCCGTTTTCCTGGATGCCGCTGTGAATCTGGGGCACCAGGCGCAGACCCCGGCGGAAGTACAACGCCCCTATGCCCTTGGGGGCGCCCAGGGCCGGACCGGAGATGCTCAAAAGGTCCACCCCTAAAGCTTTCACCTCAATGGGCACCTGACCCACCGAAGCTACCGCGTCGCTGTGAAACAGGACCCCGGCTTCCCGACAGACGGCCGTGAGTTCCGCCAGACGCTGCACCGTGCCGATTTCATTGCTGGCGTGTTGAATGGAGACCAGCACCGTATCCGGCCGCAAGGCGCAACACAGGCGCTCGGGGTCGACCTGGCCCCAGCGGCTGACCGGCAGAAAAGTCACCTCAACATCATGAAATTTCTCCAGATACCGGGCCGAATTGAGAACGGAATGGTGCTCAATGGAGGAAACTATGAGATGGCGCCCCTTTTTGAGATTTGCCAGGGCCGCACCTTTGATGGCCAAGTTGTTGGCCTCGGCTCCGGAAGAGGTAAAAATGATGCTTTCCGGCGGGGCCCCCAAGAGGGCCGCCACCCGGGCCCGCTGGGCCTCCATAACTTCCTTGATCTCCACCCCCAGGTCATACACCGCCGAGGGGTTGCCAAAACGCTCCGTAAAGTACGGCAGCATGGCCTTCAGAACCTCCGCTCTCACCGGGGTGGCTGCGGCGTGGTCAAAATAGACGGTCTTCATATGCTGGTGCCCTCAATGGAGTTTCTTGATATAAAGTCTGTAAACGTTATCGTCGTCTTCCTCACAGATGCCCAAAAACTCCTGTCCGTGCTTGGCGCACCAGGCCGGGATGTCATCGAGGGCCCCGTCATAGTCGGTGACGATCTCCAGAACCTGACCCGTATGCAAATCCTTAAGGTATTCCGCAGGTTCCAGGAGGTGCATGGGGCAGACCCGATATACCAGATCAGCCGTGGCGTCAGCCTTGCATTCCTTCAGAAACCTCATTTTTTCTCCTTAATAATATATATTATTTTAGTATAAAATATGGAACAAAATAAAATTGTCAAGTGCCCCGGGTAAATTTTTTTTTGCGCAGGGGAAGAGCAGGGAGCGGGGATCCTTCCTTGCGGATCCCCGTCCCCCTGCAATGTAATCAGACTTTTAGGCTTCACGTCAATCAAAGAGGATTTCCATGGCCCCGTAAGGACACACCTTGACGCAGAGGCCGCAGGCGATGCACCGTTCCTGGTCATAGGCCACGGTCATGGTTTGCCGGTCCGCCACATGCAGGGCGTTGGACGGGCAGGGGCCGACACAGGCGGTGCAATGGATGCAGCGGTCCTCATACCACAGGACTTCCCGGGCCAGGGGTTCCAGCCCTACCCCCATTTCCGCCAGAAAGTTCATGGCGTCCTCCCAGCGGCCGCCGTCTTCGGCCAGCTCCACTACCATCCGCCCCCGCTCCCCGGGGGTGATGCGGGCTTGCAGGATGTTGACCATGAGGCCATAGTCCTTGATCAACCGATAGGTGATGGGCTGTTCGATGATATGGGGTGGAAAGTTCAAGACCATTTTTTTCGGCATGGCATTATCCTTTCTGTTCTGAAAAGTTCTTTGGTGGGGGAGGGGGCTAAGGGCCACAGGCCCTTAACCCCTCCCCCAATCCCTCCAAATAGGGGGTTGGTGGGGAGGGCGGGGGAACTGTGTTCCCCCGCCCCTCCCCCCAGAAACTCCCTTTCCTGCTTTACGGGTGGGGCATTTGGCCCATGGGCAACTGTCCACAAAAGTTTAGCGGCGGTTTTGCCCGGGGGGCACCTGACGCACCTTCAGGGGGCGAAAGGTATAACCCGAATCAGGGCCGGGCAACGGCGCCAAGGGTTCGGTGAGAAGAAATTTGCCGGTCAGAATCCAGTCCTTCAGAATCTGGGCCACCTCCCGGGCCCGGGCGTAGGAGGACAGGCCGGCGGTGGCCACTTTTTTGCCGTTTACCGTAATTTCCCCGGATTTGAGCTGGGCCACGGTAACCTCCGTCAGAACTTCCGCTTTGCCGTTGGGATAGGCTTCGCTGTAGTCCACCACGGGCCCTACTATATCGGCGTCGCTTACCGCGGTGTAAAACAGCATCTCCTCATCCAGGATGGGAATGGGAATGCCCAGGCCCACCGCCAGGGTGACCCCGTATCCGGTAAAGGAGGCACCTCTGAGCCAGCGGGGGCTCATCTGCTTCAGGTCCCCCATCACCGCCAAAGTTGCCGCCCCGGCCCGGGGCAAGCCCCGTTCGGTGCGGCGCACCCCGGGATTGTGCTGGGTCCCCTGGCTAACCACATAGCCCACCCCGCCCCCTAAAAATATGCGGGTCCCCACCCCGATGGTGCGGTACAAGGGGTCATTGAGCAAGGGGCTCAATTGGCCGGCGGTACAGTAATTGGCATTCTTCAGCCGGGGCTGCAATATTCCCATATAGGTGTAAAGCACCCGATCAGACAGGTTCACTGCTACATTATAGTTCTGGTAGGCGTTGCGCATATTGAAAAGGACCGCCTCGTTCATATCAGCCAAGCGGACCAAGGTGTCCAGGCTCCTGCGGGGATAACAGTCAGTACCATAGGCCGTGGCGCTAAGGCGCACATCTTTACCCGCCACCAGCTCCTCAATGACATGGCCGCCGCCATAGGCAAAGGCACCGGGGAAGACCTTATTGCGGGGGTCGTCATCCGGAATGGCGGTGGCTCCCAAAAAGATGTCCACCGCGGCAAAGCCGGCATAAGCCGGGACATCGTTCAGGGTGACCCGGCCGCCGCCCATTTTGATGCGGGGGGTGGCATGCCCCAGATTAAAATAGGCTCCGGAGGAACACATGGGGGCAAAGGTCCCGGTAGTCACCACATCCACCTGAGCCGCGGCGTTTTTGGCCCCCTTTTCCTTCACTACCTCCAGAATTTCCTCCGCGGTGACCACCACCGCCCGGCCTGCCCGGATTTTCTCGTTGATTTCCTGAATCGTTTTGGCCATGAAAGTCCCCCTTTCACATTTTCCTCCCGAACCCGGGTACCGACCAAGTCAGGGTTTAAGGTTTAACATGCGTTGCAAGGCCAATCTGGCATAATTCCGCACTTCCTCCGGAACCGTCACCACAAAATCCTCCCCCAGGTGCTCCAGGGTTGCCAGCAACTTGGCAGGGGTAATCCTGAACATGTTGGGGCACAGGGAATATGCCAGAGCCAGAACCCGACGGTCCGGATATTCCATAGCCAGGCGCCTTATCAAGTTGATCTCCGTGCCGATAATGATGGTGGCGCCTGGCGGGGCCTGGCGCACATAGTTCACGATAAAGCCGGTGGAGCCGCAGGCGTTGGCCAGCGCCACCACTTCGGCGGTGCATTCCGGGTGCACCACCACGCGGGCCTCCGGATATTTCTCCCGCATGGTCAGAACATGATTGACCTGAAAGCGGGTATGGACATGGCAATAGCCGTCCCACAGGATGAGGCGGGCCCGGCGCAGATCCTGGGGGCGGTTCCCCCCCAGCGGCTCCTCCGGGTTCCAGACCACCATGTCCGCGGGGGACAGGCCCAACTGCCGGCCGGTGTTGCGTCCCAGGTGCTGATCCGGGAAGAAAAACACCTTTTGCCCCCAGGAAAGGCCCCAGGCCAGCGCAGCGCGGGCGTTGGCGGAAGTGCACACCAACCCTCCCCGCTGACCGGCAAAGGCCTTCAGCGCCGCGTCCGAATTCATATAGACCAGCGGCACTAGGCTAGCAGTGGGTATTACCTCGGCCAGCTCCGCCCACGCCATTTCCACTGCCTCCACCGACACCATGTCGGCCATCTGACAGCCGGCCCGGGGATCGGGGATCTGCACCGTCTGGTGGGGCTGAGCCAGGATGGCCGCGCTTTCCGCCATGAAATGGACCCCGCAGAAAACAATATAGTGGGCCGTGCGGTGGCTGGCCGCCTTTTGAGACAACCCGAAGGAATCGCCCCGGAAATCCCCCACCGCGACAATTTCGGGCCGCTGGTAGTGATGGGTCAGAATAAGGAGCTTTGATCCCCAGGCGGCTTTTTTTGCCAGAATCTCTGCCAGGATCTCGTTGTCTTCCGGGTCGGCGGCCAATTGTTTCAGAGATGGCAGGCTCATAACCTTTTTTCCTGCAAAAAACTTCAGTGCAATTTTTTTTAATTTATAGTTTCTTTTTTATAGTAAATTGATATATATCTATTTAGTAAAATTTAAGCAAGGGAAAAATAGTGTCAAGCTAATCTGTGAGGCCGGTGGCTATATTTTTCCGCAGGTTAAGACCCAAATTATATGTCCACTCAGGCAGGTTCCTCATGGGACAAGTGGCAGACCCTTAAAGCATGAAAAGTTTTTCTTCCACCCCGGCCCTTTCCCGGAGAGAGAGGGAGGAAGGGAGGAACTTTTCAGAAGAGGAAAAAGAACCTGTCAGGAGAGCGGGGAAAAGGCCCTGAAGCATCCGGCCACCGCAGCCGCACTATCTGGGAGGAAAGGGCTGGAGAGTCATGACCGCCAGAAAAAAGACAAACCTGGAGTCCTGCAGACAGGAAGAAGAGGTTAAGGCAAACTTTCGGGAGGAGCTTCCGGAATTCGTCGCGGCACTGGTGGCCTCCTGCGAGCAGGGCTGCTTTGAGCACATCAGCCCGGAGCCCATCCCCTGTCGGGAGGCGGTGATTGACCTAATTCACCGGGGGCGGCGTCTGCTTTTCCCAGGATATTTCCTGGAGACCAGGTTGGACCAGATCAACCTCCATTATTGCCTGGGGCAGGAGGCGGTGACCTTTTTCGAAGTGCTCTCCCGGGAGATAACCTTATCTTTACGCCATGAGTGTCTGCGCCATGGTTTGCCTTGCACCCGCTGCCAGGAGCGGGGCCAGGCGGAAGCCATCCGCTTTTTAAGACAACTGCCCCGCTTAAGAAAGATCCTGGCCACTGATGTGAGGGCCGCGTATGAAGGGGACCCCGCGGCCAAAAGTTACGACGAGATCATCTACAGCTACCCGGGAGTTTTCGCGGTCACCGTGTACCGCCTGGCCCATGAGCTTTGGGAACAGGGGGTGCCCCTTCTGCCCCGCATCATGACGGAGTACGCCCACAGTCTGACGGGCATCGACATCCATCCCGGGGCCCGCATCGGGGAAAGTTTCTTCATTGATCACGGCACCGGCGTGGTCATCGGGGAAACGACGGAGATCGGCCGGCGGGTGCGGCTCTATCAGGGGGTTACCCTGGGGGCCTTGTCAGTGCCCCCGGATAAGGTGGATAGTCTGCGCACTCAAAAAAGGCACCCTACCGTGGAGGACGAGGTGATCATCTATGCCGGCGCCACCATCTTGGGCGGCCAGACGGTCATCGGCGCCAGAAGTGTCATCGGCGGCAATGTCTGGCTCACGGAGTCTGTCCCTCCGGATACCAAGGTGTTTCTGAAGAAACCGGACCTGCTCTATCAGGTGGTCCGGCCCCCTCGGGTGGGGGCCAAGGCTGAGGGGGACCTGGTATGACTCGCGATTATTCTTCCATTGTAGGGGCGGTGGGGTGCGCCCCTTTGGTCCGTTTTAAGAGTCTCAGCCAAGGGACGGCCGTTACGATGCTGGCCAAGCTGGAATTCATGAATCCCCTGGGCAGCGTCAAGGACCGCATCGGCGTCGCCATGGTATTGGCGGCGGAGAAGAAGGGCCTCCTTTACCCCGGCGGCCTCATCGTGGAGCCCACCAGCGGCAACACCGGCATCGCCTTAGCTTTTGTCGCCGCAGCCCGGGGCTACCGCCTCATCCTCACCATGCCCGAGACCATGAGCCTGGAGCGCCGCAAACTCCTGAAGCATTTGGGCGCGGAGGTGATCCTGACCCCGGGGGCCCAGGGAATGACCGGAGCGGTTACCCGGGCCCGGGAAATCCTGGCCGAAAACCCGGGAGCCTATATGCCTGACCAATTCAGCAACCCGGCCAATCCGGAGATCCACCGGCAGACCACCGCCGAGGAAATCTGGCGGGACACCCGAGGCACGGCGGACATCTTAGTCGCCGGCGTGGGCACCGGCGGCACCATCACCGGGGTGGCGGAAGTGATCAAAGCCAGAAAACCCTCCTTCCAGGCCATCGCAGTGGAGCCCGCGGCCTCCCCGGTGCTCTCAGGCGGCCCCCCGGGGCTCCATAAAATCCAAGGAATCGGCGCCGGCTTCGTCCCGGAGGTCCTGAACCGCGGGATCATCGATGAGGTGATCACCGTCACCGATGAAGAGGCCCTGGAAACCGCCCGGGAAGTGGCCCGCCGGGAGGGTATTCTGTGCGGCATCTCCTCCGGGGCCGCGGTATGGGCCGCCCTGAAGGTGGCCCGCCGTCCGGAAAATGCCGGAAAAACCCTGGTGGTCATTCTGCCCAGCAGCGGGGAGCGCTACCTCAGCACCGCCCTATTTCTGTCCTGAACAGTTTGTTGTGGGAGAGGGGGCCAGGGGTCGCAGACCCCTGCCTCCTCCCCCACGCCCCCTCCCCCAACCCCTTAAGTGGGGGGTTGTCTTTGTTTACATTGACAATGCTGAGGCTTTGAGATAATTTTGGACATATTGCCCAGTTAGACGCAAGGAGATGGATGCATGTACGAATTCCCCCGCATGGAGCGCCTGCCTCCCTATGTCTTCGCCACGGTGAACGCCCTCAAGATGGAAGCCCGCCGGGCCGGGGAGGACATCATTGATTTGGGGATGGGCAATCCGGACCTGCCCACCCCGCAGCACATTGTTGACAAGCTCATTGAGGCGGCCCAGAAGCCTCATAACCATCGCTATTCCGCCTCCCGGGGCATCACCAAGCTCCGGGAAGCCATTTCCAACTGGTATAAGCGGCGCTTTAATGTGGACATCTGTCCGGAGACGGAAGCCATTGCCACCATCGGGGCCAAAGAGGGGTTGTCCCATTTGGTGTTGGCCACGGTGCGGCCCGGGGATGTGGTGCTGGTGCCCAACCCCACCTACCCCATTCACTCGGCTTCGGTGGTGATTGCCGGGGGGCATCTGGTGAGCATCCCTTTAACCCCGGAGCGGGACTTTTTCGAGACCCTGACACAGATCACCGAACTGATCCGTCCCCGGCCGCACATGCTGATTATCTCCTTCCCCCACAACCCCACCACCCAGGTGGTGGACCTGGAGTTTTTTGAGCGCATTGTGGATTATGCCAAAAGGAACCAGGTGTGGGTCATTCATGACTTCGCCTACGCAGATTTGGTCTTTGACGGCTATGTCGCCCCCAGCTTCCTGCAGGTGCCCGGGGCCAAGGATGTGGGGGTGGAACTCTTCTCCCTCTCCAAGAGCTACAGCATGCCCGGCTGGCGGGTGGGCTTCACCGTGGGCAACAAAATCCTGGTGCACGCCCTGACCCGGATCAAAAGCTACCTGGATTACGGCATGTATCAGCCCATCCAGATCGCCGCCATCATCGCCTTAAACGGCCCGGACACGGTGGTGCAGGAGATCGTCAACACATACAAGGAGAGGCGGGACGCCCTGTGCCGGGGGCTGAACCGCATCGGCTGGCGGGTGGAGCCGCCCAAGGGGACCATGTTTGTCTGGGCCCGCATCCCCAAAAGGTTCCGGCACTTGGGTTCCATTGAGTTCTCCAAGATGCTCATTCGGGAGGCCAAGGTGGCGGTTTCTCCGGGGTTGGGCTTCGGGGAGATGGGCGATGACCACGTGCGCTTCGCCCTGGTGGAGAACGTGCATCGCATCAATCAGGCCATCCGCGGCCTCAGACGGGTGTTCCGCGAGAAGCACACATGAAGGCGATTAAAGTGGGCCTCATCGGCTTCGGTACCGTGGGGGGCGGGGTGGTCCGCCTGCTCCTGGAGCGGTCCGAGCTTTTACAGTCACGCTTGGGGCTGCCGTTGGTCTTAAAAAAAGTGGCCGATGTGGACTTGGCCCGTCCCCGGCCGATGAGCCTGCCACCTGGAGTGCTGACTTCCCGCAACCAGGACATCCTGGATGACCCGGAGATTGATATC
>Ga0068707_1001370_pt1 | contig 16932 bp, 11 predicted proteins | sample YNPNPMetaG_FD_66600 | JGI IMG/M metagenome (GOLD analysis project Ga0068707, IMG submission 66600) | Anoxygenic and chlorotrophic microbial mat microbial communities from Yellowstone National Park, USA - YNP NP MetaG | ecosystem: Environmental > Aquatic > Thermal springs > Hot (42-90C) >...
CCCAAGCCCTGATCCCTAAGCCCTGATCCCCAAGCCCTGATCCCTAAGCCCTGATCCCCAAGCCCTGATCCCTGATCCCTGGCCCCCAAGCCCTCTCCCCTACATCCTCGTAGGAGCCTCAATTCCCAGCAGCCGCAGCCCGTTGCGGAGGACCTGTCCGACCGCTGCCACCAGCCCCAACCGGGCCTCGCGGACGCCGGCCGGCGCCAGCAGGATGGGCAGGTCCCGCCAGAAGCGGCTGAAGTCGCGGGCCGTCTCGTACAGCCACTCGGCAACGACATGCGGGGCATACTCGGCCGCCGCCCGGCGCACGACCAGAGGGAAACGGGCCAGATGCCGGACCAGCGCCTGCTCCTGGGGTTCGGTAAGCAGGGTGGGGTCGCAGGACGCGGGAACGCCGCCGGCCTTTTCCAGGACGCTATGGCAACGGGTATGGGTGTACTGGATGTAGGGAGCGGTGTTGCCCTCGAAACTCAACATGGCCTCCCAATCGAAGACGATGTCCCGCCGGCGGTCCTGATGCAAATCGTTGTAGATAACCGCGCCAATGCCCACCTGCCGGGCGATCTCCCGCTTCTCCTCCTCGCTCAGACCGGGGTTCTTCTCCTCCACGATGGCCCGGGCGCGGGACTCGGCCTCATCCAGGAGTTCGTCCAGGAAGATGACCTCCCCGTGGCGCATGGAAAAACGGCTGCCGTCCGGTTTCAAGATGGTGCCGAAGGAGACGTGCACGGATCTCGCGGCCAGTTCCGAATACCCCATCCGCTCCAGCGCCCTGAAGGTCTGCTGGAGGTGCAACGTCTGTTCCTCGCCGACGACCAGGAGAATCCGGGCCGGCCGGTAGGTGCGCCAGCGGTAAAGGGCCGTGGCCAGTTCCCGGGTGATGTACAGGGTGGCCCCATCGCTTTTGCGGAGCAGGGTGGAGGCCAGACCATCCCCGGTCAGGTCCAGGATGACGGCCGGGCTCTCCGGGTCCCGGTGGGCCACCCCTTTGGCGATGGCCTCCTCGATCACCGACTCCAACATATCCTCATAGAAACTTTCCCCATGATAAAGGTCAAAATGCACCCCCAGGCGGCGGTAGGTCTTTTCCAACTCCTGGATGGTGAGGTCCACAAAGCGTTGCCAGAGGCGACGGGCCTCCGGGTCACCCTGCTCCAACCGGGCAAACCAGCGCCGGCCTTCTTCCTCCAGAGATGGGTCCGCCTCGGCGGCCCGGTGAAAGCGGGCATAGAGGTCCACCAGATGGCCGATGGGGTCGCGGGCCATGGCCTCCTCGTCCCCCCAGGCTTTATAGGCATAGATCAGTTTGCCGAACTGGGTGCCCCAATCCCCCAGGTGGTTGTCGCCGATGGTGTGGTAGCCCAGGAAGTCGTAGATGTGGCGGAGGGACTGGCCGATGATGGTGGAACGGAGGTGCCCCACGTGCATCCGTCGGGCGACGTTGGGGGAGGAATAGTCCAGGACGACGTTCTGGCCCTGCCCGATGTCGTCGCCGCCGTAGGAATCGCCCCACTCCTGCACCTCGGCCAGCACCTGGCGGGCCAGTTCGCCCCCCTCCAGGGTAAAGTTCAGGTAAGGCCCCAGGGCCGTCACCTTCCCCACCAGTCCGGGCGAGGGAAAGGAGAGCCGACCGGACAGGTCGGCGGCGATGGCCGCCGGCGGCCGGCGCAGCCGCCGGGCCAGGGCAAAGCAGGGCAGGCCCAGATCGGCCGGCACCTCCGGCGGAGGCGGCAGGAGGGAGATGTCTTCCTCCGGCAACTGCCCCTGCGTCACCAGAGCATTGCGGATGTCTCGAACGAAGCGGTCCCAGGCGTATTCCCGAGGCAATGGAGTTCCTTTCACACTCGCTCAAAGGGGTCGAAGAGTTTTTTGTACTCCTCCAGGGCGTAGCGGTCGGTCATGCCGGCGATATAGTCGCAGACCACCCGGTGCAGGTCCTCTTCCTCCAGACGGGCACGGGTGCTCGGAGGGAGGAGTTCGGGGTTGGAGACGTAGGCGTGGAAGAGCTGCTCGATGAACCAGCGGGCTTTGGCCGCCATACGCAGGACCCGCCAGTGGCGATAGAGACGCTGGTAGAGGAACTCCTTGAGTTGGCGGTTCCTGGCGGCCATCTCCTCCGAGTGTCCCACCAGAAGGCCCGGGTAACGGCGGACATCCTCCAGGGAGGCGATTCCGGCCTCCCGGAGGTTCCTCTCGGTGGCCTGGATGATGTCGGTGACCATGGTGCCGATCAGACGGCGAATCACCTGGCGGCGGACGAGTTCGGTAAAGGGCCGGCCAGCCGTGCCGGTGGAGCGGAGCATCTCCTCCCACAAAGCGATGCCGGAAAGGTCCTCCGGCTGAATCATGCCGGAACGCAGCCCGTCGTCCAGGTCGTGGGCCGTGTAGGCCGCCTCGTCGGCAGCGTTGACCACCTGGGCCTCCAGCGGCGGGCGCAGGTCGGGGTCGTAGCCGCTGGCATCGGAGCGGTCGTAGATGGTCTCGTGCTTGATGATGCCCTCGCGCACCTCCCAGGTCAGGTTCAGGCCGGGGAAATCGGGATAGCGCCGTTCCAGTTTCTCCACCACACGCAGGCTCTGGGTATTGTGGTTGAAGCCGCCGTGGTCGGCCATCAGGGCGGCCAGCGTCTCCTCGCCCGAGTGGCCGAAGGCGGGGTGGCCGATGTCGTGGGCCAGGGCGATGGCCTCGACCAGGTCCACGTTCAGCCCCAGGGCGCGGGCAATCGTCTGGCCGATCTGGCAGACCTCCAGGGTGTGGGTCAGGCGGGTGCGGTAGTAGTCGCCCTCGTAGTTGACAAAGACCTGGGTCTTGTACTCCAGACGGCGGAAGGCGGTGGTGTGGAGGATACGGTCGCGGTCGCGCTGGAAGGCGGTGCGGTAGGCCGGCTCGTCCTCCGGGTAGGCCCGGCCGCGGGAGTCGCGGCTTTTCATGGCATAGGGGGCCAGGATCATGGCCTCCAGTTCTTCCAAATCCTGCCGAGAACGGTACATCGTAACCTCCGTAACCCCGGCGTCGCCTGGCCGGCGGGTTCGCTGCTATTATACCACATCAGCCGCCCGTATCCATCGGCGAAATTTGGTACATTGGGTAGAGATGGGGTATAATGGTTTTGCTTATTTTCCGACCAGCCCGGCTGCCCGGGGCAACCGGGTCCAGACCACCAGGAGGAAACGTATGAAAATCTCGTGTGCCTTCGCTCTCCTTTCCGCGCTGGCCCTGCTCGCCACCCTCGGCGCGATGGTGGCGCAGGCCGGCCCACCGCCGGCCCTTCGGGGCGAACGCTGGCTGCCCCTGGGCAGCCTCTCCCCCGACCGGCCGGCCCTCACCCTCCTCTCCGCCGACGAACAGGCCATCACCCTCCGGGCCGAATTTCCCGGCGTCTGGGCCGCCGACCTCTCCTCCGAAGGACAACCCTACACCCGCCTCTACGGCCCCGGCTACGGCCACGGAAGCGAAATCGGCCGGCCGGACCTCCCCGTCCTGCGCCGCGAGGTCGAAATCCCCTTCGGTGCCGAGGTGACCCTGGAGGTGCTGGAAGCCACCTGCACCGACTCCACCCTGGCCGAAGCGGGCCTCTTCCCCATCTATCCGCTCCAGCCGCCCGTCCCCAAGGTCCCCGGCGCTGAAAAACGCCCCCTCACCGTGGACGGCGACTTTTACCGAGACGGCGGCCTCTACCCCCAGACGCCTCTGACCTTCGGCGAACCCTACGTGATTCGCGGTCACCGCATCCTGCCGGTCGAGGTCTGGCCGGTGGCCTATGACCCCGCCGCCCCCGCCCTCCGCCTCTGCCGCTCCTTCACCTTCCGCCTGAAGTTGGCGGGAAGCGATATGGCCCTCACCCGATCGCTTGCCGACCGCTACGCTTCCCCCGTCTTCGAGGCGGCGCTGTCCCGCCGCGTCCTGAACTTTCGCCAGGGCCGGCCGCCGGTCGAATTCGCCCCCGATACGCCCGTCGGCTACCTGATCATTACCGCCGACGCCTACTACAACGCCATCCTTCCTCTGGCCAACCTGCGCGAAGGCCGGGGCTTTGACGTAACCGTGACCCGTTGCTCGGAGATTGCCGGCGGCTGCCTGAGCACTGCCGCCGTCAAAGCCTACATCCAGAACGCCTACAACAACTGGCCCGTCCCCCCCTCTTACGTCCTCCTGGTCGGCGATACCGACACCATCGCTACCTACACCGGTCCGGTTATCGGGACCTCCACCGACCTCTACTACGGCTGCATGGATCCCGGCGACGACTGGCACCCCGACATCGGCCGCGGCCGCTTCCCGGTGCGCTCCCCGGCGCAGACCACCAGCATGGTAAACAAGTACCTGGCCTATGCCGAACTCACCGGAAGCGAGCCCTGGCTGAAGACGGCCTCCTTCCCGGCCACCTGCGACCAGTACCAGATCGCCGAAGGCACTCACAACTATGTCATCAGTTCCTACACCGCCCCCGGAGGCTACACCGGAAACTTTCCCCAGCCCAACAACCCCGGCGGCGACAAACTCTACTGCATCACCTACGGCGCCACCCACAACGACCTGGTCAACATGTTCAACCAGGGCCGCTGGGTGATTATCTACTCCGGCCACGGTTCCTACGACGGCTGGGAGATGGACTTTACCCCCAATGACGTGCGCAACCTGACCAACTATGGCATGTTCCCCTTTGTCGCCAGCCACGCCTGCCTCTCCGGCGATTTCGGCCAGCCGGAGGTCTTTGGCGAAACCTGGGTGCTCCAGGACAACAAAGGAGGGCTGGTCTACTGGGGGTCTTCCACCTATTCCTACTGGGATGAGGACGACGTCCTGGAACGGGCCATGTTCGATTCTCTGTTCACCGTCACGCCCCACCCGGCCGTCGCCCGGATGACCGATGACGGGCTGGCCGCCGTCGAGTCGGCCTATCCCTCCAGCGCCCGCTACTACTGGGAGACCTACAACGTCCTGGGTGACCCGGCGGTCAAGGTCTTCCTGGAGCCGGAACTGCCCACCTTCACCTTCGAGGCCACGCCTGCGGAACATGCGCTGTGCTCAAGCGGCGTGGTGACCTTTAGCCTGATCGTGCGCAGCCTCCTGGGCTACTCGGAGACGGTCTACCTGGAGGTGGGCGACCTGCCGGCCGGCCTCACCGCCACCATCGTCCCGACCTCCGCCCCCGCCCCCTTCACCGCTACCCTCACCCTGGAGGTGGCCGCCGGCACGCCGGCCGGGGATTACCCCATCCTGATCACCGCCACCGATGCCATCTCCTGGACCCACGACGCCCAGGTGCTCCTGCACCTGGCCACCGCCCCGCCGGATGCGCCCGCCCTCCTCTCCCCGCCCGACGGCGCCCCCGACCAGCCCTTCCGGCCCACCTTCGAATGGTCCGAAAGCCCCTGGGCCCGGTCATACCGCCTGCAGGTGGACGCAAGCCCGCTCTTCCCCGCCCCCTTGCTCGACGTGAGTGGACTTGTAGATACCTCCTACACGGCCCCTGAACCGCTGGCCGGCGGGGGGTGCTACTGGTGGCGTCTCCTCGGAGAAAACGCCTGCGGAAGCGGCCCCTGGGCCGTCCCCTTCCACTTTGCCACCGTCGCCCTGGGAGTGGCCTTCTCCGACGATATGGAATCGGGCAGTGGGCAGTGGAGCCATGGTGCCGCCCAGGGCAGCGACCACTGGCAACTCTCGACCGCCCAGTCGCACAGCCCCACCCACTCCTGGTTCGTCCCCGACGACGGCGTGGTCACCGACAGCCGCCTCTGGAACACCGTGGCCGTGCCCCTGGGTGCCGGCAGCACCCTGACCTTCTGGCACCGCTACCAGTTCGAAGGAACCTCCTACGACGGCTCCGTCCTGGAAATCTCCACCAACGGCGGCGGCACCTGGAGCGACCTGGGGCCGTACATCACCGGCGGCGGCTACAACGGCACGATCAGCACCTGTTGTAGCAACCCCCTGGGCGGCCGGCAGGCCTGGGTGGGCGACCTGACCGAGTGGACGCAGGTGACGGTGGACCTGGGGGCCTTTGCCGGCCAGAGCGCCCTCATCCGCTGGCGCATCGGCTGCGATTCCTCCGTGAGCGATGTGGGTTGGTACATCGACGACGTGGAGATCACCTCGCCCCTCCCGCCCAACCCGGCCCCGACCCTGGAACGCGTGACCCCCAACTACGGCCCCTACGGCCAGGCCACGCCGGTTCAGGTTGAGGGCAGCGGCTTCCTGCCCACCCCGGACCTGAAACTGGGGGAGACCTGGCTCCTCTCGGTCACGCTGGTCTCCTCCACCACCCTGGACGCGGTGGTGCCGGCCGGCCTGGAGCCCGGCACCTACACCCTCACCCTCTACAACGGCGACTGCCAGGAGGTGATCCTCCCCAACGCCTTCAGCGTCATCGCCGGGTGTATTTCCCCCACCGCCTCCCTGAGCAGCAACAGCCCGGTGGAACTGGGAAGCCCGATGTACTTTACGGCCACCGTGCAGGGGACACCGGAGTTCACCTACACCTGGGATTTCGGCGGTCCGGGCTACGGGAGCGGCCTGGACGGCCCCACGCCGGCCTATACCTACACGACCTACGGCCTCTTCACCGTCACCGTCTATGTGAGCAACGCCTGTGGCATGGATGAGGCCCGCCTGCCCGTCGAGGTCCTCTGCTTCGCCCCCCAGGCCACCTTCACCTCCGACAGCCCGGTCATCCTGGGCCGGCCGATGCACTTTACCTCCACCGTCTCCGGCACCGGCCCCTTCACCTACACCTGGGATTTCGGCGACGGCCTGGGCACCAGCCACGACCCCAACCCTGTCTACACCTACACCACGGCCGGGGAATTTACCGTCTCCCTGACCGTGGAGGGGGCCTGCGGCAGCGCCGTCACCCGCACGGCCGTCGCCGTTCTCCCGCCCTGCGCGCCGGTGGAGATCATCACCTACACGGCCCAGGTCTCCGGCTGCCTGGCCGCCTTCGGGGCCGAACTGAGCGGCGACCCGCCGTTCGCGTACCTCTGGGATTTCGGCGCCTTTGGCACCTACACCGAGGCGAACCCGACCGTGGACTTTTCGGCGACGGGCACCTACACCGGGACGCTTCAGGTGTGGAACTGCACGGGGCAGTACTCGGACACGACGGCCCTGGAGGTGAGCGTGGAGTGCGCGCCTCCGGTGCGCTACCATTTCATCTACCTGCCGCTCGTCCTGCGAAACGCCCAGCCCTGACCCGGAGTAAGGGCATCCGATAGCGGGCAGGTGACGGCGCCCCCGTCGCCTGCCCGCTATGGCGAACGGCCATCCCGGACACCGGCATACCATTCCAGGATATGGTATAATAGGCGTTGCCACGTTCCCAGGGAAAGCGCTGTAAGGCCGGCCCGTCGCTTCCCTGGCTGAACCCGTTGGAGAAAGGAGGCCGGATGGCTCTCTGAGGCGCATCGGCCGGCGGGTGCAGGAAGCCCGCCCGAGTTTTAGAAAGGAGCACCCCCATGGCAGGACACATGCTCCCCTTCCCCAAAGGGAAAGAAGTCTGGGCCTCCCAGGTGAACAACGACCCCAACCCCTCCCACGGGCCGGGCACCAAGATGGCCTGGGCCTTTGATTTCAACCTGGGGGTGGGCAACGAGGACGAAGGCGAGGTCATCGTCGCCGCCGCCGGCGGGACCGTGGTCAAGGTGCGGGAAGGCACTTCCGACGACACCTGTGGCGGGAGCGAATTTTCCGGGCGGGCCAACTACATCCTGATTCGCCACGACGAAGGCGGCTGCGACCTCTACCTCCACCTGATGCAGAACAGCGTCAGCCGCTTCGGCCTCCAGGTGGGGAGCCGGGTGGTGCGCGGCCAGGAAATCGGCCTCCTGGGCAAGACCGGCTGGACCGGTTGCGGGGCGCACCTGCACTTTCAACACCAGCGCTGCGGCCTGACCTGTCAGTACCCCTGTCCGGCCATCAACTACTTACAGCAATCGGTCGAGGTCACCTTCGACGACGTCCCTGAACCCGACCACAAACCCAGGAAGCGGGTGGTCTATGTTTCCCAGAACGAACGGGAGGTGCCGCCTCCGCCCCCATCTTCCCTGGTGGAGGCGCTCTGGATGATGACCTGCCGTCCCTCCGGCGCAACCTATACGCCCGAGCACCCCCTCCTGGCCTATGCCATCGCCCATCGCCTGGGGGCGCCGCTGGGCCTGCCGCTCAACCAGACCCTGAACCAGCAACCCTATGTCATCCAGGTCTTTGCCCGGGACACGCTCTACGCCCCTCAGGAGAACCCCACCGCCGTCGGGCGGATGAGCGACCTGCTCCGGGCCCAGGACCCCCTGGGGACGGCGTTGCTCCAGGCCACCTTCTCGGCCATGGGCAGCGCCTTTCACCCGTACTGGGCCACCCATCTCTATTACCTGGAGCAGATGGAGACGCGGCCGCTGGGGGCCCCCCTGGGGCCGGTGCGCACCCTGGAATTCGACGGAAAGCGCTACGACCTGGAGTTCTTTGCCCTGGACACGCTCTATACCCTGGTGCCCAACTGGCGCGATGTCCGTCGGCTGAGCGACCTCCTGCGGCCGATCGCCCCGCCTCCCGGCCAGGAGTACGACTGGGCGTTGGGCGGGGCCCTCCATCAGATGATGCGGGCCCTCCTTTCGCCCCAGCACACCCTGGAACGCTGGCTGGTGGAACAAACCTACCAGCGGGCCGGCATCGCTTTCGACCCGGACAAGGCCCGCTTCTGGTACGCCCTGGGGCAGGTGGCCTCCAGCCGCCCCCTGGGCAATCCGCTGGGAGGCGGGCCCTTTAACGGCGAGTACGCCATCGAGGCCGAAGGCATCGGTTACGGGGTAGAAGTTTACGCCGGCGACACCATCTTCTGGGCACCGCCGAACTGGCGCGACATCCGCCGGCTGAGCGACCTGGGGGCCTGAAAGCGAAGATGGCCAACTGGATCACCCTGAGCCGTCTGTTGCCGCTGGCGCTGACGGTAGTTTTCCTCTACCTGGAGGGGGTGGCCTTTCCATGGGCGGCCATCCCGTTGATCTTGCTTCTCCTGGTGCTGGACCTGGTGGACGGCGTGGTGGCCCGGCGCACCGGGAGCGTGTCCCGGCTGGGAAGCGCGCTGGATGTCGCCATGGACCGGCTGGTCGAGTTCATCCTCTGGGTCTGCTTTTCGGACCTGCGGCTCATCCCGGTGTGGGTGCCTCTGGTGGTGATCGCCCGGGGCCTGATCGTGGACGCCATCCGGGCGCTGGTCCTGGCCCAGGGGGAAACGGCCTTTGGCATGATGCATTCGCGCCTGGGACGTTTCCTGGTCTCCTCCCGTTTTATGCGCGACTTCTACGGCGTGACCAAGACGTGCGCCTTCCTCGCCCTGGCCGGCGTGCACGCCTTACGCCGCCATATGGCCTGGGCCGGGGTGACACCGGCCCTCCTGGGGGCGATGTTCTGGATATATCCCGCCGGGTATGCCCTGACGGTGCTGGCGGTGGCCCTGTGTCTGGCCCGGGGCATCCCGGTCCTCCTGGATGCCCGCGCCGTGCTCCGGCGCGGCCTGCCCGACGACCGATGAGCCGGCCGGCCGCCTTCTTCGACATCGACCACACCCTGGTGGCAGGAACGTCGCTGGAGCGTTGCTTCCTGCGCCAGGCCTGGCGGGAGGGGGTGCTCGGCCCGGCGGCGCTGGGGAGAAATCTGCTCTCCGGCCTGCTGGCTCTGGCCACAGCCGGGAAGCCCTTTCCCATCCCCACCGGCCTCCCCTTCTTCACCCGGCTGCGCTACGCCTTCCTCAGCGGCAACAAGGCCTACCTGCGGGGCCTGGACCTGGAACGCTGCCGGGCTTTGGCCGAAGCGTCTTTTCGCCGGGAAGTCCTCCCTCGCCTGGGCCGGAAAGGGGTGGAAACCCTGCGCCGGCATCGGGCCGAAGGCCGGTGCATCGTCCTCTTCAGCGGCACGCTCGATTTCCTGGGCGAACCGCTGCGGGCCTACCTCTCGGCCGACCGTCTGCTGGCCGCACGGCCGGAGGTTCGGGCCGGGGTGCTGACCGGCCGCCTCCTCGAACCCCACCCCTACGGGGAGGCCAAGCGAACGCTCCTCCTTTCCCTGGCCGCCCAGGAGGGGCTGGACCTGGAGCGCTCCTACGCCTACGCCGACCACCACACCGACATCCCGTTCCTGGCCTGTGTGGGACATCCCGTGGCGGTCAATCCGGACCGCCGGCTGGCCCGAGAGGCCGGCCGGAGAAAGTGGCCGATCGAGGTTTGGTCCCTTCCCTAGAAATTATCTCAAAACTTCCTCGGCAACCATCGATTGGGGAAATTTTTGCGGCCAACATATGGTTCTGAGATAGTTTCTCAGGACAGGAAACGCTCGTAATCGTTATGTCCGCCGATCCAAAACCAGATCACCGTATCGCCCTCCCAGATTCCCAGCGCTCGGTAGCCACGGGCAATCCGCACGGACCAGATGTTTTCCTCTCGGTTTACACACTTGAAATGTAACGAGGGATGAAAAGGGTTCCTGGCCCACAAGCGATAGGCTTTCCTGGCACTACGTTTGATATCTTCCCCCAGGGAAAGATAGGCGGTCCAAAAAGATGGCAAAGTGGCGGACTTCATAGTTGATCATAATCCAAAGGCTGTGTACGGCCTTCTGCTGCTTCCCGTCTGGCCTGACGTGCCGCAGCCACGAGCCGAAGTTGTGTCCGCTGGAACTGCTCATCCCATTCCAATTCATCCAGCAGGTCGGCAAGATACTCGCGCAAATGCTCTACCACACGCTCCTGCACCGTCTCGGGCAAGGACTCCAGCATTTTTACCACGGTCACAATAGATGTGGATGCCATAGCCAAACCTCTCCGATATTGCCCGCATACAGAAAGTCCTCTTTCTCTAATTATACCACAAAATCCAATAACCTCTGCCAGGAAGGCGCTGGGGTCTTCATAGCAGCACCTTGCCCGACCTGCCAGACTGACCTGACCTCACTTCCCTCTTCGCCGGTTATACCAGAGGGCCCCCAGGAAAAGGAGGGTGCCCAGAAGAAGCAGGGCATAGAAAAGAACGTTGCTCATGCTTGCGGTCTCCTGCGGAGGGATGGGGGGCACGGTCGGCGCTCCATAACGAAAGAAGGAGAAAACGGCCCATTCCGGCCTGAAAAAGGCCATCGTTCCCCTCCGTCCGGCCCTGCCCTAACGGGCGATTCCCAGGCCGCTGTGTCCGCCCTCTTTTCCATGCAGGTACATATGGCGTTCCACCACCACCGGCCAGTCGGAGACCACCCGGGTGGAAAAGGCGGCCACATCCGGCAAAACCGTATTGAGCGGCACGGTCAGGCGCCCGTGGGCCGGCACGGTCAGGCGCAGACGGTCCAGGACCCCCAGAGTGCCCAGGAAGGTGAGTTCCAGGTCGGTGGGGACGGCGTTCGGGTTGGATACCAGGACGAAGGACTCGAACGGTTCCGCCGTGGAACCTTCGGGCAGATACCAGACTCGGGCCGGCCGGGTGGCTCCCAGGGTGGCATGGGCCGAACGCATCTCGTTGAAAAAGGTGATGCGGGCGATGGCCAGCGGCCGGCCGGCCTCGGCCTCCGCCGCCAGGGCCAGTTCCGGCAGAATGGCGTTCAGGTTGAGCAACTGCTCCCCGGAGCGCACGGCATAGGAACGCCGCAACATCGTCCCGTCCTCGCTCATCAGCGTCAGAGTGAGCGGCACCGTCTCGGTGTGGGGGTTCAGGATGGAGAGCACGGTCACGTGCGGGCTTTCCGTCTCCACGGCGGCAAAGGACCACCGGCGGGAGAGGTAGGGGCTGCCCGGCATCCCATAGCCGCCTTCCCCGGCCGAGAAACGGACCTCCTGCTCGGCGGCGATGGGCAGGGGGGAAGAGACCTGGCAGCCCAGCGGGGTCGTGCCGGTGTAAATCTGGCTCACGGGGATGACCAGGCGAGAGCGGGGGGGCAGCGAATAGGCCCGTTCGCCGGCCAGGCCGGCCGGAGCAAAGACGCGCACCGTGGCCGTCGTGACCGCCTCGCCGGGGTTGAGGAGGATCAGGCTGGTGGTGGCATCCGCCTCCTGGTTTCCACCCGGGAGATACCAGAACCGGGAGAGACTCTCCAGCCCGGCGCTGACGTCTCCATCGTGGCCGTAATAGATGGCCCGTTCCAACAGGAGGTCGCCGTCGGCCCGCAGGCGGGTCCAGAACCCGCCCTGGGCAACGACCAGGTCGGCCAGGAGGCTGCCCCGCGCTTCCGCCGGAAGCCGGACCGTCCGCCGAAGCGTCCGGCCGCCGTCCAGGAAGAATTCCGCCGTGGCCTGAATGCGGCGGTTCCCCGGGTTGGTGAACAGAAGCCACTCGTCTATGTCGGGAGCAGTTTCTCCTCGGGGCAACAGCCATTCGCTCCGGCGCAGGTTGGCGGCTTCCAACCGGGCCTCCAGCCGTTCGACCAGAGGCGGGTCGTAGGGGACGGTCAGGGTCAGGTGACCCGGACCGGCCGGCCGTTCTTCCTGCCACCAGGTCAGAAGGGCCACCAGGGCGTCCTCCATCGTGGGCGAGGCCGGCTCATGCGGGTGCACACCCAGGAGGCCGATATACAACTTCTCCCCGCCGGCCGTCCGACTGCCCTGGTAGACGCCCCCGCTGGCATCCACCAGGAAGGCATAGGCCAGGTCATCGCGGCCGAGCAGTTCGCGCTGAAAGTGTTGCACCATCCGGAGCATGGGGCCGGCCTGGGCCGTCCCGGAGACCAGGAGCGTCGCCGGGCGAATTTCGATTTGGGCCGGGGCGAGGGTCCCGGTCACGGCCTCGGAGACGGGTTCGGCCCCCCACCTCTCCGGGGGCAGCGGCCGGGGCCGGCCGTCGGCCTCCTTCCAGGGGGGCAGGGCCGACACGGCGGGCATCCCGTCGGCGGCCAGGCAGACGACCATCACCTGCTCCAGGGCCGGGGTATCCTTCCCCCGGCGAAAAGTGGCCCGATATTGCAATCGTTGCTGTCCCTGGGGAAAGACCAGGAGGGCCTCGGACGCCGAGCGGCCCTGCGGGTCCGACCAGGGGCCGGCCGGAAGCAGGCCGACCCAGGGGGACCACTGCCCGGAAGCCTCCTGGCCGCGCAACTCGAAGGAAAGGGCGGCACCGGCCGGAATCCGCCCCAGGTAGAGCAGGCCGGCCGCCTGACAGGGGAAGGGCATCTCCTGCTCCGCCGAGGTGTAGGTGCCCTGGCTCTGGCCCTCGGCCAGGCGTAACTCCCCATCGCCGACGGCCAGCACCACCGTTCCGCTCAGGTCTCCCCGCCCGAAATCGGCCGCCGTGGTTTCCACCCAACGCTCCACCTGCACCGGACCTGCGGCTTCGGAGCGGCCGGCCGGGGCGAAAGCCAGGACCAGCCAGAAGGCCAGAAGCAAAGGACTCAGCCAGAGGCAGCGCCTTTTCATGGCTTCTCCTCCTCAGGGGCTATAGTCCACGCCGTCCGTGTACACATTCCCGGCGTTCCAAAGGCACCAGCCCACCGCGCCGCCGTCGTGGGCGGCCCGAATCTGTTCCTGCACCTCTTTCGGGCCGTAGGGGGGCTCCCCCAGGTCAAAGTCCTGCAACCAGGGCCGTACCCTGGCCCGTTGCCCCTCGGCCATCTGGGCATAGGCCCGCTTCATCGTCTCCAGGACGATGATGTAGGGGCAGGCGTTGGGATTGGCACAGCCCTGCTCGCCGGGAGAATAGTGAGAAGGGTAGGCCATGGGACAGAGGTAGTCCAGGTAATGGGTCATCAGGGAAATGTCCTGGCCCTGCTCCCACATCTTGCGCCAGGCAGCGTAACCGAAGATGTCGGCGGAGATGAAGACGCCCAGAGGGGCCAGTTCCTCATAGGCCCGCCGCACAAAGCCGGCAATCGTCGCATACTGCTTCTCGATGTCCGTCTCCTCGGCATAGACGATGTCCGAGATGTTCCCGTCGGTAGGAAAGCGGATGTAATCGAACTGGATTTCGTCCAAGCCCAGGCCGGCCAGTTCCCGGGCGATGGCCAGGTTGTATTCCCAGACTTCGGGCCGATACGGGTCCATCCAGTTCAGGCCCCGACGGTCCCTCCAGGGCCCGCCCCGCGAGGCGCTCTGGACGGCCCATTCGGGATGGGCTGCGGCCAGCCGGGAATCTTCGAAGGTGACGATATAGGCGATGGTGTAAATGCCCCGGCGATGACATTCCTGAAGGATCTGGGAGACGTTGTAACGCGGGTCGGCCGTGCCCAGTTCCAGGACCTGGGAGATCTGGGTGTTATAGACCACCGCGCCCCAGGCGTCCTTCACCTCGAGCACCATGGCGTTCAGTTCGGTTTCCTCCACAAAATCCAGGAGGGAGGTGAACCAGTCCTCGGTATCGGGGTTCCCATCGTAGGTGGAAATGACGCAAGAGGTCACATAGATTCCTTGAACGGCAAAGGGCGTCAACGTCACCGTGATGCTGGGGGCATCGGTTGCGGTAACGACCTTTTTGGCAAAGCCGGGGGCCAGCACCTGCACGACGGCCACCTCCGGCACTTCCTCCAGGAGGAAGCGGCCCTGGGCGTCGGTATGGGTGTAATGGCCGGCGCAGACCACACGGGCCTGGGGGATGGGTTGCCCGGCTTCGTCGCGCACCAGGCCGCGCAGGGAGGCGGGCCGGAGGGAAAGGTCGTATCGGGTGGTGCGTTCCAGGGTGACCTCGGCCGGCCGATAACGGGCAGCCCGCACCTGCAAGGTAAAGCGTTCCGGGAGGCCCTCCAGCCGGTAGTGCCCGTCGGAGCCGCTGGTGGTGGTCAGGAGGAGCGAGCCGGTCAGGGTGATGCGGGCCCCGGCCACCGGCCGGCCGTCATAGCCATCGCGGACCGTTCCCTCCAGGGTATTGGGCCGCAGGGAAAGGGAGAAGGTGGTGGTGAGAAAGGTCCCCTGGCCGGCCGCGTAGCCGGCCGCCCGGGCGGTCAGGGTGAGGGGAAAGGTAGGGGAGAAGACGGTAAAACGGCCGTCTGGGCCGGTCAGGAAGGTCCGTCCCAGGGCCTGTACCTCGGCAGCGGGCAGCGGAAGGCCGGTGTAGGCATCAAAGACCGTCCCCCAGGCCCGTTCGGGGAAAAGGGCCACGGTCAGGGTGACGGTTCTCTCCTGGTCCGGCGGAGGGGGGAGGTCGGTTTCCGCGCCCTGGTAGCCGGGGGCGTAGACCTGGAGGCGACCCGGCCCCGTCCATTCGGGGAAGCGACAACGGCCGGCGGCGTCGCCCAGTGCCCGCCCGGTGGGCAGGAGGCATTCCGCGCCCGGCAGCGGGCGATGGGTCAGGGCGTCCTGCACCAGGACGTGGAGGGTCGGCCGGGCGGGCCCACAGGAAAAAAGGATGGGCATCAGGAGGAGAAGGGGAAGGATTTTCCGCTTTCTATTCCGTATCGATGGGTAATATCCTGGCATCGCCTCGTCCTTTGCCTTTCCCAAGACGCGGAAGGATTATAGCATGAAAGCCGGGACCTGTCCATCATGGATCGGTTATGTCGCCGGATCGACAGAAAGGATGTCCAGAGCATCGGTACGGCAGCTTCCGACCTGGATCCGGACCGGTTCATACCAGGCGGAAAAATCGGATGATTTTATAGACTTTCCCGGAGCATCGGTATTTTGATACCCTGCTCACGGGCCACAGCGATGGCTTCCTGGTAGCCGGCGTCGGCATGGCGGGCCACGCCGATGCCGGGGTCGTTGGTCAGGACGCGTTGGAGTTTTCCCTCGGCTTCGCGCGTGCCGTCGGCGACGATGACCATGCCGGCGTGCAGGGAGTAGCCGATGCCCACCCCGCCGCCGTGGTGGAAGGCGACCCAGGTGGCCCCGGAGGCACAGTTCAGGAGGGCGTTGAGCACCGGCCAGTCGGCGATGGCATCGGAGCCATCGCGCATGCCCTCGGTCTCGCGGTTGGGGGAAGCCACGGAACCGGAGTCGAGATGGTCCCGCCCGATGACGATGGGGGCGCTCACCCGGCCGGTGCGCACCAGTTCGTTGAAGGCCAGGCCGGCCCTGGCCCGTTCCCCATAGCCCAGCCAGCAGATGCGCGCCGGAAGCCCCTGGAAGCGCACCTTCTTCTGGGCCATGCGAATCCAGCGGGCCAGGGCCGGGTCCTCGGGGAAGAGTTCCAGGATGGCCTGGTCGGTGGTGTAGAGGTCCTGGGGATCGCCGGAGAGGGCCACCCAGCGGAAGGGCCCTTTGCCCCGGCAGAAGAGCGGCCGGATAAAGGCCGGGACGAAACCGGGGTAGTCAAAGGCGTTCTTCACTCCGGCCCGGAGGGCCTGGCCGCGCAGGTTGTTGCCGTAGTCAAAGACCACGGCCCCACGCTTCTGGAACTCCAGCATGGCCTCGACGTGTTGGGCCATGGAAGCCATCGAGCGGCGGATGTACTCCTCCGGATTCTCCCGGCGCAGGCGCAGGGCCTCCTCGTAGGGCAGGCCGTGGGGGACATAGCCGTTCAGGGCATCGTGGGCCGAGGTCTGGTCGGTCACCACGTCGGGGGTGACGCCGCGGATGACGAGTTCGTGGTAAACTTCGGCGGCGTTGCCCAGGAGGCCGATCGATTTGGCCTCTCCTCGGGACAGGGCCTCCTCCACCCAGGTCATGGCCTCTTCCAGGTTGTCGGTCATCACGTCCAGGTAGCCGGTGTCCAGCCGGCGCTGGATGCGGTGACGGTCCACCTCGACGATGAGGCCGACCCCCTCGTTCATGGTGATGGCCAGCGGTTGGGCCCCGCCCATGCCGCCCAGGCCGGCGGTGAGGACGAATTTCCCTTGGAGCGAGCCGCCAAAGTGCTGGCGGGCCAGTTCGGCCAGGGTCTCGTAGGTGCCCTGGAGGATGCCCTGGGTGCCGATGTAAATCCAGGAGCCGGCGGTCATCTGGCCGTACATGATGAGGCCCTGGGCCTCCAGTTCCCAGAACTTTTCCCAGGTGGCCCAGGCCGGCACGAGCACCGAGTTGGAGATGAGCACCCG
>Ga0068707_1001375_pt1 | contig 16914 bp, 14 predicted proteins | sample YNPNPMetaG_FD_66600 | JGI IMG/M metagenome (GOLD analysis project Ga0068707, IMG submission 66600) | Anoxygenic and chlorotrophic microbial mat microbial communities from Yellowstone National Park, USA - YNP NP MetaG | ecosystem: Environmental > Aquatic > Thermal springs > Hot (42-90C) >...
AGAATATAAAAAGATAAAAAATCATACAGTTACCTTTTCTGTTGTACAAAAATTTGCATTTTCAAAAAATAAAATTCAATATTTTCAATAACTTACAAAATTAAGTTGATAAACTCAGGACAAGAGATGAAAAATTTTTCTTTTTCAGTTCCTCTTGAGGTTAATATATTTACAGGCAAAAGTTTGAATTTATAAATTAGTGAGCAGGACTTACTACAACAAGAATATATGAATCCGTATTCAGATATTTCTGAGCAACTCTTTTTATGTCTTCTTTTGTTACTTTTTCAATATACTCAGGATATTTTGTTATATAATTATCGCCAAGTTCATAGTAATCTATAAGAGGTAAAAATTCGCTTATTTTTTTCATTGTGTCAAATCGCATAGGAAAACTTCCTATCAAAAATTGTTTTGCTTCTTTAAGTTCTTCATCCGTTATTCCGTTTTCTTTCATTTTTTTTAGTTCTTCAATTATCATTTCTAAAACCTGCTGAGTATTTTCAGCCTTTGTTTTAACTTCTATGTAAAAATCTCCGGGGAATAAATTGGGAGAAAATGTACTGTAAATTGAATAAGCAAGACCTTTTTCTTCCCTTATATGCCTTGCCAGTCTTGAAGTAAGTCCACCTCCGCCAAGAATATAATTCATTAAGCTTAACGAATAAAAATCAGGATCTTTTCTTGAAATTCCTTCAAAACCAAAAACAATTGTTGATTGAGTTAAATCATCTTTTTTCACAGAGAGCTTTACAGGCTCATTTCTTATTGCAAAAAGCGGAGCGCTTATTTTCCTTTCTTTCTGAATGCCCTGTAACTTATAGATAGATGTTTCAATTAAGTCTTTAAGTTCTTTTTCGTCTATATCACCCACGACTGAGAAAATCATTTTATCAGGTTTGTAAAAACTTTTATAAAAAGAAACAATATCATTTATTGAAACTTCTTTAAGATTTTCAGGTTCTCCTTCAACAGGTCTTCCATAAGGATGTTTACCAAAAAGCTTATTGAGAAATTTTTTTTGCGATATAAAAGAAGGGTCTTCTTCCATTTGTTTTAATGATTTTTCAAGTATTGATATTTCCTTTTTCATTTCATCTTCAGGGAAAACTGGATTTGTAATTATATCAAAAAATAGGTCAATTGATTCTTTTAAATGTCTTTTTGTTGTTGACAGTGTAAGCATTGTGTAATCATGAGTAATTTTTTCTTCAATTGAGATTGCTAAAAAATCTATTTCATCTTCAATCTCTCTTGCATTGCGAGTTTTTGTTCCATGAGAAAGTAAACGAGCAGTAAGATAGGCAATTGAAGATTTTGGTTCATCTAAAGGAGAAGCGGGAATTAAAACAGAAACATATACAATAGGGATGCTATCTCTGTAAAGATATTTAATTGTTGCTCCATTTTTTAAACAAAGTGTTTTATACTCCATATTACCTGCTCCTGCAATAGAGTAATTGATTAAAAAAAATATAGCAAAGGATAGAAGTAAAAAAAATTTCTTTTTCATTTCGGTATTAAAACTCCCACTGTTAAATTTTCAGAATTGAAGTATTTTTTTGCATTTTCCTGAACATCTTTTGCAGTTACTGAAATTATATCATTTTTATAGTTATCAATCATTTTCCAGTTACCGACAATTTCAAACCTTCCGATAACCATTGCTCTTCCAAAAACTGAATCCTGATTAAAAAGAAATGACGCTTCAACCTGATTTTTAGCTTTTTCAACTTCTTTTTCTGATGGGGGCTCAGTTTTTATATTTTCAATCTCATGTCTTATAATTTTTTCAACTTCATCAATTTTTTCAACATCTTTTACAGTAGCCACAATAAAAAATAAAAAACCATCTCTGCTTAATGGAGAGTTGCTTGTTGAAACATCAATTGTTAAAGATTTTTCAATCACAAGCTTTCTGTAAAGTCTTGAACTTTTTCCTTCTCCAAGGATTGTACTTAGAACTTCCAGAGAGAGACTATCCTTATCAGGATAAGCAGGGACTTTAAAAACTAAAACAAGTATAGGTAGATGGGTCTGCCTTTTTAAAATTATTCGTTTTTCTCCGTATTGTTTAGGCTCATAGAGTAGCTTCCGTTGAGGAATAGTTTTACAGGATGAAATGCTTTCAAATTTTTCTTTAATTTTCTCCTTTATTTCATCTGTTTTTATATCTCCTGCGACAATGATAAATGCATTATCCGGGCAGTAGTAGGAATTATAGTAGTTTTTTAAATCTTCAAGAGTAATTGATTTGATTTCTTCTGTCCATCCAATTACAGGCTTTCTGTATGGGTGATTTTTAAAAGCTGTACTGATAACTTCTTCTATTATAAGGCTTTCAGGGTCATCATCATATCTCTGTCTTCTTTCTTCAAGAACAATTTTTTTTTCAAGTTCAAAATCTTCTGGTAGTAATATTAGATTTGCCATTCTGTCTGATTCTAAATCAATTGAAGTTTGTAATTTTACAGGCGAAAGTTTCTGAAAATAAACAGTATAGTCCTTTGTTGTAAAAGCATTGTCAATTCCGCCCTGTGATTGAATAATCCTTGAGAAAACATTGCCGGGATAGTTTTTGCTTCCTCTGAACATTAAATGTTCAAGGAGGTGACTTATTCCGGACTTACCTTCAGGTTCATCTATTGCTCCAACTTTATACCATACCTGAAAGGTTGAAACAGGGGTTGAATGGTCTTCTATCAGTATGAGTTTAAGGCCATTTTTTAGTTTTTCTTCCTTTATTTCGCTATAACCCATAGAAGGAAATATTAAAATAAAAAGTAAAATTATTACCAGTAAATTCATTGTAAACCAAATTTCTGGGCAATCTGTTTAATTGTTTCTTTTAAATTTGTCAGATCGGATGATTTTACAATATAAGCATCAGATACCCATACAGAAAAATCATCCCTGTAATCATAGGCAGTTAACATAATTACGGGAATATTAGGGTCTTTTTGTTTTAACTGCCTTAAGACCTGAATTCCGTCCATATCTGGCATCATTATGTCAAGAGTTACCATATCAGGCTTTTCTTTATCAAAAAGTTCAAGAGCTTCTTTGCCTGAATTTGCAGGAATTACTTCATATCCTTCTTCTTCAAGTTCTGCTTTGTAGAGCATCAGTATATTCTTTTCGTCATCCACTACCATTATTTTCATTATTCTGCCCTCCTTTTTGGTAAATTGGTAAATATATTTTAAAAATTGTTCCTTTATTTAATTCACTCTCTACAGAAATTATACCACCATGGTCTTCTATAATTCTTTTTGATATAGCAAGCCCCAATCCGGTGCCATTTGTTTTGGTTGTAAAAAAGGGAGTAAATAGCTTTTTCATGTTTTCTTTTGATATTCCGCATCCTGTATCCTCAATCTCAATAACAAAATATTCTTCATTAAGTTTTTCGCTTTCAGGCAGTTTGCCTATTTTTTTTACTCTAAAATAAATTTTACCATTTTGTGTTGCTTCATTTGCATTTGTAATTATATTTAGTAAAACTTCTTTAAGTCTGTCATAATTTCCTTGAACTGAACAATTCTCTTCAATCTCAACTATTAGTTCATTGTTTTTATCTTTTATTAATGATTCAGTAAAGTTCACAACATCATTAATAAGCTCATTAATTATAAAGGGCTTTTTACCCATATAGTAAGGTTTCACAAAACTAAGAGTTTCATTCAAGATTCTTTCAAGTCTTTTTGTTTCATCCACAATGACTCTGACATATTCTTTCAGGTTTTCATCCTGCAAAGATTTATCAAGTCTCTTGGCAAAACCACCTATTGCAAGAAGAGGATTTCTTATTTCATGAGCAACTTTAGCAGCCATTTCACCAAGGGCAGCCATTTTTTCCATTGATGCAATTTTTTCTCTAAGGTTTCTAAGTTCTGTTATGTCTCTTCCTAAGTTTATTGTTCCAATAAGATTTCCATTTTTGTCAAATATTGGAGAGCTTGAAAGAAGATACACACCTTCAAGAAAGTTTTCCTCAATTTCTGCAATAGCGGGTTTCTTATTTTCTATAGCTTTTTTATGAGGGCAGTTTTTCGGAGGGTATTCTGTTTTATGAAGAATCTGGAAGCATTTTTTATTAATAACATCTTTTTCTTCTTTGCCGGTTTTATCAAGAAAGGCTTTATTGACTTTTTTTATTGTATAGTACTCATCTGTGTAATAAAGTAAATCCGTTATTGAATTAAACAACATCTCAAGTTCTTTTTCTGCTTTTTCAACTTTTTCAAATATCCACGCATTTTCAATTGCAGCTGCAACCTGATCAGCGAATCCTTTTAAAAAATTTATATCCTGTTCTGTTATAGGTTTTTTTGTATAAAGGTTATCAACCCATACCACTCCTATTGCCTTATCCTTTGATACGAGAGGAACAATTGCATAGGCATGACTACCAAGTTGCTGTATTATAACAGGATCTGATTCTTCTTTCTGAACATCAGTAATATTGAAAATTTTTCTTTCTTTAATCGCTCTGACAATTGGGGTATTTTCTTCAAGTGAAATATTAATGTTTCTGCATAGTCTTTCAATAAAAGTATCTTCTTCAAACTCTTTGTTAGTCAACTCCTCCAAAACTTCAAAAAGGGTTTTTTTCTCTTTTGTCATGCTTGACCATATCTGCCAGGCTTCTTCATAACTTGATGGGCCTACTGCCATAGTTCCTTTTATTGAGTTTTCATTCTCATCAACAAGGAAAAGAATAGCTCTATTAAATCCAAGACCCTCTCCCATTGTAATAACAGTAAGTATCATTCTTAAAAGCTTATTCAGTTCTAATGTGCTTCTAATAGCAGAGCTTATGAATAAGATTTTTGTCAGTTCCTCGTTTCTCCTTATTAAGTCCCTTTCAAGTTTCTTTTTCTCTGTTATATCTCTGGCTATTCTACTTACACCGATTATCTTGCCTGTTGCGTCTTTTATCGGAGATAAAGAGAGACTTACTTCTATAAATTTACCATCTTTTGTTATCCTGACAGTTTCAATTTCCTGTAAAATTTCACCTTTTTTTACTCTTTCAATAAAGAATCTTTCAACTTCATGAAGGAAGTCAGGTATAACAGGAAGAGGCCTACCAATGACTTCATCTCTTGTAAAACCGAATATATTTTCCGCTCCTTTATTCCATGCTGTTACAATGTTTTCAAGGTCTGTTGCTACTATAGCATCTGCTGAACTTTCTATAAGACTTTCAAGATAGTTCTTCAACTCTTCAATTTTCTGCATAGCATTGACTGTGATGGTTTCTTTTTCTTTTAATTCTTTAAAACGCATAGCTTTCAAAATTATTAAAGAAGCAACAGATGAAAATAGTTGACCAAGACTTATATCTTCTTCTGTAAACTCTCCTGCTCCTTCTTCAGAGTCAAGCTTGTTATATATAAGAATTGTTCCTATAACCTTTTCATTGCCTGCTTCTTCTATTTTAAGAGGAATACATATTGCTGAATAGGCAGGAATATCAAGTTCTATTCCTTCAAGTTCCTGTTTATTGAATACTCTGACTTTCCCTTCCTTTATAACCATGCCACATATTCCTTCATCTAAAGGTATTACTTTTTTGTCAGTTTGTATGTTATATGTGGCAGTTATATATAAATTTCTGTCTTTAATAAGTCTTATCACACCACCCTGAGCATTCATAAGCTCAGATGCATGATAGATAAGTCTTTCAAGAAGCACATTTATATCTTCGGATAGTTCAAGAAGTTTTATTAGTTCAAATAGAGCTTGTCTTTCTCTCATTTATCAATCCTTTATAAAGTTCCAGATATTTTTTAGATGAAACATTCCATGAAAAGTCTTTTTTCATGGCGGAGCATATCATATTATAAAAGCTTTCTTTTTTATTGAATATCTCAAGAAAACGAAAAACAGCTGATATCAGGCTATTACTGTCATAATTACTGAAAAGAAATCCAGTTATACCGTCTTCAACTGTATCTGCAAGCCCACCAGTTTTTCTGCAGATTGGTATTGTTCCATATCTCATTGCAATAAACTGTCCGAGTCCGCAAGGTTCATATTTTGAAGGAATTAGCAAAGCATCAGCTCCTGCATAAATTTTATGTGCCAGAGCTTCGTCAAATCCTATAAAACTAAATATTTTTGATGGATAGATATTTTGAATCTCTCTAAGACGATTTTCATAGTAGCGTTCACCTGTACCTTCAAAAATTATCCTTATTTCTTTATCAATTAAGGCTGGGATAGATTCAAAAAGTATATCAAGACCTTTCTGAGAGACTAATCTGCCAATAAAAGCCAGCAAAGGTTTGTCTAAGGGACAATCTATGCCAGTTATTTTTATTAATTCCTCTTTATTTTTAAATTTTTCATGAAAGTTTTCAATCCCGTATCTGTAAAGAATAAATGGGTCCTGCTGGGGATTCCATATTTGGTAATCTATGCCATTAAGTATTCCTATAACGATATCCTGTTTTTTTCTTAAAACCCCATCTAATCCAAATCCGTACTCTGGTAAAAGAATTTCTTTTGCATAGGTGGGACTTACAGTTGTTATTATATCAGCACCAAAAAGTCCTCCTTTCATGAAATTAACCATTCCATAAAATTCAAGTCCGTCTATATGGAACATCTCCCATCCAAAACCTGTTATATCAAGTTTTTCTCGTGGAAATACACCCTGATATCCAAGATTATGTATGGTAAAAACTGACTTGGTTGAGCTAAAGCATGGATTTTCCCTGTAAAGAGTTTTTAAATAAAGAGGAATTAAAGCAGTATGCCAGTCATGACAGTGAATAACATCAAACTTTAAATTTAAGACTTTGCATACTTCAAGAACTCCTCTTGAAAAAAATACAAATCTTTCAGCATTATCAAGATATTCACCTGCTGATGTTCCATAGATCTCTTCTCTATCAAAAAATTCGTTATGCTCAATAAAAAAAACATTTCCATTCTTATCTGGTTTAATTATGAACTTTTCTGAGTTATCAAAAATAACCTTTCCTGTTTTGACAGCGCCGAATTTAGTATATGCTCCAAGAGGAACTCCGAAAACTATCCCTGCATCTGTAACATTATCTCCTATTAATTCGCGAGTTTTTCTATAGAGAGGGACAAAAAGATTCACATCAGTTTTATTTTTAATCAATTCCTTAAATAAGGAGCCTACAACATCCCCAAGCCCGCCAGTTTTTGACAAAGGATAGGCTTCTGATGATACCAAAGCTATTTTCATAGCTTTGCCTCCCTCAGAAAACTTGCAGCTTCTTCAGGAGGAGTAGGATTAATAAAAAATCCTGACCCCCATTCAAATCCTGCTGTTTTTGTCAATTTGGGTATAATTTCAATATGCCAGTGATAATATTCATTAAAATCATCCTGAAATGGAGAAGTATGCAGGACATAATTGTAAGGAGGTGTTTCAAGAACAGCATCAAGTTTTTTTAATGTTGTCTGTAAGGCATCTGCAAGAAGGCTAAAATTTTTTTCTCTTGGTTCAAACCTTGATTCGTGTCTATTAGGTAATATCCATGTTTCAAATGGTTCTCTTGGTGCAAAAGGAGCAAGAACAATATAACCTTCATTCTGATAAATAACTCTTTTATCAGTTTCAAGTTCTTGAGCTATTATGTCACAAAATATGCATCTATCTCTTAACTCAAAATATCTCTTAGCTGATTTCATTTCATCAACAACAAAATGAGGAACAATTGGGAGAGCAATAAGCTGGCTATGTGTATGCTCAATAGTTGCCCCAGCTGTTTCACCTTCATTCTTAAAAACAAGAACATATTTGAATCTTGTATCTTTTTTCAGGTCTGTAATTCTGAAATAATAAGCCCACAGCACATCCTCAACTGCCTTAATTGGCATTGTAGAAAGAGATGCAAGATGATCAGGTGTTTCAATGATGACTTCATGGGCTCCTATGCCATTCATTTTATCGTATAACCCCTCACCTCTTTTGTTGAGGTCACCGTGTATTTGAAGAGCTGGAAATTTATTCGGGACAACTCTTAATGACCATCCCGGAGTGTTTGGAGCAGTGTTTGGTGGTCTGAAAGCAATTATTTCGTTTGGAGCAGTGTTTTCATTGCCCGGGCAAAAGGGACAAAATCCTTTTAATTTTCTTTTTTGACTGACAGGTGTAAAATCAGAAGGTCTTTTGCCTCTTTCAATTGCTATGATAACCCATCTTCCTGATATAGGGTCTCTTCTTAATTCCGACATAGTATCCTCCAATTGTATCTTTTATTAAAATTTCACAAAAATTTAAAAATTTTTACATAATAAAATTCATAGCCAATTTTGTATAATTATACCATTATGGCAAGACTTTTTCATTATAAAGTAGTTAATGACGCATTCGGTGACCCCTGTGTTTTTGTAAGGCTTTTAAGAGAAAGAAGAGCCTTGCTTTTTGATGTGGGAGATATTAGGAAAATTCCTTTCAATGATATATTAAAAGTAACTGATATATTTGTCACTCACACCCACATTGACCACTTTATAGGGTTTGATCAGGTTATAAGAGCTATTCTGAGAAGACCCGAGCCTCTCAGAGTTTTTGGACCTGAAAATATTATTGAATGTGTTCACGGAAAACTTAAAGGATATACCTGGAATCTTGTTTCAGATTATCCGCTAACAATTGAAGTTTACGCTATCAAAAAAAACAGTATAAAGTGTGTAAAATTTAGTGCTACAAATAGATTTAAAATGGAAAATCTTAAGAATATAAAAATGAAAAATAATGTAATTTTGAATGAACCTCTTTTTAAAGTTAAAGCAATAGTTTTATCTCATGGAATACCTGTAATCGCTTACTCTGTAGAGGAAGATTTTCATATCAATATAAACAAAGTAGAACTTGAAAAATCAGGATTAAAAATTGGTCCATGGCTTGGAGAGTTAAAAAAAATTATAAAACAAAACTTTGATTATGACCCGGTAAAAATGCTTAAACCTAAAAAAGAATCATTTCAGGTTACTGCAGATACTCCAAAAGGAAGAGTAAAAGTTGAAGAGCTTTTTAGTATTCTAAAAATTTCAAAAGGTGAAAAAATTTCCTATGTTATGGATGTTTCTCCTTCTGATGAAAATATTGAAAAAATGATAGATTTTGTCAAAGGTTCAGATGTTTTCTTTTGCGAAGCCTATTTTCTGGATAAAGATAAAGAAAGAGCTTTTGAAAGAAATCATCTAACAGCTAAGATTACAGGAGAAATAGCAAGAAAAGCGCAGGTAGAAGAAGTTGTAATAATGCATATATCTCCCAAGTACATAGACAATCCTGAAGAAGTTTATAGAGAGGTGAAGCTATCAAGAACAGGCGATATTTAGCAAAATTATTAATCTTAGTTTTAGTTTTAATTTCTTCCACAAGTCTTATTTTAAGTGGATATTTTCTTTATGAAAATGCAAATAAAGCCACAGAGTCAGCCCTTAAAATGCAGGCATTAGGTATAACCATAACGCTTAATAGTTTTATAAAGAACACAAGCATAGAAAAACTAAAAGTTGAAGGTAGTGCTATTATGTCTGAGATACTGCTTGATGAGCGGTGGAAAGGTGTTGCTTTCATAGCCTTGTATGATAAAGAAGGAAATATTATACTTCATTCTAATTCAGGTCTTATTGGGCAGAGATTTGAAGAGATAAAGAGGTTCTTTTCTAAAAACAGTCCTTATTATCACAGAATTACACTCGGAACAGGAGAAGAAGTTTTTATATCAGATACAAAGATTACTATAAATGAAACTCCTTATTTATTGAGAGTCGCTTTACATCTTTATCCTGCTAAATCTTTTATGAAAATTTCAGGAATATATCTGTTTTTTATATTTTTTTCAGCATTTTTAATTTTATCTGGAGGAATATTAACTGCTTTTGTAGTCGGAAAAATTGAAAAAATGCAGATTAAAATGAAAGAACTTGAAAATATTTCAAATATTTCAAGGGTTTTAGCACATGAAATAAGGAATCCTCTTGGCAGTATTAAAGGTTTTGCCCAGTATTTATCTAAGAAAAATACAGACCCCTCTTTAAATGAGTATTTCGATATCATCATAAAAGAAAGTCTTAGGATTGAAAGGCTGACAGATGAACTTTCAAGTTATGCCAATCCAAAAAAAGTAAACATAACTGATATTAATCTCAAGGATTTTTTGCAAGAAGTTATAGTGCCTTTTAAAAGTCAAAATAAAGAGATAAAGTTTGAGATAGATGCTGAAGATATAAAAATAAAAACAGATATGGACAAATTGCAACAAATTCTTGCCAATGTAATCCAGAATTCAGTTGATGCAGTCAGTGAGAAAAATCAAAAAATAATTTATATCAAGACAGAGAAATCTGATGGTAAAATAAAAATTGAAATTGAAGATACAGGAACAGGCATGGATGAGATTACATTAAAACAGGCTCTTGAACCATTTTTTACAACAAAATCCAAAGGCACAGGACTTGGACTTGCCATTGTGAAAAGACTTTGTGAAGTTTTGAAAATTGACCTTCAAATAAAAAGTAAAAAAGGGGAAGGCACAAAAGTATGTCTAACTTTAAAAGAATTTTTATAGTAGAAGATGATACATCCTTTGCATCTTTTCTTAAAACCATCCTTGAAGATGAAGGTTATATTGTAAAAATATATCATGACCCTGAAACTGCTTTGAAAAATATAGTTAGTTTTTCTCCTCATCTTGTAATTACAGATTTAAAGATGCCTAAGATGGACGGCATAAAATTTATTGAAAGAGCAAAAGATATTATTTCTGATGCTTATTTTATAGTAATAACAGCCTTCGGGACAATTCCTTCAGCAGTTGAGGCAATGAAAAAAGGTGCTATAGATTATATAACCAAACCCCTTTCTTCACCTGAGGATTTTTTAGCTCTTGTTAATAAAACTATCAATAAAACTGCTGAAAATGTTTACGACCTTCCTCCTGATGAAATACTTTTCGCAGGGATTGAAGATGTTTACAGAATGGTTAAAGAAGTAGCAAAGACTGATACTACACTGATATTTTATGGTGAAACAGGAACAGGGAAATCTTTAATTGCTAAGGCTGTTCATTACATGAGTGGTAGAAAAGGTTCATTTATAGAGATAAATTGTGCATCAATTCCTGAGTCATTAATTGAATCAGAGCTTTTCGGATATGAAAAAGGTGCCTTTTCAGGCGCAGTTAAGCAAAAGTTAGGAAAAATTGAGCTTGCTCAGGATGGAACACTTTTTCTTGATGAAATTGGTGAGTTAACTCCAGCAGTGCAGATTAAATTTTTAAAAGTTTTACAGGATAAAAGCTTTGAAAGGCTTGGCGGGCTTGAGATAATTAAGACAAATGCAAGGTTTATTACTGCAACAAATAAAGATTTAAAGCTGATGGTAAAAGAAGGTAAATTCAGAGAAGATTTATATTTCAGGCTTAATGTTTTTCCAGTTACCATACCGCCATTAAGGCAGAGAAGAAATCATATACAAAAGATTGCAGAATATTTAACTGATAAAATTTCTCGCAGATTAGGTAAAGAAGCAAAAAAACTAAGCAAAGCATCCTCAGAGATTCTTTTAACATACAGTTTCCCCGGTAATATAAGGGAGCTTGAAAACATGCTTGAAAGAGGGATTATTTTGTCAAAAGGGCAAGAGATTGAAATAAAAATTGATGGGACTGTTGATTATGAGGGAGATGACCTTAAAGCAATTGAAAAAAAAGCAATAATTGAAGCAATTAAAAAAACAGGAGGTAACAAAAAGCAGGCTTCAGAACTTCTTGGTATATCTCTCAGAAAGCTTTATTATAAAATTAAGGAGTACGGGATAGAGTGAGTTGAATTTACTCTTCCTTCCATCCATACTTTCCGATTAATGGAACAAATGCCACTGGAATAAGGTAATGTTTTTCAAGCTCCATGCCTTTTTTTATTGCTTTCAGCAAGTACTGAGAGTATCTTTCACCTACTGGAGCAACAATAATACCTTTTTCATTGAGTTGTTCTATTAAAGGTTGAGGCACATCAGGAGTTGCTGCTGTTATAATTATTCTGTCAAAAGGTGATTCTTCTATCAAACCTTCAGTGCCATCTTTAATGTAAACTTTCACATTTTTATATCCAAGTTTTTCAAATTTTTTTATTGCTTCTTCTGCCAATGCAGGAACTCTTTCAATTGTATGAACTTCCCTTGCAAGCTCTGCAAGAATAGCAGCCTGATAACCTGAGCCTGTCCCGATTTCAAGAACTTTTTCATTTCCTCTAAGTTCAAGAAGTTCAGTCATTAAAGCGACAATGTATGGCTGAGAAATTGTCTGACCATGACCAACGGGAAGTGCTCTGTCATCATAGGCTTCATCAATAATTTCTTCTGGAACAAAAAAATGTCGGGGGATTTTCTTCATCGCTTCAATAACTCGCTTGTCCTTTATCCCTCTTTCAATAATCTGAGTTTCAACCATCCACTGTCTTAAATGTTTGTATTTATCCATAGCGATTTAATATCTCCCTTGCTACAAGAATACCAGATGCTGAAGCCTGAATCAACCCTCTGCTGACACCTGCTCCGTCTCCTGCAGCAAAAAGATTTTTTATCTCGGTTTCAAGGCTTTTTGTAAGCCGGAGCCTCATGCTGTAAAGTTTAACCTCTACTCCATAAAGAAGAGTGTGATTTACATCTATGCCCGGCATTAGTCTGTCGAGGGCTTTCAGCATTTCAATAATATTTACAAGATATCGGTATGGAAGAACAAAGCTTAAATCTCCGGGTGTTGCATCTTTAAGGGTTGGTGATACAGCATTCTTCTGGATTCTTTCGTAAGTTGACCTTCTTCCTTTTTTAAGGTCACCGAGTCTTTGAATAAGCACTCCCTGACCAAGAAAATTTGCAAGCCTTGCTATGTTCTGTCCATAAAGAATTGGCTCACGAAATGGCTCTGTAAAGTATGTGCTTGAAAGTATGGCAAAATTTGTATTTTCTGTTCTGCGATTAGCATAACTATGACCATTAACTGTCCAAATTCCGTTTATATTTTCCCTTACGACCTCTCCATAAGGATTTACACAGAATGTTCTGACAGTGTCATCAAAGGTTTTTGAATAATAAATAAACTTTGGCTCGTAGCAAACTTTTGTAAGCTCTTCACAGACTCCTGCAGGCATTTCAACTCTCACGCCAATATCAACGGGATTAAGTTCTGTGTTCAATTTCAGTCTTTTTGCTTCTTCATTTAGCCATCCGCTACCAGCTCTACCTGGTGCAAGAACAACATATTGAGCTTTAATTTTTGTGCCATCCTTAAGTTCAACCTCTGAAACTTTGCCATTTTTAGAGATGATTTTTTCTGCAGGTATATCAAAAAGAATTTCAACCTTTTTTGATAAATCTTTTTTTAATGCTTTAAGAACTTCAAAACATTTTTCTGTTCCAATATGCCTTATTTTTGATGGAACAAATATAAGACCATTTTTTATTGCACGGGCTTTAATATTTTCAACTGTTTCAATATCAGGTTCATAGACTTTATCAGGAGCGCCATACTTTAGATATATTTTATCAACATACTCAATAAGTTTTATAAGATTTTGCCTGTTTATATATCTTCCTAAAAAGCCTCCTATATCCGGAGATAAATTTAATTTTCCATCACTGTAAGCACCAGCACCACCCCATCCACTTAAAATATTGCATACAGGACAGTTAATGCACCTTCCTGTTTGTTCCATTGGACAGCGTCTTTTTTCAATGTCTTTACCTTTTTCAACGATTAAAACCTTGAGAGCTGAATTTTGAACTATCTCTAAGGCAGTAAATATTCCTGCAGGTCCTGCACCAATGATAATGACATCATAACTGTTTTTCAATTTCATGGCTTATAAGATAATCTAAAGCTTGATAGTTGGTTAAATCAATATGAAGTGGGGTTATTGAAACAAAGCCTTCCATTATTGCCTGAATGTCTGTGCCTTCCATTTTTTGCCAGGAAACTACTCCTCCACCTATCCAGTATTGTTTTTCTCCCCATGGAGAGAAAATTTCATGAATTGAGTTTTCATATGATCTTTTGCCTTGTTTTGTTACTTTGATTCCGTGAATTTCCTTTAAAGATTTATTTGGCACATTTATATTTAAGAGTGTTTCTGGTGGCAGTCCTTTTTTAAGGACAAACCTGGCTATTTTAAAAGCATAGTAAGTAGCGGTTTCATACTTGAAAGGTCTTTCTCCTACAAGGGATATTGCAAAGGAAGGAACTCCAAGAATTGTTCCTTCAATTGCAGCAGAAACAGTTCCTGAATAGGTAATATCTTCTCCTAAGTTCGCTCCTTTGTTTATACCGGATACAATAAGGTCAGGTTCACGGGGTAAAATCTTCTTAACACCCACAACCACACAGTCTGTTGGAGTTCCATTCACACTGTAGCAATCCTCTTTTATCAAGTCAACTTTCAAAGGCCTGTGCATTGTTAAAGCATGACTTACTGCTGAGCGGTCTCTGTCAGGTGCAACAATGTAAACATCTCCAAGTTCCTTTAAAGTTTCTGCTAATGCCTGAATTCCTTTAGAAAAAAATCCGTCATCATTGGTAACAAGGATAAGAGCCATTATTTATTCCTTAATAAAATATAATCAGCAATTTTGAAAAGAGTCTGTTTGTATGGAGAATCATTGAACAAGTAAAGTGAGCTTTTTGCTTTTTCTATATAATCTTTTGCTATTTCAATAGAAGACTCAATACAGTTATATTTTTTCAGATATTGTAAAATTTTACCAAGGCTTTCTTCAGATAATCTATCAGATTTTATTATATTTACAATTTCCTCTTTTTCTTTTGCTTTTTTTAATAGTTCAATAAGGGGAAGGGTTATTTTGCCTTCCATTAAATCCTTACCAAGTTTCTTACCGAGTTCAGATTGATCTGCAACATAATCAAGGATATCGTCAATCATCTGAAAGGCAACTCCGATATTATGACCGAAATCAGTTAAAGCCTGAACTTTCTCTGTTTCAAGTTCAGCAAGAAGTCCTGCAATTCTGCAGGCAGCAGTAATTAGTCCTGCTGTTTTACCTGTTATAATTTTTATATATTCATCAAAAGTTATAGACGGGTCGCCTGCTTTCATAAGCTGAAGAATCTCTCCTTCAGCCATTTGGGAAGTTGCATAGGATAATGCCTCCATAATAGGCAAACTTCCCTGAGCTACAGAGATATGCAATGCCTTTGCATAAAGATAATCACCAAGAAGAACAACAACAGGATTGCCCCATATTCTGTTAGATGATTTTTTACCTCTTCTTAATTCAGCTTCATCAACAACATCATCATGAAGAAGGCTTGCTGTGTGAAGTGCTTCAATTACTGCAGCAAGAATAACTCTTTTATAACCTTTGTAGCCTGCAAGGTCAGCACTAAGAAGTAAAAAAAGAGGACGAAGTCTTTTACCCCCTGAGTTTAAGATATATGCTCCTATTGTAGGAATCAGCGCAGCATCTGATTGAAATATATTTGCAAGTTCTTTTTCAACTTCTTTCAGTTCAGATTCATATTCTTTAAATATATCCTGAAAATTCATAGCTTAAGCCTCAATTTTTCAAATTTATCAGCATCGTGAATGTATTTTATATGTTCAGGCAAAAAAGCTCCTCTCTCAGTAATAATTGCAGAAATATATTTTGCAGGAGTAACATCAAATGCCATATTTATAACTTTAACTCCTTTCGGAGCAACTCTTATACCCTTTATTTTTGTTACTTCATCAGGTGTTCTTTCTTCAATAGGAATCATATCACCAGAAGGAATGGACAAATCAATGCTTGATAAAGGTGCAGCTACATAAAAAGGAACTTTGTTTTCTTTGCAGAGAACAGCTAAGGAGTATGTGCCTATTTTATTTGCAACATCGCCATTTCGCACAGTTCTATCTGTCCCGACAATAGCAAAATCAATTAATCCTTTTTTTAGTAAAGCTCCTGCGGTATTGTCAGATATAAGCGTAACATCTATACCAGCCTTCATTAACTCAAAAGATGTTATGCGGGCACCCTGTAAAACAGGTCTTGTTTCACAGGCAATCACTTTAAAATTTATTCCTTTTTCTTTTGCAAGATACATTCCTGCAGTTGCTGTGCCATATCCTCCTGTTGCCAATGCTCCGGCATTGCAATAAGTTATAACAGTGCATCCATTCTTAAAAAGAGGCAAAGCATACTCGCCAATAGTTTTATTTATTATTATATCCTCTTCATGTATTTTTATAGCTTCCTTTACTATCAAATTTTTAAGTTCTGAGACAGAAAGCTTTAAATTACTTTTTATCAAGTTTTCCATTCTCTCAATAGCCCACTTTATATTTACAGCAGTTGGTCTTGTACTTATAAACCTTTTAAAAACACCCTTGAGTTCTTTATATAGTTTTTTAGTATCAGGAGCCTTTGAATTTAATGAGGCAAGAGCAATTCCCATAGCTACTGCAATTCCTATGGCAGGAGCACCTCTTATTGAAAGATTTTCAATAGCCCTTGCGATTTCTTCATATTCAGAACATTTTAGATATTTTGTTTTTTCTGGTAAAAGCCTCTGGTCAAGGATATAAACATTTTTATTTCTCCACTTTATAGATTGAAGCATAGGCATATTATAACAATTTTTGTAAGCTATTAATCCACCTGAATTTGAATATAGGGAGTTAAACTGTCTTTCACTCATGAGAGATTTTGGCAGTTCCAGTTTAACCTCAGGTTTTTGTTTTAGACTGAAATTGCCAATAGAAATCTCTTTTCGGGTGATTTTGTCATCCTGAGCGCAGGGAAGGATCTCCAACCTTTTCACCAAACGGGTTTTTCAATTAGAAAGTTCCTTCGCTTCGGCTCAGGACAGCGCTTCGGGGCATTAAGCCCCTCAGAATGACGGGATAAGAGAAAAACCTCCT
>Ga0068707_1001377_pt1 | contig 16910 bp, 12 predicted proteins | sample YNPNPMetaG_FD_66600 | JGI IMG/M metagenome (GOLD analysis project Ga0068707, IMG submission 66600) | Anoxygenic and chlorotrophic microbial mat microbial communities from Yellowstone National Park, USA - YNP NP MetaG | ecosystem: Environmental > Aquatic > Thermal springs > Hot (42-90C) >...
TCCTGGCTTCCGATGTATTGTGAGGGAAAGTTCAACGTGATCCAGTGCGATTTTATCTGCATGATACGCCCTGAGGCGGTTCGCAGATTCGTGCTGCCCGCCCTGGAAGAAGAGGCGGAGTTCTTGGACCACTGCTGTTTCCACCTCGACGGTCCCGATGCACTTGTCCACCTTGACGACATTCTTTCGATAAAGGCGATTGACGCCGTGCAGTGGGTGCCGGGAGCGGGCGCCAAGCGGTTCGTCGAATGGGTTGACCTGCTGAAGAGAATACAGGACGCGGGGAAGGCGGTGCACGCACCCGTGACGCCCGATGAAATGAAGATGCTGCACAAGGAACTGCGGCCGGAGAAGGTCTTCTACGACGTGGCCGCGCGCAGCCGGTCCGAGGCGGACGCTCTACTGGACTGGCTTACGGCGAACACCTGAGACGGAGGAACCGTCCGAAACCGCCGGCGAGCCTGTTTGGGCTCGTCGCGGAAGAGTGGGGTCCGTGAGTCGCTACAGTGTGGCGGTCCGACCCGGTCGCCACGCGGCACACACGGTGTGGCGCGGCGACAAAGATAAAGCGGTGAGGTTATGAGGTTGCTGAGTTCCGAAACTCTCGATACGATGAGGTTGGACCTGGATCGCCGGGAAGAGTTGATCAGATCCGCGGTCTATGAGGCGCTGGCCGACATGCCGACGCCGGACTTGTCCGATCAGATAGTGGCGGACTATTGGGTGCACGCGGCGACGCTCACCCCGGCCCAGGTCGGCAAGGAAATCAGCTACCACATGACGAGCGGCGTCCGCAAACCTACGCCCGGGTCTCTCCTAGACGAATGCACGGGGCGCGTGCTGGACGCGGTGGAATTCGATTCGACCGGCAGGCTCGGCATAGTGAGAGTTGGATTCCCGCTCAGAATGCTGAGGCATGATGACGGCAGCCTGTATTCGACGGACATCCTGCACATAACCGCGGGAGAGGGGGTCTTCGGGCTGACGGAGAACATCGACATCAAGCTCTGCGCCATCACCATGTCCGAGGAGACCCTGCGCCTCTTCCCCGGCCCTGCATACGGAGCGCCCGGCGTCAGAAAACTTACCGGATTCGGCGATGAGATAGCCTTCGGCACCATTCTTAAGCCGTGCACCGGCATGACACCGGAAGAGGAGGCGGCCATCGTAGCGGAGGCTGCCGGCAACCCGATGTTTCTCTTCGTAAAGGAGGACGAGAACTATCTGCCCGGCGTGCCGTTCGCCCCGCTTAGGCGTCGGCTGGAGCGCGCAATGGAGGCTGTACGCGAGGCTGCTTCCAACCGACTCGGCAGAGGCCTCATATACGCGCCTCACATCACCGCCCCGCCGGACATCTTGCGGGAACACGTCAAGGTGTGCATCGACGCCGGCGTGAACGGAATCATGCTCAGCGAACTCTTCGTGGGCGGCGGCCTCCGAATGGTGCGCGAGATGACAAAGCATCTGTCCAGCCCGCCTGCACTATACGCCCATAACGGCGGTATTTCCGTTCGAACCCGCCACGTCTACCGTGAGGTGCTGGACATGTTCGCGCGGCTCGACGGAGGTGACTTCCGCCAGACGGCGCCGGTCACCGCAGGCAAGAGTTTGTTGAGGCCGTTCGGGCTCGAGTGGCGGAAGTGCGAGGATATCCTGAGCAAGCCGCTCGGAGGGCATCCGCCGGTAATGATGGCCCGCGCCGGCGGACTGGATCAGGGAAACATAATCCCGAACTTGCTCGACGCAGCGCGCGGGACGGGCGTCGAAAACTACCTCTTTCTGGCAGGATCGGCAATCAACGGAATCAAGAACGCCGCGGGCAAGTACGATCCCGTACTTGGGGCGGAGGCAATGAAGCAGGCCCTACGGGTGTATCACCAGGGCGTGTTCGCACAAGCAGGCACCGACCACGTGCGCGAGCTTAAGGCGTATGCGGACGCGCACAACCTCGACGCCCTGCGCGCGGCTCTTTCACAGAGGTACGGATTGTAACTATGTCAACAGCAACAAGACGCAAGACGGCTACGGAGTTGGACCGCGAGGAAGCATTCCAGTTCCTCAGACAGATGATGCTCATACGGGAGTTCGAGGAAAGGGCGTTGAAGCTCTTCACGGATGCCGAGCTGGTTGGCATGTGCCACGTCTCGGTGGGACAGGAGGCGGTCGCGGTGGGAGTATGCTCCCAGCTTCGCAAAGACGATTACGTCGCCTCGACCCATCGCGGACACGGGCACTGCATAGCCAAGGGCGCGGACATCGGGCGGATGTTCGCGGAGCTTCTGGGGCGCGAGCAAGGTTACTGCCGCGGCAGAGGTGGCTCGATGCACATGGCGGACGTAAGCCTCGGCTTCATCGGCTGCAACGGAATAGTCGGTGCAGGTATTCCCATAGCCGCCGGCGCGGGCCTGTCGATCAAGTATCGCGGCACCGACCAAGTGGCCGTAGCATTCTTCGGCGACGGCGCAACCAACATCGGCGCGTTTCACGAGGGCCTCAATTTTGCGGCGGCGTTCTGTCTGCCGGTCGTGTTCGTGTGCGAAAACAATATGTACGCACTTTCCACGAAGACGTCTTGCGTTTCCGGCGCCAAGTGCGTGGCCGACAAGGGCGCCGCCTACTGCATGGAGAGCGTTGTGGTGGACGGAATGGACGTGTACGCCGTCCGCGACGCTGCAAGAAGGCTTATCGACCGCGCTCGGAGCGGCGGCGGACCCAGCTTGCTGGAGTGCAATACCTACCGATATTACGGTCACTCAAAATCAGACACGCGACCTTACCGCACGCGCGAAGAGGAAGCGGAGTGGCGCCGTCGAGACTGCATCGACAACCTGGCCGCGCGTTTGGTGAAAGCCGGCCTTGCGACTCAGGAACAAATAGAAGCGCTGCATGCGGAAGTCCTAAGGCACGTGGAAGACTCACTCAACTGGGCACGTTCGTGTGAACCCACGAAACCGGAGGAAGTGGGACGCTATGTTTTTGCGGAGTAGCTCGCGATGAGAGAAGTGTTTTACCGGCAGGCAATCAACGAGGCGATGTGCGAGGAAATGGAGCGCGACGAGCGCGTGTTCCTGATGGGAGAGGACGTCGGCTTCTTCGGCGGGGCAATGCGTGTCTCGCGGGATATGTACGCCAAGTTTGGTCCCAAACGCGTGATGGACACGCCGCTGGCCGAGACTGCTATTGTCGGCGCGGCGCTTGGAGCAGCTCTGACCGGCCTGCGGCCTATCGCCGAGATTATGTTCGTCGACTTCACCGCTGTGTGCTTCGACCAGATCGTGAATCAGGTGGCCAAGGTCAGATACATGCTCGGAGGACAGGTCACAGTGCCGCTGGTCATCCGCACGCAGGGCGCAGCCGGCAAGAGCTATGCTGCGCAGCACTCCCAGAGCTTTGAAATGCTTTTCGCGCACTTTCCGGGGCTTAAGGTTGTGATGCCCTCGACGCCGTATGACGCCAAAGGCCTCCTCAAGTCCGCAATTCGCGAGGACAATCCGATCATCTTCATCGAGCACGGCGCCTTGTATAACTCAAAGGGTCTCATCCCGGACGAGGAATACCTCCTGCCGATCGGCAAGGCCGACGTGAAGCGAGAAGGCACCGACGTCACGATAACCGCGCACGGTCGATGCGCCCTACAGGCAATCGAGGCGGCTGATCGGCTTCAGGCGGAAGACGGCCTGAGTGTCGAGGTCGTGGACCTGCGCACGATCTCGCCGATGGACGAAGAAACCATATTCCGGTCGGTCAGGAAGACCGGACGGCTTGTCTGCTTCGAGGAGGGTCATAGGAACATCGGGGTCGGAGCGGAAGTGGCGGCTCGCGTCGTGGAAAACTGCTTCGACTATCTCGACGCGCCGATCGTACGCGTTGCGGCGATGGACGTCCCGATTCCGTGCGCACGAGAGCTTGAGGCGGCTATGCTGCCTAATGTGGACAAGTTGGTTGCCGCCGTCAGAAGCCTGTTCGGGGAGCATCAGATGATTCAATCGGGCGCAGCCGCTGCGTCCGGGAGGTATGTGAGATGAGCGTTGACTTCAAAGATAGCATCGCAGCCTACGTGAACGGCCTGCGGGAGGTGTTTTCCCGCCTGCCGTTGGATGAGATCGAACGGGCGGCCAAAGAGATACTGAGAGCCTATGACGAGGGAAAAACGGTGTTCACGATGGGCAACGGCGGCCACGGGTCGACCGCAGCACACGTCGTCAACGATCTTCAGAAGCACCTTGTCTCATCCGACGCGCGCGACAAGGTGGTCGTCCAGGGCAAACGGCTGAAGGCGATGTGCCTCTGCGACAGCGTCTCCACCTTGACCGGCTGGGCGAACGACGCAGGGTATGAGAACGCCTTTGTGGAACAGCTCCGCAACTGGATCCAGCCGGGCGACGTAGTGATCGGCATTACCGGCAGCGGCAATTCAGCCAACATCATCAACGCATTCAAGCTGGCAAGGGAAGTCGGAGCCACCACCATCACTCTCGGCGGCGCCAACAAGGGCAAGGACGAACCCTACGCCGACATCTACATCAACGTGCCCACGCCCAACATCCTGTGGGTCGAAGACGTCCACATGTCGCTGGCACACCTGCTGACTTCGGTTGTCAGAGAAAAGGTGCAGCAGCGTCAACCGGTCGCGTAATGCCCGTCGGCCGACTTTGCGGCCGGATCCTTATCGTACCGGGGCACGAGCCTTGCGCGAATGCCCGTGGTCGGTCGAGACCGTCCTGCCGATAGACTCGATGCGAAGCCGCATGCACGAATCGCAATCGGCGGGGTCTTCCGTGATGCACCGCTTGTTGGGGTAGATCTCATAGTGGACGCGGTACTTCAGCGGGGTATAGTTGGGCATCACGACATCGGCTCCCGCCTGCAGAGCCATCTCGCGTCCCAGCTCGTGAATGGAACCGACGGCAGTAGTTGCCGGAATGAGGGCATCGCGCGTGACGATCCTAGCCAGGGCAACCATCTTGAGTGTCGTGTCCAGATCACCTGACGGCGAACCGGCCAGCGGCGTGTCGGGATGGGCGATGTACGGTCCGATCCCGACCATGTCCGGCTGAAAGTCGCGCAGGAACTCGATGTCGTCGGCCAAATGCTCGATCGTCTGTCCCGGCAGACCTACCATGGATCCCGCACCGACTTGATAGCCGAGTTCGCGCAGGACTCTCAGACATCGCATCCGATTATCGAAGTCGCCGTCCGGGTGCAGCAACTTGTACAAATCGCGGTCCGCCGTTTCGTGGCGAAGCAGGTACCTATCCGCGCCGGCCTCTTTCCACAGCTTGTAGTCCTCGTAAGGCCGCTCGCCGACGCAGAGCGTGACCGCCATGTCGGTGCGGGCCTTGATCTCTCGCACAATTCCAGCGATCATCTCCGCGTTGAAGTGCGGGTCCTCCCCGGACTGGAGCACGATGGTCTTCAATCCGCGACGATCGAGGCTGACCGCGAGGTCGATGATCTCCTCCGGCGGCATTCTGTAACGAGTGATCTTGGCGTTGGGCGCACGAAGTCCGCAGTAGCGGCAGCGCCGGACGCACACGTTCGAGAACTCCACCAGAGCGCGGATCTGGACCTCATCACCGACGCACGCGCGTCGGACCTCGTCGGCGGCATCCAACAGAGCACCAACCTGCTCAGGCCGCTCGAGTCTCAGCAGAGAAAGTATCTCGTCCCTGGAGAGCCGGCCTGATTCTCTGCACTTGTCCAAGACACGCGAGAGCTCGGCGGCTTCAGCTCGTCCCGATTGGTCGGAAGATTGCGACAACTCAGCCCTCCGGCAGCCCTCGCATCAGACGTATACGTCGCGCTCACCACGCTCGATTCTGGCTAGGAGCTCCATGGTCACGCGTCGGATGGAAGGAGAAAGATCCTCCAGGCACTCGGCAAGCACGCGTTCGCCCTCGGCCCGGGTTTCGCCCGTAGCGTAGTCGAGAAGATACTCCTTGAGGGAAAGCAGGGCGTTCGGCTCACACATCTTGTGGATGTCACCCTTCTTCGCAAGACCCATGAACTTTTGGCCGGTGCGGCCGGAGCGGTAGCAGGCGGTGCAGAAGCTCGGTATGTAGTTGTCCTTGCACAGCCGGCACATAACCTCGGCAAGGCTGCGATCATCGCCGATCGAGAACTGTTCGGCCTCGGGCTTGTGGGCTTTCGCTTCGTAGTAGCCGCCGGGCGACGTGCGTGACCCCGCGCTGATTTGGGAGACCCCCAGTCCGATCAGCTCGTTTCTGAACTCAGGGCGCTCGCGAGTGGACAGGATAATCCCAGTATAGGGAACGGCGAGTCTGAGGCAGGAAACGATTCGGCGCATGTCGTCGTCATCGACCGCGTGCGGCGGATTGTTTGCGACCGGAGCGTTCAGGGCCGGCTCCAAACGAGGCACCGATATGGTGTGCGGCCCCACCCCGAACTTGCGGTCCAGATATTGAGCGTGCATGAGGACGGCCATGACCTCGTACCTGAAGTCAAGCAGCCCGAAGAGCGCTCCGATACCGATGTCGTCGATGCCCGCTTCCATCGCGCGGTCCGGCGCGTGAAGCCGCCACAAATAGTCGGCCTTCGGCCCGGAGGGATGCATCAACTTGTACGTAGGCAGGTGGTACGTCTCTTGGAAACACTGATAGGTACCGATCTTGCACGCTTTGAGCCGGCGGAAATCCTCGACGGAAAGCGGAGCGCAGTTGACGTTGACGCGGCGGATCGAGGCATTTCCCACTCGCGTTCGGTAGATGGTGTCTACGGCTTTCTCGATGTAGTCTATTCCGGAGCGCTTGGGATGCTCCCCCGCCACAAGCAGCACACGCTTGTGTCCCTCCGAGAGAAGAATCTCCACCTCGCGGCGGATCTCGTCCAACGTCAAAACGCGGCGCACGAGTTCCTTGTTGTCCCTGCGAAAACCGCAGTAGAGGCAATTGTTCGCGCAGACGTTGGAAACATAAAGCGGAGCGAAGAAAACTATGCGCCGGCCGTAGATCGCCTGTTTTACGTAAAGAGCCGCTTCGTAGATACCGGCAACTACCTCTTCGTCCTGCGTCTGCAGCAGTATCGCCAGTTCTTCCAGGTCCAGGCCCTTGCAATCTCTAGCCTTCGCCACAACCTCCAGCGCTCGCTGTCTGTCTGCAGAACGTCCCGCCTCCAGTAGTGCCAGTATCTTCTCATCGTCGATGAAACCTACGCGTTCGTCCGCCGCTACTGCCATAGTTCACCTCAGCACACAGACAACCCCTCGGTCACCATGCCCTCGGCGATAGCGGCCGGATGCGGTTGGCTGTCGAAACTCGCAGACCTTCGCCATCCAAGCTATATTTTATCACGATGTGCCGGTTGCGCGGTAGCAGGCGTCCCGCGTCAGACAGTTCAGTGCTACAGGGATATCGTCACGCTGAACCTGATTCAGCATCCGCCCAGCGGCTCCACGGATCCTGAACCAAGTTCAGGATGACTTGGATCCGGGCCACTTGCCGCGGCAGCACTGAAGAGACACGTGCTCGATGTGGTCAGTTATTGAGGGAAACAAGCGGGGCCGGGATCCTGCCGCCCAGTCGCACGAAGACGTCGCTCGCCCCGTTGGGCACGGGGACAACAGGACTCTCGCCGAACAATCCGCCGAAAACGGCACGATCGCCGGCCTTCTTTCCCGGAACAGGGATAAGCCTAACCGACGTGGTTTTTCGATTCACTACACCTATGGAGAGTTCGTCCATCGCTATTGCGGCCAGAGTCTCGGGAGAGGTATCGCCGGGCAGAGCAATCATGTCCAACCCGACGGAGCACACGCTCGTCATCGCCTCCAACTTCTCCAGTGAAAGATGGCCCGCCTCGGCGGCTTTCGCCAGCGTCGCATCTTCAGCGACAGGTATGAACGCCCCTGACAAGCCTCCCACGGACGACGAAGCGAACGCCCCACCTTTCTTCACCGCATCGTTGAGCATCGCCAGGGCGGCGGTCGTCCCCGGCCCACCCACATTTCGGACCCCCATTGCTTCGAATATTTCTCCCACGCTGTCGCCGACCTCGGTGGTCGGCGCCAAGGACAGGTCCACTATTCCAAAACTCGCTCCGAGGGCCTTTGCAACCTCTCTTCCGATCAGTTCTCCACACCGCGTGACCCTGAACGCCGTGCTCTTGATCTCCTCCGCGATGCTTCCAAGGTCGCAATGCCGACCGCTCTGCACGAGCCGTTCGACAGCCCGTTTGATGACCCCCGGCCCGCTGACGCCGATGTTGATGACGGTTTCGGGCTCTCCGATCCCCTTGTACGCTCCCGCCATGAATGGATTGTCCTCGGGGATGTTCGCAAATACGCTCAGCTTGCAGCACCCGAACCCGTCGGAGTCGGCGGTGCGTTCGGCGGTTTCACGCCAGACGCGCCCCAGCAGCAGAAGCGCATCCACATTTATGCCGGCGCCGGTGCTCGCCGCGTTCACCGACGCGCACACCCGGCTGGTACTCGAAAGCACATGCGGCAGGCTTTCTATCAGCATCTTGTCGGACTCGGTCATACCCTTCTGGACAAGGGCGGAGTAACCCCCGATGAGGTCCACTCCGACATCCGCAGCGGCTTCATCCAGCGCAACGGCCACCTTGATCAAATCCTCGATCGAGTGCCCGGCCGCCACGTCTGCAATGGGGCTTACGGCCACCCGCTTGTTGACGATCGGTATGCCGTAGCGGCGAGATATGGACTCGCACGCGCGCACCAGCCCCGACGCGCACCGAACGATCTTCTGCCTGATCAGCGCGCATGTCCGGTCGATGTCCCGATCGGCACAGTCGAACAAGTCGATGCCCATGTTGACCGCGCGCACGTCCAGGTGCTCGTTCTGGAGCATCTCCACCGTCTGTAGAATGTCCTCGACCCATTTCATGGCTGATGTTTCCTCGCTGCCGGCGGTCCGACACCGCTACAACGCAAGCACGGGATCGATTTCGTTTGTCGCCCTGAAGATGTTTTCGTGCTGGAGGTGGGCCGCCACGTCGAATCCCTCCAAAGCCTCCTGAAGGCCGGCCTGAACCTGCTCGGTATCGAGGCTGTTCGGTATGGCGACCTGAGCCAGAATCAGAGCTTCGCCGCCGTGGACATAAGCGTAGACATCCTCGATGTTGATCCGGTTATCCGCGAGGTAGCCCGTCGCGCGCGCGATGAGGCCGGGCGCATCTCGACCGCGCATGCTCAGCGTGAAGCGTTCCGCCTCGCCGGTCTCGCACGTCGGCTCGGCCGCAAAGGGCATCACGTTGACTTCCAGTTCTCCCACAGCTCCCCTGCGCTCGACCGCCTGGCGGATTTCCAGTTGTGTGCGCTCGTCCGGCATCTCAACCGACAGAATAAGCGTAAAATACCCCCGCACCACGGTCTGGCTCACGTGGGTAATGTTGCCGCCGATGCCGGCAAGCGCCGAGGCCACATCCCTCACGATGCCGACCCTGTCCCTGGCCAGTACGGTAACGATGTATTCTTTCATAGTCACCACCGCAAGTGTCCCGATCTTGCAGGCATCCTGTCTCGGACAGACAACGCGCCAACTTGAGTACAGCGGCCCGCCGCCTACTCAGGCTCGATTTTCGCTGCGCAGACCTTAAACTCCGGAATCTTGGCGATCGGATCCAGCGCGGCAATCGTCAGACGGTTGGCCGGCGCTTCCCAATAATGGAATGCGAGGAACAACGTGCCGGGCGCAACGCGTTCGGTTACGCGTGCCTGGATGCGGATTGCGCCGCGGCGTGAGCTGACTTTCACGACGCCGCCGTCGCGTATACCCAGGCGCCCTGCGTCTTCGGGGTTGATCTCAATCGCACCTACGGAAACCAGGCAATCCAGCACCTCCGAACGCCGCGACATCGTGCCGGTATGGTAATGCTCTAGTATCCGGCCGGTCGAAAGGACGAACGGGTATTCCTCATCAGGCAGCTCCTTCGGCGGAATGAACTCCACCGCATGAAACTTGCCGAGGCCTCTTGTGAAGCGTTCCACGTGCAGAATGGGCGTTCCCGGATGATCCTTGCCGGGACACGGCCACTGCTTGCCGGTTGAGAACGCATCTGCCGCTTCGAAAACACCGGCATACTGCGGAATGAGACGCGACATCTCGTCTTGAATCCCGGATATCCCCGATTCGGGAACAAGCGACGGATGACCCAGTCGAGCGGCGACATCGGAGAGTATCTCCCAGTCAACGCGCGCATTACCGGGAGGCTCAACCGCTTTGCGCACGCGTTGAACTCGGCGCTCCGTGTTGGTGAAAGTGCCGTCCTTCTCCGCCCAAACCGCTCCCGGCAGCACGACGTCGGCCAGCCGAGCGGTCTCGTTGAGGAACACGTCCTGGACAACGAGAAACTCAAGTTTCTTGAGGGCTTTCTCGACGTGATCGGCGTCGGGATCGCTGAGAACGGGGTTTTCGCCCATCACATAAAGGGCTTTCAGCGTGCCCTCGTCGGCGGCGTTCACCATCTCGACAACCGTAAGGCCGGGCCTGCTCGGGATAGTCACGCCCCAAGCGGCCTCGAACGTTGCGCGGGCCTCGGGGTCCTCGACCTTTTGGTAGCCCGGGAGCAGGTCGGGCAGAGCGCCAACGTCGCACGCTCCCTGCACGTTGTTCTGGCCCCTCAGCGGATTGACGCCGGTTCCCGGTCTGCCGATGTTTCCCGTGAGCATGGCCAGGTTCGCAAGCGCAAGCACGTTATCGGTGCCGGTGGTGTGCTGGGTGATCCCCATCGAATAGACTATGGACGACGCCCCAGACTCAGCATAGGCGTGCGCCGCTCTAGTGATGTCGGCCGCCGGCACGCCCGTGATCTTCTCGGCCAGCTCCGGAGTATAGGGTTCGACGGCGGCACGCAGCGCATCGAAGCCCTCGGTCCGCTGCTCGATAAACTCTCGATCCTCCAAGCCGTCGCGTAGGATCACGTGCGCCATAGCGTTGATCAAGGCAACGTCCGTCCCGTGCTTGTGGCGCAGCCACAGGTCGGCGTATTCAGTCAGCTCGATGGCTCGGGGATCCGCTACAATGAGCTTGGTTCCGCGCCTCGCCGCGCGCTTGATGACCGAGCCGATGACCGGATGACACTCGGTGGTGTTCGAACCGATAACGAAAATCAGTTCCGCGACTTGCAAGTCGTCGATCGGGTTGGTCATTGCGCCGCTGCCGAAAGCCCGGGCGAGCCCGGCGACCGTTGAGGCGTGGCAGAGCCTTGCGCAGTGATCCACGTTGTTCGTTCCGATCACGGCGCGGAAGAGCTTCTGCATCACGTAGTTCTCTTCGTTGGTGCATTTTGCGGAGAGCAGAGCGCCGATCGAATCCGGGCCGAACGTCTTCTTTATCGTGGAAAGACGCTCGGCAACAAGGGACAGCGCTTCCTCCCAACCGACAGGGACCAGCTCCCCGTCTCGACGGATGAGCGGCTCGCGGAGGCGGTCCGGGTGGTGCACGAAATCGAACCCGAACCGACCCTTGACGCACAGCAGACCCCGGTTGACACCCAGCCCGGGTTCGCCGGTGACCTGCACAATGCGGTTTCCGCGCGTGTGCAGCACCATCGTGCACCCCACCCCGCAGTATGGGCAGGTCGTCACGGTCCGCTCCAACTCCCAGGCTCTGCCCGCGCCTCGCGCGCCCGCGAACGCAAGCGCGCCGGTAGGACAGGCATCTATGCAGTTGCCGCATTCGGCGCAGGCTGATTCCGTTCGCGGCAGACCCGGCGGCAGCCCCGGACGCGTCTCGTAACCGCGGCCTATGAAGTCGATCGCTCCCGTGACCTGCAGCTCATGGCAGACCGACACGCATCGGCCGCATAGAACACACTGCGCGCGGTCGTACACGAGCGCTGGGCTATCCTGCTCCGGCTCCGCCGTGTCCGTATGCTTCCCGAACGGGATTTCGCCGACTCCAAGCTTATCCGCGTAAGCGCACAGCGCGCACACACGCGCATTCTCGGAAGCCGGGCAAGGCCGAGGATGGTCCGAGAGAAGTAGCTGAATAATGGTTCGCCGCATCTGATCGAGAGTCTCCGAACGCGTTCGAACGACCATACCGGCGACAACTCGCTGTGTACAAGACGTAACCGGCGAATTCGATCCCTCGACTTCGACAATACACAATCGGCACGCGCCGGTAGGCGGCAGGCCGAGCGAAGGATCCCAGCACAAGTGCGGAATGTCGATCCCCGCGGCAAGAGCCGCCTGCAAAACGCTGGCTCCCTCCACTGTGCGGACAATCTTTCCGTCTATGGTAATCTCGACTTCAGACATCTACAAACCAAATTCGCCGCCGAAGTACAGCAGCGCATCGTCCAGCGCGTTGGCAGCCGCTTGGCCGAGTCCACATCGCGAAGTCGCCCGAAGGACCTGGGTGATCCGCCGCGCCGACTCCGCGTCAAACGGAGCATCGCCGTTCAGCATCTCCTCAAGCCGCTTTGTTCCGATCCGGCAGGGAGCGCAGAAACCGCAGGACTCATGCGCAAAGAAACCCATGATGTTCGCGGCGATCTTGCGAATCGAACGCTGCTCGCCTATCGCGACCACCGCCCCCGCCCCAGGCGGGATGTCTTCATAACTGAGCGATCTCTCGAACTGCTGAGCCGGAACTAGCCGGCCGGCCGGGCCGCCGATCAATGCCGCCTTAACCTGCCGGCCGTCCTTGCCGCCGCCGGCCCAATCAAGGACCTCTTGCACGGTCAATCCATATGCAGCTTCCAGCAACCCCGGATCGGCCACATCGCCGCTGACGGAAAACAGCTTGGTTCCCGGACTTTGCGCCGTCCCATCCGACGCGTAGGCCGAAGCGCCGTTCAGCGCTATCAGTGACACGCTCGCCAGTGTTTCGACGTTATTGACGACGGTAGGGCATCCGTAGAGTCCCGACTGCGTCGGATAAGGTGGCCGCAGCCTAGCCGTTCCCCGTTTGCCCTCCATCGACTCAACAAGCGCCGTCTCTTCCCCGCAAACGTAGGCACCGGCTCCTGAAAAAACGTCTAAGTCCAGCGGTCGCCCCGACCCTAGAACATCGCTGCCGAGTATTCCCGCGCTTCTCGCCTCCCGAACGGCGGCTCTTATGATCTCGATCGCATCGCGGTACTCTCCGCGAATGTAGACATAGCCCAATCTCGCGCCGACCGCGTAGCAGGCCAGTGCCAGACCTTCAAGGATAAGATGCGGGCGCATTTCAAGAATCCACCGGTCTTTGAAGTTGCCGGGTTCTCCCTCGTCCGCGTTGCACACGACATACTTCGTGTCCCCGGGCGAACCGGCGCAAGATGCCCACTTCAGACCGCAGGGAAAGCCTGCTCCCCCCTTGCCTCGCAGCCCACTCTGTTTGACCTTCTCGATCAGCTCGGTGGGCGATCGTCGAAGGGCATCGGCAAGAGCGGCATATCCTCCCCGCGCTCGGTATTCGTCGAGCGACTCGGTTCTGTCGGTCGACAGCAGAATGCCGCCCGCGAGCTTACCGATACGCACCGAAACCGACAGCGGCGATTCGACACTCGTGTCGCCCGCACACTCCCCGGCACGAAGATTGTCCACAATCAGGCGAAGCCGACTCGGGGTCAGCCGGGTGAACAGTTGGTCATTTATCAAAGCCACGGGTCCGTGCGCACAAGCACCAAGACAACTGACCGTCTCGACACAAAACAAGCCGTCCGGCGTCACGCCGCGTTCGATTCCCAACTCGTCTCGAAGCGCGTTTCTTATTGATTCGCTCTCGCCGAGAAGGCACGACACGCTCGAGCAGATCGATATGAGGTTTCTCGCCGGCGCCGCGGCGCGAAATCGAGAGTAAAAGCTTACAACGCCGTAGATGTTGCTCAGGCGTATACCGGTGCGCTTGCTGATCTGTTCCAAGACAGGGCGAGGAAGATATCCGAGCGTGTCCTGCACGCTCTGCAGCACTGAAATGAGGTTTGAGCCTCGGGACACGCCGAGGCGGTCGAGAAGCTCGCGGATCTCCGCGTCGGAGATCGCTTCGGGTCCACCCAAGTCCGGCACAACGTCAACCATCCATGTTGCTCCTCGGGACGGCAGTGCCCGATGCAGGTCAAGAACTGCCAACTTGATTCTAGCACAAGTTCCGCCACGAATACAAAGAGCGGCTCCGCCGTCGGAGAGCTTCGTCCCGCTCCACCGCCGTTCCGACCCGCATTTCGTCATTCGGAGCACCAGACTTCGGGTTTACCGAAGTTTGGTGCTCCTCCTCCTCGGAAAATAAAGGTTTCAAGCCGCCACTGGCGCTACGGAGACCTGGAACGAGAAACGCGAGGCATTTTCACCTATAGCCGTGTCGCGAAAGGACATGTTTGATTCCTAAGAAACCGCCCCTTGCAGAGGCCGGTGCAACCAGTCGTTTCCACAGGACAGGAAGCGCCCCATCGTCATCCTGAACGAAGCGAAGGACCTCCCCGTCGGTTATAGATTCCTCGCTCCGCTCGGAATGACGGTGGTGGGCCGGTTTCTTCCCAACCTAACTTTGGAAAGCTGAAGTCCGTTGCCCAGGATTACGTCGCACTGATTGACCGTGAAATGCCCACCAACTCAGGCAGGAAATACTCGGGCGTCGAACGAAGGCTTCTTGGAACAAGCGTTATGCACGATTGCGCATGACGGCTTCCAAGCCGGTGTAAGCGAGAGGTCCAATTGGCGATAGTAATCCTTGTTACGGAAGAGACGGCCGGGAAGCTCAAGGCATTCGCCGAGTCGGAAGGAATCCCTCTCGAGATCGTTCGGGAAGGACCGGCGGAGCTGCGGGTGGTGTGCTCTCAAGAACGCGTCGAGAGCACAGGCTCGACGCTGCATATCGGCGGCTGGATGCGCTGTCCGGTCGCGCGTGAAACGGCCGCGAGGCTTGGTATGCACCCCAAGCAGTTCGGCAGGCTGCTTGATATTCTGGATATCAAGATCCGTGACTGTGAGCTGGGGTGTTTCTGATGGCGGTGCTGTGGGCGATCTGCGGCGCGGGGCGAGGAGTGGGCAAGACACATCTTGCGTTGGCGCTGTGCGGCGCGCTTCCCGATGCGGTGTATGTGAAGCTGGGAGGCGGACCGCATAGTCCCAACAAGCCGCAGAATCTTGTGCGCGCCGAGAGCGATCTGCAAACCTTCATCGCGGCTCACTCGCACCTCTCGCATATCGTCGCGGAGGCCAACGCACTTGCCGCACGAGGCAAGGCGGACATCACCATCTACATAGACGCCGCCGACCGCCGCGACGACCTGCGCACGGACCGCGACGTTCTTCGACGCGCCGCCCATATCGTCGTCTCACCCGGCTGCGACACGCGCCGCTGGAAAGACGTCCTGAAATCCAAGCTGAACGATTCGCAGCTTGTAGAAACGATATTCGATATTCTCGCCGATCAGCGGCGGTTCGTCGCGCGCGGCCCGGTGGGCGTTCGAACCAAGGTGTGGTTGGTATCGGGCGGACAAAGGGTATTCGGTTCAGGATTGGCCGCTCTGCTCGCCGGTATCGACCGGCTCGGCAGCCTCAGCCAAGCCGCCAGGACCGCCGGAATCAGCTATCGCAAGGCCTGGAACTTGATCAAGGAGGCCGAGACCGCACTCGGCCGGCGGCTCGTCGAAACACGAGCCGGAGGAGTTCGAGGAGGCGGATCCGTCTTGTCTTCGGGCGGCCGCCGTCTGCTCGAGATGTTCAATGCGCTAAGCCAGGACGTGGCGGCCTATGCGGACTCGCGCTTCGCGGCCCTTGTCGATGATCGGCGCGCCGAGCCGATTTCCGAAGCCGACAACATCGGCTCGGGTAATTAGAAAGGACGCTGCAGGTGGGCAAGTTTGAGCCGATGATCAGCCTCGATGAGGCATACGGCATAGTCGAGCGGACACTGGCCGGAACAACACCGATCAGTGAGACGATTCCCGTGCGCAAAGCGCTCGGCCGAGTTACGGCGGCGGACCAGATCTCGCGACTGGATCTGCCGCCGTTCGACAAGTCGGCTATGGACGGATACGCCGTGCTTCTCGGCGATGAGCGCGAAGAGTACGTTCTCGTTGAGACCGTGCGTGCAGGCCGCATTGCGTCGCGACCACTGGTGCCCGGGGCTGCGATCAAAGTGATGACCGGCGCCGCCGTGCCGGACGGCGCGGGAAAGGTGATAATACTCGAACACTGCGAAGAAGAGGGCGATAGAGTACGAGTTCTCAAATCGGATACGGCGGCCAACATCTGTCGCAAAGGCGAGGACGTTCGCGCAGGCGACGTCTTACTAAGAGCCGGAACCCGGCTCGGGCCGGTCGAGATCGCAAACCTGATCGCGTGTGGGATTACCGAGGTTGAGGTCGCGAAACGCACGCGCGTCGCCGTGCTTTCAACGGGAGATGAGATCGTCGACTCTCCCGAAGCGATCACACCGGGCAGGATAATGAACTCCAACGGCCCGATGCTGACGGCGCTGGCGGCTCGGCACGGCTTGGAAGTCATGAGCGAGCAGTCCATAGCCGACGACAGGGAAGCGACAAAGGCGGCGATAGCCGAGGCCGCTCGGAGTTCCGACATAGTCATACTCACCGGCGGAGTGTCGGTGGGAGAGTATGACTTCGTGCTGGAGGCGCTGTCGGCGCTCGGCCTGACGGTGCATTTCTCGCGCATCGCCGTTCAGCCGGGTAAGCCGACGGCATATGCCACCGCGGCCGACCGCGCACCGCAACAAACGGTCGTCTTCGGCCTGCCGGGGAACCCCGTGTCGGTTTTTCTTATGTTCCATCTGCTCGTGCTGCGTGCGGCGTGTTGGTTGACCGGCAGACGGCCCGCCGTTCGCGAGTTCGTGCTGCCGCTCGCGAGCGCGTTCAACAGAAGGAAGAGCGATAGGGTCTCGTTCGTGCCGGCTCGGCTCACGAGGAACGGCACGGTGGAGCCGGTGGTGTGCCATGGTTCCGCACATCTTGCTGCTCTCATGTCGGCGGACGGGTTTGCG
>Ga0068707_1001382_pt1 | contig 16888 bp, 12 predicted proteins | sample YNPNPMetaG_FD_66600 | JGI IMG/M metagenome (GOLD analysis project Ga0068707, IMG submission 66600) | Anoxygenic and chlorotrophic microbial mat microbial communities from Yellowstone National Park, USA - YNP NP MetaG | ecosystem: Environmental > Aquatic > Thermal springs > Hot (42-90C) >...
CGCCATCGTGCCTGCCCGTCCCTCCTTTATGAGCCTGTTCGATCAGACCATGGCCTGGGTGATGAGCTGCTGGGATTATTACCTGGCCTCCGGCGACCTTTCCTTGCTGCAGGAGGTGGCCGCGCCAATGGAACGCTTCCTGCGCCTGTGCGCCCGGCAGATGACGCCGGAGGGCTTGTTCGTCCCCCCAGAGTATTCCTGGCATTGGGTAGATTGGGCGCCCATCGACAAACGGCCCTATGCCCTGGCGGTGAACGCCATGCTCCTGGTGGCGGCGCAAGCGGCCCAAAAGATCGGCGACAGTTTGGCCAGCGAAGGCCTGCGGAGCTGCGCCGCCGAGATCATCGCCCGGTTGGAGCAGGCCCTGCCCCTCTTTTACGATGAGGAGCGTGGTTGTTACCGGGCACACTTGCCCCCGCGGAAGCCGCTCCTTATCGGCCAACCTTTGGGTTGGCCCGGCGGAGCACCTGGCGAGGCGGTGACCCATAATCTGCATGGTAACGCCCTCCTCCTCTGGGCCGGTTTGGGCAGCGAGGAGCGCCGACGCTCCGTGGCCCGTTTCATCGCCACAACGTGTGATCAGCCCTACGGCCCGGAGAACAGGTTCGGCCCTGGCTGGACGGACTTGATCCTCTCGCCCCTCTTTGATTACGGGTTCGAGGAGAGCGCCATCTCTTTCATCTCCCGCGTCTATGGAGATTTCATCGATGCCGGCGCGCCCACCTGGGGCGAAGTTTTCGATGGCTCGCGCTTCAACACCGCCCACGGCTGGGGCGCGGCGGTGAACACCCTCATCGCCGAGCGCATCATCGGCCTGCGGCCCCTGGAGCCGGGCTGGAAGCGCATCCTGCTGCGGCCGGTGACGGGTGGCCTGCCCGATCTGAGCTACACCTTGTCAACCCCCGCCGGCCAGGTGGCGGTCAAACTGCGGGATACGGAGATTATGGTCACCCTCCCCAAGGGCGTCATCCTGGAATATCGCGGCGAGCCCATCACGGGCACGGGTGAGGAGCAGAAGCTGCCCTGGTGAGCGCCTTGTTTGAACTGGAAAGGAGTCAACCATGCCTGCACGTGCTCAAGTGGCCGTCTTGCGCACCAAACCAGAGACCGTGCTGGAGGATTACGACCGCCTGCTGAGCTTGGCCCAGGTGGAACGGTTCCTGCCCGCCGACAAGACGGTGATCCTGAAGGACAACATCTCCTGGCACTATCCTTTTCCCAGCGCCAATACTACGCCGTGGCAGTTGGAGGGCACCATCCTGGCCCTGCAGCGCCGTGGCTATGAGAAGCTGGTCTGCGTGCAGAACAAAACCGTGGTCACCAGCGCCTTCAAGGGCGAGGACCTGAACAACTATGTGCCCATCTTTCGGCGCTACAATATCCCCGTGTTGTACAATTTCAAAGAGAGCGACATGCGTTGGGTGCCCTACGAGCCCAAGGCCAAGTTGGCCGTGCTGCCGCGGATCTATACTCAAGGGATCCATCTGCCCGATTACTTTTTCGGCAAGAGCATCGTGCACCTGCCCACGGTCAAATGCCACATCTATACCACCACCACCGGGGCGATGAAGAATGCCTTCGGCGGCCTGCTCAGCACCCATCGGCACTATACCCACACCTGGATCCACGAGACCTTGGTGGACCTGCTCAAGATCCAGCAAGAGATCCACACGGGCATCTTTGCGGTGATGGACGGCACCACGGCCGGCAACGGCACCGGTCCGCGGGTGATGAAGCCGGAGGAAAAGAACGTCATCTTGGCCTCCGGCGACCAGGTGGCCATCGACGCCATCGCCGCCAAGCTGATGGGCTTTGATCCCCTCTCCATCGGCTATATCCGCCTGGCCCATGAGGAGGGGCTGGGGGTGGGCGATCCACGGGAGATCGAGGTGGTGGGCGACGACATTTCGGGAGAGAACTGGCATTTTCGCATCGGCATCAATTTTCACCGCGCCATGGGCTGGCTCTCCTGGTATGGGCCCACCAAGGTGCTGCAGAAACTGCTCTTTCGCACACCGTTGGTGCACGTCTTTTCCTTCGTCTCCGAGGCGTACCACGACTATTACCGTTGGCCCTTGAAGGAACGTCACATCTATGAGCGCTGGCGCCAGGAGAAGCCTTGGGGACGGCTGTTTGCCGAATACCAGCAAAAGGGCCATCTGCGCTGAGGGCTTGTCTTTTGCCCACCCTGCTTGACAGAGGGGGCAAAATCCATATCATGCTTTGTGGGAGTTGCAAGCGGGACAAAGGTCAACGAAGGTAAGATACGTGGCCTCTGGCCGCCAAGAACGCCGACGTTCCTTTCCCATCGCCAGGGATGGACGGCGGCGTCATTATGTCTAAAGAAGGTTATTTTTGGGAGGGATGCGTCATGCCTTATGAAGTGAAGCACAAAAAACTGATCTCCTGGGTGCGCGAGGTGGCGGAACTGTGCCAGCCGGAGGCCATCTATTGGTGCGATGGCAGCAAGGCCGAATACGACCGGCTCATGGCCCAGATGGTGGCCAGCGGTTCGGCCACGCCGCTGAAAAAGCGCCCCCACAGTTTCCTCTTTCGTTCGGACCCCAGCGACGTGGCCCGGGTGGAGGCCCGCACCTTTATCAGCTATCCCAACAAGGACGATGCCGGCCCCACCAACAACTGGATCGCCGTGGATGAGCTCAAGCGGACCATGACCGACCTCTACCGGGGGTGTATGCGCGGGCGGACGCTGTATGTCATCCCCTTCTCCATGGGGCCCCTTGGCTCGCCCATGGCCAAGATCGGCATCGAGATTACCGATAGCCCCTACGTGGTGTGCAACATGCACATCATGACCCGCGTGGGCACCCGGGTCATCGAGGCCCTGGGCGTGGATGGGGAGTTCGTCCCCTGCCTCCATTCGGTGGGCGCCCCCTTGGCTCCGGGCCAAAAGGATGTGCCCTGGCCTTGCGCGCCCATGGAGAAAAAGTACATCAGCCACTTCCCCGATGAGAACCTCATCTGGTCCTTTGGCTCCGGCTATGGCGGCAACGCCCTCCTGGGCAAGAAATGCTTTGCCCTGCGCATCGCCTCGGCCATGGCCCGGCGCGAGGGCTGGATGGCGGAGCATATGCTCATCCTGCGCCTCATCAGCCCGACGGGCAAGCACTATCACATCGCCGCCGCCTTCCCTTCGGCCTGCGGCAAGACCAACCTGGCCATGATCCAGCCCACCATCCCCGGCTGGAAGGCCGAGTGCATCGGCGATGACATCGCCTGGATGAAGATCGGCCCCGATGGCCGCCTCTACGCCATCAACCCGGAATCGGGCTTTTTCGGCGTGGCGCCGGGGACTTCGTACCAATCCAACCCCATGGCCATGGATACCATCCGCGAGAACACCATCTTTACCAACTGCGCCCTCACCGACGATGGCGATATCTGGTGGGAGGGGATTGACGCCCCCCCGCCAGCCCACGCCATTGATTGGAAGGGCCGAGATTGGACGCCGGCGAGCCAAGAGCCCGCCGCCCATCCCAACGCCCGCTTCACCGCGCCGGCGGCCCAATGCCCCGTCATCTCCAGCGATTGGGAAAAGCCGGAGGGGGTGCCCATCGATATTTTCATCTTTGGTGGGCGCCGGGCCGGCGTGGTGCCGTTGGTGATAGAGGCCTACGATTGGGACCATGGCGTATTTCTGGGCGCCACCGCCGGCTCAGAGACGACGGCGGCCAACATCGGCGCGGTGGGCAATCTGCGCCGCGACCCCTTTGCCATGACCCCCTTCTGCGGCTACAACATGGCCGACTATTTCCAGCATTGGTTCACCATGGGCGATCGCCTGGGCGCCAAGGCGCCGCGCATCTTTTACGTGAACTGGTTCCGCAAGTCCGCCGAGGGCAAATGGCTGTGGCCCGGCTTTGGCGAGAACAGCCGCGTGCTCAAATGGATGTGCGAGCGCCTGGAGGGCAAGGTGGGCGCCCGCCAGACGGCCATCGGCCTTTTGCCCAACGAGGGCGATCTCGACGTGAGCGGCCTGGACCCCAAATGGCAGGCGAATTTGCCGGAACTTTTGCGGGTGGATATGGACGCTTGGCGCGCCGAACTGACCGATATTGACAAGTACTTTGCCCAATTCGGCGATCGTCTGCCGGCGCGTTTGCATCGCCAGTTGGATAACTTGCGCACACGCCTGGGCTAGCTTCTGAGAATAAACCTGACACGCGCCACCTTCACAGGTGGCGCGTGTGTCTTGACCGGGTAAACGTTGTCAGCGCGCCCAGGACGTGCTATACTTTCCTGCGCCGCGGCGCCACGCGCCTCGTGTCGTTGGCCAACTTGATCCACGGAGGACGAGCCCATGGGCGCAAGCCCCAGCTCTGCGCAGGATGCCTCTGCCACCGAGCAAGCCCCACGTTCCGCTTCCCGTTCCGTACCACGCTTGCCCTGCCTATATCCCACCGATACTGCCACCCCCAGCCAACGCCATGGCATGGCCATGCTCTGGTGGAACACCATCCTTTCCGCGGTGAGCGGCTCCTTTTACGGGGATTTCGTCAATCTTTTCTTGCTGGCCCTGGGGGCCTCGGCGGCCTCCATCGGCGTGCGCACCTCCATCAACAGCGCGGCCGCCCTCATGGCGCCTCTCATCGGCGCCTGGCTGGTGGAGCGCACCCGCCAACGCAAGCGCTGGGTGCTCCTGGGCGGCATCGTGGTGCGGGTTACCTTGCTGCTCTTGGCTCTGGTGCCCCTCTTTTTCCAGGGGAACGCGGCCGTGGCGGTGTTTGTGGCCCTCCTGGCCCTTCAATCCTTCGCCGGCTCGGTGGGCGGCCCGGCCGGTAACTCGCTCCTGGGCGATATTCTCCCCTTGGCCGTGCGCGGCCGCTACCTTGGCGCGCAGATGATGATCAGCAACGTCGTCCGGGTGGCCATCGTGCCCCTGGCCGGCTGGCTGATCCGTGGGATCGGCGGCATCCAAGGCTACCAGGCGGCCTGGGTGCTGGGCGCCCTGACGGGTTTTTGGGCCAACTGGTACTTTGCCCGCATCCCCGAGCCGCCCACCATCGAGGGGCAGGCCTTGCCGGGCGCCCATCGGGGCTTTATCGAGGGCTGGCGCGTCTTGGCCCAAGATCGGCGCTTTGTCTTTTTCTGCGGCATCAACTTTATCTGGAACTTGGGCGTGGCCACCGCCGGCACCTTTTTCCAGGTGCACATGGTGGAACATCTGGGCTTCAAGGTGGATACCATCGCCCTCTTGGCCACCGTCACCACCTTGGTGAACATCTTGGCCCTGCGCGCCGCCGGCGAGCTGGTGGATCGCTACGGCGCGCCCCGCATGACCTCCGTCGCCATGTTCCTGGTGCCTTTTTTGCCCTTGTTGTGGATTCCCGCCCGCACACCGCTGCATGTGGGCCTGGTGCAGTGTTACGGGCAGATCGCTTGGGCGAGTTTTCATGTCTCGGCCACGCCGCTGATCTTGATGCTCACGCCGCCCCAACAACGCTCGCGCTACATTGCCATCTACAACACCACCAACGGCCTGGCCGCCATCCTCGGCCCGCTCCTGGCCAGCTATTCGTACACCCATTGGGGCTTTACCACCAACCTGATCCTCTCCGCCGTCGGGCGGGGCTTGGGTGGCGTGCTCTTTTTCGTCCTGCTGAAGACGGGCGGCTTTCGCCGCACCTATGCCGAGCAGGAATCCGCCGCGTAACTGCCCGTCCCCCGTTTGGCGCGGCGCAGGCGCCCTGCACAAGCGTTAGGGCGGTACTGGCCCGCCTTGGTGCGCACCACGGAGCAGGCCAAGGGGGCGGGGGTGTCGAGAAATGTCCCCGTCGGTTAGAAACCGACGTCTGGAGATGGCAAGCCCGCGCCGCGGGCTTGCCAAGCAGAGCCGTCGGATTCCATCCGACGGCGGCCAAGGCCTCTACACGCCTTTTTTCACCACCCTCTGGCAAGCGGGGGTATCGAGAAATGCCCCCGTCGGTTAGAAACCGACGTCTGGAGATGGCAAGCCCGCGCCGCGGGCTTGGCAAGCAGAGCCGTCGGATTCCATCCGACGGCGGCCAAGGTCCACACGCTTTTTTTTTCAACACCAAGGGCACCAAACTTGACAAAATCCGTATCTTGTGCTATCGTGTATGCACAAGTATACATAAACCTAGACCAGGACGATAAGGAGCAAGGCGATGCGTGAGGCTCTCTATACAACCTTTACCCTCCGCGCCGATGACTTGCCGGGCGAGGAGCGCTTGGTGGAGCTCTACCGGACCATGGTGCTGATCCGGCGCTTTGAGGAGACCGTCAACGAGCTCTACATGGAGGGGCGCATCCCCTCCACGTTGCACCTGTACATCGGCCAGGAGGCGGTGGCCGCCGGCGTCTGTGCCAACCTGCGCCAAGAAGATTACGTGCTGAGCACCCATCGCCCCCACGGCCATGCCCTGGCCAAGGGCGTCTCGCCGCGGGCCATCATGGCCGAATTGTTCGCCAAAGCCACCGGCACCTGCAAGGGAAAGGGCGGCTCCATGCATGTGGGCGATATGCGCGTGGGCATGTTCCCGGCCATCGCCATCGTGGGCGCCAACGTGCCCATCGCCGCCGGGGCGGCTTTGGCGGCCAAGATGCTCAAAAACGGGCGCGTGGCCGTCTCTTTCTTTGGGGATGGCGCCGCCAACGAAGGCGCTTGGCACGAGGGGCTCAACATCGCTGCCCTGTGGGATTTGCCGGTCGTCTTTGTCTGCGAGAACAACCTCTATGCGGCCTCCACCCCCTTCAAGCTGGCCTTCAAGATCGATTGCGTGGCCCAGCGAGCCTGCGCCTACGGTCTGCCCGGAGTGGTGGTGGATGGCAACGACGTCTTGGCCGTGTACCAGGCCAGCCAAGAGGCGGTGGAACGGGCGCGGAGGGGGCAAGGTCCTACGCTCCTGGAATGCCTCACCTATCGCCAATGTGGCCATTCCCGCTCCGATCCTCGCACCTATCGTTCCCGCGAGGAGGAGGAGGCTTGGCGCCAGCGCGACCCCATTCGGCGCCTCCGGGAGAGACTGCTGGCCGAACGCCCGCACCTGGCCGAGCAACTGCGCCACGTGGATGAGGAGGTGGAACGCATCATCCAAGACGCGGTGGATTATGCCGAGGCCAGCCCGCTGCCCGACCTTGCCGAGCTCTACACCGATGTCTTTCAGGAGGGGTGAACGATGCCACAGATGACCATTGCCGAGGCCTTGCGTCAAGCCATTCGTGAAGAGATGCGACGCGACGAGCGCGTTTTTTGCATCGGAGAGGACATCGGTGTGGAGGGGGGCTTTGGCGGCGCCTTCACCGTGACCATGGGGCTCTCTCAAGAATTTGGCCATCAGCGCATCTTGGATACGCCCATCTCGGAGACGGCCATTGCCGGCGTGGCCATCGGCGCGGCGGTCTGTGGGTTGCGCCCCATTGCTGATGTGCAGTATGGCGATTTTCTCTTTTGCATGATGGATCAGTTGGCCAACCAGGCGGCCAAACTGCGCTACATGTCCGGCGGGCAGGTCTCTGTCCCTCTGGTCATGCGGGCGCCGGTGGGCGCCACCTCCCGGGGCGCGCAACACGCCCAGAGTTTGGAGGCCTTTTTCGCCCACATCCCCGGCCTCAAAGTGGTGGCCCCCGCCACCGCCTACGATGCCAAAGGCTTGCTCAAGGCCGCCGTGCGCGACGAGAACCCGGTGTTGGTGTTCGAGCACAAGCTCCTCTATGGCGCCAAAGGCGCCAGGGCGGAAAAGGGCGCCCTCAGCCCGGTGGGTGAGGTGCCGGAGGAGGATTACATCGTGCCCATCGGCCAGGGGATCATCCGCCGGCCGGGCAAGGATGTGACCATCGTGGCCACGCTGTTGATGTTGTATCGCGCCCTGGCGGCCGCCGAGACCTTGGCGCAACGGGGCCTCGAGGCCGAGGTGATCGACCCGCGCACGTTGGTGCCCCTGGATAAAGCGTTGATTCTCCAATCCGTGCGCAAGACGGGGCGCTTGGTGATCGTCGAGGAGGATAACCTGACCAACGGCTGGGGCGCGGAGGTGGCGGCGCTGGTGGCCGATGAGGCCTTTGACTGGTTGGACGCGCCCATAAAACGCGTCGCCGCGCCCGACGTGCCGCCGCCCTTTGCCCCGGTGTTGGAGCGCGCCTATGTGCCCGACGAAGACAAGATCATCCGGGCCGTGCTGTCGCTGTTTTGAGCAGCGCCCCCAGGCGCCCGTAAGCCTCTTCCCAGCGAGCGGGGTTTTGTGGCTCGATGACCTCCAGCGGGAAGGAGCGGCGCACCAAGTCGCGGCCCTCGGCCAGCGAACGCAGCGCGCCGGTGGCCAGCATCTGCACGATGATATTGCCGGTGGCGGTGGCCTCCACCGGGCCCGTCACCACAGGGCGGCCGGTGGCCTCGGCGGCGAACGAGGCAAGGAGCCGGTTTTTGGTGCCGCCGCCAACGATGTGGAGCGGCTCCAGCCGCGCCGGCCCTTGGTCGGTGGGGCGGGGCAGCATGGCCTCTAGCTGTTCCAGCACCCAGCGGTACTTGAGGGCGATCCCCTCCAGGGCTGCCCGGAGGATCGCCCCCTTGCTCTCCGGTATCTTTTGTCCCGTGCGGCGACAGTATTCCCGGATGCGGCTTGGCATATCGCCGGGCTTGAGGAATGCGGCATCGTCGGGATCCACCACGCAGGAAAAGGGCGCGGCCTCGGCGGCCAGCTTGGTGAGGGCGTCGTAAGAGAGCTCCTGGCCTTCGGCGGCCCACGTGCGCCGACATTCCTGCACCAACCACAAGCCCATGATGTTCTTGGAGAAGCGATAGCTGCCGGCCACGCCCCCCTCGTTGGTAAAGTTGTTGGCCAGGCTCGCCTCGTTGATCACCGGAGCGGGCAACTCGGCCCCCAGCACAGACCAGGTGCCCGAGCTGATCCAGGCGAAACCGGGGCCGGCGGCGGGCACGGCCGCCACCGCCGAGCCGGTGTCGTGGCAGGCGGGGGCGATGACCGGGATCGTGGCGCTGCCGGCCTCCTCCGCAACCTCCGGCGCCAGGGTGCCCAACACCGTCCCCGGCGGGATGACCTCGGTGAAAATGTGCTGCGGGATGCCCAGGTCGCCGAGGAGCCCCCAGGCCCAATCCCGTTGGCGCGGATTGTAGCACTGGGTGGTGGTGGCGTTGGTGAATTCGCAGGCCTTGCGCCCCGTCAGCCAATAGTTGAACAGGTCGGGGATCGTCAGCAGCGTCTGGGCGATCTCCAGAGCCGGCGCGCGGCGCAGGACCATGGAGAGCAACTGGTAGAGGGTGTTGATCTGCATGAACTGGATGCCCGTCTGGGCAAAGATCTCTTGCCGGGGCACCCGCCGCCAGGCCTCCTCCAACATCCCATCGGTGCGGCTATCCCGATAGTGGAACGGGTTGCCGATCAGCGCCCCCTGGCGGTCCAAGAGGGCGAAATCCACTCCCCAGCTATCGAGGCCCATGGCCCGCAGCTCGCCGCCCGCCTCCTTGGCGGCATGGGCGATGCCGGCCTTGATCTCGCTCCACAGGCGGAGCACGTCCCAATGGAGGCCATCGTTGAGGCGCACCGGCCCGTTGCTGAACCGGTGCACCTCGACGATTTGAAGGCGCTCGCCATCAAAGAGGCCCAACATGGCCCGGCCGCTCTCCGCGCCCAGATCGATCGCCAGATAGGCTTGTGGGTGCCCCATGCCAAGCCCCCTTTCGCTTACCGTCCTCTAGTCCAGATTCTTGGGCCCGAACTTGGGATGGAACTCGCGGCTGTAATAACCCCATCGGGTCTGCGGGCGTTTGCGGTAGCCCCAAGTCTCCAGGGCGGCCCGCAGCTCGGGCAGGTCCCGTGCGGCGACGTTGAGGGGCACGCCGGCCATGGCGGCATCGATGGCCTGACGGAAGGCCTTGGCCCCGGCGGTGTAGCCCATGGGGTGGCCCAACATGCCGCCGCCGGCCATAAAGATCATGTCAGGGCCGTGCTCGGCCAACATCGCCTCCACAGCGCCAGGATGCACACCCGCCCCCGGCATCGGCCAGGTGGGTTTGAGGTGATAGAAGGGGGCGAGCAGCGTCTGGGCCGTGCGATAACATTCTTCGGGAGAGGCCACTGGAATGCTGGACCAGATGGAGGGCGTGAGCATCATATCGGCGCCGCACAGGCGACAGATCTTGGCCAAAACCGGAAAGTTGATGGTGGGCAACAGGGCCAACATGTGGGACACATGTAGTAGCACCGGCACGTTCACCTGTGGGTCCTCGGCCACGACCCGCAACATGGAGGGCCCGGCGGAATAGGCCAAGAGCAACCCCAGGGCGCCATCGCGGCAGGCCCGCCGCGCCTTTTCCAACACCCGATCCACTTCGTCGGTGATGCTCACCATATAGAGCATCCTCTGCCCCGTCTTTTGCTGGGCCCGGTCGATGGCCTGGAGCACGGCCTTGAGCCGCGCGTCGAAGGAGCAATTGTCCAGCTCGCTGCACATTTCGTCGTCTTTGCACAGATCGGCGCCTCCCAGGGCCGTTTGGTAGACCTGGTTGGCCGTCTCATCGGGCGACATGCCCATTTTGGGCTTGATGATATGGAGCACCAAGGGGCGGTCATGGACCCCCAAAATCTCGCGGACGCCGGGCACGCCGAACTTGGGGCCCTGAAATTTGGCCGCCAGCTTCTGGGGGATATAGATATCCAACAGCCGCAACTTGGTGGGGAAGGCGAAGCAGTTGCCGGCGATGGACAGCAGCAGCATGGGCACGTTAACGTTGACATCCCAAGCCGCCGTGGAAAAGCCAAGCTGGATGATGGCCTTCTTGGTCCCCCGGGGCGCCGGGATCTCATAATAGCCCAGCACTTTGCTGCTCAGCCGCTCCCGCACCGCCGGCGTCTCTTCGTGGATCTCCATCCAGCTGGCGGTGGAGCCCTCCAGGGCCAGGCGTTGCACCTGTTCCAGGTGGTCAATGAAATCGGCATCCACCTCGTCCACCGTGTCTTCGATGTAATAGGTGCCGACGATAAAGTGATCGTCGGGGATCACACTCTCCCACATATAGTTGAACATGTGGGGATCGAAAATTTGTTTAACCATGATATCCTCTCAAAAATGATATAGAAGGAACGGAGATCAGCCCAAAAGCGCCTCGCGCACCAAGGCCGAGGATGCCATGGCATCCCCTTGGGCGATGGCCTGGGCGATGCGCTCGCGGCCGATTTTATCGAGCAATCCGTGCAGCCCTTGGATCCACTTGATGCTCTCCGTGGCAGCCCGCAGGCCGTTCTCGCGATAGGGGAAGATGTCCAGGGCGTACCAACCCTGATAGTTCAGGCGGTCCAGCCAGTAGAGCAGCTCCAGCATCTCGATGGTGTGCACCGAGCCGACGGTCATGTCATCATCCCACAATCGCCAGTTGTCGTTGAAATGCATGTAGAACAGCTTGTTGCCGAAATACTGGAGCAGCGCGGCGGATTCGGCCGCGTCCTCGTAGGCCATCAGGGCGTGGCCCACGTCGATCATCGCGCCCACGTTGGGCTTGTTCACCTTCTCGATGAGCAGCAGGGTCTTGCCCACGGTGGCGATGAAACAATGGGTGCGGGGCTCTTTGGGCTTGTACTCCAGCACCAACTTGACCTCTGGCAGATGCTCGGCGCATTCGATGGTGCCCTCGATGATCCGGTCCCAGGCGGCCAGGAAATCGGCCTGCAGGGGATAATCGTAGCCATCCTGCCCGAACCAGAGATCCACCACCTCACAATCCAGTTGTCGCGCCCATTCCATGGACTTTTTCACTTCCTGGATGGCGGCGCGGCGGATGGCCGGGTCGTTGCTGGAGAAGGCGCCCCAGCCCCATTTGCCCGAAGCCCAGATGTCCGGCGTCACACAGGTGACCACCAGGCCGGCATCGCGGATCTGGCGGCGCACCTGTTCCACATTGTTGTCGTTGACGTGCCACAGGCCGACGACCTCCACACCGCTCAGCCCTTCGACCTGGGTGGCCGCCCGGATCAGCTGTTCCGTGGTCAGGCGTTCGCCATAGCCGGAAAGGACATAGCGATCTGCGCAGGCGTTGAACGTGTTGATATTGGCGGAGAAACGTAGAGTGCTTGGCATGTGCAACCCTCCTCGCGCACATTTGGGGGCACGGTGCGCCTGGGCCCCGCGCCCGTGGGCCGGCTAAATCACACGATCGCTCCCGCCATCGATGGGCACCTGGGCGCCGGTTGTCTTGGCGAAAAGCGGCCCACACATCTCGGCGGCCAGTTCGGCCACATCGTGGCTGGTGATCTCGGTTTTGAGGAGATTGTTCTTCTTGTATTGCTCCACCGTCATGCCGTAATGCTTGGCCCGGGCCTGCAGCACCTCCTCGGTCCAGATGCCGGTATCAAAGACGGCGTGGGCGTGAAAGATGTTGACGCGGATGCCGTCCTTGGCCCATTCCAAAGCCGCCACCCGCGCCAATTGGGTGAGGGCGGCCTTGGAGCAGGAGTAGGCGGCGGCGCCGGGGCCGGGCGCTGCCACGTTGCGCGAGCCGTTCACCGCCACGCGCCCGTTGCGCGGCGCCACCTTGAGCAGCGGATAGGCCTCGCGCAGCATGATGAGCCCGGCATCCAGGTTGATGCGCATCACCCGTTGCCACTCGGCCAAGGAAAGGGCGGCGATCTCACAGCCCGCCGGAAAGATGCCGGCGTTGAGCACCAGCATGTCGAGCCCACCAAAGGTCTCCACCGCCCTCTCCAGTGCCTGGCGGACGGCGTCTTCGCTGGTCACATCGCAGACCAGGCCCAGATAATCGGGCCGCTGGAACAGGTCCACGATGCGAGGGTTGATATCCAGGCCCACCACGGCCGCGCCCCGGGCCAGAAATGACTCGGCGCAGGCCCGGCCGATGCCGGAGGCGGCGCCGGTGATGAGGGCGACCTCGCCGTTAAAGACCGAGGTGGGCGCGGGCTGGGCGGCCTGCGCCGCCATCCGCTGCGCGAACGCAGTTGCCCCGGCGGCATCCGTTGCCGTTACGCGGTAAACCTGGGCGACCTCCGCCGCCTCCAGGGCGGAGCGGCCGAAGGTGCACACTCCGATCCCGGCCACCCAAAGGGCGCCGCAAACTTGGGCCGTCGGGACGGACTCGGCCAAGCATGCGCTCCGACGCAGGTCGGGCTGGGCCGCGAGGATAAGCGGGACGCCGGCCGCGGCAGAGAGTTCCTGGCGCAGGGCCGCCAATGGGTAGCGATGTCCCAGAGAGGACATCTCGCGCCCTCCTTTTTACTTTTGGCTCTGGACGGTTTCGTTAAAGATCTCTTGGGCCTGGTCCGGGGTGGCGTTCTCATGGATGATCGCCCGCAGCGCCCGTGCCATGGCCACCGGATGGGGGTTCTGCCACACGTTGCGCCCCAGGTTGATGCCGACGGCGCCGCGCTGCATGCCGTCATAGACAAAGTTGAACACCTCGCGCTCCGTCTCGCACTTGGGGCCGCCGGCGATCACTACAGGCACCGGGCAGCCGCGCACCACCTTGTCAAAGTTCTCGCACCAGTAGGTTTTGACCATGGTCGCCCCCAGTTCCGCGCAGATGCGGCAACAGAGGGCCAGGTAGCGGGCATCGCGCTTTTCCAGTTCCCGGCCCACGGCCGTCACCGCCATGACCGGGATGCCGTAATCCTCACATTCGTTGACCAGGGTGGATAGGTTGTGCAGGGTCTGCTTCTCGTATGGCGTGCCGATAAAGACCGAGACGCCCACTGCCGAGGCGTTCAGGCGGATGATCTCCTGGATGGAGGTGGTGACGATCTCATCGGCCAGATCGTGTCCCACCATGCTGGTGCCCCCAGAGACGCGCAGAATGATGGGCTTGCTGTTGACCGGATCGATCACGGCGCGCAGCACGCCACGGGTGCAAAAGAGCGCGTCATAGTAGGGATAGAGCGGGGCGATGGTCTCGGCGGGTCGCTCCAGGTTGGTGGTAGGACCCTGAAAATAACCGTGATCGATGGGCATAAAGAAACACTTGCCGTCTGGCCCCACCAATCTGGCGAGGCGATTCCGTTTTCCCCAATCCATGATAAATTTCCTCCTTTTGTAGGTACAAAAACCTTATTGAGATGAAACCATGGCACATAGCCGCCCGTCATGCCGGCCGGACGATGATGTAGCCATGCTCGATGAGCCAATGATGAAATTCGTAGGTGGTGTGGATGCAGGACTTTTGGCAGATGCTCCGGATCTGTTCGTACTGGGCCGAGTTCGGCGCGGCCTCGTCCAACAAGAGTTGGATCGGGCAGCGGATATCCCGGCAATACTCCCGGCGCTGGTATTCACGATAGCCCTCAAGGGTGGTCATGTTGTGCTCCTTTACTGCGGGCGGCTGAGGTTGACTTTGAAATCGTACCGGTCGCCGCGCCAAACGGCCTCCAAGTACTCCACGGGGACTCCATCGGCACCGTAGGTGATGCGCTCCGCATACATCACCGGCGCGCCCTCACGAATCTCCAGCAGGTTGGCCTCCCACGCTGTGGCCCCCCGGGCGCGCAGGATCTCGCGCCCCGACCAAAGGTGAAGCCCATAACGGCCTTCCAATAGGTTATAGAGGGACGCGGAGAGGTCGTTCTCGTCCAGCTTGGGACATAGCGTTGCCGGCAGGTGCGCCGTCTGGATGCTCAGGGGCACCCCTTCCACCACGCGCAGGCGGCATAGCACATACACCGGCGCCTCGGGCGCAATCTCCAGGGCGCGGGCGACGTGCGCCGCCGCCGGCAAAAGCTGCACCGAGAGTACCCGGGTGAGGAGCGGCCAACCGCGCCGGCGCATGTCTTCGGTGGTGGAGACCAGCTGGGTCAGCTCCTCCTCAAAGCGGCGCACCGGCGCAAAGGAGCCCACCCCCTTGCGCCGATAGATCAACCCCTCCCGCTCCAGCTGGTCCAGGGCATGGCGCACCGTGGCGCGGCTCAGGCCATACTTTTCGGCCAGCTCGTTCTCGGAGGGGAGTTGGTAGACCTCATCTTGGGCCCGCCGCTCCGCGATCTCCTGGCGCAGGATCTCGGCCAATTGCTCGTAATAGGGAATGGGGCTATTTTTATTGATGGTGGCCATGCTCACCTCCGCGCAAGACCTGATTGGCAAGCACCGCAGCCAATAGCTTGTATGCTTGTAACTACATGGTATCACTCTTTGGCGAGCGTGTCAAATCCTACGTCTCCAGGGTATCGTGCACGTATGGGCAAACCCCATCCTTGCCCGTTCCTTCGCAAGGCTCTTGCCAGAGCGGTGCGCCCCCTTCGGTCGAGAACCGGCATCTGTGGCAAGCCCGCGACGCGGGCTGGTGCAGAGCCGTCGGATGCCGCGTTGGCTTATTGGGCCTCGGCGCATCCTTGGCGCCTGCGCAAGCGCGCCAGGCGTTTCTCGCCGGCGATCTCGGCCAGGCGCAGGGCGTTGTTCTTGATCCGCGCCAGCACCTCCGGCTTGAATAGGGCCATCCATTCCTTGGGCACCCCCGCCGCGCCGTTCAAGGCGCCCGAGAGCATGGCCGCCCGGCCGGCGATGGTGTCCGAATCGCGCCCGATGTTGGTGCCGCCGATGGCTGCCTGGCGCACATCGCCCCGGGCGATCTTGAACATGGCCAGCGCCAGGGCCCAGAGCTCCAGCGGGTCAATCATGTGGTAAAAGAGACACTTCTCATAAAGCTCCGGCCGGGCGGCGAGGACGTCATCATATTCGTCGGCCACCTCCAGCGTGAAGCTCAGGTACTCGCCGGCCGTCTTGAAGGGGCGCTCATCAAAGGTGCGCAGCGGGGTATCGCCGGCCGCCCGAATCGCCGCGTCCAGCACGCTCGCCACGGTGGCTTGGGGGCGGAACGCCTCGGCCACGGTGGCCGCCAGCATCGTCGCCGCCAAGTTGTCGGTGCCGCGTTGGTACATGTAGGCGATGGCGGTGGCATCCTGGGCCGCGTATTCGGGATCGCAGGCGTGATAGATGCCCACCGGCTCCATGCACATCACGGTGGAGCCGGTGACGACGCTCCAATGGCCGGTGATGCGGGGATCCCAGCCCTGGCAGATCAGATCGTAGGCATGGCCCATGCACAGGGCATAAAAATGGTCGCGGTTCAGCCGTTCACGCCAGGTTTCGCCAAAGTGCCGGGCCATCACCGGCAGGCCGTTGCGGCCCAGGTAGGTCTCGACGAGCAACATGGCCATCTGGTTGTCGTCTTCGCCCTCCAGCCGGGAAGGATCCAACACGGTGCGCACGCCGCCGGGGTATTTCTCGTCGATCTCCCAATAATGCCGGCCCTCCACCACCGAGCCCATGGCGTTGCCGATGGCCCCCGCCAACAGGCAGCCATAGACCTTATCCGCCAACAGGGAAAGCTCGCCAGAGGGCGTGGTCTGCAGCTTTTCCATGTCGGCGATGATGGCCCGCTCGGCCGCGAGCCGCCGGCGCACCACCTCTTCGATCTCCAGCCAGGGCGCAACCAACGGCTCGGCCCAGGCCTGCCACTCTGCCGGAAAAGCCTCGCTCCCCGCCAGCGCCCCCAGGATGGCGCCGCCGATGATGGCCGGCACCGGGTGCCCTCCCGTGCTGGCGTCGTACCAGGAAAAGGGCGTCGCCGCCGTCATCAGCGCCATGAAACGCACCGCGTTCGTGGCATAGACGCGCAGCAGGGGCAGAACGTACATCATCGGGTTATACCCGATCCAATTGGTGTCGTTGCGCCCGTCGCCGCGCCCGCCACAGGTCATCCACCATTCGGCAAAGGCGACCTCGTCCACTTGCTGGCGGCGCGCCGGCATCCGCAACAAGTGGTTGAGTTGATAAAATACGTCCTTGCAATGGCGATGGGCGATTTTGAGCACCGTCTCGATGATGCTTTCGGGGGTCGCCGCCGGGTCCAAGGCCGCGGCGATGCCCGCCGCGCAGAGGGCCGCCCAATCGGCGC